>OLOS01003132.1_pt1 | contig 10307 bp, 9 predicted proteins | sample 1672631 | NCBI WGS metagenome assembly OLOS01 (sample SAMEA3136707, study PRJEB25190) | human gut metagenome | biome: human gut; feature: human-associated habitat; material: faeces | place: Austria | collected 2013 | reverse complement strand
ACGCATGGAGAGGCAGACGAGGGACGACGCGGCGAAGCTCTTCTCGGAGCTCGGCGTCAGTACCACCCAGGCGATCAGCATGTTTCTCAAGCTTCCGTGTCCGAAAGAACGATACAGGTACTATCTTTCAGCATGAGCGGTTCCTTGTGATGGCGGGAAAAGGAGACTCAACTACGCTATCACAGCGGACAAAAATGAAAAGCAACGATCGCTAACATTGGCTTGAGCTGGGGGAATTACTCTTTCATTATTGATCAAAATAGGTGAGCAGGCGCGAGGCAAATGCCTGGTAGTTCTCATAGAGGAAGCGGTTGTATACAGAGTTCTTTACTCGCTGGGGGTACAAAAGCTCTGCCGCCCGAAGAGTTTTCAAGTGTTCAGAAATGGAGCTGGGGGCCATGTCTAGCGCTTCTGCTAGCTCTTTGGTGGTTTTCGGAGAGTTATACAGCTCCTTGAGGATTTGGAATTTGGTAGAGCTGGAAATAGATTTCAGGAATTCCGCCAGTTCCTCTAGGCCTATGTCATCGGATCCCAGGTCGCCCACAGCGATTCTTTTGAAAAGGGTGAGAATGCCGTCGAACTTGTTCACAATAAGACTTGATCCGCTGAAGGCGGTGAGAAGTACATCGATAGCTTCTACATCGCTCAGCTGCCAAGAGCATTCTGGCACATCTACAACAGTAAGGCTGCCATGCACCACTTTTAGTCCTGGATGGCAGGTTTCCAAGTAGCTGCTTTCGCTCATGGCGGACAGCACCTTTTTCTCGACGCCCATACAGCCTATCTCGGCAGCACCGATGTTGCGCCAAATTTCTTCGAAAACATTATCCCAGTACCACTTCAAAAACCGTGCCATCCGCTCATGGATTTGGGCAGATTCTGCAACAATGCGCCGAGCAAGATCGATTCCTATGAAGTTATCTATCGTGCTATTCGACCAGGAGGAAATGGTTTGCGGCTGCTTGAGCAGTCGGCCGATGGTGCGTTTGGAGGCGAGCCCAGAGAGCATGCCGTACACGAACTCGACGTCGTTCATTTTAGGGAATTCCGCCAGAAGGCCCTTCGCGCTCTCAATATCATGTTGCTCCAGGTAGCAGAACAAGTCGATAGCAAGGGTCCAACTCAGAGTGACTTCGCACAGGTAATCAAAATCGCTGCGAGTTTCAGGAGTCATATCCCGAAGTACTTTTCGGAAAGCATCCTCGAACTGAGGACAACTCTCTGGGCGCCCCAGGCAATGGAGGCTGGAGGCAATTTCCACAATGGGGCTGTACTTTATCCGAATGCGCTGCTTTTCTCCCGAAGCCGCCGGGCTGTTTATGAGCATGAGTTTCTTCTTACGTACGATTTATGGGTAAATGTCATCCCGCCTATTCTAACAGGAGATTCGTATAAATACGAATCTCTGGGAAAACAGGCAAGAGATACTAAAAGGAAAGCGGAAGCATCTAAGCTAGAGAACGGTAGACAAAATAAAAAATACCAGGTTACGGAAGGCTTCTCTCAACGAGGAATAAAGATTCGAAGATTCGAAAAAGTCCGAATCAGTTCTTGACAGTCACCAGCTGGTTGCTATAATTCGGAAGTGTCCTAATCAGGATAGGTCCGAATGTTGGCGACAGCAGAAAGGGGAGAGACTATGGGTTCTGAGAAGAAGCTCGGACTACTGCCAATGGTGGCGGCAATTCTCGCGGGAATGATAGGCTCGGGCGTGTACGACATTGCCTATCAACTGGGCACGGTCACATCGCCAGGCGGTGCCATTGTTGCTTGGGCGGTTTGCTTTGTCGGCATGCTGCTGTTCGTTCTCTCATTGCAGAATCTTTTGCAGAAGGAGCCAGGGGGCGATGGCATGTTCTGCTATGCCCAAAAGCTCTTCGGTCCTTTGGGTGAGTTTATGAGCGCCTGGGGCTACTGGATTTCCGGCTGGGTAGGCAACATTGCCTTTGCCACCATGATGATGATTGCTTTGGGTACCTTCTTCCCTGTGCTAGGAGATACTGGCACTAGCTGGGGTTCCATTGCTATTGCTTCTGCCTTTATGTGGCTCATGTTCTTGCTCATTAGTAAGGGCGTCGAAAACGCTATGATTCTGAACGCCGCTGTTACTGTGGTGAAGATCATCCCGCTTGTGGTGTTTATTGGCGTGACCGTGTTCTTCTTCAATTTCGATATATTTGCTACCGACTTTTGGTCCAATTTTGCCGGCAATGTTGATCTGGGTCAGGGCTTTGACCTTGGTTCGGTGTTCGGTCAAGTCACAGACTCTATGCTCTCCATTATCTGGCTGTTCATGGGCGTCGAATCTGCTGCTCTCATGTCCAAGCGCGCAAAGAGCAAGGCTGTGGCTTCCAAGGCAAGCATTATTGGCTTGTTTGTTGGCACCGCACTGCTGTTCATTTGCGCCATGATTCCTTATGGCCTCATGAGTGCCGAGGAGTTTGTTGCCCTGGGCGAGCCTTCTATCGGCAAAATTCTGGAGTTGTACGTAGGCCCCATTGCGGCTCAGCTCGTTGAGGCATGCATCATCATTTCCATTGCTGGCGCATGGCTTGCCTACACCATCATGCCCACTGAATCCACTCAAATTTTGGCCGACGACCATTTGCTGCCAGCTCGCTGGGGTAAGACCAATCAAAACGGCACTGCCATGTTCTCTCTGTTTGTCACCACGCTCCTGGCGCAGTTGCTGCTTATCACCATGCATTTCACCGAGGATGCCTACAACTTCGGCTTCTCGCTCTCCAGCTCGGCCATTCTGGTCACCTGGGTCATGATTACTGCCTACAACACGGTGCGTTCTATTAAGCACCCTGAGGAACAGGGTCGCGTGCGCAATATAATCATCGGCGCCGTTGGCACTCTGTACATGCTCTACGCTATGTTCGTCTCCGGCATCGAATACATCATGCTGCTGTCCATTCCGTTCCTCATCGGTGTCATATTCCTCTATCAAGCTCGCAAAGAAGCCGGTCTAGAGAAGGTGTTCAACACTAAAGAGATCATTGCCATCGTAGTGCTGGCCGTGTTCGCTGCAGTCAGCTTGACCATGTTTGTTATGGGAATGGTATAGCCACAATCAACTGACAAGTAAGGTCAATCAAAAAGGGGAGGTACTTCGCTTCCCCTGACCAAGGTGTGCTTTTCGGGGAAATGCTGTAGACAACCCCGTGTCTGCCCCAGGTTAGATGGGGCGAAAAGCGAAGTAAGAAACAAGAAAAAGCGACAAAAGAGAAGGAGGCTTGAACATGAGTACCATCGATGTTTACTCGGAAGTGGGCAAGGTGAAAAAAATCCTTGTCTCGCGTCCGGAGCTGTACTTTGACGCGGTTCGTCCCGACTCGCGGGAGTTTCAGCTGGTAGACGACGTTGTATGGGCCGAACAGGCTGGCAAAGACCACGATGTGTTCACTCAGCACCTGCGTGACAATGGGGCAGAGGTGGTATACCTGGAGGACCTGTTCGAGCGTTCGTTGGGAGATGAGGCGGATCGTCGCAAGTTCCTGGACGAGTACATGACTGAGGACTTCATATACGACGACGCCAAGCGCGAGCAAATTGCTAACTATCTTATGCCTATGTCGGCCCACGATTTCGCCAGGACGGTGATGGCGGGCATAGAGAAGAAGGACCTGGAGGCGGTGACCAAGCCGTGGAGTCTCTCCGATGCGCTGCCGGATGACACTCCTGACGACCCGTACGCCATGCACACCTCATGCAACTTCGTGATGTGTCGCGACCCTGGCTGCTCAGTTGGCTCCAATTTCACGCTGAATCGTTTTGTGCAAAACACACGCAATCTGGAAACAGTGGTGTGGAAGCATGTGTTCGAGAACGTGAAGGACTTTGCCTCTGAAGATGTGAAGCTGTTGCACACCAACAACCCCTACGGCGAGACCATCGAGGGCGGTGACATTTGCATTCTCTCTCCGGAAGTCATTGCCATTGGTCATAGCTGTCGTACATTGCCGCAGGCCATTGAGCAGTTTGCCAAGGCAACGCTGGCTAGGGGTGACAGCTTCAAGAAGGTAGTGGTTTTCGAAATTCCGAAGGGCCGCGCCTACATGCATCTGGACACGGTGTTTACCCAGGTAGATGTGGATAAGTTCACCTTTTATCCTGGCATTATAGGGGGCTTGAAACTCTACGAGCTAACCCTTGCTGGTGACGGCAGTTTGCGGGCCGACTACGTTCAGGAAAGCCTGGAGGAGTGCTTAAAGCGTCTGTTGCACCTGCCGGCGGTGGATCTTATTCCCTGCGCGGGCGGCGACCCCTTCTGGGCCGATTACGAGCAGTGGTCCGATGGTTCTAACACCTTGGCTATAGCGCCTGGCGTTGTGGTCACCTACGACCGCAACCACCGCACCAACGATTGCCTTAATAGGCACGACGTGAAGGTGCTGACCGTCCCCTCCGGCGAGCTGTGCCGCGCCCGTGGCGGCCCGCGCTGCATGAGCATGCCGCTTGTTCGCGAAAGCCTGTAACGGCTGTTCCTTTTACCGGCGCGGGCGGGCAATCCCCTACGCCCGCGCCCTGTTTCAATCCGCAACTGCCAAGAGAAAGGGCGACCTATGATTACCAAGAAGGACTTTGTCGACGTTCAGGACTTCACCAAGGAGGAGTTCCTGGAGATGCTGGAAACGATCCGCGTGTTGAAGGAAGCGGATCAGAAGGGCATCCAACTGCCGCTTCTGAAGGGCAACACCATTGCGCTCATGTTCGACCAGCCTTCCACGCGTACTCGCGTTTCCTTTGAGTCTGCCATGGACAAGCTGGGTGGCGACGCTCTGTACCTGGAGACCAAAACCATGCATGTGGGTGAGGGGCGTGAGACTCTGAAAGACACCGCCCTGGTGCTTTCCGGTATGGTGGACGCCATCATGATTCGCAACGAGTCCCATGAGGGTATTTTGGAATTGGCAAAATGGGCAACAGTGCCAGTGTATAACGGCATGAGTTCTGCCTGCATGCACCCTACCCAGGCGCTGTGTGATGTGTTCACTATTATGGAGAATCTGCCGGCTGGCAAGAAGCTGGAAGACGCTGTGGTGATGTGGGTGGGCGACAATTCCGTCGACCACAGCGAGGACAACCTGCATATTGGCGGTGTGTGTCGTTCTAATGCGCTCATTGCTTCCATTATGGGCTACACCTTCATCTCCTGCGCACCCAAGCCTGCCGAGATGCTGCCCGAGGATGTTGCTCTGATGAAAGCCAACTGCGAGAAGTCTGGTGGTAAGTTTATTCAGACCGACGACCCCTATCAGTACATTGAGGACGTGGACTTCATTATTGCCGATGCCTGGTGGTACCACGGCTCCGATCATCTGAAGGACAAGAAGTTGGACGAGTTCTTCCCCAAGTATGCCGTGAATGACGAGCTGATTGCTGCCGCCCCCGAGTGGGTAAAGGTTATGCATCCGCTGCCGGGCAACCGTGGTTATGAGATCTCTGAGTCGGTGTGGGATGGTCCGCACTCGCTGCTTATCGAGCAGGCAGCCAATCGCTTCCATACCCAAAAAGGCTTGCTGGCTACCTTCATGTACCCTCGCGCTCGCCAGCAGAAGCAGGCCATGGTGGACTACTACACCGCGCAGGTGGAAATGGCTCTTACGCCTACCGTGGACAAAGTGGCCGGTACTCACTACGGCGACTAGGAAGCGGCTGAGAGAATGGCACGCATCAACAACGATACTCGTGTGGTAGTGGCCCTGGGCGGAAACGCCTTGGGCGATACCCCCGAAGAGCAGATTGCCCGCGTTCGCGAGGCGGCACCCACGCTGCTCAGGATGATAGAGCAGGGCAACGAGATTATTATTACCCACGGCAACGGTCCGCAGGTGGGAATGATCCAAAAGGCCTTCACCTTGGCCGCTGAGGAAGATCCGAAGGTGCCAGCCATGCCGCTACCGGAGTGTGGCGCCATGAGCCAAGGCTACATTGGCTACCACCTGCAACAGGCGTTGGGCGTGGCCATGCACAAGTCCTATAAGCGCTGGCATGTGGCTTCCATTGTTACCCAGATGGAGGTGGACCCGGACGATCCGGCGTTTGCTAACCCCACCAAGCCCATTGGTGTATTTCTTACCGAGGAGCAGGCGAAGGCGGAAATGGCTGAACATCCCGACCAAGTGTTTGTGGAGGATTCTGGCCGCGGATGGCGCCGGGTTGTAGCAAGCCCTCAGCCCAAGAAGATTGTAGAGGCCCCCTCCATCCTGAACTTGCTGGACAACGAGTTCATAGTAATTGCTTGCGGTGGTGGCGGCATCCCGGTGGTGCGCGACTATCAGGACAAAGGCGCCTACAAGGGTGTAGCGGCAGTTATCGACAAGGACATGGGCGGCGAGCTTTTGGCGGAGGATTGCCAGGCGGACTACCTGTTCTTGCTGACAGCGGTGGAGTATGTGTGTACCAGCTTTGGCACGCCCGAGCAGAAGGCGCTAGTGGATGTTTCCGCCGACGAGGCTGAGGCGCTGGCGAATGCTGGCGAATTTGGAAAGGGCTCCATGGAGCCGAAGGTGCGCGCTGCCATTAAGTTCGTGCGCAGCCGTCCGGGCCGCACCTGCATTATCGGTGCGCTAGACAAGGCGCCTGAGACCATGGCCGGCCTTTCTGGCACCAGAATCCACGCGTAAAGCTGCGGTGCGAAAGCGCAGTGGCACAGCATAGCTATTCTGCAATGCCGGGGGTGGGGTTTTCCACCTCCGGCATACGGTGGTTATAGGGAGCGCTTATGCAGATCAAGACTGAAATAAAGGATATATGCCTAAACGGGGGCGACATAGAGCGCATGGTTGCTGCCATGGCTCAGCAGATTGTACAGGGCGAGGGGGCCGCAGCAAGTCCGGTGCTAGTGGGGCTCAATACAAAGGGGTTAGCAATTGCTAAAAGGCTTGCCCGGCATATGGCCCTTTTGTGTGGGGTGCAGCCTCCGATTGGTCGCCTGGAGATTGCCTGCGGGGAGTCGCTGAGCGCTTCGGATACTAGCAGTGCGATGGCTGGTGGTGAGCCTATCGGTGGCTATGAGGTGCAGTCGGTGGACTTACCCTTTTGCATCGATGGTGCGGCAGTGGTGGTAGTGGACGATGTTGCCTTTACTGGCAGAACTGCTCGCAAGGCGCTCGATGTGCTGGGCGGCATTGGAACTCCGGTCAGCTTGCAACTGGCAGTGTTGGTGGACCGTCTGTTTCCAAATCCGGCGGCCTGTCCTAATGTGGCGGGCGTTCAGTTGGACGTTTCTGCCAATGAGCGGCTCTTAGTTTTTCTCGAGGAAATAGATGGGTTCAGTGAGGTGTTGGTGCGACGCGGTTGGTGACCCCTATGCCTCAAGGGCATCGGCTACCAACCGGGCACTATGATGCCGCGTTCTGCCGCCAAGGCGTTCGCGGTAGCAATCTGCGCTCGGGTTTGCTTCTGCACGGCCGCTATAAAGCGCTCGTTCGTCTCGGGGTTTTCGCCATAAACCTCTGCAATGATGTCTTCAAAGTCCCCAAGGGCCGAGGGGTCGTACCAGCTGAAGTCCTCGACGAGGGCAAGCTGCTGCGAGGGGTATTCCCGGAAGGGGTGGCTTTCCCAAAGGTAGCAGCCTTGCTCCAGCTCGGTCGTGGTGGCGCGACTGTAAAAGCCGCAGCCATGGTCAAACAACGGGGCGATGCGGTATCCGTCTAGCTCCTCCGCATCTCGGATAAGGCCAAAGTTGCGGGTGTGGCGGTCAAAGTTCGCCATAAGGAAGTCCACGATAATCGTCTTATCGATGAGCCGCCCGCCGTTCTGCACCCCCTAGCTTCTCTAGCGCCTTCAGGTACCCGCGGTGCATATCGCGTCCCTCGGAAACGGCAAAGCTGCACAGCACGTCGTGAGCCGGTATCAGTTCTGCGAGGGGCCCAGCCTGTATTCCGTCAAGTAAAAATGAACAAAAGGGGACGCTGACGTTTTCCCGTGCGAAGGCGCTTATGCCGCTTGCTTGAGCGGCCTCCCGTACTGCAGCGGACTCATCCTTCCGAGTGATTCCTCGGTGGGGCGCCTTTCTGTCGTGCGGTTTTGTCGATCCTCACGATTCTTCCTTTTATGCGTTGGTGTTGCGAGCTCGTCGTGCGTAAGGGGTTAGACAATCCATCCCATGTAGCTCAGGTACAGAGGCGCTGCGCCGTAAGCGATTTCGCGTGCGATGTAGGGCGCGAGTTCCCAAATAAGAGCTGCGGTGGCGCCAATGGCCGCTCCCCAAAAGGGGATGAAGAAAACGCGCTCGCACGCTGCGTCTTCGCAGGTGGTTGTGGTTTCGTCTTCGCATACGCTGGTGTTTCCGCATGCGCCGGTGCTTCCGTCCTCATTCTCGACTTCGCTTCGGCTTGCTTTTTCGTGCATGCTCGCGCCTTCGCCTTCGCCTTCGTTCACGCTCGTGCTCGTGCCTCTGCCTCCATCCATGCCTGTGTCCTCGCCTTCGCCCTCTTCTTCGTCGCTAAACGGATCAATTTGGGTTCCCACAATCAGCAGAGCTGCGCTGCCCAGACAGCCAACCAGCGCCCAGTTCGTGATGCGGTTGAACGCGTCGGCGTCCGAGCCGTTCACCGCGCAGGCGGTGGCGACTTCGATGAGGGCCGGCAAGCACGCGATCACGAGTGCCGTAAGTGCGTTGGCCGGGCATTTTTCGGAAATCGTGCACATGCCGAGCGCGTTCAGCGCCACCACGAAGGCAAAGGCGTTGAGTTCGTTCAAAGCGCTCGAGTCGATGAACACGGCGCCAATCACGCGCATGCAGACGAGCAGCATGAGTGTGACCGCTACGAAATCGATACGCTTCATCGAGCGTGACATGAGCGCCTTGAACAGGCCTTCAATTGCGAGCGCGATGCGGGCTTTAATGGATAAGAGGTCCCCGAAGAAGTCGTCCAACTCGTCGTCGCGGTTGTTGCAATCGTCGTCGTAAGGTGCGTCGAAGTTGCTCTGGACGCTGCCGGTGCTTTCGTCGGTGCTTTCGTCAGGGCTTTCGTTGCTGCTGCTGTTGCCGCCACCAGTGTTGCTGGTGCTGCCGACGTCTCTCTTGTCGCCTTCCTTATGAAATTCGTCGTCGCGGCTGTAGTGATACTTGCTTTCGGAGGAGTGCATCACGAACCCTTTGTCGGTTCCGATTCCCCCGTAGTATTTCTTGCCCATGGTTCCTCCTTGCGCGTGGCTATCGAAGCGGAAGAGGGTTGAGGGGGCCGCTTCCTCGTTTGCCGCCGAGCTTGCTCGAGAAATCGTTCATGGCCGTTCCTTTCGTGCGTTGGCTTTTGCCAATCACATGGAAAACGGGCGCAAAGTTTTCTGGAAAATGGGAAGGGTCGTCGGCGTGGCTGGCGGTGACTCGTCGGCGGACCGGTGCGCGCAAGCCTCATGGAGCCACTGTGATATGCGTTGCCGAATTCGTCGCCTGCATCGTGGCCTTCTGACTTGTCGGTGCCCACGAGAAGCATGTAGAACGGCTTGGGAGGCACGCCGGGCAGGTCGTTCGGAAAGCTCGTCGGGCAGATTGCTCGGAAAGCTCGCCAATCGGATTGTTTGGACGGGCTACCGAGAGGGCATTGCGGGCTCGCAGGGCTCATTTGGCAGAAAACGCCGCTAGGGGGCCTCGTTGCGGGGCTCGGATTTTGAGGGTCTTGGAGCGATTCGTGATGGACGATTCTCTGACCTGCGGTTTTCCTTCTTGATAGGAGAGGGCCTTTCCCGATATGGCCGAGCGGTCTTCGCATTTCCTGTCGAATGAGGCCCCCTAGCGGCGTTTTCTGCCAAACGGGGGCATTTTCTTTGCAATCGGGCCCCCTATTGGCGTTTTCTGCCAGGGGAAAGCGCGAAGGACGCGAAAGACGAGGGGCGTGGAGCGCGAAAGCCAGGAAAGGCGGGGTGCGAATCGAAGGTTGCTATGGCGTTTTCTGTTGAGGGAAGTGCGAGAAGGGTGGAGTAAGAATTGGAATGGCGCCGTTTTTCAAAATCCTAGCGCTCGTTTTTCTCACAGCTGTTCTCTCACCTGTTAAACGCTGCGAGCATTTAACACGAGCATTTAACAGGTTTTCGTGCGGTGTTTGTCTTGCGGCGCAAATTACAATGGACAGCAAAGATAAAAGGCTTCGTGGGAAGGTGCTGTCGTGTCAAAGGACGAGTTTGCCGAATATGAGCATGGCGCCAACGAAAGCCATGGCGAAGGCGAATGCCGCGATGCCAACGAGGATGGAGCTGCCGCCGGGAAAGCTACGGCCGACGCCACCGCTGCCGCCGCAGTTGCCGCGGCCGACGCCGCCGCTGCCGATGATGCGGTCGCGGGTGCCAACGCC
>OLOS01003126.1_pt1 | contig 10317 bp, 10 predicted proteins | sample 1672631 | NCBI WGS metagenome assembly OLOS01 (sample SAMEA3136707, study PRJEB25190) | human gut metagenome | biome: human gut; feature: human-associated habitat; material: faeces | place: Austria | collected 2013 | reverse complement strand
CGCCGCCGCGTGATGCTGGCGCTGCTGTCGGCGGCGATCGGCTTCGGGTGGTATGCCGCGGCTTCGGCCGCGCGGCTGACGCCGGCTGAAGCCGTCTCGGATGAGCTGCAGACGGTCGCCGGACGGGTAACGGAGTACCCGGCTGCGTATGAACACAGCTACGGGCTGACCGTGCTGCTCACAAGCCCGGATGTGCCGTCCTGCAAAGCGCGGCTCTATGTCTCCGACGCGGGCGCGGCAGCGCTGCGCCCCGGCGATGAGATCACGGCGGAGGTGAAGCTCCGCGCGTCGACGCACCGTTACGGAGCGGAGACGGATGCCTATACCTCCAAGGGCATCTATCTCATCGGCAACGTCAAGGAGGGTTCGCTCACGCATACCGGCGTCTGGGCACACAGCCGGCTCTACTGGCCGAAAACCGTTGCCCACGCGCTCAAGACGAGCGCACAGGCGGTGTTCCCGGCAGATGTGCTGCCGTTTGCGCAGGCGCTCATGCTCGGCGATAAGACCGCGCTCTATGCGCAAGACCTCGACATCCCGCTGAGCACGACCGGCATCATGCACACGGTCGCGGTCTCGGGATTGCATCTGGCGTTTCTGCTGGGCTTTTTGCGTCTCTTTACCGGAAACCGCCGCACGACCGCCGTCATTGGTCTGCCGCTGATGATCGTGTTCACGGTCATGGCGGGCGGCAGCCCTTCGGTGCTGCGCGCGGCGTTTATGACGGCGCTGGTGCTGTTTGCACCGCTGCTCGGTCGGGAGAATGACCCGCCGACATCGCTGCTGACGGCGCTGGCGATCTTGCTTGCATCGAATCCCTTCGCCGCCGGAAGCGTCAGCCTGCAGCTCTCGTTTGCGTCGATGGCGGGACTCTTTTGCGTGTCCGGTGCGCTGCACCGCGCGCTGAGCGCGCGTCTGCTGCCTGCGGGCACGAAGCTGCCGCGGTTGAGACGCAATGTGCGCGCATTTTTCGTCGCAACGACGGCAAGCTCTGTCGGCGCAATGGTGTTCACTGTGCCGCTCACGGCGCTGCATTTCGGCAACATTTCGCTCATTGCGCCGGTCACGAACCTGCTGATCCTGTGGCTGCTGCCGGCGGCGTTCATCGGCTGCTATCTGACAGCGCTGCTCGGCCTCTTCTGGGCGTGGGGCGGCATGGCTGCCGCCTGGGTGACGGCGTGGCCGCTGCGCTATATCCTCGCCGTGGCAAAGCTGCTCTCCAAGCTCCCGGGTGCGGTGCTCTTTACCGGAAACCGCAGCGTTGTGCTGTGGCTCGTGTTTACGTATGGCGTGTTCGGCGCAGCGTGGGTCATCTCGCGCCGCCGGAGCATACATCGCTGGGTTCCGGCTGCGTGCAGCGTGCTGGCGCTGTGTGCGGTGCTGACGGTCAGCGCCGTGCAGCTGCGGCACACGTCAACGGTCACGGCGCTCGATGTCAGTCAGGGGCAGAGTGTTGTCTTTTCAAGCGGACGCAGCTGCGTGATGGTCGATTGCGGCGGCCGGTTTCTGACCGAGAAGCCCGGCGACATCGCCGCACACAAGCTGCTCACGCAGGGACACCGCAGTCTGGATCTGCTCGTACTCACGCATCCGCATGATGACCACGTAAACGGTGTGCTGCGCCTGATGCACTGGCTGCCGGTGCGGACGCTTGCGATCCCAGCAGAGGCGGACACGACCAAAGCGCCCTTGAGCGACATTCTCGCCCTTGCCGCGCAGCGCCGCACGGCGGTCGTGCGCGTGGACGCGGAGCAGACGCTCAAGGCGGGCGGCATCACGGTGCGCCTGTACCCGGAGCCTTGTACAGGCCGGGAGGACGGCAGTATGATCGTGCTCACGTCGATCGGCACGTATGACACGCTGATACCCGGCGACGTGGACAGTGCGGCGGAGGCGAAGTTTCTTGCTGACTGCACCTATCCGGATATTGAGCTGCTGCTCGTCGGTCACCACGGCTCAAAGAACTCAACGTGCGACGCGTGGCTCGATGCCATCGCGCCGGACGCTGCGATCATCTCCGTCGGCTACAACCATTATGGCCACCCGACGGCCGAGACGCTTGCGCGCCTGCAGGCGCACAACATACCCATTTACCGCACCGACCGCATGGGCGACGTCACGGTGCATCTCTCGTGAGGAAACGTTATGGCTAAAGGAAAAAAGAAGCAGGATATTCAAGATTATAAAGTGCAGCTGCGCACGCTGCGCCAACAGGGACCCGGATGCCTGTATCTGCTCTGGGGGCGGGAGGATTATCTGCGCGAGCAGTATCTGCTGCAGCTCAAAAAGCTCTGCATCCCCGGCGGGGAGGACGATTTCAGCTACCGCCGCTTTGACGGCGCGGAGCTCGATTTTCAGGCGCTGGCCGATGCGATCGACGCCGTGCCGTTTCTCAGTGAGCGCACGCTCGTCGAGGTGCGCGGCTATGACACGAACAAATGCCGCGAGGAAGAAGCCGACACGCTCATCCGGGTCATCAGCGACCTGCCGGACTATTGCACGCTCGTGTTCGTCATGGACACGGCATTTGAGCCGGACGGACGCCTGAAGACGACCAAGGCCTTCAAAAAGAACGGACAGCTCGTGCAGTTTACCGCGCAGGGGGAACCTGCGCTTGTGCAGTGGGTCGGCAAGCACTTTGCCGCGCACGGGAAAAATATCTCGCCCGAGGATGCGCGCCAGCTCATCTTCTTCACCGGCGGTCTCATGAACACCATGATCCCGGAGATCGACAAGATCGCGGCCTATGCGCAGGGCGATACGGTCACGCGCGCGGACATCCTCGCCGTGGCGCAGCGCATTCCGGAGGCGGTCATGTATGAGATGACCGACTGCCTGGCCGATCAGGACTATGACGGTGCGATGCGCATCCTCGCAGACCTGCTGGCTGATAAGTCCAACACGCCGATCTTCCTGCTTGCCGTCATCGGTCAGCAGATGCGCAGGCTCTACGCCGCCCGCCTTGCGCGCCGCGCCGGTATCGGCACGAGCGAGCTGCGCGAGATGCTCGGTGTGCCGTATGATTTTATCGCGGAAAACCTCCTGCGCTCGGCGCGGAAATTCACCGGCCGTCAGCTGGAGGAGGCTGTGCGCCTGTGCGCGCAGGCGGACTTTGCCATGAAAAGCAGCGGCGCGGATGACGTGGCGCTGCTCAAGGAGCTGCTGCTGCGCATCGCCGTGGGAGGTGCGGCATGATCCGCATCCGCGAGGCCATCATCGTCGAAGGGCGGTATGATAAAAATACCCTCGCGCAGATCGTCGACGCGCCCATCCTTGAGACCTCCGGCTTCGGCATCTTTCATGACAGCCAGCGTCTGGCACTGCTGCGCCGTCTGGCCGAAACGCGCGGCATCATCGTGCTCACGGACAGTGACGGCGCAGGCTTTGTCATCCGCAACTATCTGCGCGGCGCCATCGACCCGTCGCAGGTCAAGCACGCTTATATCCCGGACATTGCCGGAAAGGAGCGGCGCAAGCGCACCGCCTCCAAGGAGGGCAAGCTCGGCGTAGAGGGAATGCGTCCGGACGTGCTGCTTGAGGCGCTGCGCCGTGCGGGTGCGACCATCGAAGGGGAGGAGACACCGGCTGCGGGTGCGCGCATTACGAAGGTGGACCTCTATGCCGCCGGTCTCACCGGCGGTGCGGACAGCAAGGCCACCCGGCAGCGGCTGCTCGCGCAGCTTGACCTGCCCGAGCATCTGAGCACGAACGCGCTGCTCGAGGTGCTCAATGCGCTCATGTCACGCGAGGAGTTCCAAAAACTGTGCATTTAGTAGAGCGTCGCCATATCTGATGGGAAAAACACCAGATATGGCGAAATTTTTCGTGCAAAAACGGTCGGGCTGTGGTATAGTACTGTACGGAATTATGTAAAGTAACCGGAAACCAAATTACATGGAGGACGCAACGTATGAAATGCCCGTTTTGCGGCTTTGCCGAGAGCAAGGTCATTGATTCCCGCCCGGCTGAGGAGGGCGCGACCATCCGCCGCCGCCGCGAGTGCCTTGCCTGCCAGAAGCGCTTTACGACCTATGAGATCATTGAAACGCTCCCGCTCGTCGTCATCAAGCGCGACGGCAGCCGCCAGAGCTTTGATAAGAGCAAGCTCATCAACGGCATGGTGCGTGCCTGCGACAAGCGCAAGGTGCCGCTGCCGGTGCTGGAGAAGATCGCCGATGAGATCGAGCAGGAGCTGCAGAGCGCGCTCGAGCGCGAGATTACGACCGAGCAGGTCGGCGAGATGGTCATGAAGCGCCTCAAGAACATCGACGAGGTCGCCTACGTGCGCTTTGCCTCCGTTTATCGCCAGTTTAAGGACATCGACACCTTCATGCAGGAGCTGACGAAGATCCTCAACGACCGCGGCTAAAACACATTGCCGAGCGTGACGTGCTCCCCGTCGGCGAGCCCCTGGATGCGCAGGCGCAGCAGGGCAATGTCCGCCGCGGCGGACGGCGCACCGCTCTCGAGCGCGCGCAAGGCCTGACGGAAGCCCTCCGTCACGGCGTCTGTGCTCTCGTGCGGCAGCATACAGTGGGCATAGCCCTCGGCTGCGTGCCAGCGTTCGGCCGCTGTGCGCAGCGCTTCGGCGGCGCTGTCCGCGTCATGGGATGCGCAGCGCGCTTCTGCCTGTGCCGCGGCGTCGTCCAGCTGTGTGCAGAGCCGGTTCAGATACCGGATGTTGCAGACGCAGCCGGCGATGAGCACGAGCAAAAGCGCACACGCAATGATTTCCTTTTTCATATCGGCTCCTTTGCGGCAAAATAGATTTGACCGGCGTCGCTGCACATCAGCAGATAGACGTCTTGGGCGCTCTGCACGCCGCGCTGCTGCAGCTGCTTTTGCAGCCAGCGCTCGTCACGCCCCATGCGCTTGAGATTTTTGCCGATGATGCGCCCGTTGTTGATGAGGATGGAAAAGTAGCCGGTGTCGTCCGGCGTGATGCCCATCTGCTCGGCCGTGACCGGCTGCTGCTGCGGCGTGAGGATGATGTTGAGCCGGCCGTTTGTCTCCAGCACGGCGTATTGTACGCTCGCAATGTCGACAATGCCCTGATTGCGCAGCTCCTGCGTCAGCTCGTCGAGCGTGAAGCGGTTGCGGTGCATGGCTTGCTGTGCGATGCGTCCGCGCTCGATGATGAGATTCGGCCGCCCGTAGAGCAGCTTGCGCAGGCGAACGCTCCGGTATGTCAGACCGGAGATGATGAGCTCGCAGCAAAACAGCACCAGCAGCGGAATGAGCCCATAGCTCAGCGGCAGGGACGGGTTTTGCAGCGGGATGGACGCGATGTCCGCGACCAGCACCGCCACCACGAGCTCGGACAGCTCCAGCTCGCCGAGCTGGCGCTTGCCCATGAGCCGCATGGCTATGATGAGCGAGAGAAATAAGATCAGCGTTCGAATGAGAATGATCGCCATGGAATGACCGCCTTTCCGGGTGGGATTAGTTTGCCCGGTTTGCGCGGAATATACCGATTCGGAGGTGCTGCGGATGCAGTTTACGAAAATGCAGGGCTGCGGCAACGACTATATCTATGTCAATTGCCTTGCCGAGACCGTGTCTGACCCGTCGCGTGCGGCGATCCGGCTGTCGGACCGGCATTTCGGCATCGGCGGCGACGGGCTTGTACTGATCTGCCCGTCGGAGCGCGCAGATTTCTGCATGGATATGTACAATGCCGACGGCTCGCGCTCCGAGATGTGCGGCAACGCCATCCGCTGCGTGGGCAAGTATGTCTATGACCGCGGTCTGACGGATAAGACCGAGCTTACGATCGAGACGCTTGCCGGCATCAAGACGCTCTGGCTGAATGTAGTCGACGGTGCGGTCGAGACCGTGCGCGTGTGCATGGGCAGAGCGGAGTTTCGCCCGGAGATGATCCCGGTCGCGGCGGCGGGGGAGACCTTTCTCGAGCAGCCAATCGATGTGCTCGGTGAGACGTGGGTCGTCTCGGCGGTCAACACCGGAAACCCGCACTGCGTCACATATGTGGATGACGCCATGGCGCTGGATTTCCCGCGCATCGGTCCCGCGTTTGAAAACCACGCGGTGTTCCCCGCGCGGGCGAACATCGAGTTTGTCGAGGTCGTGGACGAGCGCACGCTGCGCGTGCGCGTGTGGGAGCGCGGCAGCGGAGAGACGCTCGCCTGCGGCACGGGCGCAACGGCGGCGCTGGCGGTGACGGCGCGGCTGGGCAAGTGCGGCGATGCGGCGGATGTGCTCCTGCGCGGCGGAAAGCTGCATATCGCGTGGGATCGGACACAGGATCTGCTGTATATGACCGGCCCTGCGGCCTTTGTGTTTGACGGCACGGTCACGCTCTGAGTGCGGCCGCGATGATGGTATAGGAGGTTACAAACCATGAAAACGATCATCGGAACGAAACAGGATGTTACCAAAGAGCTGACCGCGCTGGTCGCGGATGTGCTCGCGCGCAAGCCGGAGGCGAACATTGCCGTCTCCGCGGTGGATCTGCCGGAGGAGGCGCTCGATGCGCTTGCGGCGAGCGACCTCGCCTTTGACAGGGCGACGCTCTTTCAGGCGTGCGAATACTGCGGCGCGGCAGGTCATGGCGCGCACGCGGTGGGCACGGCGTTTCAGACGCTCACGGCGGCGAAACCGTTTGCGGCCGTCCACGCGCCCGACCCGGACACGGACGACGAGCACGCGGCGGCGTATGACGATGCCATTCAGGCGGTCGGCGGGCTCGATCTTGTGATCCTCGGTCTGGGTGAGCGCGGTCATGTCGCGTTCAACGAGCCGGGCGCCGGCTTCAACGAAAAGACGCACATCGCAAAGCTTGCCGAGGTCACACGCGAGGCGGCAGCCCCGGCCTTCGGTTCGCTTGAGCAGACGCCGGAGCAGGGCGTCACGATCGGTATCCACACGATCCTCGGCGCGAAAAAGATCGCGCTCGTCGCCTTCGGTGCGCGCTGTGCGAAGGCGGTCAACGCCACACTCACCGGCCGTCCGGAGACGTTTACCCCTGCATCCTTCCTGCAGCTGCACACGGATGTTGAGGTTTATCTTGACGAAGCTGCTGCTGCGCAGTTATAATAAATAATTGCCTGCGTTTTTTGCAGGGATTTTGATCGGAGGAAAGCATTCATGTCCAAATATTTCGGTACTGACGGCTTCCGCGGTGAGGCCAACGTTGACCTGACGGTGGAACACGCCTACCGGATCGGCCGGTTTCTCGGCTGGTATTACGGCCGGGAGCACAAGTGCTCGGTCGTGATCGGCAAAGATACCCGCAGATCCAGCTATATGTTTGAAAATGCCCTGTCCGCCGGCCTGACGGCCTCGGGCGCGGACGCCTATCTCATGCACGTCACGACGACGCCGAGCGTGTCGTACATTGTCCGCTCGGACGATTTTGACTGCGGCATCATGATCAGCGCCAGCCACAATCCCTACAAGGACAACGGCATCAAGCTGCTCAACAGCGCCGGTGAGAAGATGGAGCAGAGCGTCATCGATGAGATCGAGGCGTATCTCGACGGTAATCAGGAGATCCCGTTTGCCACGTGCGCAAACATCGGCCGTACGCAGGATTATTCTGCCGGCCGCAACCGCTATATCGGCTACCTCATCAGCCTGTCCACGCATTCGTACAAGGGCATGAAGGTCGGTCTTGACTGTGCCAACGGCAGCACGTGGATGATGGCCAAGAACATCTTCGATGCGCTCGGCGCGGACACCTATGTCATCGGCAACACGCCCGACGGTACGAACATCAACTGTGACTGCGGCTCGACGCATATTGAGAACCTGCAAAAGCACGTCCGCCTCAACGGGCTGGATGTGGGCTTTGCCTTCGACGGCGATGCCGACCGCTGCCTGGCCGTGGATGAAAACGGCTCGGTCGTCAACGGCGACAAGATCCTCTACGTCTGCGCGCGCAATATGCAGGCGGAGGGGCGCTTTGGCGACTCGAAGGTCGTCACGACGGTCATGTCCAACCTCGGCCTGTACAAGGCGCTTGATGAGGCGGGCATCGGCTATGAAAAGACCGATGTCGGCGACAAGTATGTCGCGGAGAATATGCGCGCCAACGGTCATCTGATCGGCGGCGAGCAGTCCGGTCACATCATTTTCGGCAAGTATGCCAACACCGGCGACGGCCTGCTCACGGCGATCAAGCTCATGCAGGTCATGCTCGACCGCAAAAAGAAGCTCTCCGAGCTGGCTGCGCCCGTGCGCGAGTATCCGCAGCAGCTCACGAACGTGGAGGTCGACGATAAGGACGCCACGCTCAGCGACCCCACCGTTGTTGCGGCGGTGCAGGCGGTGACCGAGCGCCTCGGCGACGAGGGACGCATCCTCCTGCGCAAGAGCGGCACCGAGCCTGTGCTGCGCGTCATGGTCGAGGCGGGCACGCACGAGCTGTGCGAGGAAAACGTTGCGTATGTGATCGATGTCATGCAAAAGAGCGGGCATCTGATCCGGGTGCGCTGATATGATGACGATCCAAGACCTGCTCGATCTGAGCAAAACGATCGCAGCGCCGCTGTTTGCGGATAAGACCTATCCGTGGGAGGCGCTGGCGGACATCGGAGATTTCATTCTTCAGCTCGGCCCCACGCTTCCGGCGGACGAGTATGAGCAGCGCGGCGAGAACATCTGGATCGCGCGCGATGCCAAGATCTTTGACAGCGCCTATATTGCAGGCCCCTGCATCATCGACCACGGTGCGGAGCTGCGCCAGTGCGCATTTATCCGCGGCAATGCCATCGTCGGCAAAAACGCCGTCGTCGGCAACTCCTGCGAGCTGAAAAACGTCGTCCTGTTCGACAACGTCCAGACGCCGCACTTCAACTACGTCGGGGATTCCATCCTCGGCTACAAGTCCCATATGGGCGCGGGCTCGATCACGTCGAACGTCAAGAGCGACAAGACGCTCGTCGTCATCAAAAACGGGGCAGAGCGCATCGAGACCGGCCGCAAGAAGGTCGGCGCCATCCTCGGCGACTATGTCGAGGTCGGCTGCAACAGCGTGCTCAACCCCGGTACGGTCATCGGCCGCCACTCGAACATCTATCCGGTGTCGTGCGTGCGCGGCGTCATCCCCGCCGACAGCATCCTCAAGTCTACCGGCGAGGTCGTGCATAAGAACTGAGTGCAAACCCCATCGGCGCAAACCGATGGGGTTATCAGCTTATCAAAAACCTCGTAGAGTTTCGCCGCCGCAGCGGCGAAAGAAAATGAATCATTTTCTCCGGCGACATGCGCGGCGGAGAAAATACATCTTGGCCTGCAAACGTGCGAGCTGTCGCCTTTGGCGACAGTGAGTGCGCTGCAGTCAGGCCGCAAGCCCCTTTGTCAAAAAGTATTACTTTTTGACAGACTTTAAAATCCCATCGGCGCAAACCGATGGGATTTTTCCGTATCGCGCCTTATAGCAGACTGCGGTAGTCGGCGTCCGGTGTGACGCAGTCCGGCGGGAAGAACTCGTCGATGGGGAAGTGGATGCGGCTGAACATCGAGCACGGATCGTCCTCACTCGAGCCCTGACACGCTTTGTCCGGCATACAGTAGTCATATGCCGGGATGAGCAGCTGCGTGTCGCGCTCGAGCCGGATGATCGAAAACTGCCCGAGCGTCACGAGCAGCTTCTTGCCACTGCAGGTGAGTGAGAGAGCCTCGCCCATCGCGTCGAGGATCGCCTGCGGAATGGTGTGCGCCTCGGGGTCTGTCTCGCCGGCGGCGGCACAGTCGACGAGCTTCATGTGCAGCGCGATCGGGTCGACCGATTCGATCACACCGACCGGCAGCCCCTCCTCGCACGGCGCGCAGCCGCCGCCGTCGGAAGCGAACACCTTCACGCTCGCCTGACTGCCGAAGAGCATGACGCGCTTGTCGAAGATCGCAAGACCGCTCACCGGTTCACAGCCCGGGAACGTCTCGCCGCGCACGCGGTAGAAGTACGTCACGTCCACCGTGTAGTAGCCTTTGTTGAAGGTGATCTCCTTAACGCGCACGTCGGCGCACAGCAGCTCGGCGCTGCGCGGGCGCACGCTCAGGGCGCTGTCGAGCTTTGTCTGCGAGGACACCGTCGGATACACCCGCAGATCCTCCACACAGTCCTTGTCGCGGCAGGCGTCAAAGATCTTGCGCGTATGGATGCAAACCGCCTCCCGGACGGCGGTACTGCCCTCGACCGGTCCCGGTACAACTTTGTCAGCCATTTCAAAACCTCCTGGCATCAGATTGAAGCACGCTTCAGTAACAGTGTATGCGTCGGGGTTTTTGATGTGATTCGGTGAAAAAGTCAAGACTAAATTGCAAAAATTCATAAAAAAATTCAAGTAAGACACG
>OLOS01003119.1_pt1 | contig 10335 bp, 8 predicted proteins | sample 1672631 | NCBI WGS metagenome assembly OLOS01 (sample SAMEA3136707, study PRJEB25190) | human gut metagenome | biome: human gut; feature: human-associated habitat; material: faeces | place: Austria | collected 2013 | reverse complement strand
TGAAAAAGTTAACGGGAGTGTACTGCGAGTGACGGGAGACTACTAGAGGATAAGTGCGTCTTTCTGTAACTGTGCAGGAGGACGTTTTTTCTTGCCGGAAAACGAATAACCAGTAATATATGGCTTTTAACCGTTGTTGCATGCGAAACTAGGACAGCTCGGCAGCGAAGGTTAAAAAATAAATTTTTTGATGAGGTGTATAAGTATGACGAAAAAGAAAAAAGCATTGGTAATGTCAGTGCTGTGCAGTAGCAAGCGTAGGCTTTGTGATGGGTGCAAGTGCAGAAACTATGCATGGCAATCTTGATGAGGTTGTTGTCGAAGGCAGTGCAAATGTATTGCCGGGGGGGGATGGTCACCAAGACTGGTAACGTTGGTATCATTGGCAATAAAAATGTAATGGATGTGCCTTTTTCTCAAACCAATGTTACAGCTGACGCTATGGAAACCTTTGGCGGTATGAACCAGCCTTTGGATAATATTCTGGTAAATATTCCTTCCGTGCGTCAGACCGGTACCATGCTGCATGGTGATTTTTCTGTAAGAGGTAAATCCATCAATGGTTCCTTCTTTTATCTGAATGGCGTTCCGGGAATGTTATGGCAGTTTACAGTTCCGACTTTTATGGCTGAAAGCATTCAGGTTACCGAAGGACCGAATAAAGCTATTTCCGGCTCCTTCCCCACAGGTGAAGGCACCGGTGTTGCTGCGGTAGTAAATGTTGAGAGCAAAAAAGCCCTTGATAAGCCTGTACTCAGATATAAACAAGTATTTTCCGGTGAAAGCGGCTTAGGTGAATATCTTGATATCGGCAAAAGATTTGGTAAAAATAAAGAATGGGGTGTCAGAGTAAATACAGAGGTATTAAATGGCAACCCAGGTCATTATAAAGCAAGCAAAGAGGGTTCCAGCATTTTTGCCAACATCGACCATCAGGACGCTGATAGTAAATCTAATTTGCTCATCGGTTATCAATATTATGAAGTTGATGATGGTATGAGATGGTTCGGCTTTGATTCCGGCAATGTAAATAATGGGCTTTTGACTCACGTTCCCTCTGCTCCGAATTCCAAAAACAATTACAGCTTCCCCGGCATGACCAAAGCCGCTGAATGCGCAGTGATGGTATTGAACCATGAGCAGGCAATTGGTCACGGCACTAAGGCCTTCTTTAACGGCGGTTGGACAAGAAGTAATTTGCGTAAAAATATTACCGGTTTAGGCAGCCGCTTATATATTCTTGATGATTCAGGCAATTATGCAGGCAAATATTTTACCAGAAGAACCCCTGTACATAAATATTATGTACAGACCGGTATCGAAAATAAATTTAAAACCGGTGAAGTAGAGCATGATGTTGTTTTAGCAGCTGACAAATCCTGGTATAAGTCCTGGACCGGTGTTGTCGGTGGATATGGGCAGACTAACTTCAAAGGCTTGGGTGGTACCTTAGCAGGTGGCGTTAATCCTAATGAGAGCGTAAACATTCCTAAATTCAGCAGCTTCCATGACACAACAAGAAACTTCTGGGGTGTTTCTCTGATGGATACTATGAAATTAGGCAAGGCTCAGATGATGTTAGGCGTGCATAAGCATGAGTCTAAAGCGGTTCACCATCCTGATCCGACTCAATCCGGTAATGTAAAAACTGTTAAGTCCAGCGATGTTTGTCCTGCTTTTGGCTTTATTTACCAGCCTACTGATGAAGTATCTATTTATGCCAGCCATTCCGAATTCTTTGATGCAGGCGAAAAAGTCAGCGGCAGCACCGTTTATAATGCAGGTGAAATCTTAGATCCGTCTAAGAGCAAAATGGACGAAATCGGCGTTAAATACAGCAACAAGAACTTCTTGGCTACATTGGCTCTGTTCAAAAACAGAGAGTCCTCTACCTTAAACATATACGACGATAAAAAGCCTGATTGGTATTGGGTTACCAACGACGGCGAAAACGAGTACAAGGGTATTGAGCTGTCTTTCAACGGAGCTATTGCAGATAAATGGAATGCTTTTGGTGGTTTAATGTATCTTGATACAGAGAGAGTAAGAACCAATAAAGGCACCTATGATGGTTACAGAGTAAGCGGTATTCCAAGATTCAATGCTGTTGCAGGCTTGCAATATAAACCGAATAATGATTTGTCACTTTTGGCAAGAGCCGCATATGTTGGTCCTACTCCTATTTTCCCGGCAAGCAATGCAATTGAATGGGAAGTTCCTTCTTATACTACTTTTGATGCAGGCGTTAATTACAAGACACAAATTAATAAAATGCCTGTTACATTGAGTGCTATGTGCTATAATTTGACTGGTAAAGATTATTGGATTGCTTATGGTTCCGGACTGCATTTGTCCAGCCCCAGAACCTTCATGCTGTCCGCTCAATTTGATATTTAATTTATGATGTTTAAGAGGGCGGTGTTACTGCCCTCTTTTCTTTAAAATTACATAGTTTTGGTAGTGTTATGAAAAAAATATATTGTATTATTGCTCTTATATTACTCGTTCTTGCGAGCGGTTGCGGCAAGCAGGAAGATATTAAGGAATCTGCGATAAATAAAGATAATGATACAGTGATTCTTGCAGGCTATCGTCAGCTTGCTCCTGGTAATAAGGATGCCTATTATTGCAGCAGCTCATTAGGTGTTTGGGAGCCTTTGATTACTAAGGACAAGGATAATAAGCCTGCACCTTGTCTGGCGCAAAGCTGGGAGATGCAGGACAATGGTAAAATTTGGATTTTTCATCTGCGTAAAAATGTCCTGTTTCATAACGGAACAAAATTTAATGCGGATTCGGTGATTGCTAATTTTGACCGGATGAAAAAGGGTGTTAAGCGTTCAACCTTTTATGGCTTGAATATAGATGCATTTTATCCTTCGCTGTTGAAATATGAAAAATTAGATGAGTATACTGTTAAACTGACCTTTAAAGAAGCAAATATTAACGAACTGTATAAGATGACAGATTTCGGCAGTCCAATTTATGCTCCGGAATGCTTCGCTGAAGATGGTAATTTTAAAACCTTCGCAATAGGCACCGGACCGTATAGAATAATAGAAAATAAACTGAACAGTCATGTTAAGATAGAGCGTTATGATAATTATTGGGGTGAAAAGGGCAAAATAAAAACATTTATTGTGCGCAAAATACCTAATACGGATACACGTTATGCTGCATTAAAATCCGGCGAAATTGACGGCGTAACCGATTTGAATGCAATACCGGTCAAAGAAGAAAAAGCGGAAGAACTGAAAAAGGATAGCAATTTTGTTGTTTATAAAAATAAATCGACGATGGTACGCTATTTGGCATTAAACGGTACTAAATTTCCTTTTAATGATGTCAGGATGAGGCAGGCTGTAAGTCTGGCAATTAATAGGCAGGATTTAGTTAATGCTCTATATATGGGCTATGCTATACCGACTGTTAACATTTTGAATTATTGCAGTCCGGGATATAAAGAGTTCCCAGTAAGGCATGAGTTGCAAGAAGCGAAACGTCTTGCACATGAGGTGCTTGGAGATAAGCGTATTGAGGTTGTTTACGGAATTAATGGAGCGGAGCCTTTGCAAAAAGGCGAAGCAGAAATTATTGCTTATTGGCTGAAAGATATTGGCTTAGATGTTAAAATAAGAGTATTGGAATATGCAACCTTATTAAAAATGATACGGAAAGGAGAGTGTAATATAGTTCGTTTGCAAAAGGGTTTGGCTAACGGAGATCCGTATACTGCCTTGTATCCCTTTGTAATGCCTGACGGAGCATTAAACAAGAACAATAGCGTTGCGTATGAAAATGATGAAATTGTTGAATTGATGAACGAGGTTAAGCATACTACGGATGAGCAGAAACGACGCGAGATATTCAATAGAATACAAGAAATTGCTGTTGAAGAGCAGCCGGTAGTTCCTTTGTTCAACGATATGGCAATTGCTGCGACCAGCAGCCGTATAAAAAATTACGGTGCCATCAATAAAATTGAATTTGTAACAGATGATGAGTTAAAAATGTAATGATATATTATGAAGAGAGGAAAACTCTATGAACCAATATTATCAGGATAACATGCTTTTTGGCATGAACCCTTCAAGTTATCTGCATCGCTACGCCGTCAACGGCAAGGTGTCGGGGAATCTTGCCTGCATCAGCGAAATCAAAAATGCTGCCGTGGTCTTATACAGTCCGCGCGGCTGCGGCTTTCATTACCGCTGTCATGTGCGCAGCGGCCAAAGCCCGGTTTATGATCTGGAATGTGCGGATTTACGCAACAATGATGTAATTTTCGGCGGCGAGCAAAAGCTTACTGCTTTACTGCAAAAGGTGGAACGTGAGCAGCAGCCGGAGATTATTTTTCTGCTGCCTTCCGTGGTGTCGGATATTATTAATGATGATTTGGCTGGCTTGGCCTGCAGCCTGCAGCCGCAGTTTAAAGCAAAGCTGGTGCCGATTACGTCGCAGGTTTTTTCGCATATGGACAAGAGCAACGGCCGCAAGGTTTTGCGTGAAAAGGCTTGCCAAAAGCAGAAGCAAAAGTTTTCTTCCAGTGCGGTCTATCCCGGCTGCGGTTATGTAGAGGTGATGGATGCTTTAGTTGAGCAGGTGATGGAGCCTCAAAGCGTACAGCCGCTGAGCGTAAATATTGAAGCCTTTGTCTGGGGCTATAACGGTGAGGATAAGCTGCAGGGTATGAGCGAGATGCTGCAGAAAATGGGTATCACCGTAAATGCTTATCTGCCTGCCGCTGATTTGCAGACAATCAAAAAGGCTCCGCAAGCAGCGCTGAATATAGTACGTCGCAAAAAGTGGGCGTTGGCGATGGAGCAGCGCTTTGGTACGCCGTTTCTGCATGTTGCCGATATGCAGGAATGGCATGGCATAGAAGGCATCAGCGATTTATACAGGCAAATAGGAAAAATGCTTGGCTGCGAGAATGCTGTTGAACGCGTGCTGCAGGAAGAATATGAACGGGTTGCCGCCCGTTATCAGGAGCTGCGCGCAGAATTTGCCAAGTATAAGTTTTGCCTGATTGCGCATGGTATTGCATATTTGCCGGATGCGCTGCGCGTTTATCAGCAGGATTATGGTCTGCCGATTAAGAAGATATGTATTATCATGAATCCTTCCTACCAGGCAGAAACAGGTCTGGATGATGCAATGATGCAGAGATTTAAGGACAGGATAGAGCTTGCTAAGGCTGAGTATGGCTGTGAGGCGCAAGTTTTATTGGAGCCTTCGGAGGATGCTTTGCGTGAAGCTGCACAGAGCTGTGATTTTGTTATCTGTAACGGTCATCCGCGATATGCTGCTTTGGATGTTCCCGTGCTTTATAATTTGTTTGACCGCTCGGTGTGGAATTATCAGGGCTTTGTGGATATTATGGAAGAAGTTTGGCAGATGCTGCAACAACCGCAGCGAACAGGCAGCAGTCTTTTGCTGAGCAAGCTGGCCTATGACCCGGTATTTTATCCGATGCGCGAAGCTGATAAAGACAGTAAAGCAGCACGCGAACTGTATAGCAGAATATGGAGGCAAAGAAAATAATGAAACCATTAAGTAGCTGTGCTTTGTTTGGTGCTGTGCGTGCTCTTGGCGGTATTAAGGATGCCTTAATCCTGCAGCATTCCGTTGTCGGCTGTCAGTGGGGCAGCCTGACATTCAGATATGCAGGCAAGCCCTATGATGTACGTCAGGCCTCTGATGTTATCTATGATGAAGATGTTGTTAATGGCGGTGAGAAGGTTTTGCGTAAAGCCTTGCAGGAGGCAGAGCGTATTTTTGCACATTGCGGTGCGGTATTTGTAGTCAGCGGCTGCGTGCCGAATATGATCGGCGATGATGTGGACGGTATTTTGGATACTACCGAAGGCTCGCAAAAATTATTGCATGTAAAAGCGCCGGGATATGCAGGGAATATTGACAGCGGTGCAGAAGCAGCTTATTTAGCGTTGCTGCCCTTGCTCCGAGCCGCGGAGAAAAAACAAGCTGCCACGATAAATATTCTTGGCATAATGAATGATGATCCTTATGCTGATAATGATTTGCTTGAACTGAAGAAGATTTTGGGTTCCAAGGTTAGAGTTAACTGCGCGCTGCAGGATTGCAGCCTGCGCGATATTGCAGCGAGGCCGCAGGCAGAGCTGAATATCTGCTTCGGCTATGGCGAGCCTTTGGGGAAGAAAATGCAGGAAGAATTTGGCGTACCATACATCAAATGCGCTTATCCTTACGGTGTAGCAGGCATGCAGAAGTTTTTGCGTCAGTTAGGTGAAGCGTTGAAAATTGATTTTTCCGATGAGCTTGCTGAGCTGGAGGCAGCGGCTAAAAAGCTCGTTTATCGCTGTGCGGATTATCTGGTGAATTTATACCAGCTGCCTGTGGCTTTGGCTACGGATAAGGCACATTTAGAAGGCTTACAGAGCTTTTTTGCCGATGAGCTGGGAATGCGCATTGTTATTGCAGAGGACACTGCGGAATTTAGCTTGGATAAAATGGCAGAGGCTGCAGCAAAGCACAAGCCTGTATTGTTTTGCGGTTCTTCATTCTTAAATAATTTGGCTGAAAAATATCAGGTGCCGTTAGTGCGCTGTGCTTATCCTGCCTTTGACCGGCTGTGCTTTACTGATAATACGCTTGTAGGAGTGCGTGGTGCTGCCTTGCTCATTGAGCAGATTGTTAACGGTGCCTTGCAGCAGCAATATAAAACAGATGGCCGATATGCCGGCTTGCGTGAAAGTGTTTGTGAGGTAAATCATGAGTGAGCTTGAAACACATCCCTGTTTTACAGCTAAATGCAGCGATTACGCCCGTATTCATCTGCCTGTGGCACCTAAATGCAATATGCAGTGCAACTATTGCCTGCGCAAATACAGCTGTGTAAATGAAAGCCGTCCCGGCGTCGTGGCAAGGGTTATGGTACCGGAGGATGCAGTCGACTGGTATCTGCAGATGAAGGCTAAGGTGCCTAAGCTGACGGTAGCAGGCATTGCCGGGCCTGGCGATGCGCTGGCCAACTGGCCGGCAGTCAGCAGAACGTTGAGCATGATTCGTGAGGTTGATAAGGATGTTTTCTTTTGCTTATCAACTAACGGCCTGTATTTGCCGAAGTATGCCAAGGAGATAGCAGCCTTGGGTGTTGATTATGTTACGGTGACGGTGAATGCAATTACCAGCAATACAGGGGCGCATATTTACAGCTTTATTAATGATGAAGGCAAAAAATATGTCGGTGAAGAGGCTGCTGCACTGCTTTTAGAAAGGCAGATAGAAGGATTGCAACTGCTTGGCGAATATGGCGTGAAGGTGAAGATAAATACGGTGGCGATACCCGGCGTGAATATCCAGGAAATCCCGGCGATTGCCAGACGTATGGCTTTGCTGGGAGCGAAGCTGCAGAATATTTTACCGATGCTGCCGGTGGAGGGAACCGGTTTTGCGCATCTTGCGGAGCCTGCGGCCGAAGAAATTATGCAGCTGCGTAATGTTTGCAAGCAGTGGATGCCGCAGATGCAGCATTGCAACCGCTGTCGGGCGGATGCTGTGGGCGCGTTAGGAAGAACCTGTGCTTTGGAAGCGAGCTTATAAGTCAACGACAAAAAATCTATGTAAGCTTTGCAATTAGCGTTATTACTGTAACCTACGTTACAATAAAAGCGCCGTCAGATAAAAAATAAATAAAATTTAGCTTTTTCCTTGACGTTTGCAGAGCAGTAGGAGTAAAATAACCTCAATCGCTGATTGCGGCGATAAATTTTGAAGCATAAGGAAATGCTGAAGTTGTTGCAGGTGAAAATGATGGAATCTAAAATGATGAACACTGCAATTGAATATGGTTTTTATTACGCACCGGTATTTAACTATTATTTTAGCACCGGTTATTTTGCATGGGAAAAATCATATAGCAGTAATCATCGTATTGGAGACTATAAATAGTATTTGCGAGCGCAGTGCTTGCAATTAAGATTTAGCTTTTACAGCAGGCTCTTTTACGGGAGCCTGTTTTTTTTATAGCATGGTAGCTTATAGCAATAGGGTAAATTAAATGACAAGGGTGTCAGAACGAAGGGGAGACAGTTTATGGTAATAGTATTCAAGCCGGGAGCGCCGGAGGAAAATAAAGCGAAGATGCGCAGCAATTTGGAAAGCAAGGGCTTCCAAATTAACGAAATCAACGGTGTCAACATGACTATCTTCGGTATCATCGGCGATACGAGCACACTTGATATCAATATGCTGCGTATTGATGATGCGGTAGACAAGGTAATGCGTGTGCAGGAACCGTTCAAGCGAGCCAACCGCATGTTCCATCCGCAGGATTCCGTGATTAATGTCGGCGGTGTTGAAATCGGTGGACGCAAGATTCAGGTTATCGCAGGTCCGTGCTCCGTAGAAACACAGGAGCAGGTTACGGACATTGCCAAGTCCATCAAGCTTGGCGGCGCCTCGATGCTTCGCGGCGGCGCCTTCAAGCCCCGCACATCGCCGTATTCCTTCCAAGGCTTGAAGGAGGTTGGCCTGGATTATTTAAAGGGTGCCAAAAAGGAAACAGGCCTGCCGATTGTTACTGAAATCATGTCACCGTATATGATTGAGCGCTTTGTAGAGGATGTAGATTTGATTCAGGTTGGCGCCCGCAACATGCAGAACTTTGAACTGCTGAAGGAACTTGGCAAAACCAATAAGCCGATTCTTTTGAAGCGTGGTCTGGCAGCAACGATTGAGGAATGGCTGATGGCAGCGGAATATATCATGAGCGAAGGCAACGAAAATGTTATCCTTTGCGAACGCGGTATCCGCACCTTTGAAACATATACGCGCAACACCTTGGATGTAAGCGCAATTCCCGCTGTGAAAAAGCTCAGCCATCTGCCGGTAGTAGTTGACCCGAGTCATGCAGCAGGACTGTGGTGGATGGTAGAGCCTTTGGCCAAGGCTGCTGTAGCAGTCGGTGCAGACGGACTGCTGATTGAGGTCCACAACAATCCGGAAGCAGCGCTTTGTGACGGCGCACAGTCCTTAAGACCTGAACGCTTTGCCAGACTGATGGGTGAGCTGAAATGTATTGCCAGAATTGTCGGCAGAGATATGTAAGTCAAGGCATTATCCCTTAGCAATATCAAAAAGCATAAGGGTTTGTAATAACTCCTGATCTGGGAGTAGTATTGTAGCATTGTAGATTAGATTAAAGGAGAGATTTTATCATGATTATCGTATTCAAACAAAATGCAACTGTTGAGGAAAAAACTAAGCTGAAAAACCAATTAGAAAGCAAGGGCTTTCAGATTCATGCCAGTGATGGCGTAAATGCTTCACTGTTTGGTGTTGTTGGTGATACCAGCGCGTTGGATATCAACCTTTTGCGTGTTGTCGAGGGTGTAGAAAAGGTAATGCGTGTGCAGGAGCCTTTCAAACGTGCTAACCGCATGTTCCATCCCGAGGACAGCATTATTGATGTTGCAGGCAGAAAATTCGGCGGCAAAAAGCTGCAGGTTATTGCAGGTCCCTGTTCCGTAGAAACCCAAGAGCAGGTAACGGAAATTGCCAAGGATGTTAAGGCTGCAGGCGCTACGCTGATGCGTGGCGGTGCCTTCAAACCCCGCACCTCTCCGTACTCCTTTCAGGGTTTAAAGGAAAAAGGCCTGGATTTCCTGAAAAATGCCAGAGCAGCAACCGGCCTGCCGATTGTTACGGAAATCATGTCACCTTACATGGTGGAACGCTTTGTTGAAGACGTTGACCTGATTCAGGTCGGCGCCCGCAATATGCAGAACTTCGATTTGCTGAAGGAATTGGGCAAAACCAATAAGCCTATTCTGTTGAAGCGTGGTCTGGCAGCAACGATTGAGGAGTGGCTGATGGCAGCGGAATACATCATGAGCGAGGGCAACGAGAACGTTATCCTTTGCGAACGCGGTATCCGTACCTTTGAAACCTACACCCGTAATACGCTTGATGTAAGTGCTATTCCTGCAGTAAAAAGACTCAGCCATCTTCCGGTAGTAGTTGACCCGAGTCATGCAGCAGGCATGTGGTGGATGGTAGAACCACTGGCTAAAGCAGCAGTTGCAGTTGGCGCAGACGGTTTGTTGATTGAAGTACATAACGATCCGGAAGCAGCATGGTGTGATGGTGCCCAATCCTTGAAACCGGACCGTTTTGCTAAGCTGATGGGCGACCTCAGAGGCATTGCGAACATTGTCGGCAGAGAGTTATAATAGTAGTATGGCAGATTAGGAGTGATTTTTTTGGAAGCTGATTTTGGTGGCGAAAATAGAAGTACAAGGTGGCAGGAGCTCAGCTTTGCTATCGTTGGCCTGGGGCTGATAGCAAAGCAGA
>OLOS01003116.1_pt1 | contig 10340 bp, 12 predicted proteins | sample 1672631 | NCBI WGS metagenome assembly OLOS01 (sample SAMEA3136707, study PRJEB25190) | human gut metagenome | biome: human gut; feature: human-associated habitat; material: faeces | place: Austria | collected 2013 | reverse complement strand
CACCGGCGCTTCGGTGATGAGCATGGCACCTGCGGTGCTCGTGCTCGCGGCAGCGGCACTCGTGCTCAAAAAGCGCGGATAATTCCGACATCATGGTGTGTAGGCCGCTGCAAAGCGGCTTGCACGCGCAAAAATATTACCGCGGCTTGTGCTCCGCGCTGCTTTACAGGCGGGTAAGGCGTAAAACGCGGATAATATCTAACCAAAAATTCTTCTCCTTTCTCATTTCATTTTTTTATTGCAATCGGCAAGGCAAAAATCCCCTTTGCGTGGTCAGCGCGAAGGGGATTTTGCTGAATGGAATTATGGAGGAGCTGCCGCGAACCAAAATTCAAAATAAATTTATAAGTAGTAAATCAGTAGTAAAATAAATTTTACCAATTTCACAAATCCTGATTTTATGAGGGGTCACGGGCATAAAAGTCGGAAATGGGCACATTTAAGAAAAATTTAATAGTACTGCCGCAAAAGCGGTGCTTTTGGCACGTTTACCGCGAACCTGCACCAAAAATGGCGCAGCTTTTAGATTGATGAATATTTGCTTGATTATAAAATGAATATAAAATAATTTAATACTCCACATATATATCGTATCAACTAAATATATTATACTACCGAAACACAATATATAATGAATGTGTATTCGGAGGTGATATGCTTTGAGCGAATCTCTTAAAATAAAAAAGCGGGGAGAGGATGACCACCGAGTGGTCAGCATAAGAGTCGGCGCTAACCTTCTTGAAAAGATAGATAAAATCGCCGGTGAAAGCAATCGTTCCCGCAACGAAGTTATCAATCTGATCCTTGAGCACGGTGTAGAGAACATCGAAATTGTTTGAATACGGACTTGGGCACGGAATAGGCTTGGATTTAACACGACTTTAACAACTTGAGCGCGGTTTAGACGGCTCAAGCACGATTTGAGCACGCAGCAAGTGTGGCACATATAGCTTGAACATAAGTTTCGTGCGCCTTGAGCACGGAACGAGCACATATTAAAATAATTTGAGCACGGCTTTTTAGCACGAGCACGAATGACGCAAAAAAGCCGCCCGGAAGGGCGGCTTTTTCATCATATAGTGAATTAGGCTTTGTCAACACCGTCAACATACTCGGTGAGTTTGAGTACGTTGCAGCTGTAACCCCACTCGTTGTCGTACCATGCAACAAGCTTGATGAAGGTATCAGTAAGCGCAATACCCGCTTTTGCATCGAAGATGGAGCCGTGAGAATCGCCAAGGAAGTCACTGGAAACAACGGCGTCCTCGGTGTATCCGAGCAGACCTTTGAGCTCGCCCTCGGAAGCGGCCTTGACTGCGGCGCAGATTTCGTCGTAGGAGGCGGGCTTCTCAAGATTTACGGTGAGGTCAACAACGGAAACATCAAGGGTGGGAACACGGAATGCCATGCCGGTGAGCTTTCCTGCAAGGGAGGGGATAACCTTGCCGACTGCTTTTGCTGCGCCGGTGGAGGAAGGAATGATGTTGCCCATGGAAGCACGGCCGCCTCTCCAGTCCTTTTTGGACGGGCCGTCAACGGTTTTCTGAGTGGCAGTGACGGCGTGAACGGTGGTCATAAGGCCTTCCTTAATGCCGAAATTGTCGTGGATGACCTTCGCAAGAGGAGCAAGGCAGTTGGTGGTGCAGGAGGCATTGGAAATAACGTTCATGTCGGAGGAATAGGTTTCGTTGTTTACGCCCATAACGAACATGGGAGCGTCCTTGGAGGGCGCGGTAATGATAACCTTGCGTGCGCCTGCGTTCAGGTGAGCCTGGCAGGCGTCCACGGTTTTGAAAACGCCGGTAGCTTCGATAACATATTCAACGCCGTCTGCGCCCCACGGAATTTCTGCGGGATCTTTGAAACCGTATACATTGACTTTGTGACCGTTTACGATAAGCTTGCCGTTTTCAGAAGAAAGCTCGCCGTCAAATTTGCCGTGTGCGGTGTCGTACTTCGCCATGTAGGCCATATAGTCGGGATCAACAAAGGGATCGTTGATTGCGACGATTTCAAATTTTTCGGGCTGCGCTGCCGCTGCGCGGAAAACAAGTCTGCCGATGCGGCCAAATCCGTTTATGCCAATTCTGATCATGAAAGATAACCTCCCAAAATATTTTTACAGCTATAATTTTATTATATTTTAATTGCCTTGGCAAGAATTTTAAAATTATTCTGTGTAACTGTATAAACAGCACGGAAAAGCCACCTCTTTTTTGGTTATTGCGTAGAAATTGCTTGCGGGATCGGACACCCCGCATTGATAATATTGATAATTATTACAAAGGAGCGGAAAACGTATGACGGAAAAAAGACTTCGCCCGACAAAAACCATAAGCACAAAAACAATTTCGTATTTAAGCGAAAAAGTGTGCGAAAAAATAAAGGACGCTGCCTATGCGAACATTGTAAATGCGGTAAAAAACGATAAGGCGGCCGCAGAGCAGGTGGTGGCGGATTCTTATTACATTTTGCATGTTCAGCAGGAATTCGGTGACTATTGCAAGATAATTTCCGGCGAATACAAGGCGGAGAAGGGACTTTACGATATATGCGAAGAACTGCGCCCCTTCTGCGATACAACATCCCGTATCCTCAGCAAAAAGAATGTGCAATTTGCCTATGCTGTTCCGGAATCCCCGATTTACGTGCTGATAGACTGCAGCGAAATCCGGCAGGCACTTTCGGCGATGGTGCTTAACTCCATTGAGCATATAAAGCTTGGCGGAAAAATTGAAGTGCGCGTGGAGGAAACCGCCCGCACCGTAAAAATTTCAGTTCACGATAACGGCGATGGCATGGACGAAGAAACATTGAGCCGCTGTATGGAACCGTTTTTCAGCGGAAGAATCGCTTCCGGCAACAAGCAGCCGCTTGGGCTTGGGCTTACACTGGCGCGGTATTATGTGCAGGATTGCGGCGGCAGAATAAGAATAAAAAGCTTTGACAAAAAAGCAACCCATGCGGAAATCATAATTCCGAAACCAAAGGGATTTTCTGTTGACGAGGTGCGAAGCGTGCCAAAGTCGCTGGCAGGGTATGACAACAGCGAAATTGAGAGGGCTATGGCTCTGATTTTGTGAAGCGGTCGCCTTTTGAGTGGCTGAGGGTGTATCAGAAATGCGGCATATCGCCTGTACAAAACTTCTCCGCCTGTTGAGAGAATGTCCGGCTCTCGATAGGCGGCAATAGTGTTTTTTAGCTTCCCCGCCGACAGGGAGGATAGCTTTGTTATACCAAAATACGCAAAAAACACCCCCGCAGGTTTAACTGCGGGGGCGCAGGAAAAGTTGACAATGCGTTTTTGATGCTATTCGGGGAAGTACTCTGAAACAGGGAATCCGTCAGCAAGTACCCAATCGGAGTCGCTCTGTCGGAAATACCAGCGGCCATCGGGATCGTATACGGCAATATTTGTAGATTCAAACGTTTCTACGGGTAAAGTTATTTGCACGTCCGGTCCATATGAATAGCCAAAGCCGGATTTACCATCCCAGTCGGGATCAAAGGTAAGCTCGAAAACAGTCCTAACGGCGAGAAAACGCTTTGCAAGGATATAATTACAATATAGTTCGCTGTTCCAATACTGCTTAATCCAACTTTCGGTGAGCGATGAATCAACTTCGCAGGATAGTATTTTACAGCTTTTGACTTCAGGGTAATGCTCGTACCGATCGATAAAATTTTTTTGAACATCATCTAGGCACGATTTGGCAAAGCTGCCTTTTGAATCGATTTCGCTCGCTTGCGGCGGCTTGGAATTATATGCCGCAATTTCTTCATGTGAATCAGCAAAAACTTGCTTGAGCTTGGTGACGGTATAGCTGTCATAAGCGTCAGACGGAACACAAAATTTATTTACAACCTGCCATTTGTCACTTTCGTCACGAAGCACAACATATGTAAAATCAATCTGATTTTCACCGTAAGTAAAGCAGCCGCTTCTCTCAAAAATGAGTCTTGAATTTTCATCTGTGAAATCAAGCTTTTGCACTGTGCAAACAGCGACAAGGTTTCTTTCAAAATAGTCGGAATTATAAAGCGCACTATAATCGTTTGAATAAGCTCCTGAACACGGCGTCTCCAGAATGTTATTTATGTGGAAATTTGTAGCCGGCAAACTAACCGCTATTTTCACTATATGGTGGCTGCTTATAAGATTGCTGTCAGCGCGATACTGAAAATTCTCAATATAATTTTCCACGGCTGAAATAGCTCCTTCTATTTCAGGACTGCTTTCGTCAATAGAGGAAAGACATATTTCGTAAGAGGGCTTTTGCGGTGAACAGCAGCATAAAAGCAGTATTGAAAGTGCCAAGATAAAAAGCTTGGCATATTTTTGTGTTTTATTTGTTTTGAATGAGCACATGAAAATAAACCAAACCCTCCGAGCAAAGTATGTTGTTTATGTTATGTTGGGCACGAGCATTCAATATAAAAATTTACACTTCTTAATTGCCGTCGCATGGTGACACATTGCCCATGGGACTCACCTCAAATCTATTTTACAAGTGTTGTGTTTTGGCTGCGCTTACTATTCTAAAGCAATATACTTGCTTTCTGTTTACATTTATGTAAGTATTGTTCTAAAATCATTATACAACAATTACAAGACTTTTCAATCAGCATAATCACCAAAACATGTACCGTGTTTTTGTGCACAATGACTACCAATGTAGTTTACAAAAGCCCCCGCAGGTTTAACTGCGGGGGCGCTCTAAATACATTATGTATTGGGATTTTCACCTTTCGTGCCGAGAATAACAAGCTTCCACGAGCCCTCCGGCATGGAAAGCTCCGCCGCAAGCTTGTTTATCGAATTTTCAAATTCGGGAAGGGCTTCTTTGTGCACATTTACGGCAACCAAGCTGTATTCCTCTGAAAGAATGGCGATTATTTTCCGCTCGGAGGGGCTGTTCAGCGCTTCGACCTTTTCGGCAAAGGCTTCAAGCTTGCTGTGGGGGCAGTAGTCGCCATCGAGAATATTCACCTTGTACGGTTTGCCGGCGTATTCGCCGATTACCTTTTCGATATTGCCGCGGTTTATCGCCAGCACGGTTAGTTCGATCGTGTCGCCTATAAAAAGGTACAGCCCGCCGTAATCATCGCCGGAGAGATTGTCCCTCAGATAAGCTTCCAGTGCTGTGGCGCGCTCGCAATCGTCCTGATACTTTTTGCCTTCGTCAGTCATTTCTAATGATTCGCCGCCCGGCGTTTGGACGTTGGGCTGTTTCTCCGCTTCGCCGAAAGATTTGCTTTCGGGCAGACCGCTTGAATCATCGGAAATGCTTGTGCTTTCGGAAAGGCTGCTTGAATTGCTTGAAGCGGGAACGCCCGCTTGGCAGGAGCATAGAAGTAAAATTGCAACGAGGAACAATAGTGTTTTTATGTACATGGGCTTAGATCCTCTTCACTGATGACATCGCTAATTGGAAGGATGACACTTTCGTAATATGTGGGATTAGGCATTTCATCGCTGGGAGAATTTTCTCTGGCACCTTTTAATATGCCGAGTATGGTTTCTTCACCAGTTATAATGGGACTTCCGCTGTCTCCGCCTTTGGTACTGATAGAGGTCAAAAACAGATTATTAAACTCATAATCTCCCCATGTGCCAGAAATGCCTATAACAGTAATAGTACCGGAAGTATTTCCAGTTACCGCTCCATATTTTTTGACGCTCAAACCAATGTCTGTGCTTGTGACGCTGCGGTTATATTTTACTTGTGTTCCATCTTTCATATAACCGTGGGAATTTAGGTTTGTATTATCTAATTTGACAAAGGTTACGTCCATATTATATTTATGGCGAACATCTGCTGTACCGATTTTTGTGCCATCGGAAGCATATACTTTTTGCCCATTTGTCCAACCATGTCCACATGTTAAAAGCCCTATATCGCCGCTTGTACCATTCCAATTACGAACAGCACTGACTGTTATAGTAGACCAGTTAGAAGTAGAAGTCTTTCTTAACCAATTGCCACCTCTGAGAGAAGTAGAGGTGGCTCTTGTATTATAAGTTGAAAAATCATCTTCATCATATTCTTCGGATGATTCGGGCTGAGATACACCTCCAATAACACCGCCACCATAAAATTCGATTGCTTTCACAGGAGAGGCGGTCAATACATTTTGTCTATCTTCATCGGTTGCATTGAGATTCATAAATACAGCGAGTTTGTCAGCTGTATAACCGACAGCCTCAATGTTAAGTATATTTTTGTGTTCTAACAAATAATTATAGCCATTCTCACGCTGTGCCATAGAGTAAACGATATTAGAACTTCTGGTACTCGTATTATCTATGATAATAGGCGGATAGGCACTTCTGGTTTTAGTGCGGCTATTAATCGCGTTGGACAGTTCGTCAAGTTTTGCGGGAACAGGGATAACATGAAAGTCATCACCATCCCAATAGGTTCCGCAATAAAGGTTTTTGTCAATGCTTGCAAAAAGATCGTTTATAGGGTTTGGAGCCTCGGTCATGATTTGTACATTTGAATCGGACTTAGCAGACTCATTTGCAGAAACCGTAACAACAATAGAAAAAATTACTAAAAGCGCCAAGCCTAAAGATAATATTTTCTTCATTTTGTAAACCTCCTGAATTTAATATAAGAATTTGTATGTCTTAGCTTACCACTGTATGGCGATACATTGCCCATTGGACTCACCCCCTAAAAAAATTATGATAATAGATAAGTGTTAGCCACTTACTCTTTCTAAAAAATCTTTGTTTTTTCGAGAAAAAGAAAATATAAATCAGCAATAATTATTTTTTAATTGTATCTCTAAGGGTAGTATACAGCAATTTCACAAAAACTACAATTGGCGTAATAAACAAAGTTAAGGTTCCTCATTGATATATATTTCAAAAATGCTACAAATGGCGTAAAGATATAATTAAAAATCTTTTTGAGCACAACGACTATCGCTTTGTTTCCGAAAAGTCTGCCGTTTCAAAAAGCCTTCACTTATATAAACGAAAAAATCCGCAAAATGTTACACATATTTTCAAGCGTTTACAAAAAGTTCACAAATGAGATTACCTTGTGTAAACGCTGTAACCGGTTGCGGATACAACTCCTCAGTCGCGCCGAAGGCACGCCGGCTCCCCTCACACAGAGGTGCCGAGCTTTACCGCGAAAATTCCGCATAAAAAAGCGGTTTTTTCGCATAATGGAGGTTGACAAAGAACAAAATCAATGTTATAATATTTCTTGCCGCTTGCCATTGGCTCTATAAGTGCGCCTTTTTGGCGCCGCCATCACGCAGCGAGTCTATAAAAAAGAAGGAATACCATGTACGCAGTAATCGAAACCGGCGGCAAACAGTATCGCGTAGAAGCTAACGATACTATTTACGTTGAAAAACTCGAAGCCAACGAAGGCGAAGTAGTAACTCTTGATAAGGTTCTTGTTCTCGGCGGCGAAAGCCTCAAGGTAGGCGCACCCTATGTTGAAGGCGCAAAAGTTACCGCAAAGGTTGTAAAGACCGGCAAAGGCAAGAAAATCAATGTTTTCACCTATCGCTCCAAAAAAGGCAGCAAACGCGCTCTCGGTCATCGTCAGCCCTACACCAAGCTCACTATCGAGGCTGTTGAAGGCTGAAAACCATGATCCGCGCCGAATTCTTTTATAAAAAAGGAACGCCCCTCCGCTTTACTGTAAGCGGGCACGCGGGCTATGCGGAAAACGGAAAAGACATTGTATGTGCGTCGGTAAGCTCCGCAGTACAGATGGCGATAAACGGCATCACCGAAATAGTTAAAACCAACTGTTCGGTGAACGTAGGACGGGACGGCTATATTGAATGTGTCCTTCCGCCTGAACCCCGCCCCGCGGCGATACATTTTGTATCCGCTCTGCGGCTTCAGCTGAAGCTTCTGTCGGAGGATTTTCCGGGCACAATCAACCTTATAATTACGGAGGTATAATATCATGCTTAGACTTAGTATGCAGTTCTTCGCCCATAAAAAAGGTATGGGCTCCACTAAAAACGGCCGCGATTCCGAATCTAAGCGCCTTGGCGCAAAAAGAGCGGACGGCCAGTTCGTTCTTGCGGGAAACATTCTTGTAAGACAGCGCGGAACTCACATTCATCCCGGTGAGAATGTCGGCAAAGGCTCTGACGATACTCTCTTCGCACTCTCCGACGGCGTCGTAAGATTCGAGCGCCTCGGTGCAGACAAGAAGAAAGTCAGCGTATATCCTGTCGAGCAGTAATTGCTTATTAAAACGGGGGCGGAGTGTAAAAATCCGTCCCTTTTTTAATGCTTTTTGTGCTGTGCCCGTCGGCACGGCTTTTGGAGGTATATAATGTTCGTTGATACAGCGAAAATAAGGGTAAGAGCGGGAAAAGGCGGCAACGGCGCCGTGAGCTTCCATCAGGAGAAGTTCGTCAACGCCGGCGGACCCGACGGCGGCGACGGCGGTCGCGGCGGCAACGTCGTGTTCGTGGGGGATACCAATGTTTCCAGCCTTATCGACTTTAAGTACAAGAAAAATTATGCCGCAGAGGACGGCAAGCCCGGCTTTTCCAAGCGCTGCACAGGCAAATCCGCACCGGATCTTATCATAAAGGTTCCGGTGGGAACCCTTGTGAAGGACGCGGAAACCGGACGCATTGTAGCGGATGTTTCCGACAAGGAGCCGCATATTGTGGCTCGCGGAGGCAAGGGCGGCTGGGGCAACAGCCATTTTGCAACCCCCACACGGCAAATTCCCCGCTTCGCCAAGCCCGGCTACCCCGGCGAGGAGCTTGAGCTGACCCTTGAACTGAAGCTTTTGGCGGATGTGGGTCTTGTGGGCTTCCCGAACGTGGGCAAATCCACGCTTATTTCCGTGGTTTCCGCCGCAAAGCCCGAAATTGCGAACTATCCGTTCACCACCCTGACTCCGGTGCTCGGCGTTGTGCGCGTGGATGAGGGCAGCTCCTTTGTTATGGCGGACATCCCCGGCCTTATTGAGGGCGCCGCGGAGGGAGTCGGACTCGGTCACGATTTTCTTCGCCATGTGGAACGCTGCCGCCTGATACTTCATGTTATCGACATTGCGGCTTTGGAGGATCGCGACCCCATAGAGGACTACAAAAAAATCAATGCGGAGCTGGAGAAATTCTCTCCGGAGCTTCGCGCCCGCCCGCAGATAGTCGCTTTGAACAAGGCGGACGCCGCCATTGAGGAAATGATAGACGAGTTTAACGACTTCGCCAAGGAGCAGGGCTTTGAAACCTATCTCATTTCCGCCGCCACCGGCGAGGGCGTGCAGGAGCTTATGCACGCGGTGGAACGCGAGCTTGCAAAGCTGCCGCCGGTGCTCCGCTACGAGGCGGAGGAGCCTGTTCGGGAGGAAATCACCGCCAAGCAGGAGTTCACCGTCACCGTGGAGGACGGAGTTTATATTGTCGAAGCACCGTGGCTTGCCCACGCTCTCGGCTTCGTCGATTTGGACGACTACGAATCCCTGCAATATTTTCAGCGTGTGCTCCGCCTTTCCGGCATTATCGACCGGCTTGAAGAAATGGGCATAAACGAGGGCGACACCGTCAGCATCCTCGATATTGAATTTGAATATATGAGATAATGCAAAAATCCCGCACCGTGAAAACGGCGCGGGATTTATTTTAGTCCGGTTTGGCACAATCTATTGACTTTTTGAAACCGCAGTACTATAATGAAGGCGAAAATTAACTTTATGAACAGGCGGTGGAAATAATGGAATTGAAAAAATTTGCTGTTTTGGCACTGGCGGCACTTATGATTGTGACATTCGCGGCGTGTTCGAACAATGCAGATGTGCAGAGCGAGCCTGAATCCTCGTCGGAATCCTCACAGCCCGAGGAAAGCTCCGACACACAGGCGAGCAAAACCCCGGAGGAATTTGCCGAGGAAATCGGCTACATGACCCTTGAAGAAATTACAGCGGCGGGCTATTACCCGGACTGGATGCAGCCGCATACCTACATAGTTTATGACGAAAACTGCGTGCCGGAAATCATTGCGGGTGGCGAGCTTACGATTGAGGACGCCATGAATATGGAAGAGTTCCCTATGATGGATTTTTGTCAGTTTGACGATGAGATGAAAATCGAACCGAATACGAAAGCCGAGTACGACCTCCACGGAGAACTCCAGAACATTTATCACCTTTGGCCGGACGGCAGCTATAACCTTGACTACCCGCCGGAAAATTTACAGTCAAACGGCTGAAACGCTGCGAAGCATCTCTCATAGCATCTCTCAAGGCATCGCTCATTCTGACTTATGAAATGAGCGATGCTTTTTTTAAAAAAATCCCTTTGCAAAGGGGAAAAATGCTGTTATAATATACATGAAA
>OLOS01003111.1_pt1 | contig 10354 bp, 5 predicted proteins | sample 1672631 | NCBI WGS metagenome assembly OLOS01 (sample SAMEA3136707, study PRJEB25190) | human gut metagenome | biome: human gut; feature: human-associated habitat; material: faeces | place: Austria | collected 2013 | reverse complement strand
CACATTTCCAAGACCTATGGCACACCCTGCAGACACAAGGATGAAGCCAAGTCTTGAGGCGAACTTTTCCTTGTCGCCGTTGTTATTATCTTTACTCATACACTTTTCCTTTCACAGATATCAGTATTATTTGCGTCAGATGTTTACTTCAAACTGTTACATTCTATATTATTTTTTCATTTATGCTGACACATACCTTGTGATTGTAACATACATTACAGCATTTGTGTGTTTAAACTTTTACAGTGTGAAGCAAATTTTATCCCGTATTTGAACCAGATAAAATACAGCTGTTTTTATGTTTGCTGTGCATTTTCAACAAGTGTATTTTCATACAAAATAAATCTATTAATTTACATATAAAGGATTACATTTTTCCATATTATATTTTATTATAATAAGTAGAATGTTCTTAATACTATTAAGACCGTTCTCCGTATTCTGAGGCAGATTTCTGTGTGGGATTGCAGTACCTTACCTTATTTCATAAGTTTTCGCTGAAAACTTGTGATATACCTTATAAACCACCAGCGCATAGCTGCAAGTGCGCTGCTCGCATTATGGAGAAACAAATAGTAACACATGCGCCGCGCGAAGTGCATATATATGCGCATGCTACATTTTTTAAGGAGGACATTTATTATGGCTACATGGCTTAAAGATGCAATTTTTTATGAAATATACCCACAGAGTTTCTACGATACCAATGGTGATGGAATCGGTGATTTCAACGGAATCACCGCAAAGCTTGACTATATCAAGTCTCTTGGATGCAACGCTATCTGGATGAATCCATGCTTTGATTCACCATTTTCTGATGCGGGCTATGATGTAAGGGATTACAAGAAGGTTGCCGAGAGATACGGCACCATGGATGATATCAAAAACCTTTTTACCGAGGCCCATAAGAGGGATATGCATATCCTTCTCGACCTTGTTCCAGGCCACACATCAGAGGAGCACGCATGGTTTACCGAGAGCAAGAAGCCTGAGGCAAATGAGTACACTGACAGATATATGTGGACTGATGGTTGGCTCTGCGGCGGTGCAGGTCTCAACTACATCGCAGGTGAGACACCTCGAAATGCAGCCTACATCGTCAATTTCTTCAAATGCCAGCCGGCTCTCAACTATGGTGTTCTGAACCCAACCGAGAGATGGCACAAGAGCATGTACGATCCTGCATGTATCGCAACAAGGGAAGCTATGAAGGACGTGTGCCGTTTCTGGCTTGATGCCGGATGTGACGGATTCCGTGTTGATATGGCTGACTCACTTGTAAAACACGACGATGCGAACAAGAGCGGAACTGTCGCTGTATGGCAGGATATTCTCGGTGACATTCACGCCGAATACCCAGAATCAGCATTTGTATCAGAGTGGGGAAAGGCTGAGCAGTCCATCAAGGCAGGTTTCGATATGGACTTCTATCTTGACTGGATGGGCAACGGATATAACTCTCTGGTAAGAGATTACGAAGCTCACCTGAATGCATTTGCATCTCTTCCGGAGAAGCTCGATGACAGCGTGGCAAACAACAGCTTCTTCAAGGCTGACAGCAAGGGAACATGTGACCACTTCATTGATGAATATATGGGAAGATATGAGCAGATAAAGGACAAGGGCGCCATCGCCCTCATCACAGGAAACCACGATACCACACGTATCAGCTACGGACTCTCTGAGGATGAGTTAAAGCTTGCCTACGCATTCTTCCTGACTATGCCCGGCAATCCATTCATCTACTATGGCGATGAGATCGCCATGAGCTTCAGAAGCATGGCAAGCAAGGAGGGCGGATTTACAAGAACCGGTTCAAGAACTCCTATGCAGTGGAACTCAGGTGAGAACATGGGATTCTCAACAGCACCGGCAGACCAGCTTTACCTCCCGGTTGATCCAGCGGAAGGAGCTGCAAATGTTGAAGCTGCTGAAGCGGATCAGAACTCGCTTCTCAACACAGTTAAGTCGCTCACCGAGCTTAGGCACTCACAGGCTGATCTTCTCGACAAGAGCAATCTTGAGATCATCAGCAGAAAGCCTCTGGTATACAAGAGAGGAAACCTAATCCTTGCAGTGAATCCTAAGAATACTGCCACTCAGTCAAGAAAACTTACCGAGTTGACAGAGGATTCAAAGGTTATATATTCTATAGCAATAAACGGCACACAGCCAAGCGTTGCTGACGGAGTTATCACTCTTCCGGCACAGAGCTTTGTGGTGATAATGAACTAAGTATTTTATATTTTTGCGGAGCAGCCGCCAAGGTCTTGTGCAAACACAGGCTTTGGCGGCTGTCGCTATATCTTAAGAAGCCCACGAAGCAACCTTACATCTCTTCTTCACTGTAGTCACCGTCCCAAACTTGTGGTAATATGAAATGGATTATATTCTTGTATGACCTGCGGACAATATTAATAAAACATTTGCAGATCATTTGCAAATCATTTGCAGTCCACCGGGATATGCACATAATATACACAAAATATACAAAGCTGATATAAATGTATATAAAGAAGGTTTACAAATTACTTTTATAAAGGAGAACAAGACATATGAACATGCAGGAAGCAACTTCTAAAATGAAGGCCGACAGTTACAAGATGGCGGCACTGTCAGAGGATACAAGAAACAATATACTAGCACATGTAAAGGACGCACTCATCGCACATAAGGATGAGATATTTGCGGCAAATGCAAAGGATATGGCTGCTGCCGAGGAGAACGGGATCGCAGCATCAGTCAAGAAGAGACTGAAGTTCGACGAGCACAAGCTTGCTGACGTGACAAATGGAATCAATGAGCTCATAAAGCTCGCTGATCCGGTTGGACAGATCCAGCTTAAGAGAGAGCTTGACGAAGGTCTGGTGCTTCAGAGAGTGTCATGCCCTATCGGTGTCATTGGAATCATATTCGAGGCAAGACCGGACGCGCTGGTCCAGATATCATCATTGTGCATCAAGAGTGGCAACTGCGCTGTCCTCAAGGGTGGCAAGGAGACAGCCAACACCAACAAGGCACTCTTCGATGTAATCTACAGCACAGCAGTTGCAAATGGAGCACCTGAAGGCTGCATGCTCCAGGCAAGTCAGCACAACGAGATCGATGAGCTTCTGTCCTGCAACAAATCAGTGGATCTTCTCATACCTAGGGGCTCAAATGCATTTGTGCAATACATCATGAACAACACCAAGATTCCTGTCATGGGACACGCAGACGGAATCTGCCACACATACATAGACAAGGATGCTGACATAGATAAGGCGATTCCTATAATCATAGACGCAAAGACCCAGTACACCGCTGCATGCAATTCGACTGAGACACTGCTCATTCACAGGGATGTTGCAGATGAGATGCTCCCTGCAATAGCCAGATCACTTAAAGATCACGGAGTAAAGCTTCGCGGAACAGCTGAAGCTGCGGAGATCATTAAACAGGCGTACACAACTGACGGTCAGACCAACGGTTCACATACGAATGCCGCAACCGACAGCCAGAACGATTTTGAGATCATGGGAGATGACGATTTTAATACGGAATATCTTGATCTGATCCTCTCTGTAAAAATCGTGAATGACGTTCAGGAAGCAATTGCTCACATCAACCACTTTGGTTCACACCACACAGACTGTATCGTGACTGAGAACGCTGATACTGCTGCCCTCTTCATGCAGCTTGTCGACTCAGCCGGAGTATACCAGAACTGCTCCACAAGATTTGCCGACGGTTTCAGATATGGATTTGGTGCAGAGGTCGGTATCAGCACCAGCAAGATCCATGCAAGGGGACCTGTCGGTCTCGAAGGGCTTGTCACCTACAAGTATAAACTCTATGGACACGGTCAGATCGTGGACGACTATGCAACCGGCAAGAAACAGTTTCACTTTAAAAATCTGTAGATATCGTCTCTTGGGGACGGAGGTGCCTGACCCCATTTGATGAGGGACGGAGGTACCTGACCCCATTTACGACCCCATTTACATAAAGGATTACCAAAATATGAAGATAATACTGAAAATATTTAAAAATGATCTGATTGGAATAAAAGGAAGCATACTGACTATAGTGCTGGCGGTCGGACTGTGTATTCTGCCGGCACTGTATGCATGGTTTAATATATTTGCCAACGGGGATCCATATGCCAACACCGGCAATATCAACATTGCGGTTGTCAACCTTGACAAAGGCAGTGATGACGGAAGTGGAAACATCGTCAATATGGGGCAGTCTGTGACAGATAAACTCAAAGAACAGACAAGCATCGGATGGGTATTTCCAGACTCAGAAGACGCAGCCATCGAAGGTGTAAAATCAGGCAAATTCTACGCTGCCGTTGTCATAGATGCGGATTTCTCTTCAAATATGTACAACGCTCTGACCGATAACTTTATCAATCCGAGCTTCACATACTATGAGAACGAGAAGAAGAATGCTGTCGCACCAAAGATAACCGACACTGCCGTATCTACCCTGAAGACAAGTATCAACGAAACTTATATAAAGGCAATCTCAGAGAAACTCCTGTCATCCTTAGACAACTCGGACACTCAGCTGTCTGCTGATATAAACAGTGGGACATTTGTGACATCTCTAAAGACTCTGGATGACAATCTGGCTGGGTATCAGGATATGATCACGTCTATCATCAAGGCAAATAAAAAGCTTGTAAAAGACAACAACCTCAAGGCTGCTTCAACAAAAAGCACAGATGCCATAAAAAAGGCTGATGCCGCAATTGATTCCAGCCTGTCCGATATGGATCAGACCGGGTCCAGCTACTATCAGCTCAGAGACAATCTTCAGTCACAGATTGATTCTATAACCAACGACATAAAGTCACTTGAGACATCCGCCAAACTTGCCACCTTGAAGGATGACACTGATGATATCTCAGCAGATCTGGACAACATCAAGTCAGATGCCGAGGCCCTTAACAAAAAGCTTGATGCCATCGAGACATTTGTAAAGTCTCTCCCTGTCAGCAGCATAGACAAAGTCAAAGAATCTATTGACAGGCTGGATGAGATGAAGTCACAGGTGGACACATTGACCAGCCTTACCGAAGAGACTATAGACAATCTTGACTTTTCAAAGATAGCTTCAATAGAATCTGATCTCACGGCAAAGCTGTCATCAGTTTCAAATGCCATCGACACCGTAGACAATACATTCAGCCAGAAGATCGTCCCGGATCTCGACAACATTCTTCTTAATATAAAAGAAGCGTTGAAGAACGCCCAGAATCTTCTCAAGACTCTAAATGAGACGATCGTCAGCACCAGCACTGTATTTGACAATTATAAAGGTACGATCGACTCCATGAACACAAGCCTTTCTGACCTGTCAGATCTCATCGGTGATGTGAGGGAAAAGATTGCAACAGCGATATCTGATATAAACAAAGCTTCTGACAGTGAGGCTGCAGCAGCGATCCTGGCATTCTTAAATGGTGATGCCGAAGAACTTGCCACATTTCTGTCAAAGCCAGTAAAAGTCGATGAGCACTATTATTATCAGATTGCCAATTACGGTTCGTCTATGTCACCATTTTACTCAGTGCTTGCCATATGGGTCGGAATGACCATACTCGTCTCTCTTATGAAGGTACATGTAAATGATGCAGAATATCTAAAGGACGCCAGACCTCACCAGCTGTTTTGGGGAAGATACCTCATATTCTTCCTGCTCTCACAGCTCCAGGTACTTGTCATAGTCCTCGGAGACCTGTATCTGCTCAAGATACAATGCCTGCATCCATTTGCATTCTGGGCTGTGACGGGATTTACATTTTCACTGCTTATATACTCACTAACCATATCGTTTGGCGATATCGGAAAGGCACTTGCAGTAGTGATCATGGTACTTCAGATAGCAGGAAGCGGCGGAACATATCCTATCGAAGCACTTCCGGGGTTCTTCAGGCAGGCTTATATCTTCTTTCCGTTCCCATATGCCATCAATGCAATGAGGGAATGCATCGGAGGAATGTATCACCATGACATATTCGTATATCTGGCTGAACTGTCACTGTTCATTGTGGTGGCGCTCGTCATAGGCATGATCATCAGGAAGCCTTTTATACGAATAATGCACTTTATCGAGAAACGAATGGAAGACACTCAGATGATGTAACAGCCAGCTCGATCATGAATACGGTTCATTTCAGGAGGAACATTTATGGACGAAAAAGATATAATGGAAAAGGTTCTTGAATTCAGAGACAAAGCCCACGCTGACAATGTGAGAAAGATAAAAGCCGGAATCAAATGCATCTTTACCGTGCCCGCATGCTTTCTCATACTGCTCTTCTTCACAGGAAGCTCCAAGATCATCTTTCTGGTGCTTTGGATCGCCAGTCTGTTCATCATAGCGGCATACCTCATTCACGTGGAATATTCCGACTATAAGATACAGGAGATGGTTAATTCTCTTCAGGATTCCGAAGACAGTATTGACAGTCTTATTGACATCGACAGTATATATACCAAGGTCACTGAACCCAAGAAAAGGCTTGATAACAAACTGGATAACATAATAACAAATGTAAAGTCTGACGCGCAGGCTCGTATTGATTCACTGGTCCAGATCCAGTCAGATATACATGAACATATGGCAGCAAGGAAGTCTTCAAACGTAACGCAAGATTCCTCATCCGAAAGCGATGCAACTGAAGAAGATATAACTGAACGCAGTACAGTTGACGGCAGCGCTGATGAAGCTTCCTCATCTGACAACATCACAGATGAAGATAATACAACAGAAAATGTCCCGGCAAACGAAACAGCTGCAGACACAGTATCACAGGAGGAAAAGTCATCATGAAAAATATATGGCGAGTATATATATCTGATCTGAAAAGACTCACAACAAATGTCGTAGCCCTGTCAGTGGTGATGGGACTGTGTATCATCCCCTCTCTCTATGCCTGGTTCAACATCATGTCAAACTGGGATCCATACGGTGAATCAGCAACTTCTCTCATGAAGATATCTGTGTATTCTGAGGACGAGGGTATCGACCTGAACGGGATCAAGCTCGTTATCGGTGACATGGTGACAGAAAGCCTTGAGACAAATAATACCATAAACTGGACATTTGCAGACAATAAGAAAGATGCGCTTGAGCTGATACAGAGTGGTGAATGTTATGCCGGAATCATCATTCCCAAAGACTTTACAAAGGATATGCTGAGCATCATGAACGGCAATATCGTCAACCCAAGCATAGAATACTACGAAAACAGCAAAAAGAACGCCATAGCAACCAAGATCACAGGAAAGGTCAAGACCACTGTACAAAATGAGATCAACACCAAACTCATAAGTACCCTGACTGAAATTTTTGCAAATGCAGGTGATTATCTGTCCGGAAGCGATATTAAAGGCTCCGACATCATAAGCGGTCTGAAAAGCAAACTCAACCACATATCTTCCACTTTGGATAATTATATTTACATGATGAACACATTTGCCCTGCTCACAGAATCAGCATCGGATTCGATCGACACTACCAAGCTGCTTTTTCCCAATATAGACAGCATGGCTTCAAGTGGTGCTGACAGTCTGGGAAATCTCAACGACAGTGTGGATATCAGCAAGGATATCGTGGGGTCAGCGCTCTCGCTCATGAATACAAGCCTTGACACTATATCGAGCAGACTAGACGAGTTATCCAACACTGTGAATAATATCACTGTAGGCAGCCAGGGGAACTCATTATCATTCATAAAAGAAGTAGATTCAAAAGACCCCTTTTCCACTGAGATTCTTGATTCTATTCAGAACCTCATCGACAGCCAATCTCCAGAGATTGCAGATGCCAAGGTACAGCTCGAAAAGCTGAAGAACGATCTTGAACAATTCACAGGTGATGCCAAGCTGACCGACTCAGATATAGCAGAACTCAAATCTGTCATAACAACAGATATAACCAAATGCAAAGACCGTATCTCCGATGTCAATGAGTTGATAAATGGTGACCTATCCTCTACACTTACCAGCTCCATGTCAAGCATGCAGAGTTCTCTTTCCCAGGCGCAATCTATTCTGTCAGATGTTCCCGGAACATTTTCTGAGATAAGCTCCACCCTCACCGAGTATCAGTCGATACTCAATGACGGAAAGGCAAATGTCCAGATCACTGTAAAATATATGTCTGATCTAAAGGATAACATAAACTCACTCATCCAGAAACTGGATAGTATAACAGCCAGTCAGAGCTTTCAGGAGATCATGTCCGCGATAAAGGAAAACCCACAGATGATCGTGGACTTCATATCATCTCCTGTCCAGATGAACACAGTGGAGGTATTTGCGATCAGCAATTACGGCTCGGCAATGGCACCATTTTACACTGTTCTTGCACTGTGGGTCGGTGCGCTCATCCTTGTGGCACTCATCCATGTCAAGGTGAAGGATAGCGACGAGATTCCGGGGGTGAAACCATACCAGAAGTTCTTCGGAAGATACATAAGCTTTTTCGTGATAGGTCAGGTCCAAACTATCATAACAGTATTTGGCGATCTGTTCTATGTGGGAATACAGTGCAAGCATCCGATAGCATTTACACTGGCTGCGATGATGACCAGCTTTGTGTTCACATTCCTGATCTACTCTCTCACCGTGGCATTTGGCAATATCGGTGAGGCCATCGCAGTGGTTATCATGGTCATACAGGTTGCCGGAGCAGGTGGAACTTTCCCTGTGGAAGTTCTTCCATCAGTCTACCAGTACCTGTACAAATTCATGCCGTTCTCATACTGCATGAACGCCCTCAGGGAATGTGTTGCCGGAATGTATCAGCACACCTACGGCAAATGTCTTGCCACACTGCTGATATATGTTGGTATATCGGTGATCATAGGTCTGCTGCTGGCTAAGCCTTGTGCAAAGCTTCTCGACAAGCTGGAACACAGCAAGGAGAAATCTGGTTTGTTTATATAACCAACTACTCTTGTAATTACAGTTTTTGTCTGTTGTCATTTACGCCCATCTGTACTGTAGAAATACATACAGATGGGCTTTTTATAAATATATTTTTACATATTCTCCGATGAACTATACATGTGAACATCTTCAGTGTTATTGTATTACTTCTCCTATTTTAAAGGATTTTCCTGTCTTAAGGATAAAATTATCCCTATGACAGACTTTTGCAACAAAAAAGGATAAAATTCTCTGTATTTATCCTGAACACTGTTTTTCAGGACTTTTTAGGAGATTTTTATCCTTTTTTGTGTTTATGCTGTTCTAAAGTTATAATGTTGGGTATAAATGCTGCTTACTTAAATAAGTTGTCATTCTCAAAGTAATCTATCTTCATAGCGCGTCTTACATCAGCAAGTGTCTCTGCTGCCTTTGCTCTGGCAACCTCGCTGCCACTCTTTAAGATGTCATATACATCCTGTGGTCTCTTCTCCCACATCTGACGACGCTCTCTGATAGGTGCAAGCTCAGCCTGAAGAACATTGTTCAGGAACTTCTTGACCTTTACATCGCCGAGACCGCCTCTGCTGTAGTGCTCCTTGAGTTCATCCATACCACTGTAGTCTGGAAGGAACTCCTCGAAATACTCTGGCTTGCTGAATGCGTCAAGATAAGTAAATACCGAGTTGCCCTCAACCTGTCCCGGATCCTCAACACGGATGTGATTTGGATCTGTGTACATGGACATAACCTTCTTCTTGATCTCTGCAGGATCCTCAGACAGATATATACAGTTTCCAAGAGATTTGCTCATCTTTGCCTTGCCATCTGTACCTGGGAGTCTGAGACATGCCTCGTTGTCCGGAAGGACAATCTTTGGATCTACAAGAGTCTCTCCGTATACTGAATTGAACTTGTGAACGATTTCCTTACACTGCTCGATCATAGGCATCTGATCCTCTCCAACTGGAACCTCTGTAGCCTTGAATGCTGTGATATCTGCAGCCTGGCTGATAGGATAACAGAAGAATCCAACTGGAATGCTTGCCTCAAAATTTCTCATCTTGATTTCTGCCTTTACGGTCGGATTTCTCTGAACTCTTGCAACTGTGACAAGATTCATATAGTAAAATGTAAGCTCTGTAAGCTCAGGCACCATTGACTGGATGAATATTGTAGACTTCTCAGGATCTATGCCACAGGCAAGATAATCAAGAGCAACCTGCATAATGTTCTGTCTGACCTTCTCTGGATGCTCTGCATTGTCTGTAAGCGCCTGTGCGTCAGCCACCATGATGTATATCTCATCATACCTGCCCGAATTCTGAAGATCGACTCTTCTCTTAAGTGATCCTACATAGTGTCCCACATGAAGGCGGCCCGTAGGACGGTCGCCTGTTAATATTACCTGTTTCATTATTTTCTCC
>OLOS01003109.1_pt1 | contig 10357 bp, 7 predicted proteins | sample 1672631 | NCBI WGS metagenome assembly OLOS01 (sample SAMEA3136707, study PRJEB25190) | human gut metagenome | biome: human gut; feature: human-associated habitat; material: faeces | place: Austria | collected 2013 | reverse complement strand
AATTGATATTGACAGCGATGTAATTCAAGGATATACTATAATTGCATCATTCGATGAGATTTGATGAAATTGAAATTCAAATGCGGGCAGTGCATGAGAGCGTTCGACTTCAAAACAGAATACAACAAATTGCTGACGCCAGAGGTCGTGGCCTACCTGACGCAGATTCACGAATACAAGGGGCAGCAAAATCTCTTTATCGAGGCTAAAGCGGATGCGTTGTCGGAGCTTCTGGAGGTTGCGAGGATTCAGAGCACCGAGGCGTCCAACCGCATCGAGGGTATCATCACCACGGATGACAGACTGAAGAAAATCGTGCGTGATAAAACAATGCCAAAAACTCGCAGTGAAAAAGAGATTGCTGGATACCGCGATGTGCTTGTAACGATCCATGAAAGCCACGATTTCATTCCTCCAAAGCCATCTATCATTTTGCAGCTTCACCGCGACTTATTAAAATTCAGCGGAAAAACTATCGGAGGAAACTACAAAAACTCCGACAATGTCATTGCAGAAGAACTGGCGAATGGTGAGCAGATTACCCGCTTTCAACCGATCCCTACATGGGAAGCGCCGGAGGCCATCAACGCACTGTGCGACGCGTTTCAGACGGCCATGCAAGACACCGACCTTGACCCGCTGCTGCTGGTTCCCATCTTCATTCTGGATTTTCTCTGCATCCACCCCTTCAATGACGGAAATGGCCGCATGAGCAGGCTCCTGACGCTGCTGCTCCTGTACCGCTCCGGCTATATCGTTGGCAAATATATCAGTATTGAGAAACTGATCTCCGATACCAAGGAAACTTATTACGAGACTCTGCAAGCCAGTTCCTATAACTGGCATGAGGGAACCAACGACTATGCCCCCTTTGTCACCTATATGCTGGGTGTTCTGGTGGCGGCGTACCGGGATTTCGAGAGCCGGATCGAGCTGCTGACCACCAAGGGCCTGTCCAAGCCCGACCGTGTGCGGGAGATCATCAAGAACCACCTCGGCAAGATCACCAAGAGTGAAATCATGGCCAAATGCCCGGATATCAGCCAGATCACCGTCCAGCGCGCACTGGCGGATTTGATAAAGTCTGGAGAAATCTTGAAAATCGGCGGCGGGCGCTACACTTCTTACACTTGGAACAGGGAGAGAGAATAAATGATTACAGGCGAACTGAAAAGCAAAATCGACAGCCTCTGGGATATTTTTGCGGCGGGCGGACTGGTGAACCCGCTGGATGTTATCGAGCAGATCACCTATCTGATGTTCATCCATGATCTTGATGACACCGACAATCTCCGGGCCAAGGAAGCTGCCATGCTGGGACTGCCGTATCAGAGCATTTTTGCGGATGAGGTGCAGGTCGGTGACCGTACCATCGACGGCCAGCAGCTTAAGTGGGGTGTATTCCACGATTTCCCCGCCGGAAAGATGTACAGCGTGATGCAGGAGTGGGTGTTTCCGTTCATCAAGAACCTCCACGGGGATAAGAACAGCGCCTATTCCAAGTACATGGACGATGCCATTTTCAAGCTGCCCACGCCGCTGCTGCTGTCCAAAGTAGTGGATGCACTGGACGAGATTTACCGCCTGATGAGCGAAACGCAGGCGGCGGACGTGCGTGGCGATACCTACGAATATCTGCTCAGCAAAATTGCCCAGTCTGGCCTCAACGGTCAGTTCCGCACCCCGCGCCATATTATCCGCATGATGGTGGAGCTGATGGACCCAAAAGCGGACGATGTGATCTGCGACCCGGCCTGCGGCACTTCCGGCTTCCTTGTTTCTGCGGGTGAATACCTGAAGGAGCACCGCAAAGAAGAAATCTTCTTCAACCGCCAGAAGAAGGATCACTATATGAACCACATGTTTTTCGGCTACGACATGGACAGAACCATGCTCCGCATCGGCGCGATGAACATGATGACCCACGGCATTGACAATCCCTTTATCGAATACCGGGACAGCTTGTCCGATCAGAACCCGGACAAGGAAAAGTATTCTCTGATTCTTGCCAATCCACCGTTCAAGGGCAGTCTGGATGCCGACACCGTTTCGGCAGATCTGCTGAAAGTCTGCAAGACCAAGAAAACAGAACTGCTGTTTTTGGCTCTGTTCCTGCGGATGCTCCGCATCGGCGGACGCTGCGCCTGCATCGTCCCAGACGGTGTGCTATTCGGCTCTTCCACCGCACACAAAGCCATCCGTAAGGAGCTTGTGGACGGCAACCGGCTGGAGGCCGTGATCTCCATGCCCGGCGGCGTATTCAAGCCCTATGCAGGGGTGTCTACCGCGGTGCTGATCTTCACCAAGACCGGCCACGGTGGTACAGACAATGTGTGGTTCTATGATATGACCGCCGACGGCTTTTCGCTGGACGATAAGCGCAGCCCGGTGGCAGACAACGATATCCCTGATATCATTGCACGGTTCCGCAATCTGGATGCCGAAAAAGACCGCCAGCGCACGGAAAAATCCTTCTTCGTGCCCAAGGCGGAGATCGTAGAAAACGGCTATGACCTGTCCATCAACAAATACAAGAAAACCGAGTACAAGCCTGTGGAGTACCCGCCCACCAGCGAGATTATGGCCCAGCTGCGGAAACTGGAGAAGGAAATTGGCACAGCGATGGATGAGTTGGAGGGGATGCTGGAAGGAGACAGAACATGACAGAGAATGATAAGCTGCAAATGTTTGAAGATCAAATGATCCGCACTGCATGGGATGAGACTAAAGAAGAATGGTACTTTTCAATTGTAGATGTTGTCAAAGCCCTGACAGAACAATCGACACCAAGAGGTGCAAGCAATTATTGGGCAAAACTAAAAGAAAGACTAAAGTCAGAAGGGGCATCAGAACTGCTGACAAATTGTCAGCAGTTGAAATTGAAGGCGGCTGACGGCAAGCGCCGTCTGACTGATGTAGCCACCACGGAGCAGCTTCTTCGCATCATCCAATCCATTCCTTCCAAGAAAGCAGAACCATTTAAGCTGTGGCTGGCTATGGTCGGTCGTGAGCGCATTGAGGAAATCATCGATCCAGAGCTGACCATCGAGCGCGCGCTGGATACCTACGCAAAGAAAGGTTATTCTCCCGAATGGATTAACCAGCGGCTGCAGACCATTCGCGCCCGCAAGGAATTGACAGATGCATGGGATGCCCACGGTGTCAAAAAGGGAACGGAATATGGGATTTTGACCGATGAGGTCACAAAGGCGTGGTCTGGTATGACGACCCGGCAGTATAAAAACTACAAGGGCCTGAAAAAAGAAAATCTGCGGGATAACATGAGCACGCTGGAGCTGGCACTGAACATGCTGGCCGAGGCCACCACGACGGAACTTACCAACGCGCAGAATCCACACGGATTGGAGGAGAACCGTGCCGTTGCCAAACAGGGTGGTAAAGTTGCAGGAAACGCCCGGAAGGAGATCGAATCCCAAACCGGGCGGTCTGTTGTTACTTCCGGAAATGCGCAGACGATGCTGCTTGGAAATGCAGTGGTCGGAATGATTGAGAGCGTTACCGAAGAAAATGAGAAGGAATGACAATTCGGATTTGTGGGGATGAATGATGAGAGTAACACTTGAGGATGTATGTGAAAAAGGGGCTTCAAACTTAAAACAGTCAGACGTTGTGAGCACGACTGGTGAGTATCCTATTTATGGTGCTGCTGGTTATCTTGGAAATGTTGATTTTTATCATCAGGAAAAGCCATATGTGGCAATAGTAAAAGATGGCGCAGGTATCGGCAGGACAACTTTGCATCCTGCGAAATCTTCCGTCATTGGAACAATGCAGTACCTTTTGCCGAAAGACAATGTTTTGCCAGAGTATTTGTACTATGTGGTTCGACATATGCATTTGGAGAAGTATTTCACGGGTGCAACGATCCCTCACATATATTTTCGAGACTACAAAAATGAAAAATTCAATCTCGATTCTCTGGATAAGCAAGCGGAAATCGTAGAGATTCTCGGAAAAGCAGAGTTAATTATTCTGAAACGCAGACAGCAACTCGCCGAATTGGACAAGCTCATTAAAGCCCGATTTGTCGAGATGTTTGGGGATGTAATTCGCAACAGCAAGTCATGGGAAATACGTGTTTTGGCAGATATCGCATCTTCTCGGTTAGGAAAGATGCTGGACACTAAGCAGCAGACTGGTGAATGTAACTATCCGTACTTGGCCAATTTCAATGTACAGTGGTTTAGATTTAATACTGAAAATCTGAACCAAATGGATTTTAACGAAGAAGATCGGATTGAATTTGAATTGCAGAATGGCGACCTTCTGGTATGCGAGGGCGGTGAAATTGGGCGTTGCGCCGTGTGGCATAATGAAATACAGCCCTGCTTTTTCCAGAAGGCTCTTCACAGGGTACGGTGTAATCGTCAAATTGTTCACCCAGATTATCTGGGGTGGTGGTTTAAATACAATTGTGATCATGATGGGTTTGCGACTATTGCTGGAGCAAAAGCTACCATAGCACATTTGCCAGGAGTTAAATTAAAGCAATTGCGAGTGGCCATACCTCCGTTGGAACTACAGGAACAATTCGCAGCCTTCGTCAATCAGACCGACAAATCAAAAGTTGCCATACAGAAGGCGTTGGACGAAGCACAACTGCTGTTTGACAGTTTGATGCAGAAATATTTTGGGGATGGTAATTGATTATGAACCCACAAATCAGAGATAAGTTTTACGATGAATTTTTGAAAGAGCCTACTAAAGATAATTTCCGAGATTTTATATTTAAAAATTGTGGTGAATTGGATGAGGTAGACTTTAAAGAGACTTGGATTGATAAAGGACATCTGGCAAAAACAATGCTTGCAATGGCAAATTCCATGGGCGGAGTTATTATTATCGGTATAAAGGAAGAAGATGACGGAACCCTTACACCTATTGGATTAGAAACCTTTAAAGATAAAGCTACAGTAAATAATGATATCCACAGATTGATTCCGGCTAGTTTGGACTATCAAATTCTAGACTTTTCGTATAACTCTTCTGAGTACGAGAAAATGCAAAACAAAAAATTCCAAATGCTAATAATCTCCGATACACCAGATAGATTACCTTTTGTTTCGCAAAGTGAGACTACGGGATTGGATAGAGATGTCATATATATTAGGCGTGGTACAAAATGCGAAAAAGCAACAGCTTCCGATATAGATCAAATTATCAGCAATCGAATAGAAGCTACATTTAAAGAAGTATCTGACATGAGTTTACCCGAACATTTGGATCAGTTAAAAGTATTATATACGGAACTTCCTAAACAAATTAAAGTCTTAATCAAGAAAGGTGCTCCAACTGAATTTGCAAAGGCTCTTTCGGGAATCGGGAGATTCTTTACTAAAACAGACGATATATATGAAGAAAGAGACAATCCAAATTACCCGGAAGAAAGTTACGAAGAATTTATTCTTAAAATGATAGGGAAGAAAAAACTCAAAATCGAAAAGGTTCTTGACCTAAAGTGATTTTTACTACTAAGGAAAGGCCAATATTATGACCAACTTTGACACATTCCTCTCCACCCCACAATTTTCCTCCTTCGCCCCTGTTGCCGTCTCCGCCGAGCGGATTCTGCCCATCGACCCCTCCGCCTGTGTGCTGAACTGCCGCAGGGCGATGGAGTTTGCCGTGAAGTGGATGTATTCCGTGGACAAGGCGCTGGTTATGCCTTATCAGGACTCTCTGGTGAGCCTCATGAATACCGAAGACTTCCGGGACATTGTGGGCGCAGACATCTGGCGGCGGATGGATCTGATCCGCCGCATGGGAAACAATGCCGCCCACAACGGCAAGAAAATCACCGAGGAGCAGGCGGCGCTGTGTCTGGAAAACCTCTATGTATTCTTGGACTTCGTGGCCTATTGCTACGGTGAGAACTACACAGAGGGGCATTTTGACCATTCCTTGCTGATGCAGCCCGCCGAAGCGCCCGCAGTTCCTTCGCAGACGATACCCGATGTGGATTTTGCAGCCCTTATGGCGGAGAATGCCGCCTTGAAGGAAGAACTCACCGCCCGCCGAACTGAGCAGCAGCAGACCTATGTGCCGAAGCCCCTCGACCTGTCTGAGTACAAGACCCGCAAGCTGTATATCGACACCATGCTCACAGATGCGGGCTGGACAGAGGGCAAGGACTGGCTGAATGAGGTGGAGCTGCCCGGTATGCCAAACAAGTCCGAGGTAGGTTATGCGGACTATGTGCTCTACGGTGATGACGGACGCCCCTTGGCGGTGGTGGAGGCCAAGCGCACCTGCGTGGACGTAGCTAAGGGCCGCCAACAGGCAAAGCTCTACGCCGACCTGTTGGAGAAGAAGTATCACCGCCGCCCGGTCATCTTCCTGACCAATGGCTTTGAGACCCGCATTACGGACAATATCTATCCCGAACGCAAGTGTGCCGCTATCTACTCCAAGCGGGATCTGGAAAAACTGTTCAATCTCCAGACCATGCGGACAAGCCTGAAAAATGTCATGGTGGATCGGAAGATAGCCGGACGCTATTATCAGGAGGGCGCCATCAAAGCTGCCTGCGATGCCTTTGCACGCAACCGGCGCAAGGCGCTGCTGGTCATGGCCACCGGCTCCGGAAAAACGAGAACAGTTATTGCCCTATGCGATGTGCTGCTCCAGCATGGTTGGGTGAAAAATATTCTCTTCCTTGCTGACCGCAACAGTCTGGTAACGCAGGCCAAGCGCAGCTTTGTGAATCTGCTGCCCGATCTCTCCGTTACCAATCTCTGCGAGGAGAAGGATAACTACACAGCGCACTGCGTATTTTCCACCTATCAGACCATGTACAATGTCATTGACAGCGTACAGGATGAAGACGGCAAGCTTTTTACCTGCGGGCATTTCGATCTGGTCATCTGCGACGAAGCTCACCGCTCCGTTTACAACAAATACAGGGATATTTTCAACTACTTTAATGCCCCGCTGGTGGGGCTGACAGCCACGCCGAAAGACGAAATTGACAAGAATACCTATGAGATTTTTGAGTTGGAAAATGGCGTGCCCACCTATGGCTATGAGCTGGCGCAGGCGGTCAAGGACGGGTATCTGGTGGATTTTCTGTCGGTAGAGACGAAACTGAAATTCATTGAACAGGGCATTGTCTACGATGAACTTTCCGACGCGGACAAGCGGGCTTACGAGGACACTTTTGAGGACGAGAATGGTGAACTTCCGGAGAGTATTGCATCATCGGCGCTGAACGAGTGGATTTTCAATGAAGATACCATCCGGCAGGTGTTGAATACGCTGATGACCAATGGCCTGACCATCGACTATGGCAGCAAATTGGGCAAAACCATCATCTTTGCAAAGAACCACATCCACGCCGAGAAAATCCTTGAGGTGTTCAACAAAGAATATCCGCACTTGCCCGGTTTCGCCAAAGTCATCGACAACTATATAACCTATGCACAAAGCGCCATCGATGAGTTTTCTAATCCGAAAAAGCTGCCGCAGATTGCCATTTCTGTAGATATGCTGGACACCGGCATTGACGTGCCGGAGGTGCTGAATCTAGTGTTTTTCAAGAAGGTCATGAGCAAGGCGAAGTTCTGGCAGATGATCGGGCGAGGCACCCGTCTGTGCCCGAGGCTGCTGGACGGTAAGGATAAGGACAAGTTCTACATCTTTGACTTTTGCGGCAACTTTGAGTTCTTTCGCATGAACAAGGGACGGCCCACTGCCAATATGATTGCCTTACAAGGAGCGATCTTCCATCTGAAGGCCCAAATTGCGTTCAAATTGCAAGACTTGGCGTATCAGACAACGGATTTCATTGCCTTCCGCAAGACACTGGTGGATGACATGGTGCGCAAGGTGCAGGAACTGAACAAAGAGAACTTTGCAGTGCGCCAGCACCTGAAATATGTGGAGCTGTATGCAAATCCCGATAACTATAACGCCATGACCTATGAGGACACCCTGCTCATGGGGCAGGAGTTGGCACCGCTCATCACGCCGGAGGAAGACGATGCTAAGGCGATGCGGTTCGATGCGCTGATATACGGCATTGAGCTTGCCTATCTCGTCGGAAAGAAATACGGCAAAGCCCGCAGCGACCTGTTTAAGAAGGTTTCCGCTGTTGCATCTGTGGCGAACATCCCGGAAATCATGGCGCAAGCCGAATTGATCGACAAAATTCTGCATACGGACTATGTAGAGAATGCCGGAATCAACGAATTTGAGCATATCCGGGAAAATCTGCGAGACCTTATGAAGTATATCCCGCAAACCAGCGTGCGCTATGATACGAATTTTGATGATGAGATTCTCTCTGTAGACTGGAATGAATCAGATTTGGAAAATGATGACCTTAAGAACTACAAGGCTAAAGCAGAATTCTATGTGCGGCAGCACATGGACAATGTGGTGATTGCCAAGCTCAAAAGCAATGTCCCCCTGACCGCGGAAGATGTACAGGCACTGGAGAAAATTCTTTGGAGTGAAGTCGGCACCAAGCAGGACTATGAGGCCGAGTATGGGCAAAAGCCGCTGGGCGAGTTCGTGCGAGAAATTGTCGGGCTTGATATGAATGCAGCAAAAGAAGCCTTTGCTCAGTATCTGAATGATGCCAGCCTCAATAGCCGACAGATTTATTTCGTAAATCAGATTGTGGAGTACATCGTCCATAACGGTATGATGAAAGACCTGTCCGTTTTGCAGGAAGCGCCCTTCACCGATCACGGCAGCATTGTGGAAGTTTTCACGGATTTGTCCGTGTGGTCTGGTATTCGGCAGGCGATTGAGCGGGTCAATGCCAATGCGTTGGCAGCGTGAATGCGGTGGAAGATAGGGGGCTGAAAGAATGAATGCACAAGAACGAGAAGCGTTCTGGAAAACTTTATGCGCATTACCCGGACTTGACCTATCACAGGATGCAAAACAACTGATGGCAGCGATACGGTTTCCGAAACTTTTATTTCGCTATCGTCCCGTCAATCTTAATAGCTTGGAAGCACTTCGTACAAATAGGCTCTATTTTTCTTCGGCAAACTATTATGACGATCCCTTTGATACATTTTTACATATTGATATTGACTCTATTCACCAAGAATTTCTGACGGCATTTCAAACTCGTGAAAGCACAGAAGCAGTCACAGAAGGTGTCAAGGACATTCTTGGCGGCATGCTGACTGAAGAGCAGAAAGCCTTTTTTACAGCTGACAATGTGACAAAGATGCTTTCAAATGGACTCGTCGAAAATTTTCTTAGTTCTGCGCTTGCATTGCGAGATGAGATAAAGAAAGACACTTGGTCGATTTGCTTTTCCGAGAATGGTTTTAATGAGGTTCTCTGGCTAAAATACGCAGACCAACACAGAGGCTTTGTTCAGATTTATGATCTTGAAAAGAAAGAAAACTATTTATGTGGGAAACAGGAAAAATGTCAAAACTGTGGAATCAAAATTTTCGGCACACCGTTATATCCCATCTACTATTCGAACGCTCCGTATAATGCTACTAATTTCGCAAAACTTGTAATGCTGAACAAGATCGGCGAAATTTCTTATACGACAATTCCCAAATATCTGTATGATAGCGTGGGGAATGGTACATGGGAAAGAGAAAGAACAACGCTGATCAAGAGGAAATGCCATGAATACGATGAAGAATGGCGTATGATAACTGCTTGCCCAATGAAGCCGCCAGTTATGATGGAATGGATTCCAAGCGGGATTATCCTGGGTTTAAGAATGGGAGTAAAGGAAGAAAATCTTGTTGTCAGCATGGCAAGAGAAGCTGGAATCAAAGATATTTATAAATCGATCATTGATTCAAAAAACAGGCTAAATGCCGTACCAGTGACACTTAAGTAGTGCAAAGGCGCGTATAACAATTACTCTTACTAACCTTATTGACACAGAGAAAATCGCCCGAATCCGTTGCGCAGCAATAGATTCGGGCGATTCGTTTCCATGATTCATCCCTCTCGGATACCTACGGTCGCCATTCTTATTTTCGTCATTATGTACTACCCCCACCCCTGCCTCTTAGCCAAATCGTCCATCACAAAGCAAAACGTCTCCCACCGCGTCAATGTTATCTGTGACGGGTCGCCTTCCCGTATACGCAGCGTCCTCCGTATCTCTTTGGGTATAACTACCCTGCCCAGCTCGTCTATTCGCCTCACTATTCCTGTCGCTTTCATGGTTCCTCCTGTGGTGTGGTAATCTTTGCTTTGTTTTCATAGTATCCGCAGCTTTTCCAAGGGTATGCAAGACTTTGCCATGGTGGATTTTGCCATGTTTTCACAAAGGTAATCCTTCAGTTATGCTACCATCAGTTGACAAGAGCACACAAGCCCTAAAGGCTTGTTTTGGGACGCTCCT
>OLOS01003106.1_pt1 | contig 10364 bp, 8 predicted proteins | sample 1672631 | NCBI WGS metagenome assembly OLOS01 (sample SAMEA3136707, study PRJEB25190) | human gut metagenome | biome: human gut; feature: human-associated habitat; material: faeces | place: Austria | collected 2013 | reverse complement strand
CCGACGCGGTTCTGACCGGGCCGGAGACGCACTCCTCCTCCCCCGTGCGCATACCGCGCGACGGGACGCTCTGCTCCGCCGTGCGCGGGCTCTACCCCTGCGGCGAGGGCGCAGGCTGGGCCGGCGGCATCACCAGCGCCGCCGTGGACGGCATGAAATGTGCCGAAGCCGTCATCGCGGCGCTTGGGGCATAATACAAGGGACGATCAATTCCGAATGGAGGAATTCACAGTGAAAATAGCAGTCATCACCGGCGCCAGCTCGGGCATGGGGCTGGAGTTTGCAAAGGCCATCGACGCGGAGGAGACGCTCGACGAGATATGGCTCATCGCGCGCCGGCGCGAGAGGCTGGAGGACCTCGCCAAGGAGCTGCGCACCCCGGCGCGCATCCTGCCCATGGACCTCGGCGACGCGGCGAGCTTTGACGAGTACAAAAAGCTGCTCGAGCAGGAAAAGCCCCTCGTCTCGACGCTCTGCAACGTCGCGGGCTTCGGGCGTTTTGCGCTCTTCACGGAGACGCCGCTCGAGGTCAATCTGAATATGATAGATATAAACGACAAGGCCCTCGTCGCCATGACGCAGCTCACGCTGCCGTACATGAAGCGCGGCTCCCGCGTCATCAACCTCGACTCGCTCTCGGCCTTTCAGCCGGTGCCCTATCAGTGCATCTACGGCTCGACCAAGGCCTTTGTGCTCAGCTTCTCCCGCGCGCTGAACGTGGAGCTCGAGCCGCGCGGCATCCGGGTCATGGCCGTCTCCCCCGGCTGGGTCAAGACAGAGTTTTTCGAGCACGCCGTCTCCGACAACGGCGCCGTCAATTACTACGACATCCTCTGGGAGCCCGCCGACGTCGTCAAGCAGGCGCTCAAGGACTACAAGAAGGGCAAGGACCTCTCCATCCTGGGCCACAGCGTGCGCCGTCAGGTGCTGCTTGTGAAACTGCTGCCGCACAGGCTGATAATGAAGATCTGGATGAAGCAGCAGGGCCATGCCCACCGCCCTCCCGAAGATTGACATGAGTTTAATTATTGACAAACCGCCGGAGTGATAATAAAGTAATGTATTGTAGTGCACGCCTTTTCCGGCGGACGCGGAAAGTGAGGAATCAGCAATGAATGTACTTTTTGAGAGGTTCACCCTGCCTGAGCAGCTCAGCCGGGTGATCTACAACAGCCCGAGCGTCATAATCCCCACCAGCAAAGAAGTCCTCTTCGAGCTGATCTTCGGCAATGAGCATACCGATAAGATCGAGGTGCTGTACGACGTAAACGGCAAGCCCGTCAAGGAGGCCGAGGTCGTCCGCTGCAAAAACGGCGCCGCGGTCAACTATCCGGAGGACTACATGCGCCGCCGCGACCCCGATTGTATGCGTATCGCCGACGACCAGCCCACGGATAAGCCGAGATTCGAGGAAGTCTACGGCTACAAGTTCGACACACTTCGCCACGAGACTCTCAAGTGGCTGACTAAGCAGGAGCTGATCCTCGTGCCCTTCAAGGCCGGCGGCTATGACTACGGCTATGAGGCCGTGCTGGTCTGCCCGAGGAACGCGGCCTTCTTCGGCTTCGCGATGGCCCAGCTGCAGGCCTTTGTGGACATACGCACCGTGGACCACTTCAAGCCCCGCGCCATAGTCTATGTCGCGCCCCCCTTCCGGCACACCCACTTCAAGGGCAAGCAGATAGTCGTCCACAACCGCATGCCGGACCTGCACGAGGTCTTTTCCTACAACCTCTACCCCGGCCCCTCCGCCAAGAAGGGCATATACAGCGTGCTGCTCGATATCGGCGAGCAGGAGGGCTGGGTCACGGCGCACGCCTCCTCCGCGAGGATAATCACGCCGTACGAAAATGAGATGGTCATGATGCACGAGGGCGCCTCCGGCGGCGGCAAGAGCGAGCTGCTGCAGGACGTCATGCGTTGCGCCGACGGCCGCGTGCTGCTCGGCGTGGACCTGGTGACGGGCGAGGAGCGCTACATCAGCATGAGCGACACCTGCACCATAGCCCCCGTGACCGACGACATGGCCATGTGCCCGCCAAGCATCCAGAAGAACGGCGGCAAGCTCAGCCTGGTGGACGGCGAGGACGGCTGGTTCGTCCGCGTCGACGGCATCACCTCCTACGGCTGCGACCCGATGTATGAGCGCATCGCCATCCACTCCAAGGAGCCGCTGATGTTCTTCAACCTGGAGGCCGTGCCCCGTGCGACCTGCCTGCCCTGGGAGCACGTGCTCGACTCCGACGGCAAGCCCTGCCCGAACCCGCGCATCATCGTGCCGCGCCGCATGATCGAGAACATAGTCACCACGCCCGTGGACGTGGACGTGCGCTCCTTCGGCGTGCGCATGCCGCCCGCCACGGCCAAGAAACCGACCTACGGCATCATGGGCCTCATGCACATAATCCCGCCCGCCCTGGCCTGGCTGTGGCGCCTGGTCGCCCCGCGCGGCTTCAAGAACCCCAGCGTCAGCGGCGGCAGCCCGCTCGCCAGCGAGGGCGTCGGCTCCTACTGGCCCTTCGCCACCGGCAAGCGCGTGGTGCAGGCGAACCTCCTGCTCGAGCAGATCATACGCTGCACGGCCACGCACTATGTCCTCATCCCGAACCAGCACATCGGCAGCTTCAAGGTCGGCTTCGCGGCCGAGTGGATAGCGAGGGAATACCTCGCCCGCCGCGGCGGCGTCAACATGAAGATGGATAGGCTCTCCCCGGCCCGCTGCGCGCTCTTCGGCTACGCGCTCAACGAGATGAAGGTCGACGGCCAGCGCATCTCCAGCCGCTTCCTGCGCCCCGAGCTCCAGGAGTCCCTGGGCGAGGAGGGCTACGACAAGGGCGCCGAGATCCTCTACAAGTTCTTCGACAAGGAGCTCGCCGTCTACGACTGCGACGAGCTGCACCCCGTCGGCAAGCAGATCCTCGAGTGCTTCAAGAACCGCGGCACCGTTGAGGACTACTGCGCCATACTTCCCCTCGGCCTGAGCGAATAAGAACGCACACGTGCAAATCCAGGGCGGGGCCCCATTCCGGGGCCCCGCCTTTTTTCTGCCCTTTTATCAGCTCACAGGCGCTGCGCCTGCGCTTACGCCCGCCCGGCCGGGCCTCGTGCGGCCTGCAGGGGCAAAAAGTCGCTATTGTGCAAACGAAGTCGCCGGCGTCGATTTACAAAGGCGGCAGCGGCGGCGTAATATTGCATACAAAGAGGCGCAGAGTGCTTGCGCGAATTGTGTAAATTCACTATTATGTAATACGATATGGAGGTTTGAAAAATGAAAAAGAACGCACTCAAGACCCTTGCCCTGCTGCTTGCAGCGGTGCTGGTGCTCGGCAGCTTTGCCGGCTGCGGCGAGGCCGCGCAGGAGCCCTCGGCGCCGCCCGAGTCCGGCGCCCCGGCGTCGGACGCCGCTGAGACCCCGGCGGAACCCGTCACCATCACCTTCTGGCACACGTACAGCGACAGCGAGGAGGCGCAGCTGCTCGACGTGGTGCTCCCGCTCTGGAACGAGCTGCACCCCGAGATCACGGTCGAGGCCGTGCGCCAGGACAGCAGCCAGTACCATGAGATGATCGTCACCTCCTTCGGCACCGGCGCGAGCCCGGACGTCGCCCGTGTGGACATAGCGAACATCGCCGCCTACGCCGCCCAGGGCGGACTTGTGGCCCTCTCGGACTACCCCGACTTTGCGGAGATCTCCGCCGACTACATGGATGCGCCGCTCTCCACGAACCTCTATCAGGGCAAGTACTACGGCCTGCCGCTCGACACCAACTGCAAGGCCGCGGTCATGAACATGAACGTCCTCGCCGAGCTCGGCCTTGACGCCGTGCCCGAGACGATGGAGGAGCTCATCGAGGCCGCCGCCGGACGCGGCACCTATACGATAAACGTCTCCGGCGTGGGCGACTGGGATATGTACCCCTACTTCTGGCTCTTCGGCGGCGTGCTGACGAACGACGACTTCACCCAGGCCACGGGCTATCTCGACAGCGCCGAGAGCATCGCCGCCATGGAGAAGATAGCCGAGCTGCACGACGCGGGCATCTTCACCATCCGCGACGTGGACGGCTCCGTCGACGCCTGGGACGGCATCAACAGCGAGTACGCCATGTTCCTGGAAGGCCCCTGGTACTTCGGCTCCTACGAGGACAGCGAGGCCAAGGGCATAGTCGCCGCCACGGTCCCGACCTACAACGGCAAGAGCGCCTCCGTCGTCGGCGGCGAGAACGTCGCGGTGTTCTCCACGAGCGAGCACCCGGACGCGGCCTATGAGTTTGCAAAGTTCCTCACCTCCACCGAGGCGCAGCTGGCGCTGCTCCAGGCCGGCCAGCTCCCGATACTCAAGTCCCTCGTGGACAGCGACGAGGTGCAGAGCAACCCCGTCTGGTCCGTCTACATGGCCCAGATGGAGTCGGCCAAGGCACGCATCCCCTCGCCCAACAACTCCAACATCCAGCAGATCTGGAGCGACATGGTGACAAACATCTTCGTAAACGGCGCGGACATCGCCGCGGAGCTGCAGAACGCGGCGGCGCTCATAGACGAGCAGCTCGCCTGACGCAAAAAACGGCAAAGGGCGCGGGGCCTTCGGGCTCCGCGCCCGATGAGAGGAGGCACTTGAGGCATGGACACCGCCATTACAGCGGAAACGAGGAAAAAACGGCTGAAAAAAGGCGCGCAGGGCTGGCTGAGGGCCCTGCCGTTCATCCTGCCCGGGCTCATCCTCGTGGCCGTCTTTGTCGTCTACCCGATGCTGTTCACGATAAGGATATCCCTCTCGGAGTACAAGATCGTGCAGGGCGACATCACGTTCATCGGGCTGGAGAACTTCAAAAACGTGCTTGAGGGCGGCTCGCGCTTCTGGTACGCCTACCGCAACAACTTCCTCTACGCCATCGTGACCGTGCCCTTCATCATCCTGGGCGGCATGTTCTTCGCCTATCTCATCAACAACCTCCGCCGCGGCCAGGGCATCTTCCGCGTCGGCTTTTACCTGCCGGTCATCACCTCCTGGGTCATCGTGTCCCTGGTGTTCCAGTACATGTTCAACAACTCCAGCCGCGGCCTCATCAACTACTTCCTCGTGGACGTGCTGCACGTCATGGACGACTATGTCCCCTGGCTGCTGCGCGAGTGGTCCGGCAACGCGGCCATCTGGCTGATGGGCATCTGGAAGAACATGGGCTGGGCCATGATAATCTACCTTGCGGGCCTGCAGAGCATACCCCGTGAGCTCTACGAGGCGGCGGAGCTCGACGGCGCGGGGCTGTGGAAGAAGTTCGTGTTCATCACCGTCCCGGCGCTCCGGCCGACGACGTATTACGTCATGGTGAACATGATAATCGGCTCCTTCAACGTGTTCATCCAGGTCATGATGCTGACCGGCGGCAACCCGAACGGCAAGACCTCGGCGCTGCAATACCTGCTCTACGACCGGGCCTTCAACCAGTTCGAGTTCGGCGAGGCCTCGGCCATCGGCCTCATCTCGGCCGTGACCATCGTGGCCATCACCTTCCTGCTCAACCGCAGGCTGAGGCTCGACGACGTGGAGAAGGAGGGCTGACATGAGACGCGGCAAGAAAATGTCGGAGACGATAGGCCAGATACTGCTCTGGGTCTTTCTCATCGCGGCGCTGCTCATCTTCTCGGTGCCGTTCATCTTCATGATAACGAACTCCTTTGAGGAGTTCAGCTACGTGCTGCCGTACCCGCCGAAGCTCCTGCCCGACAGGCTGGACTTCTCGGCCTACGCGCACATCCTCGGCATGGACATCTTCCCGACGGCGGTGAAGAACAGCGTCATAAACACCTGCCTCACCGTCGCGGCGTCGGTGCTGATCTCTACGCTCTCGGCCTACGGCTTTGCGCGCATCGACTTCCCGGGCCGGGAGGCCATCTTCAAGCTCTATCTCTTCACGCTGATGATGCCGAGCTTTCTGAACATCATCCCGCAGTTCCTCGTGCTCCGGGGCATAGAGCTGCCCTGGCTCAAGAACGGGCTTATCGGCACGCGGCTCGGCCTCATACTCGTCTACACCGCCACCAACGTCTGCGGGCACACCTTCTTCCTGCGGAACTTCTTCCGCGGGCTGCCGGACTCGCTCTCGGAATCGGTGATGCTAGACGGCGGCGGCCACGGCACGATATTTTTCAAGGTCATGCTCCCGCTCTCGACGCCCGCCGTCGGCACGATGACCATCTTCGCCTTCCAGGGCTTCTGGGAGGAGTATTTCACCGCCAAGGTGTTTGTCGGCGCAAACGAGGACATGATAACCCTGCCGCTGCTGCTGCAGAGGCTCAACGGTCAGTACGCCACGCGCTGGGAGTAGGTGTTCGCGGCGAGCATACTCGCGCTCATCCCCGTCATAGCGCTGTTCATCGTGTTCCAGAAGAAAATGGTCGTGGGCGGGCTCACACAGGGCTCGGTCAAGGGGTAATTATGGAGAAAAATACGCTCATTTGCACGTTCGACAAGGCGCAGTATCTCTGCGGCGAGGACGTGAGGATAGACCTGCCGCCGGAGCTGATAGGCGGCGAGGCGGCGGAGAACGCCTTCCGCCTGGCCTGGGCGGCCATCTCGGCCTCCGGGGGCACCCAGCTCGTCCTTGGCGAGGACCGCTGCGCGCTCAGGGACAGCTACTACGTCAATCACGCCCGGCTCCGGGACGAATTTTGCCCTGTGGCGCAGAAATACTGCGATTTTCTTGTGAGATACGCGGATCTGTTGTATGATGACAGAGGGACCGACATAAGCCGGACGGCATCCGGCGGCATAAACGAGGACGTCTGCTTCTCCGGCGGGGACTGCGAGTTTTCGACGGACGGGGCGGGCGGCACGGTCTGGAGCATCATACGCGAATCCCGCGAGCTCATGAGCATCCAGCTCATCAACCTCCGCGGCAACGACGCGCGCTGGAACGAGCCGAAGGCGCGCCCCATCCCGGCGGAGGGCATCAGCCTGAGCCTCCGGCTGGACAGGCCGGTCAGGGGCATCTGGTGGGCCTCGCCGGACGTGGAGAGCCTCGGGCCTGTGGAGCTTGCCCACAGCTGGACGAATTCCGAGCACGGACGTGTCTACACCGCCTCCCTGCCGCCCCTCGATTACTGGGCCGCCGTCTGGGTACGACTGGGGGACTGAAAATGCTCTTTTCCTATAACGCGGACCTGCTGCCCCGTCTGAGGATGACGGGGCACATCCGGTACAGCCAGCCGTGGATACACTTTGCGCGGCGGCTGGACGAGTATGTGCTCTATGTCATACGCGAGGGCAGCATGTACCTGCGGGAAAACGGGCTGGAATATCATTTGAAGGCCGGCGACTTCTTCCTGTTGGAGCCCGGCCTTCAGCATGTCGGGACGCGGAAGGCCTCCTGCGACTACTTCTACACCCACTTCACGCACCCGGAGCTGCGCCGCGTGGAGGACGGGGCCGCGGCGATGGCGGAGCTGGCCGAAAAGCAGCGCCAGAGCCTCATAAGCTACAACCTCGACGCCGCGGACCCCACGGACAGCGTGACCTACCTGCCCAAGCACTTCCACCTCTCCGGCGGCGAGCATCGGAGCCTGCTGCGCTCCGCCGTCGCCTGCTACGAGGCGCGGGAGGAGCACTACAAGCGCCGGGCCTCGACCTTTCTGCACAGCTTTCTGCTGCAGACCGCGCACGAGCATCTCATGGCCGAGATGGCCGTTCGGGACCGCCGCCTCAACCGCTCCGAGGCCGCCGCGGACCAGCTCGTGCAGTATCTCAACCGAAACTACACCAAGAAGCTCACGAGCGGCGAGATATCGGAGCGCTTTGAGATGAACTTCGACTATCTCAACCGCGTTTTCTCGGCGATGACGGGCAGCTCCATTTTCTCGTACATCAACATGCTGAGGATAAACAACGCCAAGCAGCTCATCGCCAGCACCGACCTCGCCTTTTCGGAGATAGCCTACCTCGTCGGCATACGGGACAGGTACTATTTCTCCCGCCTCTTCAAAAAGCTGACCGGCATGAGCCCGACGGAGTATTACAAAAAGACGAGGGGGCAGTGAGATGGAGTACCCGCGCTTTTTCCGGCTCTGCTGGGACAATCTGCTGACGCTCATCGGGCTGAACCTGCTCTTTCTTATCTGCTGCGTGCCGCTCGTCACCCTGCCGGCGGCGCTGACGGCGCTGGCCGGGGCGGGTCAGGCCCTGCTCGATGGCGAGGGCGGGGCGCTGCGGCGCTTTCTGCGGGTGTTCCGGCGGGAGCTCTTCCGCGATGCCCGCGGGGCTTGTCATGCTGCTGCTCGAGGCCGCGGCGGTCTGTGGCTGTCTCTTTTACCGGAGCTTTGCCGGGCTGCTGCCGATGGTGCTCTCGGTCTTCTGCCTCGTGTGCGCCTATATCGTGTTCTGCGCGGGGGCGTACTGCTTCAACATGCTCGCGCGGGTCGAGCTGGGCTTCGCGGGGCTCTTGCGCAACTCGTTTGCGCTGGTGTTCATGTGCCCGCGGCCGCTCTTTACATGGCTGCTTTTGGCGTTTATACTGCCGCTTGCAGGGGCGTTTTTACTGCCGCACTCGGTGCCGCTGCTGGCGCTGCTGCTGATCTCGGCAAGCGGCCTCGCCGCCGCGCGCGGGACGCTGCCCGCCGTGTGCGAATTTGTCGAAAGGAAGTGATCCCATGCCCGAGGCATGGTGGAAGGAGCGCGTATTTTATCAGATCTATCCCAGGAGCTTTCAGGACTCCAACGGCGACGGCATAGGCGACCTGCGGGGCATCATCTCGCGGCTCGACTATCTCAAGAGCCTCGGCGTCGGCGCCGTGTGGCTCTGCCCGGTGTACGATTCGCCTAACGCGGACATGGGCTACGACATCCGCGACTACGAGAAGATAATGGCCGAGTTCGGCACGATGGAGGACTTCGACGAGCTGCTGCGCGAGATGCACAGCCGGGACATAAAGCTCGTCATGGACCTCGTGGTGAACCACTCCTCGGACGAGCACCGCTGGTTCGTGGAGTCCCGCTCCTCGCGCGAAAATCCCTACCGCGACTACTACATCTGGCGCGACGGGAAGGACGGCCGGGAGCCGAACAACTGGGCCTCCTTCTTCACGCCCTCGGCCTGGAGCTACGACGAGGGCACGGGCCAGTGGTATCTGCATCTCTTCTCCGAGAAGCAGCCGGACCTCAACTGGGAGAACCCCTCCGTGCGCGAGGAGGTCTACTCCATGATCAACCGCTGGTTCGACCGCGGCGTGGACGGCTTCCGCATGGACGTTATAACCGTGATAGCCAAGGCCCCGGGGCTGCCGGACGGCAAGGGCGCGCCCGGCGCGGGCGGCTATGTGTTCTCGCCGGAGCACTTCGCCTTCCAGCCCAAGCTGCACGAATACCTGCGCGAGATGCGCCGCCGCTGCTTCGACGGGCGCGACTGCATGTGCGTGGGCGAGACCTCTTTCGTCAACACCGAAAACGCCAACAGCCTCGTCGGCGACGGACGGGAGCTCGACCTGCTCTTCCAGTTCGACCTCATGGACATGGACGGCGAGGGCTCCAAGTGGAACGCCATACCCCTGGACGTGCCGAAGCTCAAGCGCATCGTGGCCGCCTGGCAGGGCGCGATAGACTGGAACACGCTCTTTCTGGGCAACCACGACCAGCCACGCGTCGTCTCGCGCTTTGGCGACACGAGCAGCGAGGAGCTCTGGAAGCGCAGCGCAAAATGCCTGGCAACGCTGATGTACCTGCAAAGGGGCACGCCCTTCATCTATCAGGGCGAGGAGCTCGGTATGACCAACGCGCCCTTCGAGACGCGAGAGCAGCTCCGAGACGTGGAGGAGCTGAACCTGCTGGCCCTGTGCAGCAGCGAGGCGGAGCTCGAATGGGCCTGGCGCGGCATAAAGGCCAAGGGCCGCGACAACGCGAGGACGCCCATGCAGTGGAGCGCCGGCGAGAACGCGGACTTCACCACCGGCGAGCCCTGGATAATGCTCAACCCGAACTACACCGATATAAACGCCGAGGCCGAGGAGGGCGACCCGGACTCCGTCCTGAACTATTACCGCGCGCTCATCGCCCTGAGGAACTCCACCCCGGCGCTGCTGCGCGGCGACTGGCGGGAGCTCCTGCCCGAGAGCGGCCAGGTCGTAGCCTATACCCGCGGGCTGGACGGAGAGGAGTACGCCGTCTTGTGCAACCTCAGCCGGGAAAGCGCCCCGCTGCCCTGCCGTCTGGGCGACTTCGGCGAGCCGGTGCTCTCGAACATGCCCGCCGACCCCGCCGCCGAGACGCTGCGCCCCTACGAGGCGCAGGTGCTCAAAAAGGGCTGAAAACCCTCTGAAAACAGCAAAAAGCGCCTCCCCTTTGTCTGAACTGCCCCAAATTGTGCGGACATCACAAA
>OLOS01003100.1_pt1 | contig 10386 bp, 12 predicted proteins | sample 1672631 | NCBI WGS metagenome assembly OLOS01 (sample SAMEA3136707, study PRJEB25190) | human gut metagenome | biome: human gut; feature: human-associated habitat; material: faeces | place: Austria | collected 2013 | reverse complement strand
GCTGGACAAAGAGGTCTATTTGATGGATCTGACGGCGCTGGTCGCGGGCACGCAGTTCCGCGGTCAGTTTGAAAGCCGCATGAAGGGCCTCATCGAGGAGGTCAAAAAGCTCGGCAACATCATCCTTGTGATCGACGAGGTACACAATCTGGTCGGCGCGGGCGACGCCGAAGGGTCGATGAATGCGGCAAATATCCTCAAGCCTGCGCTCTCTCGCGGAGAAATTCAGGTCATCGGCGCGACGACCTTCTCGGAATACCGCAAGTACATTGAAAAGGACTCCGCACTGGAGCGCCGGTTCCAGCCGGTGATCGTGGCGGAGCCGACCATCGACGAATCCATTGCGATCCTGCGCGGCATTTCGCACTACTACGAGGCATATCACGGCGTTGTGATCTCACCGGAGATCGCGCGGCAGGCCGTTATCCTTTCCGAACGCTATATCACCGACCGCTTCCTGCCGGATAAGGCCATCGACCTGATCGACGAAGCGTGCTCGGACGTGAATCTGCACAACCGCACGCTCGGGAAGCTGATGGAGCTGCGCAAGGAGCATGACGACATCGATCTGGAGCTCGGCGCGCTGACGGAAAACGCAGAAAAAACGCAGGAGGATTATGAGCGCATGGCGACCCTCCGCAGCCGCAATCTCCAGCTGGATACGGAGATCGCCAAGCTTGAGCAGGAGCCGAAGCCCGCGCTGACCATCGAGAATCTGGCCCGCATCATTGAGCTTTGGACGAAGATCCCGGCCAGCAAGATCCGCGCGCAGGAATATGAGCAGCTGCGCAATCTCGAAGCCAATCTGAAAAAATACATCGTCGGTCAGGACGAGGCCATTTCCGCCGTTGCCTCCGCCATCCGCAGGAGCCGCGTCGGCATCAGCGCGAAAAAACGCCCGGTCTCGTTTATCTTCGTCGGCTCGACCGGCGTCGGCAAGACGGAGCTGGTCAAGCGGCTGGCTGCGGAGCTGTTCTCCTCCGTGGAGTCGCTTATCCGGCTCGATATGTCCGAGTACATGGAAAAACACAGCGTTTCCAAGCTCATCGGTTCACCTCCCGGCTATGTCGGGTATGACGAGGCAGGCCAGCTGACGGAGAAGATCCGCCGGAAGCCCTATTCCGTCATTCTCTTCGACGAGATCGAAAAGGCGCATCCGGACGTTATGAACATCCTGCTGCAAATTCTGGACGACGGCCGTATCACGGATGCGCAGGGGCGCGTCGTGAACTTCGAGAACACGGTCATCATCATGACCTCCAATGCCGGCTCCGACCGCAAGGACGGCTCGGTCGGCTTCGGCAGGACGCTCTCCGAGCAGAGCCGTGAGAAGGCAATGAAGGCGCTGGGAGAGTTCCTGCGGCCGGAGTTCCTCAACCGTGTGGACGATGTGATCTGCTTCAATAAGCTCACCGAGGAGAATTTCCGCGGCATCGCCGCCATTATGCTCCGTGAGCTTCAGGATTCTCTGGCGGAACGCGGTACCACCTTCCGCTGGGAGCCGTCGCTGGTGGACGCGCTCGTGCAGAAGTCCTACTCCGTGACCTACGGCGCACGCAACCTGCGCCGCACCATCCAGCGTGAGCTGGAGGATCCCATCGCGGAGAAAATCATTGACAGCTTCGAGCATCCCATTTCCTCCCTCACCGCGTTTGCGGAGGACGGCAAAATTCAGATCCGCGCGGAGTAAGCACCCAAAGGCTTCTGACAAAACAGAATATAAGATTGAAACCACCCGCCGGAGCAATGCTCCGGCGGGTGGTTTGTGTATGCGTTTTCAGATGTCCTGTGCTGCCTGCTGCAGCACGTTAAGGTGGTGCGTTATCGGAGCGGAAGCGCCCGTAGTCGTTTGAAGTGCAAGAAGAAATGGCTCCGCCAGACGGGCCTGAAGGCAAGGTTGAAGATCAGGTGCTGCTCTTTAGAAACCGGAGCGAGGCGGTTCTCTGGGAAAAAGTATCAGGTCTTTTCGCCTATTGCCCAGCGGCTGCTTGACGCCCTCCTGGAGGGATGAGCCGCCGCGCTCAGAACAGATCCAGCGTATTTTCCAGATAGACTTCTTCCCGGACGCGCAGCTGGTATTCCGGCTTCGTCAGATAATGGAGCAGAAATTCCAAAATCAGAGCGCTGCCGAGGCTGCGGCCCTCAATCTTGAAATGGGAGAAGCCCATGGGCATATAGATGCTCCGGATGGCTTCCACGCCGATGAAGCTGGGATTTTCCATGGCCCTCGAGAAGCGGTAGCCGCCGGCAGCGTCCGGCGCGGCGCAGATATGCTCGGGTGCGGCCTCACCGAGATTTTTCCGGCTGACGGCCTCATAGCACGCGCTGCGCTCCTTGCAGCCAAACCAGCAGCATTCGTTGCAGAGAAGCTCGACCTTGTCCTTTAATGCGTCGGGGAGGGCGTTCAGTCGGTCGAAGGCTCTGTTCAGCCGGAAATCCGGCACGACGAAGCGGAATTCGTCGCGGGCCAGCTCGGCCTGGAGCTGCGGAAAAGCTGTCAGCACCTTGGTGGTCGAGGAGACGAAATAGAGCTTCGGATAGCGTTCCCGCAGATAGCGAAGCAGCAGCTCGGAATGGACGATGACGCCATTCTGCGGCCCATCGCTTTCGGAAAACAGACGGCAGAGCGCATTGCATTTCCGGTCGGTAAGGTGCTCCTCCCGGAGCAGAGAGTTGCTGAACGTCAGGCGGGCGGAAACGCTGTATTCCCGCGTGAGGGCAAGCGCCTCCTGCGCGGTGCAGTCGCCGGAGCCGATGCGTCCGCCGCCCCAGATGCAGTCCGGCGGCGCGCCGTAGATCGAGCCGATCCGGCACCAGTCGTAAAAGTACTCCCGGTGCGTGCGATAGAGCGGCAGAAATACCCGGTACAGCTCGTAAAACTCAAACAGTCCGGGAAGATGATAATAAGCAATCGTCTTTTCCATAGCGGTTTATGCTCCCAAACGGTGCGTTTTGTGCCTGTAATCAGGCATCGGCCTGCGCCTGCGCGCGCTCCGCGTAGGAAACGGCGTTTTGAAAATAGGTGCGCAGATGGCTGTAGCTTATACCGCCGCCGATCTGATAGGCGTGCGTTTTCCCGTCCTCCGTCCAGAGCACGCAGGTCGATACGCCGTCGGGCGCTTCGGTCAGATAAAGCGTCGTTTTCGGAAGCTTCAAAGCGATCGCGTCGGAAAGCCCCGCATCGGCGGCACGGCGCACAGCTATGCTCCGGGGAAAGGTCAGGAAGGTATAATAATAGTCCAGAATCTGTTCATTTGCCTCGATGGTCGTTTCCCCGCAGGAGATCGCTGCGCCGTAGTGCTCCGCATCGCTGAAATACCCGGCGAGACGCAGACGGTCGTTTTTCCAGCTCGTTTGCAGCGCCATCATGTGAACGAACCAGCCGATCAGCACCGCCGCGCCCGCAATGGCTAGCACGCAGAACGGAACGAGCAGAGAGCGCTTTCTTTTTGACTGCATCTGAATACCTCCTTGTCAGGGATTATTTCTTTGAGGATACCATGAAATGCGTTGGAAAACAAGCGTAGGTTTTGCGGGAGGGGATGCGTGAAACGGGCCGGTTTACAGAGAAGTGCGCGTATGCTATACTGAAAACAGAAGGAGAGTGCGCAGATGGAGAAGAGAGAAAATGGAAAAGCCACGACCTGGCGCGTCTGCTTTGACGGCAGCTTCTGGGCGCAGAAGGGAAGAGCCGGTCAGGAGCTGCGCGTGGATCGGACGGCAGCTTGGGACGGCAGAATGGTCTGCATCCCGTCCGTCTATCTCTGCGGAAAAGGGATCGTGCTGGACATTTTGACCCGCGCGGAGCCGGAGACGATACGCGCCTTTGCGGAAAAGTGGAGGCTGTCGCCGGAAAACGACGGCTCCGAGCTGACAGGCGGACAGCGAGAGCTGTGCATGGCGGAAAACCCGCTCCGTGTGGGCTACAGTCCGGCCCTTTGTGTGAACGGGAAAAGCCTGAAGGGCTTGGGGGGCAGCGGTTTTGCGTGGAATCCGGTTTTTCAGGGTGAAGGCTCTAAGGAAGAGCACGCAGCGCTGGAGCATTATAAGCTGGACGATACCTGCGGCTGGATGTTCATGCGCTGGCGCTTCGCATGGGCGACAAAGCGCCGCCCAAAGCTCGGAAGCATGACGCTGACGCTGCATGCGGATGAAAAGCTTCTCGCCGGGCCGCATTTTTCCATTGCGCCGGGTGAACGCTTTGAGTTTACGCACCCCGTGAGCGGCGTCCGCCATACGCTGACTGCCATGTCTCTGGATGCGGAGACCATCGGCAGCGAACGGCAGGAGACGCCGGTGTTCGGCGTCCTGAGACTCCCGGTGTATACGCAGAGGCTGACGTATACGATCTCTCCGGAGCTGCCAGAGGCATTCTACACTCTGCGCGATAGCGCGCCGCCCGATCCGGTGAGGCTGGAAAGCGGAGCGCCTTTTTCCAGCGCGGTCGGTGTGATCGGCGGTGCGGACGGCCCGACGGTGCTGTATCTGCACAAGGATGGGGAGCCGGAGATCCATGAGGCTTATTCCGCCGTAAGCGATGCGCCGCGCGGAGCGGTCGAGTGGGAGATGATCTTCCGCGAAGCGCCGTGCGCCGATCTGACGCTGGAGCTGCTTCGATGAAAAAAGCTGCGCTTTTCTGTAGAAACTTCTTGACAAACGCAGTGCTGCGTGGTAATATATCGGAGCAGTCGAGAGACAGCGCAATGCGCGAGTGGTGGAATTGGCAGACTCGCTAGATTCAGGTTCTAGTGTCCACTCCGGACGTGCGGGTTCAAGTCCCGCCTCGCGCACCAAGCAGAAAACCCTTGAAAACACTACGTTTTCAAGGGTTTTGTTGCGTCTATGGACAGGTGTTTTCCCCTATATTTTCCCCTTACAGAGTTTTTTACGCCTTTTTTGCCGCCTGAATGCCCTCTATGAAGCGGTCCATGCGGCGGGCGCTTTCCTGCCTCATTTTCTCGGTTACATGAGCGTAAGTGTCCAACGTGAATGCTGCTGTATGGTGTCCTAAATTCTCCTGTACGGTTTTTATATCATCGCCGGAGCGGAGCGCGGCAACTGCGTAGCTGTGTCTCAGATCGTGAAAACGGGCGGCGGGAACGCCGGCAGCCGCAGCCAGCTTTTTGAAATGCAGATAGACAGTCTGAGCGCAGAGGTTCCGCCCGAAAGCATTTGTAAAGACAAGGTTGAGCGGGTTGCTCCACGCAGGCCCCGCCTTTAGGCGCTGCTCATACTGTGTTTTCCGCTGATTGGTCAAAATCTGCATGACATAGCTTGCTGGTGCGATGATGCGCGTCTTTCCGTTTTTGGTCGGCGCAAGGATGTACTCGCCGCCGGTGGCGCGGACTTTCTGAAGCTGCTGCTTTATCGTGATCGTTCCGCCTTTGAAGTCGATGCAATCCCATGTCAGCCCCAGCACCTCCCCCTCGCGCATTCCTGTAAACAGTGTGGTGACATATACCGCTTCATATTCGCAGCCTTTGACAACGTCGAGGAACGAGATCATTTCGTCATCCGCGAGAGGCTTTATTTCTGCTTTCTGTACTTTGGGTAGGTCGGGCTTGTCAGCGGGGTTGTGCCGGATGTATCCAAGCGAAACGGCTTTTTCAAGAGCCTTGTGCAGAGTGCCGTGAACATTCTTCTTTGATTTTGCGGACAATGGCTTGTTGGTGCGCTTATTGGTCAGATTGTTATAGAGCCGCTGCACGTCAACGGCGGTCAGCTCAGAGAGCCGCAGCGCACCGACAGCGGGCTTGATATGCTGCTTGATATTCGCTTTGTAGCTTTCGACCGTGCGAGGCTTTACACTGTTCAGATACTCCGCAGCCCATGTGTCGAGCCACTGTCCGACGGTCATTTTTGACGGCTCAAAATAGTCCCCGGTATTGACGGCGGCAGCGGCGGTTTGCAGCTTCTCGCGCACCTCTTTTTGTGTCTTGCCTGAGAAACTGCGCCGGATTTGCTTGCCCGTACCGGGATCGCGCCCAACGGTGACACGCGCCTCCCAGAAGGTATATTCTTTTTCGCCCCGCGTAACAGTCTTCTTGCGGATGTTGCCCGCTCCCTGTGCAGCGCGGGTGTTCTTCTTTCGCGGCATATTATTTCCTCCTTGTAATTGCCGCTCCTGTCATGTAAAATAACAGTGCGGTTTTGATTCTGTGGTAAGGGTTTGAACTGCATATACCGTCCTCGGTGTTGGTAGCGCCGGGGGCGGTTTTTTATTGTCCTGTGACATTGTCGATAAGAATTTCATCGTATTTGACTGTATAGCCGTCGATAATGTCACGGAGCAAATCATCAACAATTTTCTTGCATACAGCTTCAACCTCTACGTCGTACACTTTATGGCTTTTTCCAACGTCAAAGGGGAACTTTTTTCCTGAGTTGGTGAAGCTGTTTTTTTGTTTGAGCGCGTCAATTAAATCAGGTAGAGCGGGGTGAGAAATAAGATAGCTTATGAAATCTTGAAGATCGCGTTCCCCGATATACTGCTCGGTGCGAAGCGTTGTTATTGCCTGCTCCCATAATCCTGTATAGGCTCCAACAGCTTGCAGCGTTTCGTTTCTTGACGGAATATCAGATCGGCCTGTCAGATAATCAAGTGAAACATTGAAACAGTCAGCCAGAGCCTGAGCGTATTCAAGTTTAGGCATTGTTTCCCCGCGTTTATATGCTCCTACGGCCGCCGTCGATATGCCAAGTTTTGAGGCAATCACTGAAATAGTAATTTCTTTGTGTTGATCCATTAGATCGCGCAGCCTTGACGGAAATATAGCTGCATATTTTGCTGTATCAACTTTGCTTGTGTATGCCACGCAAATAACACCTCCCGCAATAATGTTAGCATTATGGTCAAATTGACTTTTCAAATAACTTTAATTTTGTTATGATGACGACAGAAACTTTTATTGCCATTTGACGATGATGACAATTAAAGTATATCACAATGCAGAAGATTGTCAAGGGAGGTGCGATAAAATGAAAGCAAATTGCGAGATCCGCAACGAGTGCCGAAAGCACGGAATTAAACTATGGGAGCTTGCAGCGTGGATCGGTATTAGCGAGGCTACTATGACCCGCAAACTCAGGCAAGAACTCCCCAGCGAGCAGCGTGACCATATCCTCAATATGCTCTACAAGCTCGCGGAGCACAAGGCGGAGCAGGAGGCGGAATATCGGGCAAAGAAGGAGGAATACAGCGGTGGGGACTATTGATAGAGTAACCTTGTCGGTTGCAGAAACCGCCGCCGCGCTCGGCGTAAGTCGCCCAACCGTCTACAATCTACTGCACGAGAAAGGCTTTCCAGCCTTTCGGGTCGGAGGGCGGACGCTTGTTTCCGCCGAAGGGTTGCGGGAGTGGGTTGCTTCACAGGCTGGAGGAGGTGAACAGCATGGCGAACAGTAAAAAAGCCCGCCCTGACGGTGGAGCGTCAGGACGAGCAGCGGGATATGACCGGGCAGGCCAACAGTCCCGTAATAAGCAGTATAACACAGGGCAAGACACAAAGACAAGCATTTACGACCTTTTGCCCGTCGGGGCGGAGTATGCAATTAGCCGCCGGCAGCTATCGGCGATAACCGGCATACCCGACAGGCAACTCCGCCGCAGAATCGCAGAGGAGCGGAAAGCGGGGTTGCTTATCTTATCCTCGACGGCAGAGGTCGGCGGAGGATACTTCCGTGCCGCTGATGTGCAGGAACTGCGCCGGTGGGTTGCCATGATGACCGCGCATACCAACGCGACACTTGCGGTGATCCGCGCCGCGCAGGAGGCATTAGCTGCGGCGGAGGGCGGGGGCAATGATGGATAAACTCGACAAGCACCCGTCATGGTTCAAACTCAAGGTGGAGCGGCGCGAGCTGGTCAAACAGCTTGCGCCCGAAACCGCCGTCAACGTTCTCCTCGCCTGTTGGGACTACCTCGAAACCGGCGAGAGGCCGCCGGGGCTTTCTCCCATTGAGGATGTTGCCTTATCTGCCTTTCTGCCAGACCTCGAAGAAGCATGGCAGAAGTATATGCAGCGTGTCAAGAATGGTGCGGCGGGGGGTAGACCTCCAAGCAGCCAATAAACCGTATGGTTTCGTATGGCAGCATACGGAACAGAAGAAGAACGGAATCAGAAGAAGACTTATTGAGAAGAAGATAAGAACAGACGCGAAAAAGAGGGGGACCGGGGGAGAGAAAACCGTAACGCAACAGTTGCGGGCAATCCGTCGGACAGTCCAGAGGACAACATTGCAGGAGGTGACGGCATACGGGACAGCAGGACATCAAAGAGTGGTTGAGCCGCTACGCCGTCGCTGTGCGGGAGGTCGCCTTACTCAGGGCGCGAGCCGATGCAATCAGGGATCGCGCAGCCTCCCCCTCCTCCCCCACGCTGGACGGAATGCCGCGCAGTCCGGGCTTTGAGGGTGACAGGCTCGGCGAGGTTATCGGCATAGCGGATGCCCTCGACCGCGAAGCCGCAGAAAAAGAGCAGGACGCAGCGGCTTTGTACGCCGAAATCGACGGAGCAATCCGACAGATTGATGGAAAACATGGAGTGGAGCGGCGGACGGTTTTGCAGTGCCGATACCTTGACGGTCAAGCGTGGGGCGGCGTGACTTATCTGCTTTTCGGGGATCGAGTAGACTTCAATGACAAAGAAGACAGCTTCCAACGGAGGGTGTTCAACATTCACAAGGCGGCGCTGGAAGACCTCGCGCAAGTCCTTGACCTGTAACTCGATTTTGGACGGCAGCCAGCGGATTAGCGGATCTATTCCGTGTTACATTCCTGTACCCGTCAGAGGGTGACAGGAAATCAGACCGAAAAAAGGAGACAGAAAAATGAGCGACAAACGGACGCGAGCGGAGAGACTTTCTTCCGCTTTGAACAAGCTGGACGCATTGGCGTTGGAAGTGCGCCAGATCACGGAGCGCACAGAAAAGGTCAGCCGGAAGCTGATTGAAGCACAATACGAAATCGCGCACATTTTCGACGAGGAGGGCAACAAATGATTGACAATGAAAAGTTGCGTGCCGCTCTGACGCTTGCGGCGGACTTCACGGCGACGGCGCAGGCCGTCAGCGACGCGCACGCGGAACAGAGGGCAATCATGCAGGCAGTGAAAGAGCGTGTCGCCGCCGAAAAGCGGCGGGCAGAAGAGCGCAGGACGGAGCTGCAAGGTACGGTCGCAGACGGCAGCCGGAGCGCGACGGTGCGAAGCCTCGCGCAGCACGAGCTTGACGCGCTTGCCGCTGTGTCCTATGGCCCGACGGCGGAAGAACGCGCAGCCTTTGACGTAGCGACGAGAGCGGGGACGCAGGCGGTAGCGGATTTGCGTACAGCGCGTACAGCGTTGAGGGACGCGCTTGCCGATGCCCGCGCCGAACTTGAACGCATTCGCTGTGAAACGACCGGCAAGGTCGATATTGACTTGATGCAAAGATGGCTTGATGGTTGTCAAGCTGAATTTGACAAACTTTGAGGAGGATAAAAACCATGAAGAAAAACAAGAAGGTAGACGCGGTACGCGTCTTTAACCACGCTGCGGTGGTGCTGGAAGATGCAGCACATGATTTTGATGACGCGATGCAGTGCTTGCGGAGTACGCTGCTCGAGGTGCATTTTGCCGCACAGGATCGCGGCGAAAGTGTCGCAGCATTGGAGCGCGAGGCAGACGCATTCCGCGATGATGAAAAGCTGCGCCGCTTTTTTGTGAGTGCTGCGGTTGACGCGCGTAACGGTTACGATCTCACCGCAGAGGATATGTCAGGGGTGCGTGAGGCTCTGCGCGTTGCCCATAGCGCGGTCGATGCCGTCGCAAAGCAGCGAGCGCGGCTTGACGCGGCAATCAATGCCGCAGAAAAGCAGCTTGCAGAAGCGGAATATCAGCTTGCGGATTTTGAGACACAAAAGGTCGGCGGGGAAATCGACCTCGACGCTCTGATGCCGGACGAGGTCGCCTTGAGGGTGGCAAAGGCTTTCAGGCTTTACGATGGTGAGCTTGCCACTGTAGGGGACGCTCTTGCGGCAATCTCTGAGCGTGTCAAGGCGGACACAGCAGCCCGCGCCGCTGAGTGGATTGAGGGCTTGATGCGCGGAAGCGGCAATGACTGAGCGGCAGCGCCGTTTTGCCGACGCTTACCTCGCAAGTCCAAATGCTACGCGAGCGGCAGAGGCGGCGGGATATAGCAAAAAAACTGCATATTCGCAAGGGCAACGCTTGTTGAAAAATGCTGAGATCGCTGCATTTATTCGAGAGCGGCAGGAGCAGGCGGCGAGTGATCGGATCTTGTCGATCAACAGGGCGAGGGCGTTGCTGTCCGATATTGCCGTTTCTGACAATGTTGCGGTGAATGCCCGCTTGCGGGCGATGGATCTCTTGCTCAGATCGGCGGGGG
>OLOS01003099.1_pt1 | contig 10386 bp, 11 predicted proteins | sample 1672631 | NCBI WGS metagenome assembly OLOS01 (sample SAMEA3136707, study PRJEB25190) | human gut metagenome | biome: human gut; feature: human-associated habitat; material: faeces | place: Austria | collected 2013 | reverse complement strand
AGAAAACCGACCTCCAATCGTTAGATTTATGGTCTAACTTTTTGGGGTCGGTTCATCTGGCAAAGTTTAGGAACGGCTATTCTTGATAGTTGCTTTTTAAATTTCGCCGGGACGGGTGAGTTGCAGTCACCTTCCGGCTGTCTTGTTGAGTATATTATATGTCAACAATATGATATTGTCAAAGCATTATTTCTGCCTTCTCCTGCCCGCCCAGGCTCACGAAGAAAGAAAGATTATAATATGGCATCCATCAGAAAACGAGGAAACACATACTAAGGCATGAAAAAAGCACACCTTCCCGGAGTGCTTTTCCTTTAAAACCCTGTAAAATCAAGGCTTTTCACCGTGCGTTAGAGGATTCGAACTTTACCGTATGCCTCGAAACCCGCATAGAAGGGAGGTTTCCGCTGCCGTCTTATTTAAGTCACAGGTAAGTCACAGGTAAGTCACAGGTTTATTAACACAACCAGATAACAAATTATCGTAGACGTTGACAATGTCCAAAACATAAATCTTTTAGTTGTACAATGTTTCACTTCCATTATTACCACTGGTATCTGACTGTGTTATACTTAACAGGTATATTTGCCTGTCAGTTCCGCTATTACCCGCGCCAGATTTCTCTACGCCCATCTCAACTGAATATTCTTTCTATAAGTTGTCTATACAATTTTTCGCTAATATGCCGCCCAGTCGTTTTCAATATTTCTATGCACTGCAAGATTTCTTCTTTTGACAACAATTCTTCCTTGTATGCCGCCAGAAGCATCCCTATGGTTCCCATGATCTGAATTCCCATCTGCATAGCGACCTGACGCCCTTTTACCTCATCCATAAGAAGCAACGAGCCACGTAATGAATCCGATAATACAATCGCCTCACTCTCCCCCGCATCTAGTCCGGCAGAACGCCTTAGCAGCTTTACGGACTGTATATCTTCGACATCCACCCGCTTTATAAATGTACATTCTCTAATTTGTCTGCTTTCGTCCGGAAATCTTGTATTTGAAACAAGTTCTTCATAAACAGCGTTTGGAATCTGTACTTCTCCAAATAATTGATTAATTAAATTCAATTGTCCAATCTTCATAAGAGAAATCAGCGGTGTCGTATCAGAAACTACTATCAAACCAATTCCCCCTTTAATTTCTCCCAGTTAGCAACCTCATCCTCAATTTCTGAAATATCCATGGAAAGGTATGCCAGCCCCAATCGATCATACAATTCAATCAAATCATACTTAGAAATCCCCAGGATTTCTGCGGCTTTCCCATGTGAAATTGTTTTATTGTTAATATACGGATAGAGAATCAGTGCGTTTCTTTCCATTTCTGTACGCTCATTCTGTGGGCGTAAATACATAACCATTCCTTCTGGAACCTTAATCCTGACATCTGTTAAAGTCATAAAATCATCCTTTCTGAAATCGTCTCTGTCATAAGAGTCATACAAAATTGCCTTGTGTAAATACGTACCATATATCTTTTTGATTTTTACAATGTACTCTTCTATCGGACTTTGCCCAGCCTATGGCATAGCCATACCTACTTCCCATTGCAATCATTTTCCTGTTTGCATACATTTCCAATTACATTATACCCTCTAATCTACCTTTTCACAACCGGATTTTTCGGCATCCATTTTTAATACATGGAGATACTCTCCCAGTTCTTAAGCGCATAACCATAAAAACTGGCTACTTTGTGACACTTCTAATGGAACTCTGGCCAGGGCTGTCGTATACACGATGGTAGAAATGGCAAAAGCAAATGGAGTAAACGCCTATCACTATCTGACCTATCTGCTTGAGAAACTTCCAAATCACAGGATGAGTGATGAAGATGTAGAACTTCGGGCACCATAGAATAAAAACGTGAAAGCTGAAATCAAACACAGTGCAGGCAACGAAAATTAATCATATGTGAATTGTAAAGGTTCTCCGGCTGCTGAAAAGTAGACGGGTATTTTTCTATCAACGTCTGAAAATTAAGCGCTTACGTCTTTCCAGCTCCCGATAATGTCAACCCCATGACACAAACTTTTTCAAAAACTTTTTCCGATAAAACAAGGCTTTCCGTTCAAATCTTCACAAAATCAACATGGAGCGAGTCCAACAAATGCCATAACATCAACAATCTGATGTTATATAAATGCGTCACTATCTTTGTTTCGCTTTCCGTAATCTATCGGTACTAGTATACGAGTATTCCATATCCGACAGCATATTAATGGTCCCATACTGAATCTTGTCCGTATCAGTCGTATACTATTCTGCGAACCACACATAAAAGTCTGCGCTCAGTTCCTCTTAATTTAGCTGTGTAGCTATCGTTAGTGGTATTTTATATGCCATTTAAGCATACCTCCTGTTATAGTCTTCTGTGATTTGTCGACAAATGACTTAACCTTCCTGCGAAATACTTTCCCTGTGTATATCCGAAATCAGTTGCCTGCATTCATTCTGTGTAGCCTCAAGCAGATTGCAAGCATCTGTTTTATTCTTCCTGAGCGCACGAATGTCCAAAACCTTATCTATTCTATTGTATCAGATATTACTTCAATAATAATATTTATTCACATTAGCTATAATATCTATCCTAAAAGGGTAATATCTATCTCCTGAAGGTAATATGGTTCTCCTAGAGGCGCCGGAACTCTCCCCCTGAGGTGCATAAAATAAATATTATTTTTATTTCTGGATTTTAACCCCCTGCCGGCAATTTTTTCACTTTTGGGAACACACCTCCTAAAAACCGGACACATCTTGAAACTCTCATTTTTTTGGATAAAAATCTTTTCATTGGAAAGCATGACAGGTATGGATTAGCATATTCTGTTGACTATTTTAAATATTTCTGGTTGATGACAACATCTCCTCTGATAGCATTCAGCGCCTACCGTAAACATTTTTTCATATGCCCGTGCCGGCATTTCTCCCACATCTTTTGTCAATGTACAGTATTTTAAAACCTACTGCCCTTTCAATTCTCCATAAAAACAAACATTTTCATTTTTATAGCATTCCTGCTGAATCCGATACGTCTGTTTGACACGCCGTCAGATTTCCGCGGATGGTTCTTCGCTTCTGCCGGACTAAATCCTGCGGCACCGACAGCAATTCATATCGGGACAATAACCGCAGGGACATGGATTCATCGTAACCACCATTTTGATACAATTAGGCGGTTGCACCCCCTAAACACAGGAGATGCACCCCTCCATCCGGTTATTGGATTAGACTACTCTTCATTTTTTGAAGGGTTGCAGAGTAGCCTTTTCTTTCACGAAAAAAGAGATATCAACGCGCCATGGTCAATATCTCTTTCTTCTTATTATAATTCACTTGTCAAGCTTTCGCAGTATTCCTCTTCCCAGGAAAAATGTTCTTCTGAACATTTTTCGCACCGATTGAAAGCATCATCCATGATAATTCCCATGTCGGCCATGTCCGCTATGAAATTGATGGGATCATCGACTGGGACCATGCTGCCACAAGTCTCGCAGTGAACATAGATGTTGTTTTCTCTAAGCGGATGAAATGAAATAGTTCCGTCCTCGTTTGCTATTCTCACATAAAGCATATTGAAATACCTCCTCGTTTTGGTATGTCTATATACGCTCTATATTAAGAAAATAGCAACGATAATTCACACTATATAATCAACAAATATGAAATCGTCAAACTGGAATTGATCGTGCTCTGTCTTTCGCTAATGCAACTCCATTTTACTGTGCAAACATAAGTTATGCCTGTCTCAAGATTCGCTTTATATCATCCAGATTTTCAACAAAAAAGATTCCCTCCTGTCGCTCGTTAGAAGATAATCCTTTTTCAATCATATGATTTAGAAGTGCTTTCAAATCATCGTAGTAACCGTTCAGGTTGTAGAGAATGCAGGGTGCCTCCAGATGTTTCAAAGACACCTTCGACATTACCTCTGCAATTTCCTCCAATGTTCCCGTGCCGCCCGGGAAGGCAATAAAGGCTTCTCCTAACTCAATCATTTTGTTTTTTCTCTCAGACATATCTTTAGTCACAATCAGTTTTGTCAGTCCATCATGTTGAAACTCATTTTCAATAAAAAAATTCGGCTCAACACCCGTAACATCACCGCCTGCCTTCAATACACTGTCCGCCAATGCTCCCATTAAACCACCTTTAGAACCACCGTAAACAAGTGCATTTCCACTGTTTCCAATCCATGCCCCCAATTCCTCAACTGCTTTTCGTAAGCATGGGTCATTTCCTTCGTTTGCCCCAAGATAAACTGTTATATTCATTAAAAATTTTCTCCTACAACTTCCGATTTCTCTAATCCCCAAAACTGTAATTTCATAAACGCATTTGCTTCTTAAACTCAAACATTCCCTCATTGCCATCACCGACAAAATCATCCGGTGTATCCGGCATAGGATGTTTTTCATTAAAAAATTCTGTAATATGAAAGCCGCAGACATTCACATAAAAATGAATGTTGCGCTTATCAAAGTACGGCGTACAGGTTTCCCATACTTTCGTGTTCGGATATATTCGTTCCAATTCAAACCATATCTTCTTACCAATACCATTGCTCTGAACTCCGTTCTTTACAAAAAGCAGGTCAAGATGGTTATGCTGTGTACTCTCATTGATAATAACAACTGCACCGCCCACCATTTCTCCATCGACAACAGCTTTATAGACAGCAGCCCCCTCCGCATTCACCGACTGGTCAATGTCCTTTTCAGGCAGAATAACAGCATCTGTTTTCCCGAAAGCATCTTCAAAACCTTTCTGAAATGCTTCCTGCATATCAGACTTGTATTGCGTTAATTCTTTTGGTTCTATACAAACTAATTGGAAGGTCATTTTATATCTATCTCCTCAAAAATACCGATTTTCTTAATTCTACAAACTTGAAGTTATTCATGCAACTCCAAGGGAAGTCCATCTGGATCAAAGAAAAATGTCATTTTTTTATTTGTATAGTCATCATATCGGATTGGTTCACATTCAATTCCACATTTTTTAAGCTCGGCAACCACCGCCACAATATCATCTACATGAAATGCCAAATGGCGCAGACCACAAGCTTCGGGTCTGCTGACACGCTTAGGTGGATTTAATTCTGCAAAAATTTCTAATTCAATTGCTTCTGCACCATCTCCAATTTTCAAATCCAGTTTCCAGTCTTTTCTTTGCTCTCGATAATTTTCTCTAATAACATTAAATCCCAGTTTATGGACATAAAAATCTTTTGCCGCCTGAATATCCGATACAATAATCGCAACATGATGAATTGCATTTAGCTTCATCTCACTATTTCTCCTTTCTAAATACCGAGTTGTCAATCTCTTAAAAAACCAGTTACTCTTTCTTCCCAGTGTACCTCTTCGCCTTTCTGGTTACAGTCCCATCTGCATGACGTTCAATGTTACTTCTGCTCTCACGCATTTCCTGGACGGCTCTGAACATCTCTCGTGAGATGATAGCCGGGTGATGATCCTCCTGGATGTATTTCTTATGCTCTCCATTATTCTGGATTCTCTTCTTCTCCGGGAAATTGGGGGAGAAGGTCTTATAGAGAATCACATCACCGACATATTTCTCATTGGTCAGCATGGTTTCGATGGAACGCTTCGACCAAGTCGTTTTTCCCCTGGAAGTCAAAATACCTTTTTCTTCCAGATACTTCTTAATCCCGCCCACACTATATCCATCCAGATACATCTGAAATATCTGGCGTATTACCTCTGCCTCCGGCTCGTTGATCACCAGGCTGCCATCTTCGGCATTATTGTAGCCGTAGCATTTACGATTATAGATCTGGGCATCCGGGTTCTGAGCTGCCTTATCCAGGCTCCATTTGATGTTCTCACTCTTGTTCTCGGATTCGCCCTGGGCAATGGCTCCATGAAGGCTGATTGCAAGTTCCGCTTCCTTGTCAAAGGAATACAGCTGCTCATTCTCAAAGTAGACCGGGACATTCATTTCCTTCAGTTCCCGTACAATGGTCAGAACATCCACAGTGTTTCTGGCAAAGCGGCTGATGGACTTGGTGTACACAAGGGTCACTCTCCCGGCTCTACAATCGTCCAGGAGCCGCATTAGGTTCTTACGGTTATCCGATGTCCTGCCGGACTGAACGTCCAAATACACGTCATACAGCCGCGCCTGATAGCTATTAGCCACATCGGCAATAAGACCGGACAGCTGATGACCAACGCTCACGATTTGTGTTTTGCTTTCAGTGCTAACACGACAATAAATGCCAACCTCATATCTTGACGGAGGTAATGGCGGATGCTGTTTCAATTTTTTAACGATAGCCATAATGCCCTCCTGCGTTATCGTTACAGAATACACCCGTATAGGTTGTTCTTATTATAACTCAGATTAGGCTAACTGTATATAAAAATGTAAAAACCCTTGAAAATAAAGGGGATTGTGAGTGCGGATAACAGCCTACTTTGCATTCATCGTAACCACCATTTTGATACAATCCAACGGTTGCACCCCCTAATGCACCCCCTAAATACAGGAGATGCACCCCCTCCATCCGGGCATTGGTTTAGACTACTCTTCATTTTGTGGAGGGTTTTAGAGTAGTCTTTTCTTTCACGAAAAAAGAGATATTACAACGCTGGGGATGCAATATCTCTTTTCTCTTATTATAAGTCACTTGTCAAGAATCAAAGCGACAAACTGAAATTGTCTAAAATAGTAAGGCCGTACCGCTTACTATTTTTTCTTTTACTGCTGAAACAGTATCTTTGATTGAATGCGTAGTTGTATCTATAACATTTAATTCATAGATTAGCCTTATTTATTACAAAATCTCCTTTATTGTTTCATCCGCTTTTCTTCCAAATATTCTTCCAGACAGATGCCTCTCTCGTGGATTTCCGTAGCAGCCTCTACTCCTACGTAGCGATAATGCCACACCTCTTCTGTTACTCCTGTGATATCCGTCTTATCTCCAGGATATCGGAAGATGAACCCATACTTATAGCAGTTTTCTTGAAGCCAAAAATACAGATCATATGTAGCTCCGTTAATATCCACCGCTAATCCTATTTGATGTTCACTATATCCCGGTTTTGCCACCCATTTTTTTGCCAATTCTTCCGCCTCGCTTTTAGAATTCCCTTCTCTGCGAAATTCTGCTATTTTGTCATCCATTATTTCCTTTTGTTTTTCTTGGGTGCGGTATCCTGCCACTACCATTGGAAGTTGATCCCAGTTTGCTTTCTTTGCATCCTCCAACATTTCCATTAAAGGCTCGTAAATTCGCTCATCTACTTTCTCACCGCCTGACACCTCTACCAATTTCGGTTCATAATTATCTGGAATTGCATTTTCATTATTTACTAGCACTAAATTCCAATCCATGCTATTCATGGTACTTTCATCAATAGCCTGACTTTCAGTCTCTTGTACACTTTGTATATGGTTTGAAGGCACTTCCATCTTCGTTCTCGTTCCTGTAAACAAAATGATTGTAGCCACACAAACTACGATTAATAACATCATGATTACTACCAATTTCCATGGGAAAATTCTTCGTTGTTGTCGTCTTATATTCTGTTTTCTTTTAGAATCTGTTTTCATATTTTCATTCATTCAATTATCCTCCTTTTTGTGTTAGGGAAAATAAAAACGCCCCTGTTAGTATTTATTCTACTGAACAGAGACGCCTCAAACTTTAATATGAAGTTGTTTAATTACTAAGAAAATCCTAAGATAAAACGGATAAAGAATTAATTTGCCAACGGCAAGGAAACAGAAAAGGTAACTATATGGTTTTTACTGGATACACGAATCTGTCCGCCATGTAGTATTACAATTTCTTTTGCAATTGCTAATCCAAGACCTGTACCACCCGTATCTGAGGATCTTGATTTATCTGCTCGATAAAATTTATCAAACAGATAATGGATTGCCTCATCTGAAATGTTTTCTCCCCTGTTCTGAAATTTAATGATAACTTCTTGCTCTGTTTTTTCTGCAGAAATTAAAATTTCAGAATTAGGGTCACTGTATGATGCCGCGTTTTTCAGAATATTATTAAATACCCTTGCTAGTTTTTCTGGATCTGCATTCACAGTCAAATTCTCATCAAGTTGTAATGAAACCGTATTTCCGCGAGCATCTAAGACTGGAAACAATTCATCTGATAACTGAATCAACATATAATAAAGATCTATCGTTTCCTTAGACAATTTAATTTTTTGGGACTTATATTTCGTAATCTCAAAAAATTCATTGATCATTGTTTCTAATCGATAAGCCTTTTCCAATGCTATATAAACACGCTTTTTTCTAGGCTCAACAGGCATATTCGGCTCTTCATCCAACAAATTTAGATAACCTATGATAGAGGTAAGCGGTGTTCGAATATCATGGGCTAAGTACATCACCAACTCATCTTTTCGCTGTTCTGCTAGAGAAGCTTCCCTTTTTCGTTTTTCTAATGTTCTCTTGACTGAGTTTAGCTTTCTCTCAAATGGCTGCATTTCCGGTGACAATATAATTTTATTCTCATCATCCGTTAATAAAGATTCAATTCCTTGATTGATTTCTCTAAAGTAACCCGTTACCCATCGGAAAATCCTCACCATCAATATAATTACGATCACAAGAACTGAAATTGTGAAAAAGATTTCTTTATTTCCCCTAAAATAAACATGATAATAGAGAAATGCATCTTCATGATTGATTTGAAATACATTCTCCAAAAGCCATACAATCCAATCTCCTACACGTTGTTTCCAAATAAGAAGATACAAACCTACAACAATGGCAATGGATGTAGCAACATTAATCCATACTCTTCGAATTAATTTTTCTTGAAAAGCAAAGTATTCATCTTTTTGATCATTTTTCAATTTTATATCCTACCCCCCATATTGTTTTAATAAATCTAGGATGATCAAGACTATCCCCTAACTTTTCTCGTAAATGCCGAACATGAACTGTAATTGTATTATTTGCTTTACTATAATACTCATCCTTCCATATTTGATGAAATAACTCTTCTGAGCTCACGATATTTCCAGCATTTTCAATCAAAATACGTAAGATAGAAAATTCTGTAGGAGTTAATACTACTGGTTGTTCTCTTAAAAAGCATGTATGTGCCTTTATATTCATAGTCAACAATCCACAAGCTAACTGATCATCTGACTCACCATTAGAGGTTTCAACGTTTCCCACATGAACCGGATTGTATTTTTGACACCGACGAAGTTGCGATTTTACACGAGCAATCATTTCGAGTGGACGAAATGGTTTCGTAATATAATCATCCGCCCCAAGCGTAAGACCTGTAATTTTATCAATCTCTGCATCCTTAGCAGTTAACATAATAATCGGATATGTATGATGTTCTCTAATTTTTTTACATAATGTAAATCCATCTATGTCTGGAAGCATAATATCTAAGATTGCAAGATCGATAGATGTTTCTTCCATACATTTTAAAGCATCTTGACCATTGTAAAATTTATATACGATATAATTTTCGTTCTTCAAATACACTTCGATTAAATCGGCAATTTCCATTTCATCATCAACGACTAATATTTTATTTGACATAAAATTACACTCCTTTAAAATAATATCCATCTACTGAGTATTATATGGTGGCAGAGTCACCCAATCTTATATGATAGAGCCATATACTCCATTATGGTATATGCAACATCTGTTTTTTCATAATAAAGCATTTTTCCATATTATCGCATTTCATTTTAATACACTCAATAAAAATAGTTATATAACTAACTCAAACTTCCCACACCGATAAGGTGTACTGTACCTTGAAAATTCAATATTTCAGCCAATAAAAAGGGCATAAATAACGCTCTTTTGATATAATGGAATTGTCCAGAAACCACTTTACAAAGGAGGATTTATGCCATGTCCATTATATCACAGAAGAACGAGAATGAGGTAGCTATTTTAGATTGCGTTCAGAGATTTTTCTCTTCTTACAAGGTAGGCAGCCTTTTAAAGCAATGCAACGGCACCAAGGAAAAAGGCGTCCCCGCTATTTCGCTCCTCAGATATAAACTCAGTAACGTTTTTACATGAAGAAGCATGTATATGCAGTAGAGAACCGGATCTTTCAAAGAAGGATTTTCAAAGAACACTTTTTATCGTTTCCTGACCCTCTCTATAATAAACCACTGGTAGTTCTATATTATTTAGAACATTAGCAACGTCCAAGAAATCACCACCGCTCTCACATTTCCAACGAATCTTCGCTCCAAATATTGTATCATATTCAACTTGACAAATCTACCATTTCGTGTTAGCACCACAAAAAGTAGGGCACCCAGCAAAACTGTGATCAGCCCCCTGTCAAGTAGACAAGGCAAATATCTAAAATAAGTCTATAGATA
>OLOS01003093.1_pt1 | contig 10400 bp, 7 predicted proteins | sample 1672631 | NCBI WGS metagenome assembly OLOS01 (sample SAMEA3136707, study PRJEB25190) | human gut metagenome | biome: human gut; feature: human-associated habitat; material: faeces | place: Austria | collected 2013 | reverse complement strand
GGGAGGCAATCAATCTGGAAGGATGGAAATATAAGTTGTATGGCAAAAATAGTATAGCTGATGCTTGTTTTGGGTAAAGAAAACGCCCCGACGCGCGGGGCGAGTGGATATTCTTATTTATGAACGTTTATATCAATCTTTAAATCATATTGCTTTTTATTATATTGTAATTCACTTTCTATTCCATTATCGTTCATAATATTTATCACAGCATCTGTAGCATCTGTAATAAGAGGATGAAACTCATCAGCTAAAATCCAGCCTGTTATCTTTGTAATATTTTTAATTCCATCACATAGCTTATTGTAGCTTCTATCTGTCTTTTTAGGATTACGAATCTTTACATTTTGTTTTGTTTCCAAGCTATTATGCCAATACACATCGCGCATATAATTGCTGTAGAAAAATATTTCTGTCAAAATCCCCACCATTTTGTTTTTAGCCTTCAACTCATAGATATTAAATTCATTTCCATCTAATACTAATACCCAAAAATCTATTGCAGACTTTTTACCAGTAAAAACAGCAGTTGCATCAGACTTTTTATCTTTAAACAACCCTACAGGCAGTTGTCTGTTCATAACAACATTTTTATCTGAAAAATCTAATATTAACTTTCCAAGACTATCATCATCACAAAAACGTTTTTCAACATAGCCCTCTGTACCCAACACATCTTCATCATCTTCTGCTTCTTTTGAAGGTTCATTATTGACAAACTTACCACTACTTAAAAAATCAGCAAAATTTTTTCTCATAGCTTCTAATTCATCAGATAAGAAAAACCATTCGCCATATTGCTCTTTAAATTTTAAAATACGATACAAAAATCTTCCTAAATGTCCATTCGATGGTATTCCACCAACATATCTATCATTAACTACGCCATCTATATCTAGCATAATTTTTAAGTTCTTAATATTGGTATAAGCTTTTATAATAAAGCACCATGCTTCAAATGCTGCATTATCTTGCATATTTACAGCATCACCTTTACCTAATCCAACAGCTTTAGGCAAAAGAGTCATAGTCAAAATATGCTTTGAATCATCATAATCTATCGCAATATCTCTAGGGAAAGATCTCAAGCTTTTAACACCTAAGTCTTCTTTTAAAATCTTTTCTGCTTCTTTGTTTGCCATCTTCAAAACCTCCAATCACAACTAAGATACTTACATATTCTCCGGCATCAACTGAAACTCCTGCACACCCTCTTCGGCACGCCTGCATGTGAATAGTTTATTTATGCTTCTTGCATCCATTATAACAAACAGGCTAGGGCAAAAATAGTAGTTCAATAAATATTTTTTGTGCTATTTAGTTTTCAAAGAACCTTGTGAAAATAGTATACGATAAGTGATATGGTAAAAACAGTATAGCTAAAGTTTACTTTTGCAAGAAAAAAGCTGCGGCATAAGCCGCAGCGAAAATCATTTTTTCATCTCTTCAATCAAACATTGATGTTTTTTGTTCTTCTTATCGTAATTAATGCCTACCAACAAAATATTTCCTGTGTACTGCACAAGTGACTCAGGATATTTCTTCTCTTTTATCTGTGCAAGCGCAGCTTCAGCAGATTGATTCCATTTAAGCTCTACCAATAGCGCAGGATAGCCTTCAGCATACTCTGCTTTCGGTAAAAACACAAAGTCAGCAAACCCTCTACCAGTTGGCAGCTCTCTAATTGGCTTAAAATAATACTCCATAGCACTCAGATAAGCTATCGCCAGAACACTGCTAAGAGAGTTTTCATCGTTATATTGAATAACAGACGCATATTCCTGATGAATTTTCTCAACATATTCCGCTACTGCTTCTGCATCCATATCCAACGTAGCATTTAAAAGAGCTTTTGAAGCACGTTGAAAATCAACTAACTCATTCCACTTTTTTCGCTTTACTGCTGCCAAAAACTCCTCGCGAATTTCTTCGTTAGGAATAAACGCCACCTTGAGCTTCTGGTTATAAGCAAGATAGCCAAGATGAATCAAAACCGTCAGCACATCATCACGATCTGTAAAGTTAACCATATCGTTTTGAAAAGTTTTAGCATTGACGCTAACAATATCTCCTGACAGCATCTCTATTATAGCAGCCTTTAAGCCATCAAAGTCCATATTAATCAATGGAACTATCATTGCATAAGTTCCTGTCTGTGACCAATAACTTTGAAATTCCTTGCGCAGCATCACGCTGACAACCGCTTTAGGATTATAGATATGCTCATTGCCTAAAAAATAACCATCATACCAACGCTTTACTTCTGTAAAATCAACATTGTATTTAGCGCACAATCCCTGTACTTCTGCTTCCGTAAAGCCAAAATAGGAAGCTAAACCGCCAGGTGCAAGCATAGTAAATTCTTCAAAGTTATTTAATGCGGACTGTGTTTTAATTTTCTTAATCGGCAAAATACCTGTAATATAAGCTAATGCAAGATATTTTTCCGGTTCTGCTCCTTTGAACAAGCCTCGCAAAAAATTAATATATTCTTCCTGAACAGCAGTATTTGTGGCTTCATCACGCACCAAAACATCCCATTCATCAATAATAATAATAAATTTCTGCTTTAAGGCAGCATTTATTTTGGAAAGCGCACCATAAAGATGCTGAACATCCGCAAACTCTATCTCCGGATATAATTTTTTCAATTCACCAATGACATTTTTGTTTATATAACTAACTGTATTCTCTGCTGACCCAGCGTCCATCATACACCACTGAATATCAAGATGAATCACATCATATTTATTCAAGTATTTAGAAAAATTTTTGTCATCGCTAATCTCATAACCAGCAAACAACTTCTTAGAATCAGCCCCTCTGCTATAATATGCTGTCAGCATATCTGCAGTGGTTGATTTACCAAAACGCCGCGGACGACTGTTGCAGATAAGAGCCTGCTTCGTACCCAGCACTTTATTAGTATAAGCCAGCATACCAGTTTTATCTATATATATTTCTGAAGCAACTGCTACCTGAAACGCACTATTATCAGGATTTACAAATCTGCCCATCATGCCCTCCTAAAAATTTTTCTTACTTATGATTTTATCATTCACTATGATAATTAGCAAGCAAAGCTTTTATCACTATTTTACGGTGAAAATGACATCGCGATGTTGTTTTCACCGAAGTTTTGTTATATAATGAACTTGCAATAATGAGAAACAGCTATCGTTCTATATATTTCTAAAGGAGGCTCTGTCATGTATATCAAACGCTATGTTGAGCAAACCATCCTTGATGCAGCAGCATCGTTCCCTTGCATAGTAATCTATGGCCCACGACAGGTCGGCAAATCAACAACAATTAATATGCTATTCGGTGATAAAATTCCTATGGTCACTCTTGATGACGCAGATGACCGCGCTCTAGCCATTAATAATCCACGCTTGTTTCTTGAACAATACAGCTGGCCCGTAATTATTGATGAAATTCAAAAAGCACCTAATCTGCTGGATGAAATAAAAATAAAAATAGATGAACAGCGTTTAGTCTGGCTGCGTAACAACGAAAAAAGACAAATTATGTATATTTTGACCGGCTCTAATCGTTTTGAGCTACAGGAAGGTATCAGCGATTCTCTTGCTGGCAGATGTGGAGTAATCGAAATGCTTTCTCTTTCCCAAGCAGAAAAATATGCATATCCCAATAACCTATTTTCTGCTGATATCCAAAAATTAATAGCATTGGAACGCAGCAAAAAAATTTCTTATAGAACCAGGCGAGAAATTTATCAGGATATCTTTAATGGCGGCATGCCAGATATTTTTACCGGCATCTCTAAACGAGATATTTATTTTAAAGCATATGTCGATACATATATTGAAAAAGATGTCCGTAAGCTTATTGCTGCTTCCAGTGAAATGCAGTTCAGAAACTTTATTTCTATTGTTGCTTTAAGAACTGCGCAAGAGCTGCATTATGACGAAATCGCCCGCAATGTCGGCATAGACGTAAGAACATGCAAAAAATGGATTTCGATTTTAGAAACCTCCGGTATTATTTACCTGCTACAACCATATATGGCTAACATTTCTAACCGCATTATTAAAGCACCTAAAATGTATTTTTTAGATACGGGTCTCTGCTCTTATCTCTGCAAATGGCCTAATGCGGAAATGTTGGAGAAATGCGCTATGAGCGGTGCTTTTTACGAAACATATATTGTCAGCGAACTCGTCAAAAATTTTTACGCTCATGGTAAAACACCTAAGGATTTCCTGTTCTATTATCGGGATACTGACCAAAAAGAAATTGATCTATTATATGTTGATGGTTCTAATATCTGCCCTATTGAAATAAAGCAAGGTATAGCGCCTAAAAAAGCAACAAAAAACTTTAGCGTTCTTGATAAGTATCATCTTAATATTGCTACAGGTTTAGTTATTGATTCTTGCGATAAGATAAGACCTATCAATGACCAAACCTACTATATACCTGTATATCTGATTTAACCTTTAAAGCTTCGGTGAAAACAGCATTGCGATGTTGTTTTCACCGAAGTTTTATTATATGCCAACATCTATATCTCCCTAAGGAGACGCTAATCTTATATCCAAATTAACTTTACAAGCAAAAAAAGAGCTGCTACGAAATCTCGTAACAGCTCCAATAAACAAATATTAATCCTGCCAGTAGTCCAGCTTTTGAGTCAGACCAATCTTGCTGGCCTTAAACGCAGGATTCTTACCGGCATTGCGCTGTTCGGTGTAATCATCAAGCGCACGCAGAGCAGGACCGCCCAGAATACAGATAACAGGCAAGTTGATAATTGCCATGAAGCCCATGGTAACATCTGCCAAATCCCACATTGTACCCATGCTGGAGCCGGCACCGATGAAAATCAGTACGCAAGCCAGAATGCGGTAGCACAGAGTAAAGGTTTTGCCCGGAACATGCTTCAGAACATAAGCAAAAGCATTATCTACATAATACAGGTTGCCAAGCAGAGTAGTGAAGGCAAACAGTACCATAGATACAGTGATAAACAGCTTAGCATAATCTCCCATGCTTGCTGCCAGAGCTGCCTGTACATAAGGCGCACCGGCAAGCTCCTTAGTCGGCTCGATGCCAGAGCTCAGGCACATAAAAGCGGTAGCGGTGCAAATCAGCAGAGTATCAATAAATACTGACAGCATCTGAACCAGACCTTGCTTAACCGGGTGAGAAACGTCAGCAGCAGCAGCAGCGTTCGGCGCAGAACCAACACCTGCTTCGTTGCTGTACAGACCGCGTTTGATACCAAACATCATGCAGCTGCCGGCAAAGCCACTGAAAATTGCAGTGAAGTCAAATGCTTCAGCAAAAATTCTTCCTACAACACCGGGAACCAGGTTGATATGCATAATAGTAAGGATAAATGCTACAGAAATGTAGATAACACCCATCAATGGAACCAGAGTAGAGGTTGCTTTGATAACGCGCTTGCCGCCGCCCAGCAGGCAATAGCCTACGAGCACAGCCTCTACAGCACCGATAATCCAGGGAGTTGTATCCGGATTATAGAAGCTCAGAGCAGCAAAGGTGGATTGCAGATTGTAGGAGCACAGCATATTGAAGCCGCAGCCATATGTTACAATCAAAGCCACAGCAAAGAGCACTGCCAGACCGCGGCTGCCCAAAGCAGCTTCGATGTAATATGCAGGGCCGCCGTAGCTGCCGTGCGGGCCACGTTTTTTGTAAATCTGTGCCAGGGTGCTTTCAATAAAAGCAGAAGCACCGCCGACAACGGCAATAACCCACATCCAGAACACAGCACCATAACCGCCGAGGCAGATAGCTGTGGAAATGCCGATAATATTACCGGTACCTACACGGGACGCAGTAGATACCATCAAAGCCTGGAAGGATGATACCGCACCTGATTCAACAGGCTTCTCCAAAATAACACGAATAGTTTCCTTAAACAAACGTACCTGCACCAGACGAGTACGCAGAGTGTAGTACAGGCCTACACCGATGAGCATAATAATCAGCAAATAACTATACATAAAATTGCTGATTGCTCCAATGATTTCTCCGAACATAAATGTTGCTCCCCCTTTTTTAGTTTGTTTGTTAATTATAACATATTTATTTGCTTTTCCAAAATTCAGAAAGGACGACAGCTAACAAAGCTAACACTTTTGCACAATATAATAAATCAATTAAGTTATTTTGATAACCTCGCATTCTGCTGCTCTAGTTTAAGCCTTGCAAGCATTCCTTGAGACTCGCATAGCACGGATGCTCCAAATCAAAGGCTCCTGCCAGAGCCGCCTCGCCCAAGCGCATGCCCACATACCTTTCTGTTCCTGCCAGATATGTGTACAGTAAATGCCTGCTATAATTCACTAATCTGTTTTCTCGCCCACGGCAGCAATTTACTGACTGCAAATACTCCGCACTCATATTATACAGATTATAATAATCACTGCACTCCGAGCTTTCCCGCCGCAGCGACTGCAGCAGTATATCCTCAAGATAACCCTTTTGCCAACGTTTAGTAGCTTTTTTGCCGGGAAAGAAAAAGTGCGTGCAATACTCCACTCCTCTAAAGAAAGTATTGTCACGCACTGCAAAAAATTTCTGCATTCGGCGTTCGCGCTCATCAGCCGCGTCAGCAAAGAATACTGCCTTCTGCACTATTTCTCTGCCTTCCAGCTGTATAAGGCGTTTAGTCAGCAAGTCTAACTTATCGATACTCTGATAATTTACAATCTGCATGTTAGGCAAGCTGATACCCTGCTTAAATAAATGCCGGAGATAAGCGTGCATAAACTGCGCCATCTCCACTCTTTCACACAGCAATAAAACCTCTCCGGTAATAATGCTTTGCTTACTCAATATTATTTCTCCTTTTGCTGCAGCATCTGCTCAGCAGCCTGTACAACCTGCTCTACCGTCAGACGTGTCATACATTGCATATCATCACACTTATGCTTCATTCCACCTGCACAACCCGGGCAGGGCGGCAACGCTGTCACAATAGTTGCATCCTTGGTATAAGGTCCGTAAAGCTTCGGACTAGACGGACCGTACATCGCTACGATAGGCACCTTCTGGCTGATTGCTACGTGCATCGGGCCGCTGTCGTTGGTGATAATCAGGCTGCAGCGACGCATTGCCGCCGCCAGCTCGCCAATACGGAAGCTGCCGGTTGCTACCACAGGCGTCGTCTTCATGAAGCTTACTGCCTCCTGCACCATTTCTTCGTCCATCGTACCGCCGAAGAATACAGGCTTATAGCCCTTTTCCGCAAGAATATCTGCTACCTTGGCAAAGCGCTCCGGCGCCCAACGCTTTGTAACAACAGCACTGCCGATATTAAAGCCTACCAGCTTATCGGTAGCGAACACACCGTGCTCGCGCCAGAATTCCTCTGCATGCTGCTGATATTCCTCGCTCGGGAAAATTTCCAGACCGTTATGCTCCAGCTTTTGTACGCCAAGCTGCGTCAGCACATCAAGATACATATCAGCCGCATGAATTTTGCGGTTGAGCGGTGTAAACACATCCCAAAGCGGTTTGAACAAAGTGTGTGTTGTACCACAACGCAATTTCACTTTGGTAAAAGCATCAATAAAGCTGCAACGCTCATTCGGATGCAGGTTAATCAGCACATCAAAATCCATCTTGCTCAGACGACGGGCGCAGGCCATCAGCGCCAGCAGGCTGTTGTCCCTGCCCTTCTTGTCAATCGTGATAACCTCATCCAGATACGGATTATGCAGTACTACATCCTTCAGCTTTTCATCTGCCAGAAAAGTAATATGCGCATCCGGTGCTGCCTTACGCAGCGCATGGATGAAAGGCGTGGTCAGCGTCAGGTCTCCCAGATGCATCAAAAATGTTACCAATATTTTTTTGCCATTTAATTCTACAGCTTGTGCCATCAGCCTTTTGCCACCTTTTCCTGATAAATTTTATAGACCATATCCGGCGTTATATCATGCATACAATGCCAGTTATCGCACTTTTTCTTCAAGCAGCCTGCACACTTTGCCGGTGAAAGCAATACCGTGGAATTTTTGCTGCCATATGGACCGGTGCGATCAGCCTTCGTCGGGCCGTACATTGCCACAAGTGGCTTTTTCAGGGCCGCTGCAAAATGCAGCGGGCCGGTATCCGCACTGATATAGAAGCTGCAGCCCTTAATCAGCGCTGCCAGCTCACGCAGGCTTGTCTGTCCCGTCAAATCGATAACCAGTGAGCTTGCTGTGCCTTCGGCAATCTTCTGCCCCTTGACAGCATCATCAGGTCCGCCTGCCAGTACCACGGCAGTACCGTCAGCCGTCAGCTTTTTCGCCAGCTCGATATAATGCTCGACCGGCCATTCCTTCGTCCACCAGCGTGCACCGGGAACAATAACAACGTAATCGCCGCCCTGCCAGCCGGCCTCCTGCAGTTTATGCTGCACAGAAGCGGTTTCCGTGCTTAAATCCGGCATTGGGAATTCCACATCATCCAACGAATCAACCTTGGCACCAAGATAACGTGCCACGTCAAGATAGCGCTCAATAACATGGTCCTTACTATGACTTCCGCCAATCGCCTTGCTCACAAGGCCGCTGCCCTCGCGCATTTCGCAATAGCCGATGCGGTTATCGCAGCCGCTGATAGCAGCCAACACCGCACTTTTGAAAAGGCCCTGCATATCTATCACCAGGTCAAAATGCTTGCTGTGCAGCAAAGAGCGCATTTCGCAAAAATATTTCAGCTTATCACTGAAGCCCAGCTTATTAAATTTTACCTTATCAAAATAAAGCACCTCATCAATCACCGGAGGATCCGGTACAAAGCCGGCAAACTGCGGATGTACCAGCCAGGTGATTTTCGCCTTGGGATAACGCTTGCGTAGCGCCGCCGCAAAGGGCAGCGTATGCAGGATATCACCCAACGAACTCATTTTGATTAACAGGATATTCTGATACTCCATTATCATCTCTCGCTTACAATATTTTTTACGAAATCCAGCAGATTACCGCCCGTGAAAAGATATCCTTTCACATCGGCAGCCTCCGCTGCTTCCACATCGCGCTTGCTGTCGCCGACCAAGAAGCTCTGCTCCTTGTAGATATCATATTCTGCCAGCGCCTGCAGCAGCATTCCCGGTTTGGGTTTGCGACAATCGCACACACCAGTATATTCCGGCACACTGCCCTCGGGATGATGCGGGCAGTAATAGATTTTTTCTATTTTGCCACCAGCTGCAGTAATTTCACGCTGCATATAAGCATGCAGCTCATTCATCTGCTCTACTGTATAATAACCGCGCGCAATACCGCTCTGGTTCGTTACAATAAAAATTTTATAGCCAAGCTGCGACAGATACGCCACAGCCTCGCGTGCACCGTCAATCCAGCGCAGGTCCTCAATTTTGTAGAGATAGGCTACATCAACATTGAGCACGCCATCTCTGTCAAAAAATACCGCCTTAGCCTTCATAAACGTAATAACCGCCGGTCTTGTCGAGAAGCTGGCAATATTCCTCTGCAGCTTCTTCAATCGGAGTAAAGCCGCCGTCATAGCCTGCTGCCAAAAGGTTGGTGTCATCTGCTTCGGTAAAGCTCTGGTATTTGCCCTTCAGTACTTCAGGGAACGGTACATATTCCAGCTCGCCGCTGCCAAAGTGGTTCAGCACAGCCTTAGCCAGAGTATTGAACTGATGCGCATGGCCGGTACCGCAGTTGAAAATACCGCTGATTTCCGGATGATCCCAGAAGTAGAGGTTTACCTTAACAACGTCTTTTACATACACAAAGTCACGAGTATGCTCGCCCGGTCCATAACCAGCGTATTCACCGAACAGGCGCACCTTGTGCTCTGCCTTCCATTGATTGTACATTTGGTAAATCATGGAAGCCATTTTGCCCTTATGGTTTTCCTGCGGACCATATACGTTAAAATAACGCAGGCCTACTACCTGGCTTTGTGCCTGCGGCAGCAGACGGCGCAGATAGTTGTCAAAGAACAGCTTGGAGAAAGCATAAACGTTCAGCGCTTCCTCGCAGGCAGGCTCTTCACGGAAGCCATGAGCACCGCTGCCATAGGTGGAAGCAGAAGAAGCATACATCATCTGAATCTTTCTGTCGAGACAGAAATGCAGCACGTTTTTAGTATACTCAAAGTTGTTTTCCATCATGTACTTACCGTTATATTCCATAGTATCGGAGCAAGCGCCCTCATGGAAGATAACGTCAATTTTCTCATGGTTGAATTTGCCTGCCTTCAGTGCATCCATGAAAGCATACTTATCCATATAATCCTTAACCTTCAGGCCTTGGATATTTTTGAATTTAACCATGTTTGTCAGGTTATCAACAACAAGAATGTCATCAATACCACGGTCATTTAAGCCTTTAACAATATTACTGCCGATAAAACCGGCACCACCAGTTACGATAATCATAATT
>OLOS01003086.1_pt1 | contig 10413 bp, 9 predicted proteins | sample 1672631 | NCBI WGS metagenome assembly OLOS01 (sample SAMEA3136707, study PRJEB25190) | human gut metagenome | biome: human gut; feature: human-associated habitat; material: faeces | place: Austria | collected 2013 | reverse complement strand
AGGCGTTAAGTTAAATTTAATGATCTAGTAGCAACATTTTTCATAAACTTAGCGATTTTTTTTACACAATTGCAAAATTATGTGATATATTGTGACATGACATATTAAAAGGGGTGAACTTATGATTGATATACATAGTCATATCCTTCCTCTTGTAGATGATGGATCTACTAGTGTAGATATGAGTCTAGAGATGTTGGACGAGGCGTATAGAGATGGTACAAAAGAGATTGTCTTAACGCCACATTTAGCCTATGCATATGGTTTTGAGAATCCAAACTATAAAATTAAAGAACTCTTTGGTCAATTCAAAGATATAGTAGAGGATGTCGGTATTCCCATTAAGATGTATTTAGGCTGTGAGTTCTTATATAGGTCTCATGAGTCTTTTGAAAGACACTTTGAAGACATTACAACATTAAATGATACAAAGTATCTTTTAATGGAGTTCTATTTTGATATAGAAGAAGAAGTGATTCTTGAAGCAGTACAAGATGTATTGGATAAGGGTTATATTCCTGTAGTCGCTCATCCTGAACGTTTTGAAGCAATTCAGATTAATCCTGATATTGCAGTAGAAATAGTCAACAGGGGTGGTTATTTACAGATGAATAAAGGTTCAATACTTGGAGACTATGGATCATTAGTAAAAGAGACAGTAACGAACCTATTAGAAAATAAACTCATACATTTTGTCGGTAGTGATGCACATAACTTGAGAAGCAGACATCCTAGAATGTATGAATCTTATGTTCAAGTGAAAACACGCTTTGGTAGTGATTATGCACAAAGGATTTTTAAAGAGAATGGAAAAATATTATTAAATGGGGGAAAGGTATGAACAACAAGGTTAGAAACGGAATCATATTCCTGGTGATTGTGGCATTGTATGGTGGATTCTTACTATATGATACACATAAGCCACAAACTGGTTCTTCACCAGTTATTAAAGTACCTAAAGGTACTTTGGTATTAGACACTGGAATGGATCAGACAGCTACAAATCAGGCTATTTTAAAGGGTATAAAAGCCACTGATAAGGAAGATGGCAACATTACTAAGAAAGTATTCGTTCAGGGCATGAGTACTTTTGGTGAAGATGATGTACGAGTTGTTACTTTAGGTGTATTTGATAAAGATGATAACTACACTAAAAGAAAAATAAAGTATACAAACTATAGTGCACCACAGTTATATCTTAATAAAGCATTAGTTTATTCTAAGGTTAACTCTAAAGCACAGTTTGCAGACTATATGAGTGCTTATAGTTGTGTTGATGGTGATTTAAGTTCTCAGGTTAAAGTAATCAGAGAATATGAACAGGATAAGAACCACTATGTAACATTTGCAGTTACTGATAGTACTGGTACTCAGTCATCTATCACATTGAAGGCATATCAGACTTCTAGAAAACAGACAGTCAATATTAACCTAGATACTTACTTATTGAGAGTGAAGGTTGGTACTGAAGTGAATGCGAAGAAACATATTGATTCTGTTACTATGGATGATATGGACTATTCAAGCTTAAAGAATCAGGTAGATATCAATACAGATTATGATAAGAATACTCCTGGTACTTATGAATTTATTTATAGAGTAAAGACAAGTAATGATGACTATGGCTTAACTAAATTAGTTGTCATTGTAGAAGAGTAGGGAGGATATTATGGAAAACAATGTACAGAATGAAAATCTCCTTACTATAGTTAAATGTATTATTAAAGATATACTACAAAGATGGATTTTGATTGTTGCAGTCATGATTGTTTTTGGAAGTGTATTTGATTTTATGAAGACAGTCACTTATGTGCCTCAATATGGTACAAGCATGACTGCAACACTTAGTGGTGGAGAAGATACTTTTAAGAATATTGATAAGGTTCAGAGTTATGTTAATACATTAGATTATCTAATGAATAGTAATAATGCGAAATCTTATGTAAAGAAAAAGATGCCTATAAGTAAGACAACTTATAAGGCAGAAGTCACTTTAAAACAGGCAAATGTAGTTAAGATTAAAGTTAGTGCAGATACTAAAAGAGAAGCCTATTTTTCTATTAAGTATTTAAATGACTGGTATAGAGAAAATACAGAACGTTATAGTTTCCCATACAATATTACTGTATTAAAGGAAAGTAAGTTCTCTACTAAACCAGTAAATCCAAATAGTCATATTAAGAACTTCTTAATTGGAGCAGTAGGATCTGGATTTGTATTATCTTGTTTACTTGGTTTATATTTCTTCTTAAGAGATACTATTAAGAGTGAAGAAGAAGTTGAAAATAAGCTAGATACAAGATTATATGCAAAGTTACCATATGAAAAGAAGAGTAGAGAAGATGCAAGAAGTAAGAAAGCGATTCTTATCACTTCATTAAAGACTAGTTTCTTCTTTAGAAAATCTATGAATAAGCTTAGAAGTAAAGTAGAAGCATCTAGTGATAAGCATGGTTATAAGTCATTTATGATCACAAGTGCTTATGAAAATGAAGGTAACTCTTTTGTGGCTGCAAACTTAGCTTTAGCACTTGCGAAAAATGGCCGTAAAGTAGTCCTAGTGGACGCAGACTTTAATAAGCCAGCTGTATTCAAAATCTTTGATTTAGATGGCTCTAAGAGCTTAAATAAGGCTATTGAGGGTACTTCTGGCTGGAGAAGTCACGTAGTGAGTGATCGTAGTGGTTTGGATTTATTACCATGTAGCCAGGATACATTAAAATCTGAAATTCTTACTAATAGTAAGAAGTTAGATGAAATCATGAAGGAATTAAGAGAAGAATATGATTTTGTGATTGTCGATACTTCTCCTGCATACTTATTAAATGAACCTATGGCTATGAATGAACTTGTAGATGCAACTTTATTTATAGTAAGACAGGATTATGCAACAAGTGATGTTATTAATGAAACAGTAAAACGTTTAACTTATGTAAAAGATAACGTATTAGGTGTTGTATTTAAGAATGTAGTAAGCGAAGGTAATAAGGGAACTAGCAATTATAATAACCGTTATGGTTATAACAAATATAGAGTAAGGGGGGATAAATAATGGAATCAAATAATCAAGATGAAATGACGATTGATTTAGTTAAGTGCTTTGAAAATTTCCTCCGTGCATTTAAGAGAATGTGGAAGACGGTATTATTATTAGTACTTATAGGTGTTGTTGCATTAGAGATGAAAGAAATTCTTTTCTTTAATACAACTTATACAAGTGAAGCAGTGTTTGTACCTTCTACTGATTTAACAGATACATACTATTATGATGAAACTCAGGCAAGTGGTACTAAAGCAACACTTGTAGATACATTTAATTCAATCCTTACTAGTCAGGAAATGAAGAATATTGTAAAGGATGTATTGAATGTTAATAAGATACCTGCAAAAATTTCAGCAACACCGATTGAAAATACTAATCTTGTTGTATTAAAGGTCACAGGTAAGAGTGCGAAAGATGCCTATAATGTTGCAACAGCTATTACTAATAACTGTGATGCATTAACAAAGGATGCTATGCAGGATGTAAGTATTACATTATTAGATAAGCCTACTATGCCTCAAAAGGCTGATGCCTCACATAGTTATTTACTAGCAGGATTAAAGGGTGGATTAATTGGACTTGGAGTAAGTGTTTTATTACTCATTGTAGTTGCTGTATTTAGAAGAACTATCTTAGATAAGAATGATGTCAGAGAAATTCTAGGTATGGACTATATTGCGAAAGTACCATTAGTAAAGAAGCGTCATTCTAATAATCCAGGTCTATTATTAAATGGTTCTGGAATTAAAGCGGATTTCAAGCATTCTTTCCATAATATTAGAATTAAGATGGAACAGGATCATAGAAAAAATAAAAATTCAGTCTATATGATCACAAGTACTGTACCTAATGAAGGGAAAACAATGGTTTCTATTAATACAGCCATTACATTAGGACAGAAGGGTTATAAGGTATGTTTAGTTGATCTAGATATGAGAAATCCATCAGTTGAGAAGACGATGAGATATGCGAATATTCATAGAACATCACTAGACTATATTAAAGATAAAGATGTCAAACTAGAACAATGTATTGTTCACAAGGATGATATAGATATTGTATTTGGTAGTGATATTTCTGTTGATGGTTCAACTGAATTATCTAAACCAAGATTAGAAAACTTAATTGCAGAATTAAGAGAAGTATATGATTTTATTATTTTAGATGTTACACCTTTATATATGATGGAAGATGCATTGTTAGTCGCAAAGTATGCTGATAGTGCAGTTGTAGTCGTTAAGCAGGACTATGCAGAAGCAGGAGATATTCTAGATTCTGTAGATGAACTCCATGATACATTACCTCATATTGTAGGTGTGGTATTAAATAGTTATAAGAAGACATTCTATAGTTCAGAATCAACTGGTTATGGTTACGGTTATGGCTATGGATATGGCTATGGTTATGGGAGAAGTAAGTAAGATTTAAGAAGGGAAATGAAAATGAGTAAAGGTTCAAAAAGAAAGTTCGAACATTGGCAGGTTGTTCGATTACTATTAATGGTCTATGACTTTGCGGCAGTTATAGTATCATTTGGGATTGCTTTATGGTTAAGATTTGACTGTAAAGTAACAAGTGTAGAACCACAATACTTAACAACTTATACAAAGACTATTATTATTTATGCTTTGTTCTGTTTAGTTGTATTCTGGTTCTTACGTTTATACAAGAGTATTTGGCGTTTTGCGAGTTATTCAGAGTTATTAAGAGTGATTCTTGCAACTGTAGTGACTGGTGTAATTTATACTGGTTCACTACTTGTATTTAACTTACATATGCCTGTCTCTTATTATGTGATTGGTATTACAGTACAGTTTATTGCGACATTAGGAATTCGTTTTTTCTATCGTTTTGTATTACTACTTCGTGGTAGAAACAATGAAGTACAGAAGAAGAATGTAATGATTATTGGGGCTGGTTCTGCTGGTCAGATGTTATTTAGAGATATTAAACATGCTAAAGAAACAAATGAAACTGTTGCATGCTTTATCGATGATAACCCTAATAAATGGGATAGATACATTGATGATGTACCTGTATTTGGTAGTAGAGATCATATCCTAGAAGCAGTAGATAAGTTCAACATTGAGAAGATCTATGTTGCTGTACCTAGTGCTAATCCTCAGGATAAGAGAGATATTCTTAGAGTATGTAATGAAACATCTTGTGAACTTATGAATCTACCTGGTATGTATCAGTTATATACTGGTCAGGTGTCAGTAAGTAAGATGAAGAAGGTTCAGATTGAAGATTTATTAGGGCGTGATCCTATTAAGCCTAATATGGATGAAGTGTTTGCGTATGTAAGAAATAAGGTTGTTCTTATTACTGGTGTTGGTTCTATTGGTTCAGAACTAGCTAGACAGATTGCATCACATAATCCTAAACAGTTAATTTTATTTGATGTATATGAAAACAATGCATATGATATTCAGTTAGAATTAAGAAAGAAGTATCCAAACTTAGATCTAGTGACTCTTATTGGATCAGTAAGAGATAGTAGAAAGATGTTTGATCTTTTTAAGAAGTATAGACCTCAGATTGTATATCATGCAGCAGCACATAAGCATGTACCATTAATGGAAGATAGCCCATGTGAATCTATTAAAAATAACGCTATGGGTACTTATAAGACTGCTTATGCAGCTATGATACATGGATGTGAGAAATTTGTATTGATTAGTACAGATAAAGCAGTTAACCCTACAAACATAATGGGTGCTTCTAAACGTTTATGTGAGATGATTATTCAGGCTTTTGCAGCTAAGATTAAAGAAGGTAAGGCTTATGAAATCCCTCAGTTATTTACTCATGAGAGGAATATGATTGAAAAACCTGAAATCAAAGAAGCATTAAAGACTACACAGACTGAGTTTGTAGCTGTACGTTTTGGTAATGTATTAGGAAGTAATGGTTCAGTTATTCCAATCTTTAAGAGACAGATTGAAGCAGGTGGACCAGTTACAGTTACACATCCTGATATTATCCGTTACTTTATGACTATTCCAGAAGCAGTAAGTTTAGTATTACTTGCTGGTACATATGCTCATGGAGGAGAAATCTTCGTATTAGATATGGGTGAACAAGTTAAGATTACTACTCTAGCTCGTAACTTAATTAGATTATCAGGTTATACACCTGATGTAGATATCAAGTTAGAGTTTACAGGACTTAGACCAGGTGAAAAGCTTTATGAAGAAAAGCTTATGGCTGAAGAAGGTTTAAAGAAGACTAAGAATGATTTAATTCATATTGGTTGTCCTATTCCATTTGATATCAATGAGTTCTTAGATGAGTTAGATGGATTACTTGATGCAGCATATAGAAATGAAGATGATATGAAAGAAAGAGTACAGAAGATTGTATCAACATATCATCCAGCATAACACATGTGTGTGGCACTTAGTGATAAGTGCCACCCCATGTATTTATTCATAGAGGAGGGAGAAAGATGGAAATGAATAAAAGAAAGATTCCTTTTAGTCCACCTGATATTTCTGAATTAGAAATAGAAGAAGTTGCCAAAGCACTTCGTTCTGGTTGGATTACTACAGGACCAAGAACTAAAGAATTAGAAAGAAGACTTGCTGAATATTGTCATACATCTAAAGTGGTATGTTTAAATTCAGCGACAGCAGCAGAAGAATTAAACCTTAGGGTATGTGGTATCCAAGAGGGAGATGAAGTGATTGTACCAGCTTATACTTATACAGCTTCAGCTTCAGCAGCAATTCATTGTGGTGCGAAAGTTATATTTGTAGATAGTCAGAAAGATAACTGTGAAATGGATTATGATAAAGTTGCAGAAGCAATTACTGAGAAGACTAAGGCTGTAGTCGCTGTAGATCTTGGTGGTGTTATTTGTGATTATGATAAGTTATATCAAGCTATTGAAAGTAAGAAAGAATTATTTAAAGCTAAAGAGGGTAATACCCTAGGAGCTAGAATACAGCAAACTCTTAATAGAGTTATGGTATTTGCGGATTGTGCACATGCACTAGGTGCAGTAAGAAAAGGTAAGATGGCTGGTGAATGGGCTGATTTTAGTAGTTTTTCATTCCATGCAGTAAAGAACTTTACAACTGCAGAAGGTGGAGCAAGTACTTGGAAAGATATTCCTGGTATAGATAACGAAGAAATCTATAAGTTATTCCAGTTATATAGCTTACATGGACAGAATAAGGATGCATTAGCTAAGACCCAGTTAGGTGCTTGGGAATACGATATTATTGGTCCTTGGTATAAGTGTAATATGACTGATATTATGGCAGCTATTGGATTACGTCAGTTAGATAGATATCCAGGAATGCTTGCAAGAAGAAGAGAAATCGTAGGTAAGTATGATGAAATGTGTGATGAGTTAGGTGTTAAACACTTAAATCATTGGGGTAAAGACTTTGAGTCTTCTAAACATTTATACTTAACTAGAATACCTGGTATTAGTGATGAACAGAGAAGAGAAATCATTATTAAACTAGCAGAACGTGGTGTTAATACAAATGTACACTATAAACCATTACCTATGATGACTGCATATAAAACCTTGGGGTGGGATATAAAAGATTTCCCTAATGCATATGCATATTATGAAAATCTTATTACTTTACCTTTACATACTAAGTTAAGTGATGAAGATGTAGAGTATGTGATTGAAAACTTTAAAGAAGTTGTAAAGGAATATATGTAATGTTGAAGAAATGGGAAACTTTACCTGAATATATGCAAAATGATGAAGTAAGATTCTATTATGAAACATTGCAGAAGAAGAAAGTAAGTATGTTTCTTAAAAGAGTCATGGATTTAGTAGGTGGTTTGATTCTACTTATTTTATTAGCTATTCCTATGATTATTATTTCTATCATGATTAAGTTAGATTCTGAAGGTCCTGTATTTTATAGACAGGAAAGAATTACGACTTATGGAAAACATTTCAAGATTCATAAATTTAGAACAATGGTTAGCAATGCAGATAAGATCGGTTCTACTGTAACAGTAGGGAATGATAGTCGTATTACTAAAGTAGGAGCAAAACTAAGAGGTTGTAGATTAGATGAGTTACCACAGGTATTAGATCTTATTTCTGGTAATATGAGTTTTGTAGGTACAAGACCTGAAGCAGTGAAATATGTTGAACAATATAAACCGGAATATATGGCTACATTATTATTACCTGCAGGTATTACTAGTGAAGCAAGTATTAGATACAAAGATGAAGCTGAACTATTAGATGCAGCGAGTGATGTAGATAAAACATATATAGAAGAAGTACTACCAGGTAAAATGAAATATAACTTAGATAGTATTAAGAACTTCTCGTTTTTTGGGGATATAGCAACAATGTTTAGAACTGTGTTAGCTGTATTAGGAAAGGACTATGAGTAGATATTATGGAAAATAGAAAAGTAGTGGATGGATTAGTATCGATTATTATGCCTTCTTGGAATACAGAAAGATTTATTGCAGAAACTATACAGTCTGTATTAGATCAAACATATACTAACTGGGAATTAATAATCGTGGATGATTGTTCATCAGATAATACTGATGAAGTAGTCGCTTCTTTTAAGGATGAAAGAATCAAGTATTTACATAACGAAAAGAATTCAGGTGCAGCACTTACAAGAAATAAAGCATTAAGAGAAGCAAAAGGTGAATGGATTGCTTTTCTTGATTCAGATGATCTCTGGATGCCAGAAAAGCTAGAACATCAGATTGATTTTATGAATAAAAATGGTTATAGTCTTTCATTTACTGAATATGAAAAGATAGATGAAGATTCTAAACCATTGAATATATATGTATCTGGACCTGATAAGGTTAATAAACGTAAGATGTATAACTATGATTATATTGGTCAGCTTACTATGATGTATAACGCTAAAGTGTTTGGTCTTATTCAGATTAAAGATATTAAGAAGAATAATGATTATGCAATTAGATTACAGCTTTATAAGAAACCAGATACTTGTGCTTATCTTCTTAAAGAGAATCTTGCAAAGTATAGAGTAAGAAAAGTAAGTATTAGTCATGATAAGTTTAGAAGAAAGTTCAAGAGTCATTATGATTTGTTTCACATGTGTGATGAGAAACCAGCAGTAATAGCTGCATGGTATACATGTTGGAATATGTTTTATGGTGTTTTGAAGAAGAAGAATTACGAAAGAGGATAGATATGAAAAAGGTTTGTGTTATTGGTCATTTTGGATTTGGTGAAAATTTATTGAATGGTCAAACTATTAAAACAAAAATAGTAACAAATGAATTGGATAAACAGTTTGGCGCAGATCAAGTTGTAAAAATCGATACTCATGGGGGAGCTAAAGCACTACCTTCTGTAGTATTTCAAATGATTAAAGCATTTAGAGAATGCGATAACATAATAATTTTTCCAGCACATAATGGTATAAAAATATTTGTACCATTATGTAACTTTATTAATCAATTCTTTCATAGAAGATTACATTATGTTGTAATCGGTGGTTGGCTTCCATCATTTCTAAAAGATAAAAGTAATTTAAAAAAAGGTTTAGCAAAATTCAATGGAATTTTTGTTGAAACAACTACAATGAAAAATGCTCTACATGATGTTGGTTTAGATAATGTAACAATTCTTTGTAACTTTAAGGATATAAAACCTCTTAAAGAAGAGGATTTAAACATGAATATTGTTGAACCTTTAAATATTTGTACCTTTTCTAGAGTAATGAAAGAAAAAGGTATTGAGGATATTGTTAATGCAGTAAAAGAAGTCAATGAGAAGTATAAAAAGACTATTTACGCATTAGATATTTATGGTCCAGTTGATGATCAACAAACAGACTGGTTTGATGAACTTCAAAAGTCTTTTCCAGATTATATAAAGTACAAAGGTATGGTCCAGTTTGATAAAAGTGTAGAAGTACTTAAAGATTATTTCTTTTTAGCATTTCCAACTCGTTTTTATACAGAAGGAATACCTGGAACTATATTAGATGCTTATGCAGCAGGTATACCTGTAGTTGCTTCTAAATGGGAAAGTTTTAATGATGTAGTTGATGATGGATTAACTGGAATTGGTTATGAATTTGCGGATTACAAGGATCTTAAACAGAAACTTGAACATATATATGAAAATCAAAATGAAATTATTGATTTGAAAAAATCATGTATTAATAAGGCAGAGGAATATTTGCCTCAGATAGCAATTAAAGTGTTAGTGGATGAGTTGTAAGTCTGAATTGTGTATTTTATAGTAAATGTTATTGCTTGTATATTAAAGCAAATGATTATAGGAACTTAATAGATTTATAAAGTTAGTGGCGAGACAAGAGATTATTGACATTAGGACGGTGAAAAAATGAATAAAAAATTCAGGTGTGATTATTATCGTA
>OLOS01003079.1_pt1 | contig 10422 bp, 7 predicted proteins | sample 1672631 | NCBI WGS metagenome assembly OLOS01 (sample SAMEA3136707, study PRJEB25190) | human gut metagenome | biome: human gut; feature: human-associated habitat; material: faeces | place: Austria | collected 2013 | reverse complement strand
GATTTACAGCGGCGTCCAGTTCTTTGACCGCATGGAAATCAAGGACGCCCTCTCGTACTTGCGAATGATTGCCTACAAAGACGACCTTTCCTTCCGGCGGATCGTCAACGTCCCCAAGCGGAATCTTGGGAAGCGGCGGATGGCATTTTTGCAGGAGTACGCAGAGAGGCAGGGCCGCTCCCTGTATCAGGCGCTGCAGGACAATCTGGAGGACCCACTTTTCAAAGGAACAGGCGCCGGAAGGTTTGTCGGCCTGATAGAGTCCTTTGCCGCCGGATATGGGGGGAGACCGGTGTCCGAGGTGCTTTCGGCCCTCCTCAATGAGAGCGGCTACGAGAAGATGCTCCGCACCGAGGGCAGCCAGGAACGGCTGGACAATCTGGCGGAGCTGAAGCAGTCGGTATATGAGTACGAGACCACCTGCGGGGAGGAGGTCACCCTGGAGCACTATCTGGCCCATGTGGCTCTGTTCACCAATGCCGACACGGCGGAGCAGGGAGACAAGGTGAGGCTGATGACCGTTCACGCCGCCAAGGGCCTGGAATTTCCCTATGTGTTCCTCTGCGGCATGAATGAGGGGATCTTCCCCTCCCGGAAGGTGCGGACGCAGCAGGCCATGGAGGAGGAGCGGCGGCTGGCGTTTGTGGCGCTGACACGGGCGGAGAAGGGACTGTACCTCTCCGAGGCAGACGGACGGAACTTCGACGGCACCCCCCGGTATCCCTCCCGCTTTCTTCTGGACATCGACCGCAATCTCCTGGCCTTCACCCGGCCGCCGGAGGAGGGCTTGATCCGGGCGGCCCGGGACTATATCGGCCACAGCCAGACCTATCTGCCGGAGACCGACGGGAACATGGCATTCTCCGTGGGGCAGCGGGTGAAGCATATTCTGTTCGGCTCCGGTACGGTGCTGGATGTGGACATGGACAAGGGTGCTCATGTGGTACAGTTCGATGAGATGGAGACGCCCCGAAAGATATCCTTCCGGGCGAAGCTGGAACGGATTTGACAAATCCTGGGAGGGATGGACGGGGGCTCCTGCCGCAATGCCGATCATTGGCGGGCCCGGGTGGAAGGAGCCCTGCCTCCAAAGCAAACCAGGCTCTCCGGAAAGGGAAACAGCTCCCGCTTTTCAAACGAATGGCTTGAAAAGCGGGAGCTATTCTTTTCGCTTCAGCACGGCGGAGTCTGATTTTCCATACTGTCCAAATCACAGCCGCCCCCCCTCTTCCTGGGATCACGAGGCCTTTTCAAACTGGCTGTTGTACAGGTCGGCGTAGAAGCCGCCTTTGGCCAGGAGTTCCTTGTGCGTGCCTTGCTCGATGATATCGCCGTCCTTCAGCACCAGAATCAGGTCGGCGTTTTTGATGGTGGACAGCCGGTGGGCGATGACAAAGCTGGTGCGGTGCTCCGTCAGCCGGTCCATGGCCTGCTGGGTGATGAGCTCTGTGCGGGTATCCACCGAGGAGGTGGCCTCGTCCAGAATCAGCATGGGATTGCTCTGAATCATGGCCCGGGCGATGGTGAGCAGCTGCTTCTGCCCGGAGGAAATGGCAATGCTGTCATCCAGCACGGTATCAAAGCCGTGGGGCAGGGTTTCGATGAAGTGATAGATGCCGCAGGCCCGGCAGGCCTCATCCAGCTGCTGGTCCGTGACCCCGGTCTTGTTGTAGACCAGATTTTCCCGGACAGTACCCTCAAACAGCCAGGTGTCCTGGAGTACCATGCTGAACAGGTCGTGGACGCCCTCCCGGGTCATTTCAGAGGTGGGCACGCCGTCGATTTTGATGTTTCCGCTGTTGATCTCAAAGAAGCGCATCAGCAGATTGACCATCGTGGTCTTGCCCGCTCCGGTGGGACCCACAATAGCCACCTTCTGCCCCGGCTGAATATGGGCAGAGAAGTCCTTGATGATGATCTTATCCGGATGATTCGGATAGCTGAATCGGACGTGTTCAAATTCGACTTCGCCCTGCACAGGAGAGAGTTCGGGGCGCTTGCCGGTCTCATCGGGCAGCTCTTTCTCGTGGAGAAAGTCGAAGACGTGGTCGCCGGCGGCTGCCGCCGTCTGCATCTGGGTCATGCCCTGGGCCAGGGTGCTCAGGGGAGAGGTGAACAGCCGCACATAGAGGATGAACGCAACAATGACGCCGAAGGAGATCTCTCCGCTCATGGCCAGGGCGGAACCCAGGACGCAGACCGCCACATAGCCCAGGTTGCCGATGATAGTCATCAGGGGCTGCATGATGCCGGAGAGGAACTGGCTGCGCCACTCTGCGTCGTACAGAACGGCATTCATCCCGCCGAAGGTCTCTTTTACCTGCTCGTTGGCCCGGGAGAGGCGCACCACGTCGTGGCCGGAGTACATCTCCTCAATATAGCCGTTCAGGGTGCTCAGGTTCTCCTGCCGGGCGGTGAAGTACTTCTGGGACCGGAGCATCACCGTAGCCATGATGAGGAAGCCCAGTGCCGTGACGGCAATGGCTGCCAGCGCCATACGCCACTCAGTGACAAACATCATCACCAGACAGCCGAGGAATTGGGCCGCTGCGCTGATCATGGAGGGCAGGCTGTTGGCCAGGGCCTGCTGCAGAGTACTTACGTCGTTGGTGATGCGGCTGAGGATGTCACCATAAGACACCTTGCTGAAGTAGCTCATGGGCACCCGGTTGATTTTTCGGGACAGGTCCTGCCGCATATCCCGGGACAGCTCCAGGGTGACCGTAGCCATGATGAAGTGCTCCACATAGGTAAAGACGGCACTGAAGCCGTAGATCACCAGCAGGATTACGCCGGTGCGGCCGATGGCGGCCAGATCGATCTCCCCGTCCAGGGCGTCGGAGATGAGGTCCGTGATCCGACTGAGCAGGCTGGGGCCGATGATGGTCAGCACTGCGCCGGCCACGGCGAAGCAAAAGGCCGCAACAGAGGGCGCTTTCAATTTGTTGGAATAGGTGAACAGTTTTCTGAGCACACCGCCGATGCCGCGCCTGCTCTTTCCCGGCGCGCACATTCTGTTCTGCATCATCTTTGGCATCTTGGTTTCCTCCTTAAGCCCCCAGCTCTTCCTGGGAGAGCTGGGACCGGGCGATCTCCTGGTAGATCGGGCAGGTCTGCATCAGTTCCTCGTGGGTACCCATCCCCACCATCCTCCCCTCGTCCAGAACGATGATCTTGTCCGCGTTCCGGATGGTGCCGATCCGTTGAGCCACGATCAGTCGAGTGGTATCCTTCAGCTCCCGGTCCAGGCCGGCACGGAGCCTGGTATCCGTCCGGTAGTCCAGGGCGGAGAAGGAGTCGTCGAACACCAGGATCTCCGGGCGCCTCGCCAGGGCCCGGGCGATGGAGAGCCGCTGCTTCTGGCCGCCGGATACGTTGGTGCCTCCCTCGGCGATGGGGGCATGGATGCCTCCGGGCATCCTGTCCACAAACTCGCTGGCCTGGGCCAGCTCCAGAGCCTTTTGAACGTCCGCATCGGAATCCTTGCCCCGGCTGGCGCCGAACAGCACGTTGCCGCGGACGTCTCCGGAGAACAGGATGGCCTTCTGAGTTACATAGCCGATGCGGTCATACAGGGCGTCGAAGGTGTAGTCCCGAACGTCCACCCCGTCCACCAGCACAGTGCCCTCCGTGGCATCATAGAACCGGGCGGCCAGGCTGACCAGAGTGGTCTTGCCGCTGCCGGTGGCGCCGATAAAGGCCACGGTCTCCCCCCGCTTGGCCTGGAAGGTGATGTGCTCCAGGACATTCTTGTCCGAGGAGGGATAGTGGAAGGAGACGTCCCGGAACTCCACAGTACCGGTTTCCAGGGCATCGATGCGGGCGCCCTGAGTCAGGCTGTTCCGGGTCTCCAACACCTCATTGATCCGCTGGGCGGACACCTGGGCCGCCGGGAGCATCATGATAATCATGACCATCATCATAATGGACATGATGACGTAGGTGGCGTAGGTGCCGAACACCACGATGTCGCTGAAGGCGGCCAGCCGTGCGGCGGTGTCCGCGGCAGGGACGGCGTTCACGATGGAGGCACCCACCCAGTAGATCACCAGAGACAATGCGTTCATGGCCAGGGTGACGCCGGGCATCAGGAAGGCAAAGGCCCGCTGGTTGAACAACTGCGTGCGCATCAGTTCCTCGTTGCCCTTCCAGAACTTGGCGTTCTGGTAGTCCTCAGCGTTGTAGGCGTGGACAACATTGATACCGTTCAAGTTCTCCCGGGCCACCAGGTTGATATGGTCGGTGAGCTTTTGCACCCGGCGGAACCGGGGCACCACCACGCCGATGATGACCGCCATCATCACCAGCAGGGCGGCCACAAATCCGGCGGTGATAGCGGAGAGGGTCCAACTCTTGCCCACGATTTTGATGATGGCCCACACTGCCATGACGGGGGACTTGATTAGGATCTGCAGGCCCATGGCCGTCAGCATCTGCACCTGGGTGATGTCGTTGGTGGTGCGGGTGATGAGGCTGGGGACGGAGAAGGTCATCATCTCCTGTTGGCCGAAGTCTGCGATCTTATGAAACACCGCCTCCCGGATGGAAAAGCTGAACCCGGCAGCCACCTTGGCGGTCAGATAGCCGCAGATGACGCACAGCACCGCGCTGGCCAGGGTGCAGCCCAGCATTTTCAGGCCGGTATGCAGGATGTCCGACAGGGTGCTCCCCGGCGTTTTAATCAGAACGGTCAGGCTGCTCATGTAGTCGGGCAGCGCCAGATCGAAATAAATCTGCCCCAGGATGAGCACTGCGCACACGGCGGCCATGGCCCACTCCTGCCGCCGTAGGTTACGAAGTAATTTCAGCATATAAATCCTCCTTGTGGTATCATCAATTGCTGTTTTGCCGCCAGAACCGGCCGGAGAAGCAGGCGCGCAGGATCGAGGCCGCATCCTGAAAGATCAGCAGGCTCCCGCTGAGGATGCTGAGGTGCGGACGGCCCGGAGAGGGGCGCAGACCGGGAAAAATCCGCCCGCTGCCAATAGAAGAACCAAGGCGGTGCACCGGCCCCGGCCTGGTCCCTCCGGCCGCTTCAGATTAAAGGAGCTGACAAGTTTGCTGAAGCCCGGGTACAGCAGCCGCATTCCAAAGAGATAGGGGAGTGCCGCGGCAGAGATCACGTTATCCACCGAACCGGAGATCATGCCGGATCTGCGTGGCGAAGAATCCCAAATAGGACCATATTCAGCAGTTCGCCTGCGGTTTCCAGCATGGCATGGAAATCCTGCGCGGGATGTCCGCCCTGATAACTCACAATCATATTCTGGAAAAGAGACTCGATGGTTTCCAAATAGCGGGTCACCATTTCAGGCTTCAAATCCGGCCGCAGCGGCATTTTGTCTATGAGCCCCTCGATAAATTCCTGATTCAAGCGCCGCATCGGTGCGCGCAGGGCCTGAATTTGCGCGGCCAGATGTTTGGGCGGACGGAGCATGGCGCTTTCAAAAACGAGCTTTTGCTGGGGATGAAGCTGGAAAAAGCACTCCCGGATCATGAAGAAATCTTTGACTGCGGCTGCCGTATCCTCCCCTGACAGATGGGCCATATCCCGTTCCACATGGGCCCTGAGCTCCTGGAAGGTGCGTTCGACGCACAGTAAAAACAACTCGTCCTTATTGGAGTAGTAGTGGTACATCATGCCCTTGGAGATCCCGTGGTTCCCACAGATCCGCTCCATGTTGACCTTGTCGTAGCCGTAGGTCCCGAACTCCTCCAGGGCGGCCTGATAAATCTCTTTTCTGCTGCGTTCCTGGCGCTCTTTCTGCGTCATGCTGCATATCCTCCTTCTGCCTGATCCAAAACCCCCGGCCCTGCCAAAACCCGGAACCAGGGAGACACCCGGGCGGGCAGCGGGAAAACGTCCGGACGGACAGGCCATTTTGACGTCCGACCAATTCCGCGCCGGTATGGGACCGGACACACGCCGTCAGGTTTGCAACCCGCGGCGGCTACTGCCTGAGGATTTTACAGACGATCTCGTCTATACTTTTGGAAGTATACTACTCCCGGATGGCCTCATCTATGTTTGCCTCGTGAACGGTTCATGAATTTTTTGAAAACGAGCCGGAGAGGCTGAGGCCGGGAGCGGCTGTCTGCCGCGGGCACGGCTCCCGGGCCCTTGATCGGCAGGGAGGCGCTCTGCTCCCGGGCCCTTGATCGGCAGGGAGGCGCTCTGCTCCCGCGCACAAAGAAGCCGTAAGTCTGCGGAGAACCGCTCACAGCAGCGGTGCCAGCAGCCGCAGAAGCCCTTGAAACAGGCGGAACAGCGGTCCGCGACGGCAGATTGCGGCGGCTGCCTCCTGGCAGACGCCTTTTATTCCCCTTGCAGGACTCTGATTGAAAAAACATACGGGAAGTTACCCAATTGAGCCCACGGCATTGGATATAAGGAGAATGAAGTCAGCCGCTATTTAAAACCCCCAGGGACCGCTGCGCAGCAGTTCCTGGGGGTTTTAAATCTTTGCGGCAAGATGCGTGCAAAAGGCGTTCCTGCACACGCTGTCGGCAATGTTTGGAGCCATCGCACCAACAGGGACACACGCCGATGCGGACAAACTGCCCTGTGGGAGGCGGCACGCCGTTTATCCGGAATAGCGCTTGTGCAGGCGGTCAGTCAGATAGCGAATGAAGTGCTTCTCTCTGGGGCGGAGCGTAAATGTCCGGGAATGCAGCAGGGCCACGGCCATGGGAGCGCCATCCGCGATGGGACAGCAGACGCAGTTCATCCGCCGGGCATCCTCCTCCGGAATGCTGATGCCGATGGCGATGTAATTGCCTTTGCGGACCGCGTCGAAGATCGTGCCGCGGTCGCAGATGTACAGCAGGTCTGTGTGGCTCTGGAGTCCCAGCACGTCCAGCGTATCGTCCGGATCGATGTGCGCGTCGGCGATGAACGGATACCCTGTGAGATCCTTGAGCGAGACACGGGAAGAGTGGCCAGTGGATGGGACTTGGACATCAGCGCGGTGACGGGAATGGAGCGCTGGAGGACCGTCATCTCCAGATTGTACTGGTCCGCCAGATCCATGTACTTGGGGATGACCTGCTCGAACAGCACCAGGATGCCCAGCCTGCAGTTCTGGGCCACGACGTTTTTCAGATTTTCCCGGAGGCCGGCCTCCAGAAATTTGTCGTGGGTCCTGTTCAGGTTGGGGAAGCAGTTTTTGTAATCAAAGAAACACTGGAGCACAAAGACGGAGCGGGCGCAAATGATGGAGAGGCTGTCGCTCTCGGACATGGATTGCGGGATCTTCTGGATATTATTGCGCTCGGTGACGATCTTCTCAGCGTGGCTCATGAAAATCAGTCCCTCCGGCGTAGCGGTGATGCCGTTGGCCGTCCTGTGAAACAGGGGATAGCCGATCTCCTGTTCCACGTTCTTGATGATGGTGCTGAGATGGGACTGGGAGATATAGCAGTTTCGGGCGGCTTTGTTGACGGAGCCGCACTTGTACGCCTCCAGGATATAGACGAGGTGTTCTGTGTTCATGTCGCGCTCTCTTTCTCAAAACGGCGGAGGGACCTAATCCCAAATAGCGAAGGCTTAACAAAATCCCCTATAATCCGACAGCCAGGGGAGCATGTTATAATCGTAACAGGCAAAACAAAGGCGCCCGGTCAGAGGGGCGTTCAGATTTTATCAATCATTATAGCGCCAATTTTCAAAGAATACAAGATCCGCACCCGGCGGTGGAATGCGGATCAAAATGAGGGAAAGGAAGAGAGGCATGGCAGAGAAGAAGCGCGAAAAGTCCGTTGACGTGCTGGACCGGCTGTTCTGGACGGTGCAGCCACCTATGGGGCTGGTAAAGGGAGACTATTACCGGGCTGAGAATTGGTTTGCCCCGCATTTCCCAGGGGACAAGGGGTATCACGGCATTCTGGAAGTGGTCCGGCGGGACGGAACCCTGCAGATGGTGGAGTTCAACGAGATTAACAACCCCACCTATTACATCAGACGGTACCAGGGCGTTTCCAAGCGGCTGTCCGACTACGGCTTTCTGCAGGCCACCAAGGAGCGGACCGCCAAGTCCGGCGTGGTGCTGGTAAACGGTCTGACCCATCTGGAAGAGCAGATGGTGGCGGAGAACCGCCTCACAGGCGAGTTTGACCTGCTCACCGGCGCCTCCAACAGCATCAAGCGGTCTATGCTCCCACTGGCAGAGGAGATCGCGGGGCGGCTGGACAAGCCCTCCGGCCAGGTGTATTACGGCCTGTCCCAGGCGGTGGAGCCCGGCGTCACCGGGCGCTTGCAGATCGTGCTGGAGGCGGGAAAGATCATCTCCTGCGCCTACGACGAGATCTTTGCCGACCGGCAGGAGGAGATTGAGGACCCGGAGCTCAAGCCCTATTACCGGCAGTCCAAATACCACTGCCCGGACTACATCTCCACCATCGGGGCCGGGTTCAACAGCATCTTCGACCTGCTCAGCGCCCGGGTGCTGGAGACCCAGAGCCTCACCGACCTGACCGGGCTCCCCTTCACGGAGGAGCCCAAGCGAGCGAAGGAATGGGACAACTATCTGGAGCTGGCGAGGCGGATGGAGGATGCTCTGGCGGCCGACGGCCTGCGCTGAGCACACAATCAGGAATGTGACCGCCGGGGGCGGTTTCAGAAATATATCACCACCACGTCAGGAGGAGTACGATGAAGAAGAGAGTTTTCGCACTGTTCACCGCAATGTTCCTGCTCTGCGGGATGCTGGCCGGCTGTGGCCCCACCGGTTCCAGCTCGACGACCACGGACGGTTCCGACGATGGCGCCAAGGATACCCTGATCGTTGCTATCCCAGAGTCCCCCACCTACATGGACCCCATGGTGCAGGCCTCCATCGGGACCTATCGTGTCACCACCCAGATGTTTGACCGTCTGGTGATGATGGACAACGACATGAACCTGGTGCCGGGCCTGGCGGAGAGCTGGGAGGTTATCGACGATACCACCACCGTGTTCCATCTGCGCCAGGGCGTCAAGTTCCACAACGGGGAGGAGATGACCTCCGAGGATGTCAAGTACAGCCTGGAGCGCTGCATCGCAAACCCCGGCGTGAATTACAACTACCTCATCATCGAGAGCATCACCTGTGACGACGACTACACCGTCACCATCAAGACCTCCGCGCCCTTCAACGCGCTGCTGTACCGCCTGAGCCTGGACGCGGCCTCCATCATCTGCAAGAGCGCGGACACCAGCGCGGAGGAGTTCAACAAGAACCCCGTGGGCACCGGCCCCTTCAAGTTCGTCTCCTGGGAGCTGGGCGGCGACGTGGTCCTGGAGGCCTTTGAGGACTACTGGGGCGGCGCTCCGGCCGTCAAGCGCGTCATCTTCCGCACGATTCCCGAGGCGCTGAACCGCACCATTGGCCTGGAGACCGGCGAGGTGGACCTGGCCTATGACCTGGGCATCACCGACCTGGAGAGCCTGGCGGACAACGCGTCCGTCACCACCCTCACCTCCCCCAGCACCACCGTGTGGTATGTGGGCATGAACGTGCAGAAGGCGCCCTTTGACAACGAGAAGGTCCGGCAGGCCGTCGCCTACGCGCTGGACCCCCAGGGCTACATCGACCTGGTGTTCAGCGGCGAGGCCACACCCGCCAACTACACCATGCTGCCCCCCAGTGTGGACGGCTACGTCTCCGACTGCTCCGACTACTCCTGCAACGTGGAGAAGGCCAAGGAGCTGCTGGCCGAGGCCGGCTATCCTGACGGCTTCTCCACCACTCTCTGGTGCTCCGATACCCAGGTGATGCGGGACTCCGCCGTGGTCATTCAGGAGCAGCTGCGCCAAGTGGGGATCAACGCCGAGGTCAAGACCCTGGAGAGCGGACAGTTCCAGTCTGAGACCGGCAACGGCGCCCATGATATGTTCATCATGTCCAAGACCTCCATTGACCCCGACTCCATGCTGCGGTCCATGTACCACACGGAGGCTCTGGAGCCCTCCGGCAACCGCTGCTTCTGGACCACGCCTGAGGTGGACGCCTTGATCGATGAGGCCAGCACCACCACCGACACCGAGCACGCCATGGAGCTGTATGCGGAGATCCAGGGCAAAGTGGCGGAGGCCGCGCCCCTGGTCCCCATGGCGGTGGAGCACCTGAACGCCGGTATGCAGTCCAATGTGAAGGGATTCGGCCTGTATCCGGGCAAGTCCCACTACATCAACGGCACCTATTTTGAATAAGCGCATTCAGGCATTCCAGTGAGCGGGCGGCGGCAAAAGCCGCCGTCCGCTTGCGCGAATTTGCGTTATGGAAAAGGAGAGTGACAGATGTACCGTTTTATTCTCAAACGGCTGCTCATGCTGATTCCGGTGCTGCTGGGTGTCAGCTTCATCGTCTATACGATCCTGAGCTTCACCCCCGGCGACCCGGTGCAGATGATGCTGGGCGACAACTACTCCGAGGAATCCTACGC
>OLOS01003078.1_pt1 | contig 10422 bp, 9 predicted proteins | sample 1672631 | NCBI WGS metagenome assembly OLOS01 (sample SAMEA3136707, study PRJEB25190) | human gut metagenome | biome: human gut; feature: human-associated habitat; material: faeces | place: Austria | collected 2013 | reverse complement strand
GATCCGCGTTGTCGAACAGGATCTCGCCCGCCTCGGCCCGCTCCCGCGCGCCGGGCACATAGCCGTCATCCGGTATCCGCACGGATTTCAGGCGCAGGGGCGCGGTGCGCGCGAGCAGCTGCCGCGCGGCCTCCGGACACGCGAGGGACAGCCCCTGCTCCACCCGGTCACACAGCAGCACCTCCCAGCGCGGAAAATCGCGGCAGGTGCGGCACAGGCTCTGCGCGCCGAGCGTGCGCTGCAGTTCGCACAGACCGTCGGCACACAGAAACGGGCAGCGCCCGTCCGACTGCGCAAAGTAGGTGTCGCCGTCCGCGTCCACGCGCATCACGCGCCGGAGCTTTTCCGCCAGCGGATGCCGCAGGCGCAGATAGGCGTCCTGCGCATCGGGATCGACAACGATCTCCCACGCGGCGCAGCACGTCTGCGGACACGCACCGGCGATGCACCGGAATGCGTCATAGTCGTCGGGTCTGGTCTGGTACATGGCGGCCTCCTCACGTTGATTTGATTATTGTAACACATTTTGCCCCGCAGGGAAAGGGACGCTTTGCCGCCGGTGCGCAAAAAAACAGACGGACACCGGGATGGCTTGTCAAAAAGTGTTACTTTTTGACAAAGGGTTTGCAGTCTGCTGCGCGCACAAATTCCACACTTGCAGCCTGAGCGGTATTTTCTCCGCCGCGCATGTCGCCGGAAAAAATGATACCACTTTTTTGCCGCCTGCGGGCGACAAACTCTGCGAGGCTTTTGGCGGTCTGACCGTTTGCCCCGCAGGGAAAGAGGCGCTTTGCCGCCGGTGCGCAAAAAAACAGACGGACACCGGGATGTCCGTCTGTTTTGGGGTTTTGGCAGCTTACTGCTTGACCATGTCGAGCAGGTTGATGATGCCGCGCGGGCAGATATCGGCGCAGTGGCCGCAGCCGACGCACTTGTCATAGTCGATCTTGGACACGAAGTTCTCGATCTTGATGGCGTCCGCCGGGCACTCACGCTGGCACTTCATGCAGCCGATGCAGCCGACGTCGCAGATCTTGCGCGTGACGGCACCCTTGTCCTGATTGCGGCAGGCAACGAGCACGGCCTGCTTGTACGGCACACGCTCGATGATCTTCTTCGGGCAGGCATCGGCGCAGGCCATGCAGCCGACGCACTTGTCGCGGTCGACCTTGGCGACGCCATTGACGATGTGCATCGCGCCGAACTTACAGGCTCTGGCGCAGTTGCCGAGGCCGATGCAGGCGAAGCGGCACTCCTTATTGCTCTTGCCGCCGAACAGCATGGCAGCCTGGCAATCCTGCGGGCCGGAGTAGTTGAAGCGCTTGACGGCGACGCCCTCCGCACCGGAGCACGGCACGAACGCGACCATCTTCTCCTCCGCACCGGCGGAGACACCCATGATCTCGGCGATCTGATCGGCAGCGGCCTGACCGCCGGCCACGCAGCAGTTGACCGGAGCCTTGCCGGCCGCGACCGCGGCGGCATAGCCGTCACAGCCGGGGTAGCCGCAGCCGCCGCAGTTGGCGCCGGCGAGACACGCACGGACAGCTTCCTGCTTGGGGTCGACCTCCACATGGAAGATCTTCGCGGCGAAGGCCAGCAGCGCACCGAAGATAGCGCCCATGGCGCCGAGGACAGCGATGCCCTCGAGAATCAATTTAAAATCCATATTCATGCCCTCCTTAGCCGATCTTCATGCCGGAGAAGCCCATGAACGCAAGGGCGAGCAGGCCGGCAGAGACAAGGCAGATCGGGAAGCCCTCGAAGCACTCCGGATAGTCGGCAAACTCGAGCTTCTCACGCACGCTTGCAAACAGGCAGATGGCGAGCATGAAGCCGAGACCGCCGAACACACCGTAGACCACGCTCTGCACAAAGCCAAAGGTGTACTGCGTGTTGAGCAGCACGACGCCGAGCACGGCGCAGTTGGTGGTAATCAGGGGCAGGTAGATGCCGAGCGCGGAGTACAGCGACGGGATGGACTTTTTGAGGAACATCTCGATGAACTGCACGAGCGCGGCGATGACGAGGATGTAAGCGATCGTCTGCAGGAACTGGAGACCGAGCTGCACGAGCAGCAGGTTGACCAGCCAGCAGATGGCGGACGCGAGACCCATGACGAACGTAACGGCCAGACCCATGCCGGCGGCAGTGTCGATCTTGCTCGAGCAGCCGAGGAACGGGCAGCAGCCGAGGAACTGCGAAAAGATGAAGTTATTCGTCAGGACGGCGCTGAGGATGATGGCAAAAATACCGGTCGATGAACTCATGTTATGCCGCCTCCTTTTCCTGCGCAGCGAGCGCTTTTTCCTTGGCTTCCTTCTTCTCGGCGGACTTGCGCAGCGCATACTGCATGAGCGCGATCAGGCAGCCGAGCGTAATGAAGCCGCCGATCGGGAGCGTGAGCACGAGCGCGCCGTACTCGGCCGGGAAGATCTGAATGCCGTTGCCGGTGCCGATGACACCGTCGACGGTGTTGAAGATGCCGGTGCCGAACGAGCCCTTGCCGAGCAGCTCACGGATGACGCACATGGCGATGAGCACGAGCGTGTAGCCGAGACCCTGGAAGATGCCGTCGAAGAACGACGGGCCGACGGGGTTTTTCTGGCAGAACGCTTCGGCGCGGCCGATGATGATGCAGTTGACGACGATCAGCGGGATGAACACGCCCAGAGACGCGCTCAGCGCGGGGACGTAGGCCTGCAGCAGCAGGTCGACGATCGTGACGAAGCTCGCAATGACCAGCACGAAGATGGCCAGACGGATGTCATTCGGGATGACCTTACGGATGAGAGAAATGACCACATTGCAGCACGTCAGGATGACGAGCACGGACAGGCCCATGCCGATGCCGTTGAAGAGGCTGGTCGTGATGGCCATGGTCGCGCACATGCCGATGAGCTGCACGAGAACCGGGTTGTTGGTAATGAGGCCTTCCTTGAACTGTTGTTTGATATTCATGCTTCAGCCCTCCTTAACCCAGCGACTTGGCCGCGTTGATGACGGTCTGCACTTCGGTGACGACGGCGCGGGACGTGATCGTCGCGCCGGAGATGGCCGCGACCGTGCCCTTGTCCTTCGTCAGCGCAAGGCCGTCGCCCTGGCCGACGAGATTGTCGCGCCAAGCACCGTCGGTGGTGTCGGCCGCCTTGGCGCCGAGGCCGGAGGTCTCGGAGTGCTTGGTGATGTACACACCGGTGCAGTTATAGTCGCTGTCGAGACCGACGACCATGGTGATCATGCCCTGGGCGCCGGAGAACGTGGTCTCGGCGACGTAGCCGGCCTGCTCGCCGCCGGTGGTGGCGACGCTGAGCTTGGTGATGGTGCCGTCGTTCTCGAAATCGGCCTGCTCTGCGTAATCATCGGCCGGGAGAACGTTGGCGTATGCGTTTTTGGTCGTCTCGGCTGCGCGCATGGCGATGGTGTCCTTCGTCACCTCATAGATGAGGCCGAGGGCGAGTGCCATGATCGCGGACACGGCAAAGAGCACGAGCGCGAGCTTGATGATCTGGCCGCCGCCGGATTTCTTTTCAGTCTTTTCAGCCATTTGCAGCAGCCTCCTTTGCTTCTTTCTTCGCAGCCTTTGCAGCGGCCTTCTTGGCCTTGACGTCCTCGCGGCTGACGCCGAACTGACGGCGCTGGGTGTGCTTATCGAACATCCACGCGCAGCAGTTCATGATGAGGATGGCAAAGGAAACGCCCTCCGGGAAGCCGCCGAACACGCGGATGAGCACGGTCAGCGCGCCGCAGCCGACGCCGTAGATGATGCGGCCGGGAGCGGTGACGGGGCTGGTGCTGTAGTCGGTCGCCATGAAGAACGCGCCGAGCAGCAGGCCGCCGGACAGGAGGTTGTCGAGCATCCACTCAACGTGGGTGTAGCCGCCGTTGCGGCTGCCGAAGATGAGCGTCAGCAGGGCAACAGAGCCGATGAACGACACGGGGATGTGCCAGGTGATGACCTTGCGCGCCAGCAGATACACGCCGCCGATGAGCAGCGCGAGCGCGCTCACCTCACCGAGGCAGCCGGGCATCGTGCCGAGGAACATGGACTTAAAGGTGAAGTACTGCGGCAGCGCCTCGCCGGCCTTCATATAGCTCAGCGGGGTGGCCATGGTCTCGGCGTCCACAACGCCGGCGAGACTGCTGGGAACGACCCACGCGGTCATGAACAGCGCGTAGGACGCGAGCAGGAACGCACGGCCGGCGAGCGCCGGGTTGAGGAAGTTCTTGCCGATGCCGCCGTAGAGCTGCTTGACGACCACGATGGCGAAAAACGCGCCGATGATCGGCAGCCACCACTTGCAGTTGGCGGGCAGGGTGAACGCGAGCAGGATGCCGGTGACCACGGCGGACAGGTCGCCGATGGAGTCGGGCTTTTTCAGGAGCTTGCGATAAGCCCACTCAAAAAACACGCACGACACGACTGACACGGCCAGCGGGATGAGCGCCTGAGCGCCGAACTGCCACACGCCGACGCACAGAGCCGGGAGCAGGGCGATGATCACATCGAGCATGATCTCGCGCGTGCCGCGCTTGGCGCGAACCTGAGGCTGATAGGCAGCGTCAAAGGTAAATTCTTTCGGTGTCATTTCGTTTCAGCCTCCTTTGCAGCGGCTTCCGCGCGGGCCTTTTCTTCCGCCGCGCGGGCGGCGAAGAGGAGCTTTGCGGTCTTGAAGGTGTGAGTCAGGGGCAGGCGGCCCGGGCAGTTGTACGAGCAGCTGCCGCACTCGAAGCAGTCGAGGATGTGGTACTTCTCCATGTTCTCGAAGTCACGGTTCTGGAAGTACTTGTACATATACAGCGGCTCGAGCTTCATCGGGCAGACCGTCAGGCACTTGCCGCAGTGGATGCACGTCGGGTTTTCGACCGAGCGGTCTTCCTTTTCGGTGAAGAACAGGATGCCCGCGGTGCCCTTGATGTTGGGCGCCTCGAGATTCGTGGCGATCAGACCCATCATGGGGCCGCCGAGCACGATCTTCTTCGGCTCGACGACGAAGCCGCCGCACTGCTCGACGATGTAGCTGAACGGCGTGCCGAAGCGGCACTGCAGGTTGTAGGACTTATCGCCCATGGCGCTGCCGGCGACGGTGAGGACACGCTCAATGCTCGGCATGCCTTCGTAGCAGGCGCGGTAGATGGCGTAAGCCGTCTGGGTGCTGATGACGTTGCAGCCGACGCCGGACGGCAGACCGCCGGGCTTGACCTCACGGTTCGTGATGGCCTTGATCTGCATCTTCTCAGCGCCCTGCGGGTACTTGACGTTCTCCGGCACGATCTCCACGCCGTACTGCGCGGGGTTTTTCGACAGGAGCAGGTCGATGGCGTCCTGCTTGTTCTTCTCGATGCCGTAGTACGCCTTATCGAGACCGGACGCGATGCGCGCCAGCTCGATGCCCTTGAGCAGTTCCTCAGGGTGGTTCTTCATGGTCAGGTGGTCACCGTTGAGGTACGGCTCGCACTCTGCACCGTTGATGATGAGCGTGTCGACCTTGCCAAGACCGCCGCGGATCTTAAACGCGGTCGGGAACATGGCGCCGCCGTGACCGACGATACCGGCCTCGCGGATGCGCTCGAGAATGGCCTCAGGATCCTTCATCTGCTCGGGCGTCAGCGGCGCGAGATCCGTGCAGGGGGTGTCCTGGAAGTCGTTTTCGATCACGATCGCGGGGACCATGTCGCCCAGCGGATGGGGTCTCGGCTCGATGGCAATCACCTTGCCGGAGACAGTCGCATGGATGGGGGCGGAGACGGGTGCGGGATTGTCAGCGATCTTCTGACCCATCTTCACATAGTCGCCCACTTCGACCAGCGGCTTGCAGGGTGCGCCGATATGCTGCATCACCGGGAGCACGACCTGCGGCGGAGGAGCAATGACGGTCACCGGAACATCCGGTGCCTTCATGTAGTTGGGATGAACTCCGCCATGAAACTTAAAGGGCATTTGCATCACCTCTCTATTTTTTGACCCACATATCTTAGCACACCAACCTATTTTCGTCCACCAAAAACGGCGGAAAAACATCAAATTGTACTAATTTAAATATTAACGAACCTGAAAAATTGCTGACAAAACCGATCTTTGCGGAAAATTTGCAACATTTTGTGCATTTTGGCGTCTTTTGTCCGTTTTGCCCGGCAGGGCGGCATTCCGGGGCGCGAAAAAAATCCGTGCGCGGGGGCTTAACAAGCGCGCAAAAATCCTGTAAAATAGATCACAACTGTTCTGCCGGCGCGCCGCCGGCGGGAAAAGGAGGCCACGTTATGCAGACACCTTGGGCGGACACGCTCGAGCGCGCGCAGCCGCTGCCGGAGTATCCCCGGCCGCAGATGGTGCGCGACAGCTACCTGAATCTCAACGGCCCGTGGAGCTACGCGATCACGACGAGCGCGCAAAAGCCCGCGCAGGCCGACGGCACGATCCTTGTGCCCTTCTCGCCCGAGAGCGAGCTGTCCGGCGTGGGACACATCCTGCAGCCGGAGGAATACCTGTGGTACATCCGCACGGTCACGCTGCCGGACGGGTTCAACATCGGGCGCGTGCTGCTGCACTTCGGCGCGGTCGATCAGACTGCGACCGTGTGGTGCAACGGTGTGGAGCTGGCCACGCACACGGGCGGCTACCTGCCGTTCACGGTGGACATCACCGAGGTGCTGGCCAAGGAAAACACGATCCTCGTGTGCGTGCGCGATGCGACCAACAAGTCCCAGCTCCCGCGCGGTAAGCAGACGCTGCACCCGCACGGCATCTGGTACACACCGCAAAGCGGCATCTGGCAGACGGTCTGGCTCGAGAGCGTGCCGCAGAATTACATCCGCTCCCTGCGCGTGACGCCGCTGTTCGACGCGCATCAGGTGGAGATCACCGTCGAGGGCGAGGGGCAGTGCACGATCGACCTCGAGGGCCGCCGCTACACGTTCCCGGCGGGCGTTCCGGCGCACGTGCCGGTGCGCACCGTCCGCCCCTGGTCGCCGGAGCAGCCGACGCTCTACCCCTTCAGCGTGACGCTCGGCAGCGACACGGTCTACAGCTACTTTGCCATGCGCAAGTGCAGCGTCGAGACGGACAAGGACGGCGTGCGCCGCCTGTTTCTCAACGGCAAGCCGTATTTTCACAATGGTCTGCTCGATCAGGGCTACTGGCCGGACGGGCTCTACACCGCGCCGAGCGACGACGCGCTCATCTACGACATCCAGCTGGCCAAGGACATGGGCTTCAATATGCTGCGCAAGCACATCAAGGTCGAGTGCGACCGCTGGTATTACCACTGTGACCGGCTGGGTATGCTCGTCTGGCAGGATATGCCCTGCGGCGGCCGGCGCTATGACCCGCTCATCGTCTCGGCGCCGCTCGTGACAGGCTGGCATCTGGACGACAGCCTGTATCCGCTCTTCGGCCGCCTGAACGTGACGGCGCGCAAGGCGTTTTTGAACGAGCTGCGCGACATGGTCACCGCGCTCTACAACCACCCGTGCATCGCCATGTGGGTGCCGTTCAACGAGGGCTGGGGGCAGTTTGACTGTCAGACGGCTGTGCAGGTCATCCAGTCCGTGGACAAGACGCGCACGATCGACCCCGCCAGCGGCTGGCACGATCAGGGCTTCGGCGATGTGCGCAGCCTGCACGTGTATTTTCACAAGTACAAATTCCAGCCCGACAAGCTCGGGCGCGCCACGCTGCTGTCGGAGTTCGGCGGCTACGCCCACCGTGTCGAGGGGCACGCCATGGGCGGCAGGAGCGTCGGCTACAAGACGTGCGACGCGCCGCTCTCGCTCGAATACGCACTGCAGGCGCTCTATGACGAGCAGATCCGCCCCGCCATCGCGCAGGGGCTCAGCGCCGCGGTGTACACGCAGCTGAGCGACGTGGAGCACGAGCTCAACGGTCTCGTGACCTATGACCGCAGCGTCGTCAAGCTCCCGGTGCAGACGCTGCGCAAGATCTTCTACATCGAAAACGAATAAACCAAAAACCCGCCCGCTGCGATCGCAGCGGGCGGGTTGCGTTTTGGGTTCGGGTGCGCTCAGTACGCCACGCCCCAGTAGATCATGCACTTGGCGGGCTTGCCGCACACGGGGCAGACATCGTCGATATGCTCCTGCTCAAACGGGATGCAGCGGCTGGACATACCGGCCTTTTCCTTCATCTCGAGCTCGCAGGCGAGGTCGCCGCACCACATGGTCTTGATGAAGCCGCCGTTTTTCTCCTGCAGCTCCTTGGCCTCGGCCAGCGAGTGCGCGGCGTAGGTGTGCTCGTCAAGGTTGCGCTTGGCCTTGTCAAACAGACCCTGCTGCACGTCCTCGAGCAGCGCGGGGATGCGCGCCTCGAGCTCATCGAGCGCGACGGTGATCTTCTCGCCGTTGTCGCGGCGGACGGCGACGCAGTGACCGGCCTCGATGTCCTTCGGACCGATCTCGACGCGCAGCGGCACGCCCTTCATCTCCCAGTTGGCGAACTTCCAGCCGGGGCTGTTGTCGCTGAAGTCGCCCTGCGCGCGCAGACCGGCGGCCTTCAGACGCGCGACGAGCTCCTCGGCCTTCTCGGTCACGCCGGGCTTGTGCGCCGCGATGGGCAGCACGATGACCTGGATCGGCGCGATGTGCGGCGGCAGCACGAGACCGCTGTTGTCACCGTGGGTCATGATCAGGCCGCCGATGATGCGCGTGGACATACCCCACGAGGTCTGGTGCGGATAGGCCTGCTGGTTGTTCTTGTCGGTATAGGTGATGTCGAACGCGCGGGCAAAGCCGTCGCCGAAGTAGTGGCTCGTGCCGGACTGCAGCGCCTTGCGGTCGTGCATCATGCACTCGATGGTGTAGGTGTTCACCGCACCGGCGAACTTCTCCTTATCGGTCTTGTTGCCGCGGATGACGGGCATGGCCAGCTCCTGCTCACAGGTGTCGGCATAGATCTCGAGCATCTGCAGCGTCTCCTTGCGCGCCTCTTCCTCAGAGGTGTGCAGGGTGTGTCCCTCCTGCCAGAGAAACTCGCGGCCGCGCAGGAACGGGCGCGTGGTCTTTTCCCAGCGCATGACGCTGCACCACTGGTTATACAGGCACGGCAGGTCGCGCCAGCTGTGCACGATGTGGCTCCAGTGCTGGCAGAAGAGCGTCTCGGACGTCGGGCGCACACACAGGCGCTCCGGCAGCTCCTCGCTGCCGCCCATGGTGACCCACGCGCACTCGGGCGCGAAGCCCTCGACGTGGTCCTTTTCCTTCTGCAGCAGGCTCTCGGGGATCAGCATCGGCATGGACACGTTCTGGTGACCGGTCGCCTTGAACTTCCCGTCGAGCACCTTCTGGATGTTCTCCCAGATGGCGTAGCCGTAGGGGCGCAGGACGAACAGACCCTTGACGTCGGAATAATCCACAAGCTCCGCCTTGGTGCACACGTCGGTGAACCACTGGGCGAAATCCACTTCCATATCGGTGATCTGCTCGACCTTTTTTTCTTTGGCCATAAGCGCAACTCTCCTCTGTATGACACGCGGGACACCCGCGCAGTCGTAATTTATAATGTATTGGGTAACTTTTATATTTTATGCAATCGCCCGCCGTTTGTCAAGCACGCACAGTGCTCAAAGCAGCTGCTCGGCGACAAAAATGCCGATGAGCACGGCGATCACGCCGTAGAGCACGACGCCGGCGACGGTGTGCCGCTCCGGCCGGCGGTCAAACAGCTGCCCCGCGCACAAAAGCGCAAGAAGCCCCGCACCGGCCCAGTAGATCGGGTTGGCGGCGATGGCCATGACCGCCGCCTCGACGATCATGAGCGCGTACACCGCGATCTGCCAGGTGCGGATGCGCCGCGCGCGGCTGTTGCAGTAAATTTCACGCCAGATGTCGGCAAGCTCGCGGCGCTGGCGGCGGAAAAATGACTCGCGCGTCTTTTTCGCCGCAGGCTCAGCCGCTGCGGTCTCAGGCGTTTGCGCCGCCGTCTCGGGCGCGGGCTCGGTGTAAGAATGCTCTTGCTGCATACGCGATCCTCCCTGCCGGTCAGGTGACAAACCGGCTCTTTTTTCACAGGATACCCCGCCGCAGACTGCCTGTCAAGAGCCGGTGCGCGGTCGAAAAGTGCATTTCGGGCTTGACCGCGCTCGATTCGTGCAATATAATATGTAAATTAGAATGCCATACAATGTGCAATCGAACCCCTTGGAGGTGACCATCTATCAACAGACAGAGTTACATGGCGGAGATCAGCAGCCTGCTCGGCCTGATCACCGACGACCAGACACGTCAGGCGCTCATCGCGCAGATGGAGAATATGTTTGACAACGCGCCCGATGAGGAGCGCCTCATTCAGGAGATCGGCAACCCGACCAAAGTCGCCGTTGCCCTCATCCGGTATGCTGACAGCGGCAAGATCACGCCGGCCGCAGCCCCCGTGGTCGCGCCCGCGCAGGCGGCGCCCAAGCGTGCGCC
>OLOS01003075.1_pt1 | contig 10431 bp, 9 predicted proteins | sample 1672631 | NCBI WGS metagenome assembly OLOS01 (sample SAMEA3136707, study PRJEB25190) | human gut metagenome | biome: human gut; feature: human-associated habitat; material: faeces | place: Austria | collected 2013 | reverse complement strand
TGTGTTAGGCACGCCGCCAGCGTTCGTCCTGAGCCAGGATCAAACTCTCAATAAATGGTATCTTAGCTGCTTCCGCAGTTAAAATCTTATTGAGCTGATTCAATCTCAGCTAATTCAAAAGAATTGTCTGCGGTCTATTCAGACCGCATCCAGAAGTCCCTTCTCTGGTGCTTATTTGCATAAGCTTTTGCTTACATTGTTTAATTTACAAGGTGCACTCTGCGCGCTCACCGCTGAGCTTTTGTTTGGCGCTCTCGGTGAGGTGCTTTGCTAATATAGCATTTTGATCCGCTCATGTCAAGTCTTTTTTCGATTTTTTTGACTTATTTTTTTACGCGGTTTTCAAGGACTCCTATGCCGTCGATCTCGCAGCGGACGACGTCGCCGCAGGCGAGGTACTTGGGCGGGTCAAAGCCCATGCCGACGCCGGCGGGGGTGCCCATGGCTATGATGGTGCCCGCCTTGAGGGTCATGCCCTGGGAGAGCTCCGAGATGACCTCGGCGACGCCGAAGATCATATAGCGGGTGTTGCTGTCCTGGCGCTTCTCGCCGTTTATGTAGCAGCGGATGTCCAGCTCCGGCGCGCCGGGCAGCTCGTCGCGCGTGACGATCCAGGGCCCCATGGTGGTATGGGTGTCCAGACTCTTGCCGAAGTAGAACTGCTTGTGCTCCTTCTGGAGGTTGCGCGCGGAGACATCGTTGAGCACGCTGTAGCCGAGGACGTAGTCGAAGGCCTCGTCTTTGGATACCCTGTATGCGTCCTTGCCGAGCACAACGGCGAGCTCGGCCTCATAGTCGAGGCCGTCCACGATGTCGAAGTGCGGGTCTATCTCCCCGCCGGGGCCGACGATATACGCCGCGCGCTTGGAGAAGTACACGGCCTTGCCCGCGTTCTTGACGAAGTCCTCCTTGCCCCAGCGCTCGGCCTCGGCGCTGTGGTCGATATAGTTCATGCCCAGGCAGACGACGTCCTGGTGCGGCTCCGGAATGGGAGCGAGCAGGCGGACCCGGTCGAGGGCTGTTCCCTCGCCGCGGAGCATGTCCGCGCCGGGGAGCTTGCCGTCGAGGGCCTTGATGAGGGCGTACATGTCGGGCGCGGCCTCGTAGACCATTTTTCCGTCGCTCACGGCGGCGAAGGTGCGGCCATTATATTCACAGGTCAGGAGTTTCATAGCATTTACCTCACTTCAAAATAGTTATATCGCCTATCAGCGGCAGGGGGCGTCTCACGCCCCGGTTGACGTTCAGCATTCCCTGTACGAGCCAGATCAGCGCCGCGATGCTGCCCGCGATGCCTATCAGCCAGCCTATCCCGGGCAGGCCGTCGAAGATGCTTACCAGCACGGCGGCTATGAGCAGCAGCAGGCCCTGGTTGCAGTGGTATCGCAGAAAGCGCGATTTCGGCCTGACCAGCAGGGGTATTATCAGCAGCGGGCCGAGGTAGCAGAGGTAGCCGAGGCTCTGGTTCTCGCGCACGTCGGCGTCGTAGCTCTCGGCGTACTTGTCGCGGCGGCTGCCGTCGTATGTATATGTGCCGCCGTCGCGGTGCGCCGTCTCGCGCCGCTCGTATTTCGGCTCCTCGCGCCGGGTCTGGGCGCCTGCCGAGGCCGTTTTGGCGGTTTTCGGGGGCTTTTTCTCCTTTTTCGGCTGTGCCGTCTGCTTTACGGGCGTGTCGCAGGCCGGGCAGTTCTCAGCCCAGTCCGGGACATAGGCGCCGCAGTTTCTGCAGTAGCTCATCATCCATCACCCACACGGTTTTTCTTTTGTGATTTAACATTATACAACGCCGCGCCACTCATTGCAAGTGGCGCGGCGCAGCTGCATCAGGCACAGAAGCGGTGTTTGCCTATGGTTATTATCTCAGGCCTGGACCAGATCCAGGCGTTGGTAGCCGTGACCGGGTTGAAGTAGTAGATGGCGCCGCCGGAGGGGTCGGCTCCGGCGAGGGCGTCGCGGGCGGCCTGATAGGCGCTGTCTGCCACGGGCTCGTCCCACTGGCCGTCCAGCATGCAGCTGAAGGCGCCGGGCTGGAAGATGACCTCGGATATCGTGTTCGGGAAGGACGGGTGCTCCACCCGGTTGAGCACGACGGCGCCGACGGCCACCTGGCCGGCATAGGGCTCGCCCCTCGCCTCGGCCGAGATGAGCCGCGCCAGCAGCGCGAGCTCTCCGGACTCCTGGCCGCCTGAGGCGGAGCTTGTCCCGTCTCCGGAAATTCCCAGGGCCTCGAGCGTCGCGGGGCCGACCTTGCCGTCCACGGTCAGGCCGTTCTTCCGCTGGAAGTACTCCACCGCGTCCTCGGTCCGGCTGCCGAATATGCCGTCCACCTCGCCGGAGTAGTAGCCCCAGTCGAGCAGCAGCTGCTGTATCTCCCGCACGGTCTCGCCGCTGGAGCCCTTGGCATAGGTCACGGCGTCCGCGCGCTGGGCCAGGGCTATTATCATTATATTGAGCGTGAATATTACGGTAAGCGCAAGTATCAGCTTTCTTCTGTTGTACATGTAAAAAACTCGCCCCCTCGCAGTTTAGAATACGAAGGGGCGGGCTGCTTTATTCTTGATAAAATATGTCAGGCCGCGGCCGCGACAAGGCTGGTCTCGCTGTTCTCGGAGAGGCTGAAGCCCTCGCCGGCGGTGACGCCGGTGCTCTCAACGGCGGGCGCGCCGGTGACGTTGAGCGCGCAGGAGACGGTGACGCCGCCCTCTACGCTGATGGCCGCCGATTCGGTGCTGGTTATGGAGAGGCTGCCCTCGCCCTGGATGGTGACGCTGCCGTCGCCCTTGACGGCGGGCACACCGGAGGACGTGAACACGCACTCGCCGGTGACGCCGATGACGAGATCGCCGCCGTAGAACTCTATGAGGATGTCCGAGGTCGTGCCGGAATCCAGCACGGCCGCGTCGAGCGTGAGCACGCCGTTTTCATACTTCACGCCCTTGTACGCAAGGTTCGTGAGCTGGCCGTTCTTGATGACGGAGATGCCGCAGACCTTGAGCGTGGTGATGGCCTCCGGCTCGGGAGTCGGGGTCGGCTCCGCGGTCGGGGCGTCCAGGTCCGTGGGCGTGGCGCCGTCGCTGACCTCGCCGGTGTCCTCCACGTCGGGGTCGGGCAGGTCAGAGCTGGGGTCGCCGCCGCAGGCCGCCAGCGTCAGCACCAGCGCGAACGCAAGCAGTATGCAAAGGTATTTCTTCATTCCGTTTACCAGTCCTTTCAACTTAGTCGAGACTGCGCGCCTTTATCTGCTCCAGGATCTCCGCCGTGAACTCGTCAAGCGGCATTGCGCCCTTGTCTCCGCCGGCGCGGGTGCGCACGGAGACGGTGCCCGCCTCGGCTTCCTTGTCGCCGAGCACGAGCATATAGGGGATCTTAAGGCTCTGCGCCTCGCGGATTTTGTAACCTATCTTCTCATTGCGCAGGTCGGTCTCGACGCGCACGCCGGCGGCCTCCAGGCGCTTTGCGACCTCGAGGGCCCAGTCGCGGCTGCGGTCGGTTATGGTCATGACCTTGACCTGCACGGGGGCCAGCCACACGGGGAAGGCGCCGGCAAAGTGCTCCGTGATGACGCCGATGAAGCGCTCTATGGAGCCGAGCACGACGCGGTGGATCATGATCGGGCGGTGCTTCGCGCCGTCCTCGCCCACGTACTCGAGCTCGAAGCGCTCGGGCAGCTGGCTGTCGAGCTGGATGGTGCCGCACTGCCAGGTCCTGCCTATGGAGTCGGCGAGGTGGAAGTCCAGCTTCGGGCCGTAGAAGGCGCCGTCGCCCTCGTTTATGGTGAAGTCCTTGCCCATCTCGGTGATGGCTTCCTTGAGGATGTCCTGGTTGTGCTCCCACTGCTCCACTGTGCCGATGTGGTCCTCCGGCATGGTGGAGAGCTCTATCTCGTACTTCAGGCCGAAGGTGGAGTAGACCTCGTCAAAGAGCCTGACGACGCCCTTTATCTCGTCCTTCATCTGCTCGGGGGTCATGAAGATGTGCGCGTCGTCCTGCGTGAAGCAGCGGACGCGGAAGAGCCCGTGCAGCGCGCCGGAGAGCTCGTGGCGGTGGACAAGGCCCAGCTCGCCCACGCGCAGGGGCAAGTCGCGGTAAGAGTGGGGCTCGCTCTCGTAGACGAGCATGCCGCCGGGGCAGTTCATGGGCTTAATGGCGTAGTCCTCGCCGTCGATGACGGTGGTGTACATGTTGTCCTTATAGTGGTCCCAGTGGCCGCTGCGCTCCCAGAGCTCGCGGTTGAGGATGACGGGCGTGGAGACCTCGACATAGCCGTACTTCTTGTGCACCTCGCGCCAGTAGTCGATGAGGGTGTTTTTCAGCACCATGCCCTTGGGCAGGAAGAAGGGGAAGCCGGGGCCGGCCTCGTTCATCATGAAGAGGCCCAGCTCGCGGCCGAGCTTGCGGTGGTCGCGCTTCTTCGCCTCTTCAAGACGAGTCAGGTAGGCATCAAGTTCCTCCTTTTTGAGAAAACAGGTGCCGTAAATTCTCTGGAGCATCTTGCGGTTGGAGTCGCCGCGCCAGTAGGCGCCGGTGCAGTTCATCAGCTTGATGGCGTTGCCCTTGATGCGACCGGTGTTGTCCACGTGGGGGCCGGCGCAGAGGTCGGTGAAGTCGCCCTGCCTGTAAAAGCTGATGTGCGCGTCGGCGGGCAGGTCCTCGATGAGCTCGACCTTGTAGGGCTCGTCCTTCTCCTTCATGAAGGCTATGGCCTCGTCGCGGGGCAGCTCGAAGCGCTCCAGGGGCAGCTTCTCCTTGCAGATCTTGCGCATCTCGGCCTCGAGCTTCTCGAGCACCTCGGGCGTGAAGGTGACGTCGGAATCTATATCGTAGTAAAAGCCGTCATCTATGGACGGGCCGATGGCGAGCTTGCTCTCCGGGTACAGGCGCTTTACGGCCTGGGCGAGGATGTGGCTCGTCGTGTGGCGATAGGTGTCGCGGTATTCCTTGTTTTCAAACGTGTATTTTTTCTCGTCCATGGTCGTTCCTCCTGAAATAAAACACCCCCGCGCCGTTTAAGCGGCACAGGGGTGCGTTTTGATACACACGGTTCCACCCTGAGTTTTACTCTGAGCACGCTTTAACGGGCGCTGTCCGCGCGCGCTTACTCTTCTTCGGCACGCGGGCTCCGGAGCGGTTTCGCGCGGTCCGCCGCATGAAGCGCCTTCCAGCCTCAGGACGCTCTCTCTGCACAGCGGCATCATCGGCCCGCGCGGCCTCCATCACTGCCTCTAACCGACGAAATAATAGCACTATTATGTGTCCCTGTCAAGGACGTTATTCCCCAATTTCTCCCGGTTATTGGCACATCGCGCCCCAAAAACCCGGTGTTTTGCGCCATTAAACGTTGAAGCGGAAGAGCGTCACGTCGCCGTCCTTCATGACGTAGTCCTTGCCCTCGGAGCGCACGAGGCCCTTCTCCTTGGCGGCGGCCATGCTGCCGCAGGCCTTGAGGTCGTCGAAGGCGACGATCTCGGCGCGGATGAAGCCGCGCTCGAAGTCGGAGTGTATCTTGCCCGCGGCCTGGGGAGCCTTGGTGCCCTTTTTGATGGTCCAGGCGCGGCACTCGTCGGGCCCGCAGGTGAGGAAGGAGATGAGGCCGAGCAGCGCGTAGGAGCACTTGATGAGCCGGTCGAGGCCGGACTCAGCGAGGCCCAGTTCCTCGAGGAACATGGCCTTGTCCTCTTCGGGCAGCTCGCCTATCTCCTGCTCTATCTTGGCGCAGATGGGCAGCACCTGGGCGCCCTCGGCGTCGGCTATCTTCTTCACGGCGTTATAGTACGCGTTGTCGGCGAGCGAGGTCATGCCAGCCTCGTCCATGTTCGCGGCGTAGATGACGGGCTTGAGGCTCAGCAGGTCGCAGGTGGAGATGAGCTCCATGTCGTCTTCGGAGCAGTCGTAGCTCCGCGCGCTCCTGCCCTCGTTCAGGTGGGCCAGGAGGCCCTCGAACACCTCGGCCTCGTGCAGGAACTTCTTGTCCCCGCCCTTCGCGGCCTTCTTCGCCTTGTCTATGCGGCGCTCGACGAGCTCCATGTCGGCCATGATGAGCTCGAGCTCGATTATCTCGATGTCGCGCGCGGGGTCCGCGCCGCCCTCGACGTGGATTATGTTCTCGTCGTCAAAGCAGCGCACGACGTGGACTATCGCGTCCGTGCGGCGTATGTTCTCCAGGAATTTGTTGCCCAGGCCCTCGCCCTTGGACGCGCCCTTCACCAGGCCCGCTATGTCCACGAACTCGATGACCGCCGGGGTGTATTTCTTAGGCTGATAGAGCTCCGCGAGGAAGTCCAGCCTCTCGTCCGGCACGGAGACCATGCCGACGTTGGGGTCTATCGTGCAGAAGGGGTAGTTGGCGCTCTCCGCGCCCGCGTTGGTTATGGCGTTGAACAGCGTGCTCTTGCCCACGTTGGGCAGACCCACTATGCCGAGCTTCATATATCATATCTCCCTTATCTTAACAGAGTGCTTCCCAGTTCGTATCGGAGTATTATACCACAGCCTGATGCCAGTCTCAAGAGCATTCTTGGCGCGCAAAAAGCGCAACCGGCGGTTGCGAAACTGCAAGGCACGGCCTATTGCCGCCCGGCCGCGCCGCATGATACACTAAAGCCGAATGAAACACAACAGGAGGATGCCATGAAGCTCAACGAGAAGATATACCTCTGCCGCAAAAAGGCCGGCCTCTCGCAGGACGCGCTTGCCGAGCGGCTCGGCGTCTCGCGGCAGGCCATTTCCAAGTGGGAGACCGGCGAGTCCGTGCCGGACACCGGCAAGCTCCTGCCGCTGGCCAACGCCCTGGGCGTGAGCCTGGACTGGCTGCTCAGCGAGGACGGACCCGAGGAAGCGGCCGCCGCTTCTCCCGGGCGGGGGACGGACGGCGCCGGGAGCACAGCCAGGGCGCAGGCCTTTCGCCGGGGCGTGAAGCGCTGGTGCTGGCTGGCCGGTGTGCTGCTCGCAGTGTGCGGCGCGTACTTCATATACCAGGCCGCCATCGCCAAGCTCGCGGTGTCAGGCCTGCTGAACCTCATAAACATAGACGGCGGGCTGACCGGCACCACCGTGCTCGTGAACGGCGTCGACACGCCCATCGGCGACCTGCTGGCGAACAACCCCGTGTCGGCCATCTCGACGGTCTGGCTGGTCATAGGCATAGTGCTGGTGCTCGCCGGGGCCGTCCTCGCGGTGTTCCTCAAAAAGAAGGTATCAAAGTGAAAAGAGACGGGAGCGTGGCTCCCGCCTCTTTTTGTTTATTTTTCGCTCTTGCCTTCCCCGGGCTCGGTGTCCGGCTTGGGCTCCTCGCTCCTGGGCTCGGTCTCGGCCTTGGGCTCGGTCTCCGGCTTGGGCTCCTCGGGAGCGGGTATGGTGGCCGGCTCGTCGAAGGTGTAGCTGATGTGCTTTGCCGGGGGCTCGATGGTGTTGTCGCGCGGCTTGGGCGGGTCCTTCTTGGGCGGCAGCTCGCCATGGCGGCAGTAGTAGCTGAAGTCCTCGCCGTCCATGCTCTCGTTGGCGAGCAGGTACTCGGCTATGCCCTTGAGGATGTCCGCGTGCTCGGTGAGGATGCTCTCGGCCTTGGCGCTGGCCTCGTCGAAGATGTGCTTGACCTCCTCGTCGATGATGGCGGCGGTCTCCTCGGAATAGCTCTTGGTCGTGCCGAAGTCGCGGCCGATGAAGATGCTGTGGCCGGAGGAGTCGTAGCTGATGGGGCCGAGCCTCTCGCTCATGCCGAACTGCATGACCATGGCGCGTGCGAGGTTCGAGGCCTGCTGGATGTCGCCGGAGGCGCCGGTGGAGATGTCGTCGAGGAAGAGCTTCTCGGACACCCGGCCGCCGAGGGAGACGACGATGTTCTCAAAGAGCTCCGAATAGGAGTGGAAGTTCTCCAGGTCCTCTTTCGGGCGGAAATAGGTCGCGCCGCCGCTCGGGCCGCGGGGGATGATGGTGATATAGTGCACGGGGTCCGTGTGCTCGAGGAACTCGCTCACGACGGCGTGGCCGCCCTCGTGATAGGCGGTGAGCTTCTTTGCGCGGTCGCTCATGACCTTGCTCTTCTTCTCCGGGCCCATCTGGACCTTGCGGATGGCCTCCTCGATCTCGTAGGAGGTGATGAAGCGCTTGCCGTTCGAGACGGCCATGAGCGCGGCCTCGTTGAGCAGGTTCTCGAGGTCGGCGCCCGAGAAGCCGGGCGTGCCGCGGGCAATGGAGTTGAGGTCCACATCGTCCGCGAGGGGCTTGCCCCTGGCGTGGACCTTGAGTATGGCCTCGCGGCCGCGGATGTCGGGCAGGCCGATATACACGCGGCGGTCGAAGCGGCCGGGGCGGGTCAGGGCGTTGTCGAGGATGTCGTCACGGTTCGTGGCGGCCATTACGATGACGCCCTCGTTGTTCGTAAAGCCGTCCATCTCGACGAGCAGCTGGTTGAGGGTCTGCTCGCGCTCGTCGTGTCCGCCGCCGAGGCCGGAGCCGCGCTGGCGGCCGACGGCGTCTATCTCGTCTATGAAGATGATGGCCGGGGCCACCTTCTTGGCCTGGTCGAAGAGGTCGCGCACGCGGGAGGCGCCGACGCCGACATAGAGCTCCACGAAGTCGGAGCCGGATATCGACAGAAACTGCACGCCCGCCTCGCCGGCGACGGCCTTGGCTATGAGCGTCTTGCCGGTGCCCGGAGGGCCGACGAGCAGCACGCCCTTGGGTATGCGCGCGCCCATCTCGGTGTACGCGCGCGGGTTCTTGAGGAAGTTCACGACCTCCTGCAGCTCCGCCTTCTCCTCGTCGCAGCCGGCCACGTCGGCAAACGTGACCTTCTTCTGCTCCTCGCTGCCGAGGCGGGTGCGGGCCTTGCCGAACTTGCCGACGCCCGGCGCGCCGCCGCCTCCGGCCTTGTTCATCATATAGTACCAGAGCGCGAACATGCCGCCGATGAGCAGCAGGTACGGGATCATGCTGACCCACCAGGGGGCCACGAAGCCCGTCTTGAGGTCATAGTCCTTTATGATCCCCTCCGCGTGCTGCTGGTCGATGGTGTCCATCATCTGGTAGAGGAAATAGTCCACGCTGAAGAGCTCGTAGCTCACCGTGGCGTCCGGGGAGGCCGGGTCCACGCCGCGCTTGGTTATCACGATCTCGGAGCCGGTTATGACAAAGGACTCTACCTCCTCTTTGTTGAAGAGGTCCACAACGTCGGAATAGATCATCTTCTCAGTCGTGCTCGGGGTGGTCATGGTGTAGACCACGGCGAGGAGAATGATCATGATGAGCACATAAAAACCGAGGTCACGGGCCCGGTTTCTTTGAGGTTTCAACTAATCTTCACATCCTTCGGGTGCTATGCTGTATAAAGACCGCCTTTCAGGCGTAGATCTCCGGTTTCAGAATGCCGATATAGGGCAGGTTGCGGTATTTCTCCGCGTAGTCGAGGCCGTAGCCCACGACGAAGGCGTCCTCCACCTCGAAGCCGGCGTAGTCGGCCCTGATGTCCGCCTTGCGGCGGGAGGGCTTGTCGAGCAGCGTCACGATGGAGATGGACGCGGGCTTGCGCACGGAGAGGTATTGCTTGAGGTAGCTGAGCGTCACGCCGCTGTCGAGGATGTCCTCGACGATGATGACGTCCTGCCCGGCTATGTCGCGGGAGAGGTCCTTGTTTATCTTGACCGCGCCGGTGGTCGTGGTCCCGTCGCCGTAGGAGGAGACGGCCATGAAGTCCATCGTGCAGTGCAGGTCCACGCTGCGGATGAGGTCCGCCATGAAGATGAAGCAGCCCTTGAGCACGCCGACAAAGAGCGGCTCCCGGCCCGCGTAGTCGCGGGAGATCTGCCTGCCCAGCTCCTCTACCCTCGCGTGGATATCCGACTCGGTGAGAAGTATTCTCTCCATATCCTCTCTCATTTTACCTGTCCCCCGACTAAAATGTTTATTTTTTGATGACGTCTATGCGAAGCGCCATGCGACCCTCTTCGGGCCTGACGCGCTCCGCCGCGCCGAAGCCGCAGACCGCTATCGGTCCCGCCTCATCCCGGATGACCGGCACGAGCTCGCGCTCGGCCTGGGTGAGGTGCCGCTCGGCGAAGAGGTCCGAGAGCTTTTTGGTGCACCCGCGGCCCTGGAGCCGTATTTTGTCGCCCGCCGCTCTCGGCGTACAGGTTATAGTACCACAGATATTCTCATATTGAAAGAAAAAAGTGTTTAATGAACTGTGAATTTCGCCCGAATATACCGTGAGGGCGCTGTGCAGTATGACCCCGGCCTCGGGTATCTCAGTGTCGCCGCCTATGACGAGCTCCCTCACGGGCAGGTGCTCGGGCGCCGCCGCGCCGAAGCTCAGCCGCCCCTGCTCGCGCTTCAAGCGCAGCCCGGGCAGGTCCAGAAAGCCCAGTCCCTCGCCCTTTGCGAGTTCCAGCGCCGCGGCGACGTGCGTCTCCGAGAGCTGCGTGCCCGCCGCGAGGC
>OLOS01003072.1_pt1 | contig 10442 bp, 9 predicted proteins | sample 1672631 | NCBI WGS metagenome assembly OLOS01 (sample SAMEA3136707, study PRJEB25190) | human gut metagenome | biome: human gut; feature: human-associated habitat; material: faeces | place: Austria | collected 2013 | reverse complement strand
GGCGGGGTGCACATCAATGCCTCTCTCCTGTCCCAGATGTCCTATAAACTTTATCAGTATGGGATGTCTTTGGAGGAGGAGTCGCGGTTGTGGTTTACCTGTATGGGGCTCATTACCCCAAAATCCGATTACAATGAAATTTACGAGGCGCTCATGATGAGTGTAAAAATGCTCGAGCTCGACCAGCGGTATGCGGATTTTCTAACAGATGCTTTCCAGAAAGCAAAACTGATATCATGAGAGGATGCCTGAAGATGCTGAGGAACAAAAAAATTAAAACCATACTCTTAACCATAATCGTGGCAGCGATGGCTATGATCCTCGCCGGATGCGGTACGGGTAGTTATGCAGTAAATGAAAAGGACAGTGAAACAGAGATTACCGTTCCAAGTAGAATGCGGCTTTTCAGTGGATATGACTGCGGATTTTCTTTCCTCTATCCGTCTGAATACCGAATCGGATGGAGCGAAAACGATGGCGCTTATGTTTACTGCGGCGAGGAAAATACCGCTCCATATGTTCTTGTCTATCGGAAAAACACAAGGAACATGAGCCCTGAGAAATACTTTAAGGCTACCGATGAATTGATGCTGAAGAGCTTTGAAAATGTGGAGTCTACTCCCATTCAGGAGGTAAAGGTAATGGAAAAAAGCTTATACCTTACCCGTTACCAATGCTCGGACGGTTCAAAGCAATATGTGATAGACAGATATTTTGAACCTTATCCGGATTTTTATCTTCAGTATACTGCTATTTCAGACAAAGCAGGAAGTCTGAATACTCCGCTTTATTATGCGATAGCCACATCCAAGCTGGCGGAGGAGGCCTATGTTGGCGCGTATTCCGATAAGGTTTCACTACACGAGCATACAGACACGGGGATGAGCATCAAACTTCCCGATATGCTGAAACTCAACGATCTTACCATCGGCTATTTTGCTTCGAATGACAACGCAATCATGGTCGCGTTGCTCAGCACGGAGGACGGAGGAGTGCCCATTTACAACCGGCAGGACTTCATCGACCGGGCAGCCGCAAATCCAAATTTTGTGGCAAATTTTCTGGGCGTAGATACGGCAAATTTTACTGAGGGCGAGGAGCGACAGCTTGGGGGCAAGAGCTTTTATTGCTATCCCATGACAATGACCTCCGGGGAAGAAACCTATACCGGCTCCCTCTGTATCGCAAATGCAGATGAAACTGGTTGCTGGATGCTCTGCTACGCAGTACTCGACGATTGCCCGGCTCATGATGATATGATGGCTCTGTGCGCGAGCTGCATAGAAAGCATCTCATTTAAATAACTGGGGAGGAATAGAGAATGAAATACAAATGGGAAAAAATAGTCTGCCTTACTTTGGCAGTGATCTGCTGCTTATCGGTTGCTGCCTGCGGAAGTTCTGAGAATGCCGGAGGATTAGGAACGATAACGATGGATGACAGCCCGTCTTCCAGCTTTGGCGTGGGCACGCTTGGTGGTTCTGACGGGAATCCGAACGATGGGACGGATAAACCGAACCAAGTTCCTGATGAAACACCTACAACGCCGGCTCCGGATCCGACGCCGACTCCTGCGCCAGCCATGGAAACCGAGCTTTATGAATGTGACTGCTTCACTATGACCATTCCTAAGGGCTGGAAGGTAGAGTATACGCCTTATGATGCCGGTGACGGAGCGGTTCGAATTATTATTGCTGCCTTCGATCCAGAGGATACAAACAACCGTATCTTCTTCGCTTCGGCGCTGGAGCCGTACTTCATTTCCAACGACGCAAAAAACGCATGGCTTCCCTACATGGACAGCAGTTTTGAATGGGCTCCAGTGATCGAAGGGGATCCTTCGGCCGAAAAAGCGCTGGGACAGTGGCCGACCTGCTACACACTCATGCAGGCACAAGGAGGGGGATTTGAGAAGTATTTCAGTCAGTATCATCTGGAGGGCGTTTACGATTCAGGCGTCGCCGACGGTTCTACCAATGCCGACATGACCTCCTCCGTGCTGGCACAGGTGAGCATTCCCGGGGCGGCGGAGACATACGATATGTATTTTCAGAACGAGCTGGTGCTGACCGACCCGCCCTCAGGCATCGACAGCAGCGCCAAATATTATATCGGTTGGGGAACCAGAGGCATTGTCATCAAAACTTCCCAATTTGACGCCTGCTATGAGACGCTCGCCAACTGTCTTTGGAGCATGGATAACTCAAAGATGGTAGAAAAATATGGAGGCAGCAATGCGCAGGGCATCACCGGCAGTTCCGAGGACGAAGGATTTGATATTTTGAAATAATGAGTAAAAACGGAATTGTTTGACTTTGCTTGATGCTATCCCTTGCGTCTACCGCCTGCGGGGGCCTTGTGCCTCTGCAGGAATGGTGTTCGGAAGCACACAGGAAGCGGGGATCTTCAGGAAAAGCTGGCATATAACCGAATTATGGCTATGGTGCGCAATATGAAGTGGAAGATAGAGTAGTCCAGCTGTAGATTTAATTTTTATGATAGCTGCCGCCGTTCGTAAAGAGGGGACGTTTCATCCCACCCTCGCTAGGCGCTTGGAAGAAATCCAACGAATGCAAATTTGTATCGGTTAAAACAGCTTTACATCCTTGAACCCTGTTCATGTCAGGCCACCTCCTTCACACACCGGCAGCATGCCAACCTTTTTCATCTGCTCGTAAATGAACATCCTTCCTTTCTGCGTCCACTTCATATTGATCTGCGCCCTATTCGACTGCGGCAGATAGACGGTCTCAGTTCGTGTATACCATTTATTTGTATACTTATGATGATCTTGATGGTAGCCTTATCGTTCGCTACGTCGAAGATGACGAGAAGAACGGAGGCAAGCAACGCAGCGAGGCCAATGTTGACGCCGAAGGCAAACACGACAATTACCACAGCGGCACAGGCTACAAGGGTAAGGTTCTGCTTCTTGTCAAACTTAGGCATATGCCGGTAATTGCATGCTAATATATAATATTTGAAAACTGTAAAAACTACTTCTCTAATGCATCGCAAATTTATGTAAACAAAGAACATTGACGGACGCAAAACGTTATATTGAAAATAACCTTATCAACTGTAAAATTCAGTTATCCAGGACATTTTGTCGTTAGATATATCCGGTTGGTTATGGAGAAAAGTATACGAAAGTTATTAGACAAAGAGTAAAACGGATGATAAAGTCTAGAAAATACTTCAGGCGTAGTTGCGATACGGCTGAACCGAGATGAGCGGCAAAGGAGAAGATAATATGAGGATGTTTCGGACGGTGTATATGCGCGGTGGTACGAGTAAGGGATGTATGTTCCTCAAAGAGGATCTACCAGAGCGGGAACAGTGGGATGACATTTTTCTACAGGTTATGGGAAATCCTGATCCGAAACAGATTGACGGAATGGGCGGCACCGTATCTAGCAACAACAAAATCGTAGTCATGGGGCGCAGCAACCGCTCTGGAATCGATGCCGATTATCTTGTTGGTCAGGTAATTGTAGGGAAAAAACAGGTGGATTATGCTTCTAACTGCGGAAATATGACTGCTGCAGCCGCCGCATATGCTGTTGAGGCAGGATTGGTTTTCAATCTTACAGAACCTGTCACAACGGTTCATCTTTATAATGAAAATACTGATCGCCGCATAGATGTGATGCTTCCGGTGCGCGGTGGCAGGTTCTACAATGAGGGAACGTGCAGCATTGCGGGTGTAGATGGCACGGCAGGTGAGCTGCGTGTGGGCTTTTTGGATCCTGCCGGCAGCAAAACAGGCTGTCTGCTTCCGACGGGGCATGTGCGTGATCATTTAATGTTGGGAGATGGCAGCAGCATTGAAGCGACCATTTTGGATGTTTCCAACCCCATCGTATTGGTGCGAGCAGAGGATATTGGAGTTACTGGGTTGTAGATGCCGGATGCGATCGACCGTGATAAGCAACTAAGTGAGCGCTTGGAGCGTATCCGTGGCGCAGCTTGTGTGCAGATGGGATTTGCTGAGGATCTAGAAGATGCAACGAAATCAAGTCCGGCCGTTCCGAAAGTCGGGTTTGTGGCACGGCCCGGGACATACAGGGACATCGCGGGAAAGACAGTGCTACGAGATGAACTGGATATCGCGGCGCGTGTGATCAGCGTGTTCAAATGCCATAAAGCGTGTCCGCTAACGAGCGCGTCGGCAATCAGCGTTGCCGCTTTTTTACCGGGCAGTGTCGTGGCGGAGATGCTGCAAAAGGCCCCGGAACGCGGAACTCCTATATGCATCGGCCATCCGTCGGGTATCATCACGATGTACCCAGAATTAGACGGGGACGGGACAAGAATGAAAGTTCACAGTGTGGCTGTACAGCGTACGGCACGTCGCATCATGGATGGCTTTGTTTACATCCGCGACTAAAGAACACCCGAACAGGCAAAAGAGATGGTAGGCACATGCCGAATATGGAGTCAACGCTCTAAGTCATATACAATAGGGAATGTTGTTGGCTGAAGCTCGGGAACAGTATGGGCCGCATACTTGACAATGTCAATAAAACGACGGCCTGCAGCCGAAATCGTATGCCCTTCCTTATATGCCACAATGAGCGTTCGAAACAATGCAGGATCTGAAATTGTGCAGCATATTACACGTGCTCCTTCCATCTTTTTTGCGAGTACACTGTGTGTTGGCGTAATAATAAAGCCAAGTCCATCGCGTGCAAACATGCGCGCTGTGGATGTATTGGAAATTTCCATGATCTTGTGAGGATGAATTGAGAAACGCTCAAACAACTGTGTCGAAGCGCGGTATAATCCACGGTCGGGTGTGCATGAAATATACGCTTGGTCTTGGAGCCGTTCCGGGTGGATGTAGTGAAGGACACGCTGCTGATAGTCGATGTGGGAAAGATCAAGTTCGTAGAACATGGGGTGCTCTGGTGATGCCATGATCATCAGCTGCTCATCACGGAGCACTTCATATGAAAGCCCGGCGGTTGCCATTGGGAGAGTTGTTACGATAGCAAGATCGATCGATTCGCGGAGTAGGCTTTGTTCAAGAGCACCGGATGAGATTTCCTCCACTTTGATATCAATGCCCGGACATTCTTTCAAAAAGGGAGGGACGATGTGCGGGAGCCAACGCTGACTTCGCGTATCAGGAATTCCGATCACAAGGCGTCCCTTACGCATGTCGGCGATTTCTTCGAGCTCTTTGTCCAATTGGTATTTCATAGCCGCAATATTCTTCATGCCTTGCAGATAACGTTCCCCCGCATAGGTGAGGCGGATGGGAGTAGAGGAACGGTCGAACAGCCTCACCCCTAGTTCCTGCTCTAACCGAGCAAGGCTTTTTGTTAAAGCAGGCTGGGAGATATAAAGCTTTTGCGCTGCACGCGAGATGCTCTTCATTTCGGCAATCATCTCTACATAATGATATTTCGTCAAATCCAATGCGATACGCTCCTATTCTGGATGTTGAGTGAACCATAGATTCACAGGGACATATATGGTTTTGAAGGGTGGGCATCATTCGCGGTATTTTGTAGCTGCTTGCTGTAGCCCCCCTACGCCTGCACGGCTAAGCGTACTACGCACACTGCCTGCTGCCTCGAGACTATAAGTCTGCAGGTTTTGGTGCGTTTTGCGGCTGAGAAGGGTAGAACAGTGGTGCTGTTTTAACCCACGAGAACAATGAAACAAGCCAAATCCGGTGGATTGCGATATATGTCCCCCCTTGCTAATGAATAGTTTATTTATATTATACATTAAATCACAAGACAAGAACAACAAAAACATCTATAACCTGAAGGTTATAGATAGACGGAGCAAAGGGATATTGGACAATTTTACACACCGATAATACAATATACTAAACTAAAGCATATGCATGTGAACATAACGAATAACGCGATAAAATTTTGTATGATCTTAAAAGGATTTGATGAATGATGACACAGTATAATCTGGCACAAAAACTGATACATGCACACTTGACTGCTCCAGCAGCACTGGAACCAGGAAACGAGATAACGATTCGGATTGACCAGACGCTAACGCATGATATCACGGCGGTTATGAGTTATTTGGCTTTTGAACAACTTGGGCTGGATCGGGTAAAGACTGAGCGTTCGGTCAGCTATCTTGACCATAATTTGCTCTATGTAGATAACAAAACGCCGGATGATCATATTTTCCTGCAGTCGATTGCGCAGCGCTATGGGATATACCTTTCACGAGCCGGGAACGGCATCTGCCATAGCGTGCATTATGCGCGCTTTGGCATTCCGGGAAAGAGCCTGATGGGAACAGATAGTCATACCCCGACGGCCGGTGCAATCGGCATGCTTGCCATCGGCGCAGGCGGTATGGATGTTGCGGCAGCAATGGCAGGACTTCCGGTGCGGATCACTATGCCAAAGATTGTGCGCGTGGAGCTTACGGGCAGATTGCGCCCGGGCGTTTCAGCAAAGGATGTTGTGTTGGAGATGTTGCGACGCTACGGCGTTAAAGGCGGCCTTGGCCGCATCTTTGAATATACCGGAGATGGTGTTGCTACACTGGAGGTACCTGAACGCGGGACAATTGCAAACATGGGAGCGGAGATGGGAGCGACAACGTCAGTTTTTCCCGCAGATGAAACAGTCCAGGCATTCTTCCGTGCACAAGGCCGGGAAGATGCGTTTGTTCCGCTCCTGCCGGATGAAAAATGTACATATGACGAAGAGATTACGATAGATCTAGGATCGCTGGATCCGCTCGTAGCCTGTCCGCATATGCCGGACAATGTGAAGCGGCTATGTGATCTGCCATGCATCCCTGTGCAGCAAGTATATATTGGAAGTTGTACAAACGCTTCCTATACGGATATCAAAAAGGCAGCCTTGGTTCTGAAAGGACATCATGTGCATCCAGACGTAAGCCTTACAGTTTCTATCAGTACACGCCAAATTTTCCGTGAACTGCTTTGCGACAGTACGATTACGGATCTCATTGACGCAGGCGCGCGTATCACAGAAATTGCCTGCGGCGCATGCTGCGGCCTTGGACAGGCACCTGCGACCAACGGCGTGTCCGTGCGCACCTCAAACCGAAACTTCAGCGGCCGCGGAGGTACCAAGGATGCATTCCTCTATCTTGTGAGCCCGGAAGTGGCCGCCGCAACGGCGGTACTCGGTTTCTTAGCAGAACCCGGGGCAGTGCTCGACGATCTATCACCACTGGCGGCTGTGCGAGAGCCTGCGGGCTACCATGTAGATGACAGCATGTTGCTTGCACCGCCAGAGGATGGGAGAGACGTAGAAATACGTCGTGGGCCAAACATCAAACCTTTGCCCGTCAATACGCCACCTGCTGAGCGGCTTTGTGCAGATGTAAGCTTGAAGGCGGGAGACAATATTTCGACCGATGATATCACACCGGCGAACGCACAACTTTCCTCAATGCGTTCTAATATCCCGCTGATTGCGGAATATGCTTTTTCCCGTTATGACCCCGATTTTGTATCCCGCGCGAAGGAGATGGGGACGAGCATTATCATCGCTGGTGAAAATTATGGTCAGGGATCAAGCCGGGAGCATGCAGCCATTACGCCCATGTTCCTCGGTGTAAAGGCAGTGGTTGCAAAGTCAATGGCGCGCATCCACAGAAATAATCTGATCAATCATGGGGTTATCCCGATGTTATTTGAAAATCCTTCCGAATATGACGGAATATCCTTGGGGGACAGGTTAGAGATTGACAGTCTGCCAGATCAGATCGTTAAACGCCGTGTCCTCATCTATAACCGCACCAAGGGCATCTCTTTTTCAGTGCGCCTTGAATTGAGCGACACGGAAGTTGCGATCATTCTTGCGGGGGGGCGTTTACCCTATATTAAATTGTATGGCGGAAGCAATTCCGACAACAAATAAAAAACAATGGGAGGAAAACAAAATGTTGAAACGTATCTTTGCCTTGTTGCTGGCCTGCATTACGGTATTTACACTCATGGCTGCCTGCAACAATGCACCGGCAAATGAGCCAATGGTACCACCAGAAAACACTCCTGCCACAGGTACAACTGGGACACCTGGAATGTCTGATACAGAAGCTACCCCTGCGCCTGCAACGGACGAACCCGCCCGCGGCGGATCATTGAAGGTAACGATCAACAGCGACCCTGTAATGCTTGATGCAATGCTCAGCAATACAGAGTCAGAGCAGATCCCTGCATGGCATATCTTTGAAGGCGCGCTTAGCTGTGACGCAAGCGGTGCAGTTTGGCCAGGTGTATGTGAGTATACATTCGAAAACAACGTGCTTACGCTTACCGCTCGGGAAGGTGTAACGTTCCACAACGGTGACGCCTGCACGGCAGAGGACGTTTATGCTTCTGCACAGCGTTGGATTGAAACTGTGAGTGCTGCAAAGGAGCTCGCCGAGAACCTAACGAATATGGAAATCGTTGACAATTCTGTAGTGCTCACCTTCTCAAAGGCCATTCCAACCGTCCTTATCACAGTTGCCTCATATGACCAAGGTCTGGCGATCATCCCCAAGAGCATCTGCGAAAAATATGGTTCAGAGCAGATTGCTGACAGCGACTGCATCGGTACCGGCCCTTACATGTTCGCGGAGCATCTCGCGGATCGTTACGTACTACTTAAACGGTATGATGCCTACGTACCTGCCGCAGCAAACGAAGGTGCAACCGGTATGGCCGCACCGAAGATGGCATACTGCGATGAGATCTACTTTTACCCTGTGAGCGACAAGACCGCTCGTATCACAGGCGTTCAGACTGGTGAATACGACATTGGTATCGGCATTCCAAGCAACATGATTGCTGACCTGTCTACAGACCCGAATCTCGTCGTTGAAATGCGTGACCTTGGTATTTTTGCCTGCATGATTTTCAACAACCAAAGTGGACCCTGCACGGACAAGAACCTGCGCAACGCAATCCTTGCCTGCCTCGATATGAACGAGCTGATGCTTGCGGCACAGGGCAGCGCGGATCTCTACCGTCTCAACCCCTGCTACATGATGACCAGTAGCCAATGGTATGTTGAAGAATCCCTTGGCAAGTACAACAATGTAGACCTTGAAGCTGCAAAAGCATATTTGGAGCAGTCTTCCTATGATGGACAACCTTTGGTGTTCGTGACTACAAAGGACAATGACTACTTCTACAAGACCGCGATCGTTGTGGCACAGATGGTGAAGCAGATCGGCATCGAAATGGATGTTCAGGTTTATGACAACCCCACCCTCAAGCAGTATCGAAATGACCCGACTAAGTACGACATCTTCAGCGGAGGCCTTGGCGATAAGCCCGACCCGACACAGGTTGTTTGGATGGATGAAACATGGGCCGGTTTCTGGAGTAATGAAACTAAGAATGAGCTTGCTGAGCAGCTCGCGAACGAAACGGACTTTGACAAGCGCTATGCGATCTGGACCGAGATCTGCAAGCTCGTATACGAAGAAGTTCCGAACATCACCTTCGGTGAGCGCATCAATCCCGTTGTTTATCGCAACTATGTACACAATATCTTCGACACCAAGCAGAAGTATTACTGGAATACCTGGATCTCCGAGTAAGGCACATATCTCGAGAGGGTGGAGTAAATCTGCCCTCTCCAACCCAAAGGGCCATGCCAAACTCAAGAAAATCATTACGAGGTAAAACATCGTGCTGAGATATATTATTCGCCGTTTTCTTACAGCAATCCCAACGCTCCTGGTTGTTGCGGTGCTGATATTCGTTCTGATCCGCTGCATACCAGGTAATCCTGCTCAAGTTATGCTTAGCGAAGATGCCACGAATGAAGAAGTCGCTGCAATGGAACGGAAGTTGGGGCTTGACCAACCCATTTTTGTTCAATTTATCAAATGGATTTCTAATGCAATCCGCGGCGATTTTGGAAAGTCGCTGTATTACAATGAGCCCGTCCTCGGCATTCTGGCTGCTCGCCTCGGGCCAACGATGTTGCTTGTGTTGTATGCCATGCTCATTGCAACTACGCTCGGCGTAGGGCTCGGCGTTATTGCAGCGGTAAACCGTGGACATATCATCGATCAAATAGCTATGGTAATTTCAATCGTTGGCATTTCGATGCCGGGATTCTGGATAGGCTTGAATCTTGTGATTTTCTTCTCAGTCAAAAATCCGATTTTCCCTTCTGTCGGCTATGTTACAGTTGCAGAAGGTGGACTCAGCCAAGCGCTGTATTATCTGACGCTCCCTGCTGTAGCACTGGGGCTGCAGCGCTCTGCGAGCATTGCGCGCGTTACGCGTTCCAGCATGCTGGATGTTCTTGGAAATGATTACATTCGGACGGCACGCTCGAAGGGCCTTGGAAACAAGAAAATCATCGGACTACACGCGTTGAAAAATGCGGCAAACCCGATCATTACAGATGACATTGCAGGCAGAATCCATGAAGGTGTAGAACTCAGTGAGATTGAGCATTTTGTAAAGGAAGAAC
>OLOS01003071.1_pt1 | contig 10447 bp, 10 predicted proteins | sample 1672631 | NCBI WGS metagenome assembly OLOS01 (sample SAMEA3136707, study PRJEB25190) | human gut metagenome | biome: human gut; feature: human-associated habitat; material: faeces | place: Austria | collected 2013 | reverse complement strand
CAGGATAACATGGTGCCGGGGAAAGGAAGAAGCCGGGAGAGGTCGGTGTACCTCTCCCGGCTCGTGGGAAACACGGCTTATGCCGCGCCGGTATACAAAACAAAACGCCCGTCCCCGGAGGGACAGACGGTACGTTTTTTCCCGGAAAAAACGCTGCTTTTATCCATAAAAGCAGCGCACGATGACTTTCCTGCACACGGAGAGAACGCCCGCTACACTCACAGCTTCTCCTTCGTGCAATTCTCCTGCCCTAACGCCGCGAGACTGACGTCTCCCGTACATGACCTACCTTCTCGGAGCTTGCGCCCCAATGGATGCTGTTCGCCACGGCTTCGCCGCTTTGGTCACTTCCTTGCGTTCACAGTGCCGTTCGCAGAGGGTATCACCCAATTCCTTTTGAACTGCCGCCTGACCGGAATCGGTCTTTACGGTGGCAGCCACACGACATCACAGAACCTGAATATTCAATTTTACGTTATAATTATATAGGGGAAATGATGCTTTGTCAATATGACGGGGGTTGATTTCCGACGGGATGTCCATTAAAATAGGGGAAACCGCGCCTGCGGGCGCGGGGACGGGGGAACGGATTGCCGAACCAGTGACATCGGTCACTGGTTCGCAATGACAGCAATATGGGGGGCTGACTCGGAATGACGGGAGAAATGGACGACGGTGAGAGTGATGGGGAGGTTTGTCACATGAAAAAGAGAGGGATATGCTTGCTGCTGGCGGCGGTGATGCTTTGCTGCGCCGCCTGCGGGAGCCGTCAGACAACGGAGGGCGGCGGGGAGAAGGATCGGTACATGACCGACCCGGTACCGGAGGGGAAGCCTGCACCGGTGGAGCCGCAGGACGCGGTGGTGGACGGCGACGCCGTGGGCAGATGCACGTTTTCCATCTCCTGCGAGACGATATGGGACAACATGGAGCTGTGCGCGGAGAGCAAGAGGACGCTCGTGCCGGAGGACGGCGTTATTTTCCCCGCCGCGGAGGTGGAGTTCTACGAGGGTGAGAGCGTTTTTGACGTGCTGCAGCGGGTTTGCCGGGAGAACAAGATACACATGGAGTCCAGCTGGACGCCCGTATACAACAGCGTGTACGTGGAGGGGATACAAAACCTGTATGAGTTCGACGTGGGAGAAGGCTCCGGGTGGATGTACGCGGTGAACGGGTGGTATCCCAATTACGGCTGCTCGCGCTACCAGCTGAAGGACGGCGACGTGGTGGAGTGGCGGTATACCTGCGACTACGGAGCGGACATAGGCGGGGGATATATGGCAGGGGGAGAGTGAGAAAAAAAAGGCAGCACCGGGAGGTGCTGCCTTTCAGGCTTTTGATGGGTAACGAGGCGGGGGGTCAGAAGGAGACGATCTCGGGGTCGGGCTTGGCGGCGGCGGTGATGGAGGTGACGTAGAGGACGGGACCTACCCCCTGGTAGGCGTCGCACTCCTCCACCTTGACGGTGGCGTGAATCAGCACCCAGTCCTTGTCCTTATAGTTTTCCAGACCCTCGCCGCGGCAGACCAGCGCAAGGAACTGCATATCCTTGTCACAGCAGACCATGGCGAAGCGTCCGGGGCAGTGGACGCCCTTGAACTTCTTGGAGTGGCACATGATCGCCTTGAAGGTGACCTCTATATCCTCGTAGCGTCCGGGGTTGTCCATGATGTCCACGTACCAGACGCCGTAGTCCGCGTCGGGCACCACCAGCTCGCCGGAGGAGAGGTCGAAGGGGGACATCTCCGGGGTGACGTACTCCTCGCTGGTGCCGTCCTCGTTCTCCAGATAAATGTCGGCGCGGCGGTTGACCATCCGCAGGTTGCGGCTGCGAAGCTGGGCGCGGAGCTGGTCGTTGCAGTGACCGAAGATCAGCAGGTCGGCGTTGGTGATCTTCTCCATCATCAGCTGCCCCATGTTCTTGACGTACATCTCGAAGGTGCGGGCGTCCACAAGGCACATGATCTGGTAGAGGATCCAGTTGGCGGGGAGCACCTCGCGGTAGAGCGTCTCCATGCTCCACATACCGTTGTACTCCACGATGACCTGCTTGGGGCGGTACTGCTTTTCCAGCTTTTTCAGAAGCGCGGGGGTCAGGTCGTCCTCGTCCTCCACGGTGTAGGTGAACACGTTGCCCAGCACCTTGGGGTCGTAGGACAGCTCGCCCTCCTCGCAGCACAGGAGCAGGGTGCGATCCTCGGCGGCGAAGCCGTCCCGAAGGATGCCATTGATGAACGTGGTCTTGCCGGCGTCCAGAAAACCGGCAATGAGGTAAACAGGAATATCCATAGCGCGCACCTCCGCTTACAGACCGAACAGCGCGGACAGCTTCGCCTCGTCCAGATGGGAGCCGATGACGCACAGGCGGCCGGTGTAGTCGGCACTGCCGCGGCGGAGCTGGTGCTCCTCCGGCACGAAGTCGAAGTGCAGCCACTCGCCGCCGTCGGCGGCGGGGACGATGCCCTTGGCGCGGAGAATGGCTCCGCAGTCGCCGCTGTCCAGCGCGGTGAGGATGCGCTCCAGATCGGCTTCGGTGTAGGGCTTCACCGTCTCCACGCCCCAGCTGGTGAACACCTCGTCGGCGTGGTGATGGTGATGGTGGCAGGCGCAGTGGGGGTCGTGGCACTCCTCACCGTCGTGGTGGTGATGGTCATGGTCATGGTCGTGGTCATGGTCGTGGTCGTGGTCATGGTCGTGGTCGTGGTCATCATCGTGGTGGTGATGGTGGTCGTGCTCATGCTCATGTTCGTGCTCGTGCTCGTCCGCCTCGTGCTCGGCGCGCATTTTCGCCAGCAGCTCCTCCGCAAGAGAGACCTTCTCAATGGCGGAGAGGATGGTGGCACCGTCCAGCGCGTCCCAAGGGGTGGTGAGGATGGCGGCGGTGGGGTTCTTCTCCCGCAGGAGGGCCACAGCCGCCTCCAGCTTCTCCTGACTGAGACGCTGGGTGCGGGAGAGGATAACGGTGCCGGCGGATTCGATCTGGTTGTTGTAAAACTCGCCGAAGTTCTTCATGTAGACCTTTACCTTGGTGGCGTCCGCCACGGTGACGAAGCTGTTGAGCTTCATGTCGGGGACGTCCTTGACGGTGTTCTCCACCGCCACGATCACGTCGCTGAGCTTGCCCACGCCGGAGGGCTCGATGAGGATGCGGTCGGGGTGGAACTGGTCGTGCACGTCCTTCAGGGCGCGGTTGAAGTCGCCCACCAGAGAGCAGCAGATGCAGCCGGAGGACATCTCGCTGATCTGGACGCCGGAATCCTTCAGGAAGCCGCCGTCAATGCTGATCTCGCCGAACTCGTTTTCGATGAGCACCAGCTTTTCGCCGGGGAACGATTCCGCCAGCAGTTTTTTGATGAGGGTGGTCTTGCCCGCACCGAGGAAGCCGGAAACAATGTCGATCTTTGTCATAGTAAAACCTTCTTTTCTCCGCCGCCGGGGCGGCGTTCAAATTTTATCACCTTATATAATAGACCATTTTTCCGAAAATGCAAGAGGGGGCGCAAGAGTTATGCCGGCGGCGGTGCCGCCGGCATAGGGGCGGTTACTCGCCCATGCGGTCAAGGAATGCTCTGCCGTCGGTCATGCGGCCGTCGGGCGTGGTATCGGGGGCGGTGCCGTTGGTGTCGGGCTGGGTGGTGATGCTGCCGTTGGGTGTGGTGTCGGGGCGGGCTTGGGGCTTTTTGTCCGCACCGCCGCACGCCGCCAGCGTCAACGCCAGAGCCACGGCGGCCACCAGAACCATCACGCGATCTGTCATGGGAGATCCCTCCTTTTTCCATCGTCACGGCGTTGCCTGCGCGAGAGGCGCGCAGCGCGCAGACGTGCGCCGTGCCGCAGTTAGTTTTTGCAGAGACACCGTTTATAGACGCGACACTTTTTGGGTTTTGCGGGAGGAAAGTTGCTTTTTTGCCGGGGACGTGGTACAATGTAGACCTGTTCCAGACGACTACGAAGTGTAATTTACGGAAGGAATACTACTCTTTGTATATATAGGAGGGTTTTGCCATGCAAAAGCTGGAAAAGCAGTATCATATTCACTGTGTGGAGGGCGACGTGGGCCGCTACGTGCTGCTGCCGGGGGACCCGGGGCGGTGCGAGAAGATCGCCGCTCTGTTCGACGACGCGCATTTTGTGGCGCAGAACCGGGAGTATGTGATCTACACCGGCACGCTGCTGGGGGAGAAGGTGTCCGTGTGCTCCACCGGCATCGGCGGGCCGTCCGCCTCCATCGCCATGGAGGAGCTGCACAACATCGGCGCGGATACGTTTATCCGGGTGGGCACCTGCGGCGGTATCGACGTGGGCGTTCGCAGCGGCGACGTGGTGGTGGCCACCGGTGCCATTCGGTTTGAGCACACCAGCCGGGAGTACGCACCCATTGAGTACCCCGCCGTGGCGGACTTTGAGGTGACCACCGCGCTGGTGCAGGCGGCAAAGGCTCTGGGCAAGCGGACGGAGGTGGGCATCGTCCAGTGCAAGGACGCGTTTTACGGACAGCACAGCCCGGAGAGGATGCCGGTATCCTACGAGCTGCTGGAGAAGTGGGAGGCGTGGAAGCGTCTGCACGTGAAGGCCAGCGAGATGGAGTCCGCCGCGCTGTTCGTGGTGGCGAACGCGCTGCAATGCCGCTGCGGCTCCTGCTTCCACGTGGTATGGAACCAGGAGCGGGAGAAGGCGGGATTGGATCAGGAGATGAGCGAGGACACCACCTCCGCTGTGCAGGTGGGCGTGGAGGCGTTGAAGCTGCTGATCCAAGCGGACAGAGCGAAGTGAGAGGAAAGGAAAGACGGCACACGCGGAGGAGGTTATCCACACGCAGAAGCGGACAGCCCGGAGGGGCTGTCCGCTTGTTTAATGAATAGGGAACAGTGGGCGCGGAATGACGGGACGGGGGTCAGAGGAGGGTGGCGTGGAGGGTCTCCTGCTCGGTCTTGTAGTCCATGGCCTCCTGCTGGTAGCTGGCGGCGGCACGGCGGATCTGGGCAAGACCCTCCTCGTCCAGAGGGCCTTTCACACGGGCGGGGGAGCCGAACGCCAGAGAGCCGTCGGGGATGACGGTGCCCTGGGTCACGAGGGAGCCGGCTCCGATGAGGCAGTTGCTGCCGATCTTCGCGCCGTTGAGGACGATGGCACCCATGCCGATGAGGGTGTTGTCACCGACGGTGCAGCCGTGGAGAATGGCACTGTGCCCCACGGTGACGTTGTCGCCCACGGCGACGGGGTAGCCGTTGTCCACGTGCACCACGCAGTTGTCCTGAATGTTGGAGCCGGTGCCGATGGTGATGTCCTCGCGGTCAGCGCGGAGGACGGCACCGAAAAAAATGCTGCTGTGGGCTCCGAGGGTCACGCTGCCCCGGAGGGTGGCGTTGTCCGCCACAAAGGCGGTGGGATGGATGGTGGGAGTTTTCATAGTATACACCTCGCAGGAGTTTTTCTGCATTGTACCACATTGTGGGAAGAAAATCGACAGGAAAAGAAAAAATTGGGCTTACATTTTTCGTTAGAATATGTTATACTGTCAAAAGAAGGGGGTACGCACGGCCGGAAGGGCGTGTGCATTTTTTGTATTTTTGTGGATGTGGATAAGGAGCGTGTGAAATGTTTGCAGCGGGCGATATGGTGGTATACGGCGGCGAGGGCGTGTGCCGCGTGGAGAGTATTGGTCCCTCCGGGCTGCGCTATGACGGCGGGGACAAGACCTACTATCATCTCTCTCCGCTGTACCGCAGCGGAACGGTGATGACACCGGTGGACACCTCCGTGCTTATGCGCCATGTCATCACCAGAGAACAGGCGTTGGCGTTGATCGCCGCGCTGCCGGAGCTGCCGGCGCAGCGTCCCGCAGAGCGGGGGATGCGGGCGGCGAAGGAGTTCTATCACCAGCTGGTGGCGCGGTGCGACTGCGCGGAGCTTGCCTCCATGATCCACGGGATCTGCCGCAAGCGGGCGTGGGCACTGCACCACGGGAAAAAGGTCAGCCAGATGGACGAGCGGTATCTGAAGCGGGCGGAGGAGCAGCTGTACGGCGAGCTTGCCGCCGTGCTGGAGATCGCCAGAGAGCAGGTGGTGCCCTTCATCCGGCAGACGTGGGAGAAGTGGCCGGAGCAGCTGCCGAAGTCGGAGCAGGACGAGGCGGAGGAAAACGCGGAGGCGGCAGCGACTGCGGCGGAATAAGGAGATAACAGGGATGGCGAAAGCCGTCCCTTTCAGGCTGTCGAAAAAGCCGGGGGCTTTTTTCGACAGCCTAAAATAATGTCATTATTTTTGCGCCGCGATGCGGCACAAAAAATAGTCGCTTCGCTCCGCGCACGCCTTGCAGGGCAAGGCTTAGCGTGACATTTGATCCGATTCGAGGCGGGCTTCGCCCCCTCGAGCTCCCCCTGCGAGGGGGGAAGGACTGCGCGTACATGGGGGTATCGACACAGGAACAGGGACGGCTTTCGCCGTCCCTGTTGTGCTGGGGGGGTCAGATCAAAAATTCGGCGGGGGCGTCGTGGGAGGAGAACAGGAGGGGGGAGAGCGTTTTGGCGTAAGCTCCCGTGTTGCCCACCGCCACAAGGTCGCCCACGGAGAGGGCGGGGCCGGTGAAGCCCTTCGCCAGCACGTCGGTGGCGCAGCAGAGGTTGCCCACGATGTCCACCGTCTCCACGGCACCGGTATCGGCGGCGGGGAGGGCGGTGATGGGGAAGGACGTTTCGCCGGTGAAGAGAGGCTCCTGCGGGGCGAGGGGTGCGTCGCCGGCGGCGGTGCGGAGCAGGGCGGCAAGCGCGGGCTTCTGGAAGCCGTTGAGACAGTTCTCCACGATGACGTAGGTGGTGCCGTGGGAGGTCTTTTTGTCCACCACGGGCAGGTAGTACGTGCCCGCCTGCGCCGTCAGGAAGCGGCCGGACTCGATCATCAGCCGCGCACGGAGCGTGCGGGCGTTCTCGTCCGCCACCGCCTGCGCGCTGCGGTGCAGGGCGGCCATATCCAGCGGGGACTGGAGGGCGGGGTCGTAGACGATGCCCACGCCGCCGCCGAAGTTGATGTATTCCACGGTGCAGTGGAGGACGTCGCGGAGGCGGAGTGCCAGGGCGAAGCAGTTTTCGTAGTAGTGGGAGAGGACGTCCGCCGAGAGGTTTTGGGAGCGGAGGTGGACGTGGAGCCCGCAGACATCCACGGGCAGGGTGGACAGCAGCTCACCCAGCGCGGGGAGGTCGGTCTCGTCGATGCCGAATTTGGACGCGCCGTTTGCGCCGCCGTCCATGTTGAAGGCGGGGTTGATGCGAAGCCCGATGGACTTGCGCTCGCCCCGGGCAGCGGCGATGGCGGCGATGCGCTGCACCTCGCCGATAGAGTCGGCGATCAGGTGGCAGCTGTCCCACGCGGCGGTGAGGGCGCGATCCGTCTTGCCGGCGGCGGAGAAGTAGATGTCCTCCTTTGCCATGCCGCACTCGGCGGAGAGGGAGACCTCGCGGGCGGAGGCGGCGTCCGCTCCGACACCCAGCGCGGCAAGGGCTTGCAGCACCGGCGGGAAGGGGTTCGCCTTGATGGAAAACAGAATGTCGAAGCCGGGGAAGGTGCGGCGGAGCTGCTCCGCCTGTGCGGTGAGAATGTCGCGGGAGTAGAGGTAGCAGGGCGCATGTTGACGCGCCAGCGTGATGGCGTTTTCGTTCATGGGGCACCGTCCTTTACTGTGTGATAAGGACAGCATACCATATCCGGAGGGGAAAGGCAAAACATTCCTTGCGCGGCGGCGGGAAATGTGCTACAATACGCCGTGGATATGCGGGTATGGCGGAATTGGCAGACGCGCAGGATTTAGGTTCCTGTGAAGAGATTCGTGTGGGTTCGACCCCCACTACCCGTACCAAAGAAAAAAGACACGCGGAGGCGTGTCTTTTTTGTAGTCACGGGACGAGAATGTCGATCTGGCAGCTTTGCATGGCGGTGAGGGCGGCGCGGTGAGCGTCCTCCGTTACGCCGGCGCAGCAGCGGGCGTCCACGGTGATGGGGGCGTTCGGGAAGGCGGCGCGGAGGAGCAGCGCATTGGAGAGGACGCAGATGTCCGTGCAGAGCCCCACCAGCTCGATCTCCGGCGTTTCGCCGGGGAATCGCTCCGCAAGGAGCCGCGCCACATCGAAGGAGCCGAAGGTGTTTTTCTCCACGAGGGTGTGGGGCTTTCCGGACAGTGCCGCCTGTATCTCGCTGTGCAGGGCGTGACCGGGGGTGCCCTTGATGCAGTGGGGGACGGGGAGCTTTTTGCCCTCCAGCGTTTGCAGGTAGTCCGCGCCGTGGGTGTCCAGCGTGACCAGCAGGGCGTCGCCCCGGAAGGCGCGGATCTTCTCCGCCACCGCGGGGACGATGGACTGCGCCGCAGGGGTGCCCAGCGAGCCGTCCACAAAATCCTTTTGCATATCCACAACGATCAGAGCTTTTTTCATGGTATACGTCCTTTCTTCTCCCGGAGACGGGGAGGGGGTTTGGCACCATTATAGGGGAGGCGGCAGCCGCCGTCAAGGGGCGGCGGGCCGGGAAACATCCCGCTTGACCCTGTGGGGCGGGGTCTGTATAATAGGGGGAGCAAACACATGGTAAAGGGAGAAATCACATGGCGAAGCAGGATCTTCTTCTTGAATTGCGCGCGGGGCGTCCGCTGGCTCTGCGGCAGCAGACCGCGCTGACATTACAGCTGAGCTTCCCCGCGATCTTGGCGCAAATTTCGTCCATCGTCATGCAGTACATCGACGCCGCCATGGTGGGACAGCTGGGGCGGGACGCCTCCGCTGCCATCGGACTGGTGGCCTCCAGCACGTGGCTGTTCGGCGGGCTGTGCAGAGCGTTGGTGGTGGGCTTTTCCGTCATGGTGGCGCAGCGCATCGGCGCAGGCGAGGAAAAGGACGCGCGGAATCTGGTGAAGCAGGGGCTGTGCGCCGGGTTCGCCTTCGGGCTGCTTATTGCCGCCGTGGGCGGCACCATCGCCGGGGGGCTTCCCCACTGGCTCCACGCGGACAGCTCTATCTGTCCAGGTGCGTCCTCGTATTTCCTGATCTTCGCGCTGTCGCTGCCCTTTGTGCAGCTGAACCGGCTGGCGGTGGGTCTGCTGCAGGCGGGCGGAAATATGCGGACGCCCAGCATACTGCTGGTGCTCATGTGCGGGCTGGACGTGGTGTTCAACTCCCTGCTGATCTTCCCCACGCGGCAGCTGGGCGCGTTTACGCTGCCGGGGGCGGATCTGGGCGTGACCGGCGCGGCGTTGGGCACGGCGTTGTCGGAGACGGTGGTAGCGATCATTTTGTGCATCTGCCTGCTGCGCTCCCCCATGCTGGGGCTGCGGAAGGGGGAGAGGCTGCGGTTCGTGCCGGTGCAGCTGCGGCGTGCCGTCCGGCTGGGCGCACCGGTCGCCATTGAGCAGGCGGTCATGTCCAGCGCGCAGGTGGTGACGACGCGGATCATCGCGCCGCTGGGCACCGTCGCCATCGCCGCCAACTCCTTTGCGGTGACGGCGGAGGCGTTGTGCTATATGCCCGGATACGGCGTGCAGAGTGCCGCCGTTACGCTGATCGGACAGAGCGTCGGTGCCAAGCGGAAGGATCTGGTGACGCGGCTGGGCTGGGTGACGGTGCTGCTGGGCATGGGCGTGATGCTGGTGGCCTCCGCGCTGATGTACGCGCTGGCTCCGTGGATCATCGGGATGCTGAGTCCCGACCGGCAGGTGGTGCTGCTGGGCACGCAGGTGCTGCGGATCGTGGTGTTTTCCGAGCCGCTGTTCGGCGCGTCCATTGTGACGGCTGGTGTTTTTCAGGGGGCGGGCAGCTCACTGCTCAGCTCCGTGCTGAACTTTGTCAGTATGTGGGGCGTGCGTATCACGCTGACGCTGCTGATGGTGCCCCACTGGGGGCTGCGGGGAGCGTGGATCGCCATGTGCATCGAGCTGTGCTTCCGCGGTTCGCTGTTTTTATTCTTCCTGTGGCGCAAACGGTGGCTGCCGCGGGAGCTGGTGTGAAAGAAAAATCCCGTGTGACGGAGAACGTCACACGGGATTTTTGGGTGGAGGGAGGCTATGGCGGAAGATTCCGGTTGCGTGGGAGAGGGAAATCCGGTATGATAGAGAAAACGCGAAAAGGAGAACCGCCATGATCGAAGAAATGCTGGCATATAACCGCGAGTTTGTCCGCTCCAAGGGCTATGAAAAGTTCCAGACCAGCAAGTACCCCGACAAGAAAATCGCCATTCTCACTTGCATGGACACGCGGCTGGTAGAGCTGCTGCCGGCGGCGTTGGGCATACGCAACGGCGATGTGAAGCTCATCAAGAACGCCGGCGGCATGATCACCGGACCCTTTGACAGCGCGGTGCGGAGCCTGCTGGTGGGTATCGTGGAGCTGGGCGTGGAGGAGGTCATGGTCATCGGGCACAACGACTGCGGCGTGGCGCATATCAACGCCGATATGATGATCCGCCACCT
>OLOS01003058.1_pt1 | contig 10474 bp, 9 predicted proteins | sample 1672631 | NCBI WGS metagenome assembly OLOS01 (sample SAMEA3136707, study PRJEB25190) | human gut metagenome | biome: human gut; feature: human-associated habitat; material: faeces | place: Austria | collected 2013 | reverse complement strand
TGCTGCATCTGCTCGGCCAGTTCAAAGCCGCCTATGCCCTGGGCAAAGCCCGGATAGTTGTCAATCTGATGGGTCAGGGCCATCTGTCCGCCGGCGGAGAGCCTTTCCAGCACCAGCGTTTCCAGCCCTGCCCGGGCCGCATACAGCGCCGCCGTCAACGCCGGGATTTCCAGCACATACACGCCCCAAAAGCTCGTATCGGAAACACAGGCCGCCAGCGCGTGAATCAGATAGAGCAGCGGCCCTTTCTGCTCGTAGATATCCCGATAGAGCACGCCCCCGCGCCGCATCACCCGCCCGACCGTCAGCAGGCAGTTTGCGTCATCCCAGAGATTGATCGGGTACAGCGGCGAACACTGGGAGGCGAACAGCAGCATCAGCGCGGCCAGCACCGCGCAGGCCGCCAGCGCAAGCCCTCTCTCCTTTTTCACGCTTCATCCTCCTCGTAGGCGGCGATTTCCCGCAGGAATGCGTCGCCGTAACGCTGCATCTTCCCCTCGCCAACGCCCGCGACGCGGAGCATCTGCGCGCGCGTGCGCGGCGCTTTGGCCGCCATATCCTTGAGCGTGGCGTTGGTGAAGATGATGAACGGCGGCACGTTCTGATCCATGGCGATCTGCTTGCGCAGGTCGGACAGGCGGCTGTACAGCGCTTTGTTGACAAATTCCTTTTGCTTCACGCGGCGCTTGATTTCCGGCGCGGCGTCCGTCGGCAGCAGCGCCATGCGGATGGGCATATCCCCGCGCAGCACATCGCGGGCGTAAGCGCCCTCCCGGAGCAGCGGATAATCCCCCTCCGTCACCGTCAGCACGTCGCCCGCGATCAGCTCGTCGATCATCGCGCGCACGTTGGCCTCGCCCTCGGCCTTCATGCTGCCAAAGGCGGAGAGCTTATCCAGCCCGCGCTCGCGCAGCCTCGCGTCCGCCTGACCGCAGAGCACGCGCGCCACCGTCGCCTTGCCGTATCGCCCGTTCATCGCGATCACGGCGGCAACGATCTGCCCGGCCTGACGGCTCACGTCGCGCTCCTCCTCGCGCGCCATGCAGCCCGAGCAGTTGCCGCAGAACGGCTTTTCGACCTTCTCGCCGAAATATTGGAGGATTTTCGCGCGCAGACAGCCGCCGCCTGTGGCGTAGAACGTCATCTGCCGAAGGCGCTCCTTGGCGCGCGCGGTGACGACCTGCCGCGTCTGCTCGTCCATCTGGCTCATATCCTGCGCGTGGTCGATCAAAAAGGTGTTCAGCCGCACATCCCCCGGCTGATACAGCAGGCAGCAGACCGCATCCTCGCCGTCGCGCCCCGCGCGCCCCGCCTCCTGATAATAGCTCTCCAAATCCTTGGGCATGTTATAGTGCACGACGAAGGAAACGTTGGATTTGTCAATGCCCATGCCGAACGCATTGGTCGCCACGATCACCGGCGCGCGGTCGGCGACGAAATCCTCCTGCGCTTTGGCGCGCAGCTCGTCGGCCATCCCCGCGTGGTAGCCCACCGCGTCCACGCCGCAGTCGTTCAGCATGGCGGTCACTTCCTCCACGCCCTTGCGCGTGCCGCAGTAGACGACGCCGCTCTGCCCCCGGTGCTCCGCCAGAAAGCGGCGCAGCTCCGCGTCGCGATCCTTCGCCCTGCGCACCTCAAAAAAGAGATTCGGCCGGTCGAACCCCGTCAGAATGTCGTATGGATTCTGCAATTCCAGCAGCCGGACGATGTCCGCGCGGACGGCCTGCGTCGCCGTCGCGGTAAAGGCGCTCAGGCGCGGCCGCCGGGGCAGCTCGCGCAGAAACGGCGCGATTTGCAGATAGCCGGGGCGGAAATCCTGCCCCCATTGGCTGACGCAGTGCGCCTCATCGACGACGACCTGCGCGATTTTCGCGCCCTTCGCAAAGCTGAGGAACGAATCGGTCAGCAGCCGCTCCGGCGCGACATAGATGATTTTATACGTGCCGCGCCGCGCGTTCTCCAGCGCGAGCGCATACTGGCGCGGGGTCAGGGAGCTGTTGAGATACGCCGCGCGAACGCCGTTTTGCAGCAGCGCGAACACCTGATCGCGCATCAGCGAAATGAGCGGCGAGACGACGAGCGTAACGCCCTCCAGCACGAGCGCGGGAATCTGGTAGCAGATCGACTTGCCCGCGCCGGTGGGCATAACGGCCATCACGTCGCGCCCGCGCAGAACGGCGGCCACCGCGTCCTCCTGCCCGGGGCGAAAATCGTCGTAGCCAAAAACCTCTTTGAGCGCCGCGCGCGCCGCATCCATCGGTGTCATCTCTGCTCCTTTTTTGGGTATGTTCAGGGTCACGTTTGGGGCTTCGCCCTACGACCCGGCAGGAACCCGGTGTTCCCGCATCTCCCGCTTTCGAAATTGATTGCTGGTCATTCCATGCTTCACTGGTTTTCTATTATATCGCTCCCCTCTAAGAAGCGTCAAGTGCGGGCAGAGAATAAGCGTCCCCCGCCCGGCGCACACTAGGCGCATCGGGAGGTGACGCTTCTTGAACGTATATCCGAATCTCTACGCGCTGCTGGAAAGCGATTCCCACGCGCGGCGCTTATTTGAACACGCGCCCTCGCAGGTGCGCCGTCAGCTTCTCACCCGGCGGCAGGCCATCCGCTCGGTTGCGGCGCTGGACGCGGCCATCGCGGCCTTTTCGGCAGAATAGAGAAAGGGCTGTCAAGTTTTTTGCTTGACAGCCTCAGACTGCAGACAAAAAGCTATTCTCCCCCCCGAAGGGGGGGAGAATAGCCCTTTCCGCAAATGAAAGAATGGCTGAATTTCTTGATTTTGCTATTCAAGCCAAGTTTGCTTATGTCAACAAACTGAGGCTGTCAAGTTTTTGCTTGACAGCCTCTTTTACATATGCTTTGTTAAGGAATCGCACTTATCGCTTGACCGATGCTCTTTTACTGAGCCGCGGTGAAGGAAGCGGCAATCGCGTCAGCCACCGGCAGGAACGCCTCGTCGGAAGCCGGGGTGAACATGAAGATGTAGTAGCCCGCATCGACGGTATCCATCACGACGATGCCCAGCACATCCTCCTCCGCGTCGTGGAACGCGACGACGGAAGTGCCGTTGAGATCCTGCACGGTCGCGGTCGGATAGACCTCGGCCAGACCCGGCTGCGCCTCTTCGGCGGTCATCGCCGCATCCATCGCGGCGTAGGTGATGACCAGGCTGTTCGCACCGTCCGCGGAAGCGGCGGCAAAGACATAGCCCTCGGCGATCTCCTCGTCATCCAGCTCGACCGTCTCCCAGTCGGCCGGGATATAGAACTGGAAGCTCTCAGCCTGAATCAACTGGCCTTCGGCGGTCAGGTCGGTCAGCGCGGCCTGCTCGGCGGCGGCATCCGCCTCGGGAACGCTCTCGGCCATCGCGGCGGCGCCGAAGCACAGGGTCAGCACGGCCAGCAGCATCGCAAGCATCTTTTTCATGGGAAAAACCATCCTTTCGTCGATCTTTCGATCATTTTTTAGGTCACGCTTAGTATAGACCAATAGCGCGATTCATGCAAGCATTTTTGCGCGAACGACGTTTTTTCTGCACGAACAGTAGGCATTTTCCCCAAATATATACGCACGGCGCGCGGCCGTTTATGGTATACTGAGTCTATCGTCACTTGCGGAGGAAGGATGTTTGCCATGAACATACGCATTGCCATCGTCGATGACCAGGCGCAGACGCGCGAGCTGCTCCGGCAGGATCTGCTGGTTCGCGTTCCGGACGGCGCGAGCATCGCCTGTTTTGACAGCGGGGAAGCTTTTCTGAGCGGCTTTACGCCGGGGGACGACGCGCTCGTTTTTCTGGATATCTGCATGGAGGGCATGAACGGCATCGAGGTTGCGCAGCGGGTGCGCAAGCGGAGCGCGCGCTGCCTGATCGTCTTCCTGACCTCTTCGAAGGAATATGCGTTCGATGCGTTTCCGATTCACCCGTTTGATTATCTGGTGAAGCCTTACAGTGCCGCCCGGCTCGATCACGTGCTTTCCGGGGCGATTCGGCTGATGGAGGAGAGCGAGCAGCTCGTCGAAATCCACCTGCCGCGCCAGACCATCCGCCTGCCGCACGGGCAGATTGTCGCCGTCACCTCCCACGGGCACGCGCTGGACATCTTCACGGTTTCCGGCGCATGCCTGAAAAGCTCGCAGACCTTCGCCGAATTGGAGGCCGCCCTGCGCGGGGACGAGCGCTTTCTGCCCTGCAACCGCGGCGTGCTCGTCAACATGGACGAGGCGCTCAAGCTTGACGGCGACAGCATCCTGCTGACCGACGGCCTGCGCTTCCCCCTGCGCCAGCGCAACCGGCTCGATTTAGTCAACCGCTTCTCCGAATACCAGATCAAGCGCATGAAAAGGGGGTAACGGCCATGTTTTTCGCCCGCTATGCCGCCAAGTTGGCCATCTGCTGTCCGTTCGCGCTGCTGTGCTATCTGCCACTTTCCGGCTTTCTGCGCCTGCCGCTCAAAAAGCTCGCCGCACTCAGCGCTTTGGGCGTCACGGCGTTCGTCGGAATCGGCGCGCTGGCCTGCTGCCGCTTTCAGCTTTCCGTCAACGCGCTGCTGTTCCCCGCCCTGCTGCTCTTCCTGCTGCTCTATCTGAAATCGGTCGTACTGCCGCCATCCAAGGCACTGTTCGTCTTTTTCACCGCCACGATGCTCGTCTCCTTTTCCGCCACGCTGAGCTGTTATCTCTGCGCGCCGCTCGAGCTGCACAACGACCAGCCGGTGTTCACGCTCCCCTCCGGGCTAATCGGTCTGGCCCTCACGTTCGCCGTTCTGCTGGTTTTTTCGCTGCTCTTTCGCAGGAAAATTCATTGGATGCTCTGCAACGTCAGCTTCAGCGCCATCTGGCGCGCGCTGTTCGTCGCGCCGCTGTTTCTGACCGGCCTGTTCATCTGGATGACGCCGATATACCCCGCCGTCGTGCTGACCGGGCGCGTGCGGGAAATCAGCATCGTGCTGCTCATCAGCTTTCTGAGCCTTCTGTTCTGGTTTTATTACTTCGTCTACCTCACCACCCGAAAGATGAGCGAGGCCGCCGAGCTGCACGCGCAGAACCAGCTTTTGAGCATGGAGAACACACGATACCGCGAGCTGCGCGAGCACATGGACGCGACCCGGCAACTCCGCCACGATTTCCGCCAGCATCTGCACGTAATCGCCGGACTGAGCGAGGCGAAGAAGTACGACAAGCTGAACGACTATCTGGCCGAATACGAGGGGCGGCTGGCCTCCCCGCACACGATGCTCTGCGCCAACGCCGCGCTGGACGCGATTGCCGGCCACTATCAGCGCATCGCCGAGACCCAGAACACGCGGATATCCTGGCGGCTCGATCTGCCCGAGCGCCTGCCGCTCGACGAGGTCGATCTGTGCATGATGCTGGGCAACCTGCTGGAAAACGCGCTGCGCGCCGTCTGCGCCCTGCCCGTCGAGACGCGGGAGGTTCGGGTGGTTTCCGGCATGATCGGCGGCGCGATGCTCGGCCTGTCCGTGGAAAACGGCTATGTCGGCGAAATCGACTTCGCCCCAAACGGCCTGCCCACCTCGCATAAAAAGGATCACGGCGTCGGTCTGGCCTCCGTCGCCGCAACGGTCAAGCGCCACAACGGCACGCTCTCCATCGCCGCGAAGGACGGCGTGTTCAGCGCCCACATTCTGCTGAGCCTGTGACGCGCAAAACGCGCCCTCCCGCCCCGCGCATCCTGATTTGCAAAATAATCTCGCCGCCTTTCCATCCACGCTGACATGATCTGACACAATGGGACGTGTTCATTTTGAGCCTTTCGGGATATGATATTTATATCATCAATCTGCCCGGGAGGAACTCGACATGCTCGTTTCGTTCAAGGCCATCGGCCGCAACATCCGCGCCGCGCGCACCGCGCTTAACATCACGCAGGAGGAAGCCGCCGACCGCCTGAAAATTTCCCAGCTTCATTTCGGCCGTCTGGAGCGGGGCGAACGCCCGATTTCGCTGGAGATGCTGGCGCAGATTGCTTCCGTCCTCGACGTTTCGCTGTCCGCCCTGCTCAACGGCTGCATGATCGGGGAGGATTTTTCCCAGCGCCCGAGCCGCGGTTCGGAATCGCTCGGCCAGAGCGTCGCCGCAATCGCCAACGGCTGCTCGTCCGCGTCCCAGCGGCTGATGCTCGAGCTTTGCCGCGTCGTGGCGCAGAGCGATAAACAATCGGATGTCAAACCGGAAGGCGAATGAGCCTTCTTTTTTTGTGCCCGTGCCGTAGGGGCGCGCACTGCGCGCCCGCCCCACCTCGCGCGCTCTCCTTCGCCCGTCGATGCGTTCGCCGCGCAGACAAAACCCCTTCCGACCCACAGGATCGGAAGGGGGTTCGCTTATTCCGGCAATTCTACAATCGCCCATTGAGACCGAACCGGGGTAAATCCGCCCGTTTCGGCGATATAGTCCTGTCCGCCGAGCTGGAATATGAACACCTTGCGGCTCTCCGGAGAAAATGCCGCCGCCTTGGGGCGGCTGAAATCGAGGTTGCTCCAATCCATGCCGCGCACATACACTTCCTCCATCCTGCCGTTTCGAAGAACCATCAATCCGCAATGGGTGGCGCTCGTCTGCTCGTCTCTGCTCGTTTTATGGCGGTTGAGCAGGGCAACCGTGCCGCCAACGCGCATAAAGGCCTCCTGAAACGCCGACGCGCCCATGTTCTCATTCATGGCATATTCCTCCATGACGCGCCCGTTTTCATCCAGGCGGAGCAGCTTCTGTACCTCCGCCGCTGTCAGCGAATCATCCACCGCCCACATCGTGCCATCCGCCTGCGGGTACAGGCTCGTCACATGGAAGCCCGCGGGCAGCGCATCCGCTTCGGCTTCCCGGATTTTCTGCCCCTGCATGTCATAAAAAGCCATCCGCGTTCTCTGCTCGGCCTTGTCCCAACCGACGAGCGCATAGCCGTCCCGCGTCGCGTACAGACCCGTGACCGTCTCGCGCATATCCAGATGAAAAACCACGTCGCCGCGATCATCCACCTGCGCATAAAACGGCGTGTTTTTCGTTCCGACCGAGCCGCTGACGATCAGCCCGCCGTGCCCCGGATCGCAGAAAAGAACCTCCTGACTGCCCGCATCCAGCCCGCTGAGCGCGCTGGCCGACGGAAGCCGCCGCCTGTCCAGCAGTTCCCCGTCCGCGCTCAGCGTCGCCAGTTCATAGAGATCATATTCAAACTCATGGTTCACCTCGCGGCTTCGGTTGAGCATCAACTGAATCCGGCCGTCCTCCAACTGCATCGCGCCGGTAACGCTGCACTGTTCGTTCTCCTGCGCATCGAGGGTCGCGCGCCAGATCGTCTCTCCATCTTCGTTTATGCAGGCGGCGAACACCCTGCGCGTATCCCGGTTGTTTTCCGCCATTTCCCGCCCCGCAGCCAAAACCGTTCCGTTTTGCAGGGTCAGCAGCTCGTCAATCCGCTGATTCTCCCATGTGACGATCTGCGGCTCAATCGCCGTGATCGTCTGCCCATGGCGCGCCAGCTCGCGCGCTCTGTCCTGATCGAACGCATCCGACTGGTAATACGCAATCGTATGAAGCGCCGCCGCCGCTTCCTTCGGAGATTCCACGCCAAGGTAACCGTCCGCGCTCGTGAGCACCTCGCCCGCGCCGGAAATGGCCGCGTATTCGGCTTTCCACACATTCGCCTCGTCGCAAATCGCAAGGCATACGGAATAATACGGCGGCTTCACGCCCAGCTCCGAGCGGTGCACCAAAAAGCTCAGTTCCCACAGCACGGCGTTTTCCATCTGCTCATCCGTAAAGCCGAACGCCGCCTGAATCGCGTCTTTGGCGATTCGCACGGCCTCCTCGCGCGGGATGTCGTCTTCCCCCGGCAGGAGGTTGACGTCCTCGTCGGCGCCGCCCAGTTCAAATTCGCTTTCCAGCGCGGAATACGCCGCCTTCTGTTCCAAGCTCCATTCCGGGTCAAGCTCGCCCAGCTCCTGCTGCATGATGCTGTGCAGCGATATGTTCCGTCTTCCGCCGGAGGTTACCGCATAGTGCTCGATAAACAGCGCGTCCAGCGCCGCCTCGCGCCGCCTTGCGCTGCTCTCTTGCAGCGCGTCCTCCCACGCCGCGCGATCCTCCGGCAAATCGTATTGAACCAACAGCGCCGCCACCGCCTCTTTTTCGCCCAGCGACCAATTTTCCATATAGCTGCTATTTAACGGCAGCGCCGTCGCTTCTGTAAAAAATCCGCTGAGTGCCGCAATGGCCAGCGCCGTTGCCGCCAGCAGCGCGAGCACCGCCGCCGCAACCAAAACCGCGGCAGGCTTGCGCCGCGCACCTCGATGTCTGCGCTCGACGGGCAGGCTGCGCAGGGTTTGACGCATCTGCGCCTCAAACGCCGTTTCCATCGGCGGATAAAGCGCTTTCAGCGTCTTTTCGTCGATCACACGCTTCACTCAAACGTCACCTCCTCGTCGAACTTGGCGCGCACCGCGCGCCGTGCGCGAAAAAGCCGATTTTTCACGGTCGTCACCGGCACACCGAGCGTCTGCGCAATTTCCGTTTCCGAATATCGCTCCATATAGCGCAGCAGCAGCGGCACACGCAGTTTTTCCGGCAGACTGTCTATGGCGCTTCGCAGTTCCGCTTCCGCCTCGTATGTATCTTCCGGCGCGGCCATTTCCGGCATTTCATCCATCAGCACCACGCGCATGCGCTTGCGCTGGATGTTGTGACATTCGTTGATGACAATCCGGGTCAGCCATGCGCGAATCTGTTCGGGTCTCGCCGTCTCCCGTCTTTCCCATGCACGGAGCAGACCCTGCTGAACCGCATCCTGCGCGTCGTGGCGCGTACGCAAAATGCTGAAGCTGAGCCGATAAAGCCCCTGCATATTTTCCTCTGCGATGCGGGAAAACGCATTGGATTCCATACGCCGCTCCCCCTTTCGTTTTGTTGCTTGAAGAATCCTTCACCCTATATACGCTCGAGGTCGGAGAAAAGTTTGATTGAAAAAGTATAACACACAAAAATACGAAAATCGTCCCGTCATTCATGCGGACGGCAGGAAGAAAGGCCGCGTCAACGAAAAAAGAAGATGGGATTTGCGCTCTCGCCAGAGCAAGGCTTTCGATTTCAAAGTCACGATACGAAGGAATCGAGTCATCCCGCCTTCTTCGCAAAAAAATCAAAGATTTTGAAAAATGATGATAAAAAACGGCGCGTTTTTGTCGTCTATAGAGTGAAAGGAAGTGAGCGTGCGCATGAACGACAGGGACTTGGCGCAGGATGAACAGAACCCTCCGCTCAATTTGAAAAACCGGAACGCGAAAATGAAGAAATTATCTTATTGAAATCCCCTTCCGACCGACAAGGAGAAGAACATGAAGAAAATGATATTGTGGCTCTGCGTCCTGCTGCTTGTGCCCTCGCTTGCGACAGCAGGCGGCGACGGATTCTCTGTTTCCACGCTGCGAAAGCAGGTCGATGCAACGGCAGGCGATGAATTCCGTTCAAACCTGTATATTCCCCAAGCAGATGCGCTGCCGATACTGAAAGTGCGCTTAAAAGACATTGAACAAACCGACCAAGGCGAATTATCCGGCTATCCATCTGTCGTTCAGATGGATTATGAAAAATACGGTCTGGCGGGAAAGACTGAAATCGGAACATATCCAGAAAAGACATACGAAAATCTTTTTCTGCCAAACAGTGAAATTCATCTCGATCAGGTTTTTGCCGCCAATCAGTCTGCCTCAACGGATTGGGTCATCAGGCAAGGCGCTTTGACGATCAAATCTCTTGATGAACGCACAAAGCCGGACGTACTGCCGCAGTCTGTCACCCTTCAAAGCCCGTGGACGTTTTTTTCATCCGAAGGATTTAAGGAAAACGTTCCATGCGGTTCTTTATCCGAAGTCGGCGGCTATTTTGTCTCCTATCTCCCGATGCTCCATGGCATTCCCGTCATTTCCGGCATTGGAGCCGCTTTTGAAGAAAGCGCAACGGCTTCCAGAAATCTGCGACGTGTGATGGACGAAAAAAGCCAATATATTTACAGCTATTATGCGCCGGATTTCTGGTCGCTTTCCGGTCTTGGAATTTGGGAAGAAATCGGTATCATTGCGCAAGATATGCAGCTCTGCTCGTGGGAGAAAATCGAGCAGGCCATTCGGGAAAGTTTGAATAGCGGAAATATCGAAAGCTTCCATTACGCCGTTTTAGGCTATGTCATCTATATGGATGCGGCAACCGATTATCTGAATACAAACGATCCCCAGTATATGGAATATATCGCCGTTCCGACGTGGTGCGTGTCTGTCAAATATGCCAAGAAATGGAAAGATGACGGATGGATGATGATTGACGCACAGACGGGAAAAGCATACGATTTCAAATCCAAAAAATTGAGCGATTGGTATGCGCCTGATCTGATCCCGTAAATGCCCAAAAAGTCCCGCCGACCAGCTTTTCCGCTGATCGGCGGGACTTTTTCTTCTAAATTTTA
>OLOS01003055.1_pt1 | contig 10480 bp, 8 predicted proteins | sample 1672631 | NCBI WGS metagenome assembly OLOS01 (sample SAMEA3136707, study PRJEB25190) | human gut metagenome | biome: human gut; feature: human-associated habitat; material: faeces | place: Austria | collected 2013 | reverse complement strand
ATGAGAGAGCCCCTTTCCATGCTTGTGGCGTGGCCGCCACCGGTTCGAATCAGACGCTCGCCATTGTCGGCCTAATCCACGGGAATTGCATGCAGCAGGGGCTCTCAATGTTGCTATGTCCTGCTCATATCGTCTCATGCGAGTCTCCTTATGGAAACATGCGAACGTATGAAAAAGAACCTGTGAAAACATTCTCAAGGAAAGTCTGCGTCGATATGCGGGTGCTAGGGTAGGAACGTTTTTACGGAAAGGCCCCACCTTCATGTTCGATATCCTGCTTTCGGCCAGCGCATACGCGCTTATCATCGTTGTCGGCGCCGTATGCTCGCACACCGGCTTCATTAAATCGGAAACCAAGAACGTGTTTTCGCGCTTGCTCTTCAATATCACGCTACCGTGCACGGTGGTGTATTCGTTTGTGGGCTTTCGGTTTGATGCGAGCTTGCTGCTCGTTTCGGCGGTGTCGTTTGCCGCGACGGTCGTTGGCTTCGGCGGTGCCATGCTGTTCACGCGTCGCCGCAAGCCCGAAGATCGCATGATTCCCACGCTTATGGGCTTTGGCTATAACATCGGTTGTTTCCATATAGTATTCCCTCTCTTTCTCGTTTGTTTTGCCTTGCCGTTCATCTCGTCGGTCGTAGGGCCGGCGGGCGTCGTAATCGCCTGCATGTTTGACCTCGGTAATACGATTCTTGTGTCGGGCGGCGCGTATGCGATCGTGCGCACATTCATTCTGAAGAAGCGAACGGGCGGCGTGATTGGCTCTCTCATTCGCACCACGCTGAAATCGCCCGCGCTCGACTGCTACCTTGTGCTTATCGCTCTGTCGCTCGTGGGAATTTCGGTTCCCGAGCAACTTGGCACGCTCATTCATCCTATGGCTCAGGCCAACAGCTTCTTGGCTATGTTCATGATTGGCCTCGTGTTCGAGTGGCGCATCGACAAGCGCCACCTTATTGAGGTATGCAAGGTGCTCGGATGGCGCCTTGCGGTTGCGCTGGTGTTTTGCGCGCTCGTGTACTTTGCGGTGCCCATGCCGATCGACCTGCGCAATGTCACGATTCTGTGCCTGCTTGCGCCCATTATGTCGGTTGGCCTCGTATACATCATCTGGGTCGATGGCGATACGCAAACGGCCGGCTTTGCCATTTCGCTTTCGGTGGTGGTCGCGCTTGTGCTTATGACTGCGGCCAGCGTGCTGCTCATGTAAGGCAAAGGGCGCGGAAAACCGTTCTATGATGTTGATCTTTCCGCCTTGCGAACGGAATGAACCAAGGAAACACCCTACGCTTGGCTCGTAGCCTTCTTCAAATACTCGTCGGCCTCTTCGATGGAAAGCCCCAGCGCAGCGGCGTACTCTTCCTGCACCTGTTTTCGTGCGGCATCGAGAAGACGAATATAGAGGGCCGAGGGCTTGTGTCCCGTTGCCTCCTGCTCGGCAATGCGATGCTCCATGGTGCGAGCTACACGCATGCTTGTGATGCAGTCGTGCTGGGCAAGCTCTTCGCGGAAGTGCTGGTCGGTGGTATGCATGTTCTTGTCGACATACATTTCCGGTTCGATTTCAGAAAGCTGCTGCGCAAGGTTGATGGCATCGGCGCGATCGATGACGGGACGAATGAGCTCTTCGGCTTTGTCGGCAGGGACGAACGCCTGCCCGCCGCGCGCGCTTTCCGATTTCAGTACGAAATAGAGACGCGGCGGCACGTCACCGCCCTTCGAGTTCATCGATTCCAGTACGTAATCGGTCTGCTCAATGGTGCACACGCCGAAGCTCTTATAAATCACCTTATCGCCGCATTTGAACATACTTCACCTCAAGGAGCTTAAAATATAGGTTTGAACTGGGAAAACTAATTCCCATCATACTCCCTTTGCGAAGGTTGTGCCAAATAATCTCCATGTATCGTCACAATTGATGAATGCATTGCCGCAGGTCAGCGAGATGCAATGACGGCAAGTGGCGGGGCGGGGCGCAACGAAGCCGAGTATTCAAGGGCGAGGTGCGCGGCGGTTGCGGGAAAAGCAAAAGGCCAGCTCGCGTGTACGAACCGGCCTTTTGCTGTGGTCTGTTGCGGGATGCGTTCAGCGAAACTGCAAGTGTGCTCATGCGGCAAATGCGATAGCAGTGTTCTTGCGGCTTTCGCGGGCGCGTCCGATAATCATGCTGCTAAATAGCGGCGCAAATGAGGTCGCCCATCTCGATGCAGGTGAGCTTTTTCTCGCCGGCTTTGGCGATGTCGCCCGTGCGGTGGCCCGCTTCAAGCACGCTTGCCACGGCGTTTTCGATGGCGTCGGCTTCCTCGGCCAAATCGAAGCTGTAACGAAGCATCATTGCGGCAGACAGAATGGTTGCGATGGGGTTCGCAATGTTCTGGCCGGCAATGTCGGGTGCGCTGCCGTGAATGGGCTCGTACATGCCAAGCTTCGTATCGGAAAGCGAGGCGGAAGGCAGCATGCCTACGGAGCCGGTGATGCAGGAAGCCTCGTCGGACAAGATGTCGCCGAATAGGTTGCCGGTCAAAATAACGTCGAACTGGCTGGGGTTGAGCACCAGCTGCATGGCGCCGTTGTCAACGTAGAGGTAATCGGTCTCGACGTCGGGATACTCGGCGGCGATGCGCTGCACGGTTTCGCGCCACACGCGGCTCGTCTCAAGAACGTTCGCCTTGTCGATGCTCGTCACCTTGCCGCGACGCTTGCGGGCCATATCGAAGGCGACGCGAGCGATGCGCTCGACTTCGGGCGTGGAGTAGTTCATGTCATCGTGGCCCGCGCCAGTCTCGTCGCGCCACTTCTTGCCGAAGTACACATCGCCCACGAGCTCGCGGCATACAACCAGGTCAAGGCCATCGCCCAGTCGCTCAGGTTTCAGCGGACATGCGTCGGCCAGAGGAGCCCATAGCTTGGCGGGGCGCAGGTTCGCGAACAGGTTCAGCTCTTTGCGAATGCCCAGAAGGCCGCGCTCGGGGCGGTTGGTGGAAGGCTCAATGTGGTCCCATTTCGGGCCGCCAACAGCGCCCAACAGCACCGAATCGGATGCCTTGCACGCGTCGATGGTTTCCTGCGGCAGGGGCACGCCGAACTCGTCGATGGCCGCACCGCCAATGAGACGTTCATCGTAGTTGAAGGTGTGGCCGAATTTTTCGCCAACCTTGTCGAGGGCCTTCAGCGCCTCATCGACGATCTCGGGGCCAATTCCGTCGCCCTTCAAAACGCAAATATTGAAATCCATAATTCTCCAATCACCAGGTCAAGCGCTCCCTTCAACAAAGGTAAGCGCCCAATCAAAAAAAACCGTGCGTCCAAATCTCAGCCGATAACTCGTAAGGCTAGTTGAGTTTGTGACGTGCCGGGATGGGCGGGAGGGCGTCGCACGCGAGTTCCGCACGAGCCGAACAGCACTCATGTGCTGTTCGTGCGAGCAGGACTGTCTGAGCTTAGTGCGACGCCCTCCGCCCATCCCGGCGCCGAAAACTAAATGCCTCGAGCTTTGAGGCTGTTCAGCAATCCGTCGTTGTCGATGATGTTCTGAATGAACTCGGGGAAGGGCAGTGCCTGGAAGGTTTCGCCCGTGGTTTCGTCGGTAATCACGCCCGTGCCGAAATCGATAGACACGGTGTCGCCCGCAGCAATGGCTTCGGCTGCCTCGGCGCTCTCCAGAATGGGTAGGCCGATGTTGATGGCGTTGCGGTAGAAAATGCGCGCGAAGCTTGCGGCAATTACGCAGGCCACGCCGTTGTCTTTCAGCACGCGCGGCGCATGCTCGCGAGAAGAGCCGCAGCCGAAGTTTTTGTTGGCAACAATGATGTCGCCCGGCTTTACGTCCTTCACGAACTCGGTGTCGATGTCTTCCATCGCGTGCGATGCGAGTTCCTTGGGATCGGCAATATTGAGGTAGCGGGCGGGAATAATAACGTCGGTGTCGACGTTATCGCCATACTTGAAAACAGTGCCCTGAGCAGTCATTTTCATATGTGTTCCTTTCGTCGTTCTGACGAACGACGAAGAGGCCGACGCTGCGAGCGAGCCGGGCACCGAATCTTCGCCCGACTGGCCGAGCTCGCGTACTGAAGTACGCGTCGCTCAACCATTCGGCCGAATCTTCGGCGCCGGGCTCGCTCTCGCTGACTTTTGGTCGACCTGCTTCGTCAACGTGGTTCGAGCAAAGCTAAACGGCCTTCAGGCCGCCTGACCTACAGAGAGGCCGGGTCGGTGATATAGCCCGTGATGGCCGATGCGGCGGCAACCGCGGGGCTGGACAGGTACACTTCCGACTCCACGTGGCCCATACGGCCTACGAAGTTGCGGTTCGTGGTTGAAATCGCGCGTTCGCCCGCGGCTAGAATGCCCATGTGGCCACCCAGGCACGGACCACAGGTCGGCGTGGAAATAATCGCGCCTGCCTCAATGAAGATTTCAGCCAGGCCTTCGCGAATGCACTGCAGTTCGACTTCCTGCGTTGCGGGCATCACGATGGCGCGCACGCCGTCGGCGACTTTGCGGCCCTTCAAAATCTCGGCGGCAATGCGCATATCTTCGATGCGGCCGTTCGTGCACGAGCCAATAACCGCCTGGTCGATTTTCACGTCGGCGAATTCAGTGACGGGCTTGGTGTTTTCGGGCAGGTGGGGCGCTGCGACCGTGGAAGGAACGGTGGAAAGGTCGATGTCGATCACGCGCTCGTATTCGGCGTCGTCGTCGGCGGTAAACACGACCGGCTCATGCTGCGCGCGGCCCTTCATATATTCAATCGTCTTCTCATCGACGGGGAAAATGCCGTTTTTCGCGCCAGCTTCAATGGCCATGTTCGCGATGCTGAAACGGTCGTCCATTGAAAGCGATGCAATGCCTTCGCCCTGGAACTCCATGCTCTGGTACAGGGCACCGTCAACGCCGATCATGCCGATGATGTACAAAATCACGTCTTTGCCCGAAACCCAAGGGTTCAGCTTGCCCGTGAGATTGAACTTAATGGCAGAAGGCACGCGGAACCAGGCCTTGCCCGTAGCGATGCCCGCTGCGCAGTCGGTGGAGCCAACGCCCGTCGAGAACGCGCCCAGCGCGCCATAAGTACAGGTGTGGCTGTCGGCGCCAATAATCACGTCACCAGAAGCGACGATACCCTGTTCGGGAAGCAGCGCGTGCTCAACGCCCATGCGGCCCACGTCGAAGAAGTTCACAATGTCGTGCTTGCGTGCGAAATCGCGGCACTCCTTGCACTGCTCGGCGCTCTTGATGTCTTTGTTCGGGGCGAAGTGGTCCATAACAAGGGCAACCTTCGTGCGGTCGAACACCTTGTCCATGTCGGCCTTCTTCAGCTCGCGAATAGCTACCGGTCCGGTGATGTCGTTGGCGAGCGCGAGGTCGATGTTCGCCTCGATCAGCTGGCCGGGCACTACGGAATCGAGCCCGGCGTGCGCCGCCAATATTTTCTGGGTCATGGTCATGCCCATATGGAATCCCCCTTAAGGATGGTTAGTGGCAATAAGTAAATGAGTGTTGAGGGGCGGTGCGTGCATACGCCTCGGGGCGTTTGAAGCGTTGATCCCGAGGAGGCGCGCTCGCCCCTCAATGTGGGGCCGGGGAGCACGTCCCGGCCCCGAATGGTGCTACATGCGGTTCAGGGCAGAAATGAGGCCCTTGATAGATGCGGTAATAATGTCGTGGTGCTCGCCCGCGCCCCAAACAATTTTGCCGTCTGGGTCCTCGACGCCCACGTAGGCCATAGCCGAGCTGTCCGAGCCGCCGGTCATGGCGTGTTCGCTGTAGCTTGCGATATGCGCTTTCAGCCCCAGCTTCTCCATGGCGTTGCACACCGAGTCGAGGCGGCCGTTGCCGTTGCCAATAACATCCTGCTCGTCGCCGTCAATCTTCACGGTCACGAACGCCTTGAATGCCTTGTTGTTCTCGGCATGCGTGAAGTGGAAGTCCATGAGTTCAATGCGGCCCTCGTGGTTCACATAGTTCTCGTGGAAGATGCGATTCACTTCTTCGGGCGACAGTTCAGCATGCGTGTGGTCGGAAACGTCCTTGGAGGCATAGCTCAGCTCTTCACGCATCTTCGGGGGCAGCACGTAACCGAAGTTCTGCTCCAGAATGTAGCCGATGCCGCCTTTGCCCGACTGGCTGTTGATGCGAATGACGTCGGTTTCGTAATGGCGGCCCACATCGGTGGGGTCGATCGGCAGGTACGGTGTGGTCCAATGCTCGGGGTCATGCTCCTCGCGCCACTTCAGGCCCTTAGCGATAGCGTCCTGATGGCTGCCCGAGAAGGCAGCGAACACGAGCTGGCCAGCGTAGGGGCGGCGCGGCTCAACCTTCATGTTGGTCACGCGCTCGTACAGCTCGACTAGCTCGGGCATGTTGGCGAAGTTCAGCTGCGGGTCAACGCCATGGGCGAACATGTTCATGGCGACGGTAATCAGGTCGGTGTTGCCCGTGCGCTCGCCATTGCCGAACAGGGTGCCCTCAACGCGGTCGGCGCCAGCCAGAATGCCCAGTTCGGTTTCGGCAACGCCCGTGCCGCGGTCGTTGTGGCAATGCAGCGACAGCTCAACGGCGTCGCGGTACTTCAGATTCTTGCTCATGTACTCGACTTGCTGCGCAAATACATGCGGCAGGCTCATTTCGACCGTCGCGGGCAGGTTGATGATGGCCTTGCGGTCGGGGGTCGGCTGCCATACGTCCAGAACGGCGTTGCATACCTCGAGCGCGTACTCGGGCTCGGTGCCGGTGAAGCTTTCGGGCGAGTACTCGAAGCGGTAGTTGTCGTGGCCGGCTTCGTCGGCGAGCTCCTTCAGCAGCTTAGCGCCGGTCAGAGCGATTTCCTTAATCTGCGCTTTATCGCGCTTGAATACCTGTTCGCGCTGCGCGAGGCTCGTGGAGTTGTATACGTGAACGATGACGGGGGTCTTGCAGCCCTCGAGAGCGTCGAACGTCTTCTTGATAATGTGCTCGCGCGCCTGGGTGAGCACCTGAATGGTGACGTCTTCGGGAATCATGTCGTTCTCGATGAGCGTGCGGGCCAGCTCAAATTCGGTTTCGCTGGCAGCGGGGAAGCCGATCTCGATTTCCTTGAATCCAATCTCGACGAGCTTCTTGAAGTATTCCAGCTTCTGCTCGAGGCTCATAGGAATGATAAGGGCCTGGTTGCCGTCGCGAAGGTCAACGCTCACCCACTTCGGGGCTTTCTCGATGTATTCCTTCTTCGCCCAGTCGAAGCACGGCTCGGGCGGCATGAAATATCCGCGTTGATACTTTACATGGTTGGGCATTCCGGTCATGGGAGGCTCCCTTTCTGTGGTTGGGCGCATGGCGGCACTTTTAGATTACAGACATGGAGCGCTCTCGCTTTCATCCGGTCGTCGGCCGCACGAGGGCGCAAATTCCGGGCATGCGAACGCACGTCCGGTTAAGTGACGAAGGGATTTATAAGGCGCAGACCCGTGGGGTGCCGAAGTGGCGCTTACAGGTGCGCCTGAATAAGCTTGGGGCGGAAGCCGGCGGCTTCAAGTGCCGCGACGATTTGGTTTTTGTGGTCGGTGCCGTAGGCCTCGATGGTCACGCGCAGCTCGACGCCCTCATTGCGGTTCGTATTCACGAACTGGTTGTGGTCGAGGCGAATGACGTTGCCGTTCATGCTAGCGATGGTTTGCGCAACGCGAACGAGCTCGCCGGGGCGATCGGGCAGAAGCGTCGAAACCGTGAACACGCGGTCGCGCTGGATGAGGCCGTGCTGAATGACGGAAGACATGGTGATAACGTCCATGTTGCCGCCCGACAGAATCGAAACGACCTTCTTGCCGGTAAAGGACAGGTGCTTCAAGGCCGCCACGGTGAGCAGGCCGGAATTCTCGACGATCATCTTGTGATTCTCGACCATGTCGAGGAAGGCGGAGATGAGCTCGTCGTCTTCGACGGTGATGATATCGTCGAGGTTCTGCTGAATGTACGGGAAAATCTTGTCGCCCGGCTCCAGCACGGCGGTGCCGTCGGCGATGGTGTTCGCGCTCGGCAGCTTCACCACATGGCCAGCTTCCAGGGAAGCCTTCATGCACGCGGCGTTAGCGGGCTCGACGCCAATGACCTTGATATGCGGGTTCAACAGCTTGGCCAGCGTAGATACGCCCGTGGCCAGTCCGCCGCCACCGATGGGAACCAGAATGTAGTCAACGAGCGGCAGCTCTTTCACGATTTCCATGGCAATGGTGCCTTGGCCCGTGGCAACTGCGGGGTCGTTGAAGGGATGGATGAAGGTGTAACCGTTTTCTTCGGCCAACTGCATGGCGTATTCGCATGCCTCGTCGTACACGTCGCCGTGCAGAACGGCGGTGCCGCCGTAGTGCTGCGTGCGCTCGACCTTGATGAGCGGGGTCGTGGTGGGCATGACGATGGTTGCCTTGGCGCCATAGCGGCTTGCGGCGAAAGCGACGCCCTGCGCATGGTTGCCCGCCGAAGCGGTAATAAGGCCACGCTCGCGCTCTTCATCGGTCAGCGTTGAAATCTTGTAGTACGCGCCGCGTACCTTATACGCGCCGGTGCGCTGCATGTTTTCGGGCTTGAAGAATACCTTGTTGCCGGTTTGCGCGCTGAAGTGAGGGCTTTCGATGAGCCCCGTCTTCTGCGTGACCTCCTGCACTTTGGCAGATGCCTCTTCAAAAGCGTCGAGCGTGAGCATCTCGGTCATGTCGGTTACTTCCTTGATAATATCGTACTCTATCGTAGTAAAGCAGTATACTCATTTGTGCCGACAATGGAAGAATTCATGCATGAAACCTTGCGTGATGCTCACATTGTATGCGCATTCTCGCGAGGCTCGAGGGAAGCGCGGCGCCCTTTTGCGCATTCGTTTTCGGCAACGGCCAGGGCCTTCTGCTGCTCGTCCATCCGCATCGTGCATTCTTCCGGCAAGGACGCACGATAGGGAAAATACGCGTCAGATTGGTCGTCATTGCTGGAGTCGAGTGAAGGAAGGGACGTTTTCGACCGCCCTCGCGGCGCGGCGAACCTGCCTTGAGCAACACCTACATATATATGTAGGTGTTGCCGCAACACAGCCACAAAGAAGGAGGCTTTCAATGAAGACCATTTCTACCCCTAACGCCCCTGCAGCCGTCGGCCCTTACGCCCAAGGCAATATCGTGAACGGCCTGCTGTTCGCATCGGGCCAAATTGCCCTGGTTCCCGAGACGGGCGAGTTGGCTGGCGACACCATCGAAGCCCAGAGCCGACAGGTCATGAAAAACGTCGGCGCTTTGCTCGAGGCTGCCGGTACCGACTTCGATCACGTGGTGAAAACCACCTGCTTCCTCGACGACATTAACGACTTCGCCGCCTTCAATGCGATTTATGCCGAATCGTTCGGCGAAACGCTGCCCGCCCGTTCGTGCGTCGCAGTCGACAAGCTGCCCAAGGGCGCCCTTGTTGAGGTCGAGGTCATCGCAGAGGTCGTGGGGTAGTTCGTGGCAACGCAAGAAACTCCGTTGTTCAAAATCCACGATGCCACGGTGCGTCGCAAGGAGAAGGTTATTCTACATGTCGAAAACTTTGAGCTTGCGGAAGGCGAGAACATCGCACTGCTCGGCCCGAATGGTGCTGGCAAGTCGACCTTTATCCAGCTGCTCACTCGTGAGGTGTTGCCGTTGCACCGCGATGTGCCGCCCGTGATTTTCCGCGGTCAAGAGCGCCCGTCGCTCGCCGATATCAAGGCGTGCTTCGGTGTGGTGAGTAACACGATGCACGATCAGGTGCGCGTTCACCTGCCCGCACGCGATATCGTGTGCGGAGGCCTGTTCGGCACGCTCGGCATTCCGCGTCATGTTCATGCGACCGAGGCCGATTTCAAAAAAGCCGAAGAGCAGCTTGAACGTTTGGGCATTGGTGAACTTGCCCATCGCGACATTATGACAATGTCTACGGGCCAGGTGCGCCGTGTGCTCGTCGCGCGCGAGCTCATCCATGATCCGCAGGCGCTCATTTTCGACGAGCCATGCACGGGCCTCGACCCCGAAGGCATGTATCAACTGCGCGGTGTTATGCGCCAGCTGGCATCCGAAGGCCGATCGGTCATTTTGGTCACGCATTATCCCGAAGACATCATTCCCGCCATCGACCGCGTGCTTCTCATTAAGGACGCCGCGATTTATGCCGATGGCAAAAAGGAAGAGCTTCTTACGGGCGACTGCATGACGGAACTCTTCGGCGTGCCCTTGGCTGTTGAAAGCAACCACGGCTGGTATTCGCTTCGCGAGAAGTTTGACGAAGGCGAATGAGGAAGCGCCAACGATAGGGGAAGCTCTGCTTGCGCGATGAAGGCGGAAGGACTTCTGGCCTGGAGGCGAGCCCAATTCTTCTACTTATATATAGTTAGTTGAATGTACGCGGCCGAATCGAATGCCCCGGAGGGCCCAGGCGCGCAAGCGCCGGACCTCCGGGGCGGTCGCGTCTATGGGCCGGGGCGAAACGCCGGGACCGCGGG
>OLOS01003048.1_pt1 | contig 10505 bp, 7 predicted proteins | sample 1672631 | NCBI WGS metagenome assembly OLOS01 (sample SAMEA3136707, study PRJEB25190) | human gut metagenome | biome: human gut; feature: human-associated habitat; material: faeces | place: Austria | collected 2013 | reverse complement strand
TCGCTTTAAGTTGACAGTGTCTTGACGACGTTGGGGACGGTTCTCTGTCTCCTCGGGCAGCCGTTGGTCGCTATGATGTAAATTGCAAGGGTTAAGCGCAACGTTTTGGTACCGAATGCCTGAATAGCATATGTGTAGAGACAATTGGGAAATCTCCAGACACTGAAATAAGTCAGTTTATCACGATATGGTCAATCTCTCTTAGTGGTCAAAGCCCCAGGGATTCGCGTTTACCGACAAAGCCCCGTAGATGTTACACACAAGTGCATTATCTGCAGGGCTTTTAGTTGCTTTCCATGCCAAATTGATTTTGCGCGGTCGCCACGGGACGGCCGGTTGTCGCTTTGCCCCTCCATATGAGAAGGAGCAGACCAAAACGTTGCGCTTTTACACCGTTAACGGCATCAAAGCCTCACCGTCGCATCGCCTCTCTGCTCTACCTTGCTGATAACAATTATCAGTACAAGGCTAATCACGAGTCCAACGACATTGGATGGGACGTTTGCCATGAATGCTGGTCTTATTGCAGGCAGATATTCCCAGCCGAGGCTGCATGCCACAGTAGCGATGATGCTGATGAGCACTGCTCTTGATGTCGCTGGGTACCCTGTCAGTCCGAGGATCATCGGCATGAAGGCCGACACCGAATAGAACAGGCCGCCTACATAGATGACCGACACGATATCGCTCGAAACGAATGATATCGCAAGGCTGAACAGCGCTATCACCACTACAGTAAGTCTGGAGATCGCGGTGCCGGCAGGTCTTTTGGCCAAAGGTGTCCAGATGTCGTTGACGAACAGTGTCGCCGCTGAGTGCAGGATGGATGTCCCTGTCGAGATCGTCGCAGCAAACACCGCCGCCAGGCCCAGTCCTATCATGCCTCGCGGGAAATACCCGACCAGTAGCTGTGGGAACACTGTGTTAGTATCCTCGATACCAGGCATCAGGCAATACGCACTGATTCCGATGAGTCCGAGAGCGACAGATATTATAATGTAGAATCCCGCTGTGAAGAGGGCTCCGAACACGGCTGTGCCCTTATCGCGCGCAGCAATCATCCTCTGTATATATATCTGATTAGTCGAGTAACCCAGGCTGCACAGGAGGATCCAGCTGACAGGAGTCCACCATCCCAGCTGATCAAGCCGCATGAATCCGTCCGGCAGCTGCGAGACGATATTCGCATAACCTCCGCCGACATTGAAGCAGATTGGCACTGCCATCAGCACACTGCACACAATAATCACGAACAGCACTGAGTCAGTATTGACTACCGTCCTCAGACCGCCGCTGGTCAGGATCAGCACTATAGCCATGCTGATAGCGAGCGAAAGATTCATACTGATACCTGTGATTGTGTTCAGCACCGCGCACGACACGGTGAACTGAACAGCGAGGCTAGCTATATTGGTGCACAGATGCATAAAGCACTCGATATATCTGACCGCCATCGAGTACCTCTTGCCGAGGTATTCAGGCAAAGTCGCGCAGTCCATGCAGTTGAACAATCTCGCGAGCAACACGCCAATGATGAAGAACGCCGGCGCCGCTGCGAGGTTCAACCAGATGCCGCTCATTCCGGCAACATAGCAATAACCGATAGCGCCGATGAGCCCGCTGCCGCCAAAGTCTGTAGCGGCCATCGAGAAGCCTGCCTGCAGCTTGTTAATGCCTTTGCCCGCGAGGAAGAATTCCCTGCCCTCTTCGTCAGGCGAGGCGTTCTTGTCCCTGCGACCGGAAACAATGCCGGTCGCTATGACAGCGACCAGCATCAGTACAAACACGAGATAATCTAACGTACTCATTTTATTTTAATGTGATATACGCGGCCCACATTACGCCTCTTCATCAAACACATTATGCTTCTTCTCATATACGTGCAGCAGGAGTGAGCATACGACTACCAGCGCCAGCGAAGCTATTATGAGATATATTACATAACGAAATCCGTCATTGCCATACTGATCGAGCCATTTGCCGCAGAGACTGTAGAGCCACAGGTCTGACGAGTAGCCGATAGCCGAGCAGATGCCCATTGCAGTACCGGTGATAGCCATTGGCATTTTGGCCTCTGGGATCGGTGTGTACATTCCGCTGCGGGACATGTTGAGTACTGCAATGAATGCGAGGCAGATGATTATTGCGATCATCATCGAGCTGTTGCTCTGCTCAATGCTGTTGATCGGGAGCAGGATGACAGCGCCGACGATCGAGCAGATGATGAGGAACTTAGGAGTTCTGAGCTTGTCGAGGAGCAGTCCGCCGACTCCGCAGACGAGGATCCTCATGATGCTCCTGTTGATGATTGCGAATGAAGTAGCGAATCCTACGCTAGTTCCGAATACGCCGCTCAGATATGGGTTGAGGTATGTGCAAGCCGAAACGCACATGAAGATGCCCATTACGATGAATCCGTTGATCCATGTTACCGGGTGAGCGAGAGCCTGTGTCACCATGCTCAGCTTGAAGTCGGATGTGTTGATGTCAGCGTCAGCATCCTTGACGAACAGGATGATGATGACAGCTACGATGACCAGGATTACAGCGTAGATAGCCTGCACGATTCTGAAGCTTGACAGATGTCCGAGGATAGCCAGCACTCCGTAGTTGGTGATGATTCCAACGACAGCAGCGCAAGTCTCGAAGAATCCGAAGATTTTGCCCTCTTCGCCAGGATCCGCCTGGGCCCTGACCAGCTTGAGGTAAGCCGACCAGTGAATGAATGTTGTCGAGATACCAAGTCCGAGGTAGCACACAAGGAGCACCACATATCCCTGGATGAAGCAGATGCACAGACCGATACCGGCAGTCAGCAGCTGCGAGATTACGACCAGCTTCTTAGGCGAGAACTTGTCCGCGAGCAGACCGCCGAACAGATAGCCAGGGGTAGCTGTCAGCGAGAACAGTGTCAGCAGATGACCGATCTGCGCGTTGCTGAGCTGGAACGCTTCCATGAACTGGTTGTAGAATGTCGAGCTCAGATACGGATAGGTGTAGCACAGTGTGCTGAGACTCAGCAGTGCGATGAGCACATACCTTGAGTTATTCTTCTTTGCAGTACTTTCCATTTTCACACCTCTTTATTTCCTACAATGCCTTTTTTATACAAACTGGCAGCCCTGTATGAATACATGCGCCGGCAGTTTTGTCATGGCCCTGATATCCTCATCCGGATTGCCGTCTACGATGCACAGGTCGGCCCACTTGCCGGCCTTGAGTGTGCCGCACTTGTCGTCCACATGGACGATGCGCGCACTGTCGATAGTCGCCTGTCTGAGGAGCTCGATGTTGGACAGTCCCATTTTCTCTCTGGCGATGAACTCCAGGCCCGGATACTTGTGGAACGACACTCTGTCCGCGTCGCTTCCCCAGCCCATCGTGACACCCGCACGGTATGCTTTGCCCAGATACTCGCAGCAATGGTCAAAGATCTCGCTTGCGCGGTCTTTCATGTACTGCGGTGTAGCGCCGGTATCGTCCATGAGTATTCCGTAGACAACGCCCAACGTTGGGATAATGACAGACCTTCCATCCGCCTTGAGGAATGCGTCGATGCACTCGTCATCGATATACGTGCAGTGCTCAACTGTGTACACACCGGCATCAACGCACGCCAGAATTCCCGGTTTGCCGTGACAGTGGCACGAGAGATATGTGCCGCATGCACGCGCGCCGTCGACCATCGCCTGCAGCTCTTCGCGAGTGCAGATCATCATCTGCGGATCGCCGCCATCGTTCATTACTGCCCCCGTGACCATGTATTTGACAAAATCAGCTCCGTTGGCGACGTCTTCGCGGCAGATCTGAAGAGCGTACTGCGGTCCGTCAAACTCGCGGTAGACCGGGCCAAATTTCTTGTTGCCCGGCACCGATGGGCTGTTGCACGCTCCGGAGAAAGTGTAGTGTGGTCCGACCGCAATTCCTCTATCAATCAGCTGACGGACATACTGCCCGCCCCAGCACGCGATACCGCAGTCTCTGAGATAAGTGTAGCCGTTCCGCAGGAACTCCTGTGCGTAGTCCATGCCATCCACGATAGCCTGCTCCGGAGCCCTCATGGCGATGTCCGCAACGCTCATCGAGTCAAAATTCAGATGCATGTGCAGATCGAACAGTCCCGGCAGGACCGTCTTGCCCTCCATGTCGATGCATTCATCATCAGCAGCCGCGTCAGCAGTGCCCGGCGCGCAAATGCCTGCGATGAACTTACCATCGATGAGGATGTCTGCAAACTGACCATCATAGCCCTCAGTGAGTTCCGGGATCACCCTGCAATTCTTGAGTAAAGTCATAATAATTACACCTCTTCATAAATACATAATCGATATTTTACACAAATACTACTCGCGACATCCCGTCTTTTCAAAAAGCAATAATTCCGATACAAGTGGAACGCGCGTTAACTATTCCACTTGTATCGGAATTTTTCTGATGATATAATTCGGTTAATTCAAAACAATCTGATTAATACTGTAATTCAACAACAATTCCTATAGTAGTGGAATTATAGAGGGAGTTATTATGGAACAGTCGATCAACAAGGCGCTGGGGCACCGCATTAGAGCGCTGCGCAAGTCCGCGGGCTACAAACTGGTGACTTTTGCCAGAGAACTGCATCGCGGCAAGTCCGTAGTATCCAAATACGAGCGCGGAGAGGTATCAATAGACATCACAACCCTCAAGCAGATCGCGGATTTACTGGGAATCTCGATCTCTGCTCTGCTCGCAGATATCGGGGAGCCCGGAGTCAGTCTTTTCACGGGCGCCGGGACAGTGCCCGAAGATGGTTCATATGAGACCATGTACATGTATATGTACGCAGCCCACAGAGGCAGACCAACGATCTGCAGGAATGTCGCACATATCTACGACACCTCCGTGAGTATATACGCCGAGCTTGCAGACGAGCGCCGCATCGAGGACTACAAGTCGTTCTATCACGGAATCGTGCATCGCGAGACATCATTCATACGTGGTCTGCTGACCAATCCCGTCATCGAGCATGACATCGCTATGTTCGAATACCAGCCGCCACTCAAGAAGCGGGACTATTTCTATGGATTTTTCTGCACACTGTCGATAGGCCACTACTTCCCTTTCGCCACCAAAGCACTCTTCTCATACGCGCCGATAGACGATGACGCATGGATCATAGACCACCTGCGCATCACCGCCTATGACACACGGCGCTACCGCCAGCAGAATGGGTTCTTCATCCTGGAGTCAGGCGAGAACACCGATAAAGAATCAGGCGACACAACAGCGATCCCATGAAGCGGAGACAGGGGACGGTTCTCAACGTCGTCAAGACACTGTCAACTTAAAGCGATGAGGATGCAGCGCATTTCGATGTCAACTTGGTGCTGACCCTGTTTCGAGGCCAGCGTGCTGCAAATCTCAGGCACCTTGAAAATTGAATAATGATCTAATTGCGTGCGGACTTCTTTTTCGGTATATTAAAGATGACCTACTTGAAGTAAGCTTACAAGAATATTAATGCTGTATATTTGGGTTAGACGGCGGCTTTTCTATTGTTGTAATGTTTTCTTGCTCGAGTTCGTCTCTTGCGTTTGCAGGAACGGCCAGGCCGTACCTGTGAACGCTTTTTTGATGCTTCAAGGACGATCTCGTCGAGCTGTGACTGTGAGATCTGTATCGTGATCCATCTCAAAAGGTTCCGGCAGACTTTGCCTATGATGAAGATCCTGTTGGCAGCGTATATATATTTGCTTTCAGATTTTGCAGAGCTGCTTATGATCTCATCAGCCTGATGTTTGATCAAAGAAGCAAGATTCGCCTGCAGCATGACGATGTAGAAGTCCTGCCTCACAGCTGTGATCAGATACTCAATTTCACCACTTGAAAGGGTATACTTTATGACCCGGCAATCGATCTTTGTTCCATCAGGTGCATTGACATGATCCAGAACATCATCTCCGTCGAGGCTACAGAGTCTGTTTGGCTTTTTTAGACGCATAAGGACCTTACACCCTGCAGTGACCCATTCCTGGTAGATCTCTGCTGAGTAATATCCTCTGTCAAAGATCACAATAGAATCATTTTCCAGTCCCAGAACAAAGAGCCTTGCCAAATGCCTGAGTGACATCTCGCGTTCACTGTAAAACTGCTTTTCTATCGCAGCATCTACGATGACATCTTCCAGGACATCATACAGGACTAATGCAAGAGCCATGGACCAGTATAGATCCGGATTCTTCTGATCAGACTGCTTCCCGAATTCTTTAAATGTGCTTTTCGATGAAGGGACTTCATGAGTCGATCCATCGATCGCGAAGATGTGGTAGCGGTCATTCCACAATTTACGTTCCATAATATGCTCATAATAGAAGTTTGCGGAATGCTCGAAGAATTCCTGGAAGAGCTCATACCTGATCCCGTATCTGGCTTTAGACAGAGCCTGCTTAGAAACTGACGGAAAATCCAGATCGGGTAAATTCTCCCGAAGCTGCTCGAGCTTGTTGCTCAGAGAAGTTTTAGGACTGTACAGCAGGAATTTCACCATCTTCTCCATGGGAAGAGCACTTCTCCGGACAAAATGGTTCGCTACTCTGTAGTCCTCGAGAAAGCCGTCAGAATGAAGTAAATAATTAAAATTATTCAGCAGCTCGTGCAAAAGTTCGTTGTGTTGCATTTGGCACCTCCTTTATTAACTCTAATAAAGGAGGGCGAACACATGTTCTGTGATTTGTCAAGTGCTAAATCCCAAATTTTTGCATTTTTTCTTAGCTAAATCATTATTCAATTTTCAAGATACACTACTTTCGTCTTAAGTTGACGATAGATTGACGACGTTGATATCTGTCCTCTATTTCTTCTGGGCGTCAATTTGCTTCTGGGCATCTTTGCCCGCCTGCACTTCCGCTTTTGTCCACGGCACCATCTTGCACATCACGATGTACCGGGCCTCCTCATAGTCGTAGGCGCAGGTACTCAAGGTCACCAGCCGGTCGTTCTTCGTTACGTCCACCGAATCCTTGGTGACGGGCAGCTCCGAGCGCTCCCAAGCCCGGTCGATATAGGCCTGCTTCTCGTCCCCATCATAAGTCATCTTGTAGGTATTCTCGTCTGTTGCCTTCGTGATAAAAGCAGAGAACACCACCAGATGATAATTTCCGTGAGGCGTCGCCAGCTCCAGGGTTTTGTGCTTGTCGTAATAGCCGTCTTCCTTTGTATATCCCCGAATGCTTCGGAACATACTGCCATCCTTCATGTGATGACCATATATAATGGAATTAAAGCCCTTAAAATCCTTTTCCATCCTGCAGTCCACGAACAGGGTGCCGCCGCCGCTCCACTGCTTGTCAAAACGCGTATGGAGGTAGGTGTCGTTGTCCGTTCCCTGAACCACCGGATAGTTGATCACGGTGTCCTTCTGGTACAGCCAGCCCTGCACATCCGGATTCACCTTCTTCAGCGCCTTCCAATCCACCACCCCGGTGAACTGCTTGGGATCCACCTTTGCGGTCTTCTCGCTGATATTCGTATACGCGGATTTTGCCACCTGATATTCCCACATGGTCTTTCCGATCTTATATCCGCTCACCAAAATAATTCCGATCAGGCAAACGGTAATCACGTTGAGCGCCCCGTTTCGAATCCGCACCGACAGGGGCGCATTCCGAAGCGCTTCTTTCCGCCGCATCTTCGCTTCCCTCTTCGCCGCCCGCTTCTCCTGACGAGTCGGACGTGTTCGGTTCGCCGTATTTTTATTTTTACCCGAGTTCATACACCCTCCTTCTAAACCGATTCCCTGTTATTATACCATGACCCCCGGGCTTTACAACTTTACTTTGGTTCACAAATCGGTTAGTATAGCATTGTGATAAAAATACAGGCGTTTCGCGGGGTCGTCCGACGTCGCGGGGCCGGATTAGAATTAGAGGTATCGATATGAAAAATATTATGGATTTGCAGAACGGCAGCGATATTCGGGGCATCGCCCTTCCCGGCGTGGAAGGGGAAGAGGTGAACCTGGACCGCTACGACGCGATTGCCATTGGAGAGGCGTTCGTCTACTGGCTGGCGCTGAAGCTGGGCAAGAGCGAGTACGACCTGAACATCTGCATCGGCACGGATTCCCGGCTTTCCGGGGAGGATCTGAAGAAGGACGTGATGCGTGGCATCTGCATGCTGGGGTCGCGCTGCACGGATGCGGGTCTGGCGTCCACGCCGGCCATGTTCATGTCCACGGTGATGCCGGTGTACGAGTTTGACGGGGCGATCATGATTACCGCCAGCCACCTGCCGTGGAACCGGAACGGATTCAAGTTTTTCACCGCGGAAGGCGGACTGGAAAAGGCAGACATCCAGGCAATTCTGAAGCGGGCGTCCACCATTCACCCGATTGCGGAGCATTACGAGTGCGAGGAAAACGAACTGATGGATATGTATGCGGCGCACCTGCGCTCCATCATCACCCGCAAAGTGGGCGGAAAGCTGGATGGCATGAAAATCACCGTGGATGCGGGAAACGGTGCCGGCGGATTTTTTGCGGAGAAGGTTCTGGCACCGCTGGGAGCGGATGTTTCTTCCAGCCAGTTCCTGGAGCCGGACGGTCACTTCCCGAATCACGTGCCGAATCCGGAAAACCCGGAGGCCATGGCGTCCATCTGCGCCCGGGTGCAGGAAACCGGTGCGGATCTGGGAATTATTTTTGACACGGACGTGGACCGCAGTGCGGCGGTAACCGGAAGCGGTCAGCCAATCAGCCGAAATGCCATCGTGGCGCTGGCCGCAGCTCTGGAAGCGCCGAACCATCCGGGAGGCACCGTGGTTACCGACAGCATCACCTCCAACGAGCTTCACACCTTCCTGGAACAGGAACTGGGTCTCAAACACCTGCGCTTTAAGCGGGGCTACCGGAACGTAATCAACAAGGCCATTCAGCTAAAAGAAGAAGGCGAGGATGCGTTCCTGGCCATCGAGACTTCCGGCCATGCCGCCTATTCCGACAACTACTACCTGGATGACGGCGCCTACCTGGCCTGCCTGATTGTGGCCGCCGCCGCTAAGCTGAAAAAAGAAGGCAAGGATATCGAAACCCTGATCGATGCACTGGGTTCTCCGGCGGAGGCCAAGGAAATCCGGTTCAAACTGGATCGGGAGAATTTTGTGGAAATCGGCACCGGTATTCTGGAAGGCATGCCGGATTGGGTTGCAAAAACAACCGGTCTTTCCCTGGAAGAGCCGAATCACGAAGGTGTCCGGGTCAATTACGATGATTTTATCATAAATTTCCTTAGGATGATACAATTCTATGGTCAAATATCCCTTCTCCAGCACGCTTCGATACTCACGTACTCCTCTGAGAGGCATTACCAGCCATAATTTTCCTGCGTACTTCTGCATCTGTCCCTGTTGGATTTCTCCGTCTGCCAGTAAAGCATGCTCCGCCAGATATGAGGCATCCAGTGTATCCACCTGCACCCACAGTTCATGATCCATATAATGATTTTCAATGGTAACCTGCTCGGATCGTGTTTCCTCCGGAACCGGAATCGAAACGCAGTTTTTCCCTTCATGAAGCTGCTCTACCAGTAAATCCTGCTGCCAGGTATTTTGCATCACTCCTGCCAGTTCCGTTCCTTCATCCTGTGCCACATCCTGAATGAGGATCTGCTTATGAGAAGCATGATAAAACATCACAGCAAAGGCTGCAATTGCAAAAAGAATGCTGTAAACAGTGCTTCCTATCATGAGTTTCCTTTGTGCGCTCATGTTATTCCCCGGCTTCCGTCTTCGCTCTTCTGGGTGGTTTCGGTCCCAGGAACTGATAATAATAGGTTTTCATCATTCCATTGTAAATTTTACGATTTTTATCTGCTTTACGCCCAATATCCCGCTCTGCCTGTTCATAGGATGTGATGAGGTACATCGACCAGCTATCCAACAGAGCAAACCGTTCTCCAATCGTCTTGTATAAAGGAGGCAGTGATGCCTTGTCCTCCAGTCGTTCCCCATAGGGAGGATTGGTAATCAAAAAACCATATTTCTTGGGATGGCTCAGATCTGCTACACTTCTACGCTGGAAATGGATCATTTTATCTACGCCGGCAAGTCTGGCATTTGCTCTGGCAATAGATACCATCTCATCGTCAATATCATATCCCTGAATATCCGGCTTCACTGACAAATCCATCTCATCATTGGCTTCTTCCACCGCATCATACCACAGCTGTCTCTCTAATACATTTCCCCAATTTTCTGCAAGGAAGGAACGATTCATACCAGGAGCGATTCCCGCAGCCATCATGGCTGCTTCAATGGGAATGGTTCCGCTTCCGCAGAAGGGATCCACCAGAATCCTGTCCTTATTCCATGGAGTCAGCATAATCAGCGCTGCCGCCAGATTCTCCGCGATAGGTGCTTTTGCAGTCAGTTTCCGATAGCCTCTCTTATGAAGAGACTCTCCTGTCGTATCCAGTCCTACCGTCACTACATCCTTCATCAGAAATACTCTCACAGGAAACTGTGCCCCGGTC
>OLOS01003036.1_pt1 | contig 10529 bp, 5 predicted proteins | sample 1672631 | NCBI WGS metagenome assembly OLOS01 (sample SAMEA3136707, study PRJEB25190) | human gut metagenome | biome: human gut; feature: human-associated habitat; material: faeces | place: Austria | collected 2013 | reverse complement strand
TGCGGACGGGCAGGCCGCTGCTCTTCCTGTGCGACAGCGAACGCAGCGCGACGCAGACGATGGAGGATGTTTCCGCGCTGCTGGGCGGCGGCGTGTGCCTGCTCCCCGCGCGGGAGATCACGTTCTATCAGGATGTGGCGGCCAGCCGCGAGGTGGCCTATCGCCGCATCGAGGCGATGCGCGGGGCGTTGAGCGGCGAGGCACGCGCGATTGTCGCGCCGGTGGACGCGATGCTCCACCGGATGATGCCGCGCGAGGCGTTCAACCGAAACACGATCTCCCTGCGCGTGGGCGACATGACGCCGATTGACCTGCTGATCGAGCGGCTGCTTGCGGCGGGCTACACGCGGGAATACATGGTCGAGGGCAAGGGGCAGTTCTCCGTGCGCGGCGGGATCATCGACGTATACCCGGCCGACGCGCTGAGCGCGGTGCGCATCGAGTTTTTCGACGACGAGCTGGATTCCATCCGCGCGGTCGATGTGATGAGCCAGCGCAGTCAGGGCAATATGCAGGAGGTCGTTATCCCGCCCGCGAGCGAAGCGCCCGTGCCGCAGGCGGGCATAGAGGCGCTGGCGCGGCTGCTGCTGGAGGCGCTGGCGCGACAGGAAGCTGTCGCCAAAAAAGGCGAGAGCGGAAAAAGCGACGACGCATCTCTGGCGGATCTGCCGCTGGAGGAGGGCGAAATCGCCGCGCCGGAGGCCTTCACCCGCGAAAACCGCACGATGGAGCGCTTCGGCGAAAAGCTGCGCGCGGCGGTCAGCCAGATGCAAAACGGCGTGAGCAACCGGATGCTCGAAAAATTCATCAACCTGCTCTACCCGCAGACGGAGACGATTCTGGATTACATGAACCGCCCGATTGTCGTGCTCGACGAGCCGGAAGCGCTCTTTGCCCGCATGGACAGCCGAACCGGCGAGTTTGGGCAGGCGATTACAGCGGCGCTCGAACGCGGCGAGGCGCTGCCCGAGCAGCACGGCCTGATGCTCACGCAGGACGAGGCGCTCGCAGCGATGCGGCAGACGACCCTGCTCGCGCTGACGACGATTCTACGCCCGGTGGAAAAGCTGAAGCCGACGCTGCTCTGTCCGATGGGCGGCATGGGCGCGGGCAGCTACGGCGGGCGGACGCACGACATGTGCGCCGATTTTACGCGCTGGCAGCAGGACGGCTGGCGGATTCTGGTGCTCTCCGGCGGCGCGGCGCGCGGCGAACGCATGCGCCAATCCTTTGAGGATGAGGGCGTGAAGGCGGCGTTTGACGAGCTGGGCACGGCCGCGCCGAAAAGCGGCGAATGCCGCATCTATCCGCTGACGCTCTCCGGCGGTTTCCAGTATCCGGAGATCAAGGTTGCGGTGATCGCCAGCGGCGACGTTTACGGCGCGAAGAGCGCCAAGGGCAAGCCGAAAAAGCAGCAGGGCAGCAAAATCGCCTCGTTCACCGATCTGAACGTCGGCGATTACGTGGTGCACGAGACGCATGGCATCGGCATCTATCAGGGTACGAAGCGCCTGACCAGCGAGGGCGCGAGCCGCGATTACCTGCTGGTGCAGTACCTCGGCAGCGACAAGCTGTATATCCCGGTGGATCACCTCGACCGGATTCAGAAATACATCGGCGGCGGCGAGGGCGCCGCGCCCAAGCTCTCGCGGCTGGGCGGCAAGGACTGGGACAAGCAGAAATCGAAGGTGCGCGAAAGCCTCAAGGAGCTGGCCTTCGACCTCGTGAAGCTCTACGCCGAACGGCAGAAGAACAGGGGCTACGCCTTTGGGCCGGACACACCGTGGCAGCAGGAATTTGAGGAGAACTTCCCCTACGACGAAACGCCCGACCAGCTTCAGGCCACGGAGGAGATCAAGCGCGACATGGAGCGCGACCTGCCGATGGACCGCCTGCTCTGCGGCGACGTGGGCTACGGCAAAACGGAGGTTGCGCTGCGCGCGGCGTTCAAGGCCGTGATGGACGGCAAGCAGGTCGCCATCCTCGCGCCGACGACCATCCTCGCCCAGCAGCACTACAACACGCTGATGCGCCGGATGGAGGGCTTCCCCGTGCACGCGGACGTGCTCAGCCGCTTCCGCTCGGCCAAGGAGCAGAAGGAGAGCCTGCGCCGCCTCAAGGACGGCGAAATCGACATCATCGTCGGCACGCACAGGCTGCTGGCCAAGGACGTGCAATTTAAAAACCTCGGCCTGCTTATCGTCGATGAGGAGCAGCGCTTCGGCGTCGGGCACAAGGAAAGCATCAAGAACATGAAAAAGACGGTGGACGTGCTCACGATGTCGGCCACGCCGATCCCGCGCACGCTGCACATGTCCATGGTCGGCATCCGCGACATGAGCCTGCTGGAAACGCCGCCGCAGGCGCGCTACCCCGTGCAGACCTACGTGATGGAATATCAGGACAGCGTGATCCGCGACGCGATTCTGCGCGAAATCGGGCGCGGCGGGCAGGTCTTCTTCCTCTATAACCGCGTCGGCTCGATTGACCAGTGCTACAAGCAGCTTTCAAAGCTCGTGCCGGAGGCGCGCATCGCGATTGCGCACGGCCAGATGCGGGAGCACGCGCTGGAAGACGTGATGCTGGATTTCAGCCAGCAGAAGTTTGACGTGCTGCTGTGCACAACGATCATCGAATCTGGTCTGGATATCCCGATGGCGAATACGCTGATTATTTACGACGCGGATCACTTCGGGCTGGGTCAGCTCTATCAGATGCGCGGGCGCGTCGGCCGCTCGAACCGGCTGGCCTACGCCTATTTCACGGTTCGGCCGGGCAAGGTGCTCTCCGAAACGGCGCAGAAGCGCCTCGACGCGATTCGCGAATTTACGGAGTTCGGCTCGGGCTTCCGCATCGCGATGCGCGATTTGGAGCTGCGCGGCGCGGGCAACCTGCTCGGCCCGCAGCAGAGCGGCCACCTCGCCAACATCGGCTACGACCTGTATTGCAAGCTGCTGGAGGAAGCGGTTTTGGAGGCGCAGGGCGAAGCGCCCAAGCCGAACCGCGACGTGGAGACGCGCATGGATGTGCACGTCAACGCTTATCTCCCGGCGGAATACGTCACGGGCGACAGGCAGCGGCTGGAGGTCTACAAGCGCATCGCCTCCATCGCGACGGCCGCGCAGCGCGACGACGTTGAGGAGGAGCTGGTCGATCGCTTCGGCGACGAGCCGCTCTGCGTGGCGAACCTCGTCGCGGTGGCCTACCTCAAGGCGATGTGCGAAAAGCTGGGTATCGACCGGGTGAATCAGGCGGACGGGCGCATCGACATGCGGTTTGCGCTCAACGCGCAGGTGGACGGCCAGAAGCTCTTCACCGCGCTGAACGGGTTTGACAAGCGGCTGACGCTCAACGCCGCGCCGCCGGTGACGCTGACGCTTCGGGATCAGACGCTGAATCGCGAGGATCTGCTGATGCTCTGCGTCAAGGTGATGGAGCGGCTGCTCGTGCGCATGGAGCTGAGCGCGGCGTAAACACGATCCGCCCAAATTTGCAAAATGGGGTTGCAATTTGTGCGCAAATCGAGTACAATATTCCAGTAGAATGTGATGACGGATGGAACTCATGCAATGCGAGGGTGTGAACCTTGTCAGGGCCGGAAGGCAGCAGCAATAAGCATTGTATCGTGTGTGCCGTGGGAATTTTCTGCCCCGAGCATTCTACGATTGCGCCATACAGCGTCGGTGAAAACCGACGCTTTTTTCTTTTTTGGGAAATAAAAAAAGGACGTCAATCCGATGAAACGGAAATTGATCGTCCTTCCATAAAAGGGAAAGCCTTATACTAATTCGCAGTTAAAATGCTTAACAGAGCGCATCAGATTTTTTGTTCTGACGAAGCCAAGTGAAGTGAGGCGTACTGGAGGTACGTTGAACGGAACGAGGCAAAGTCAGAGCGAAAAAGATGGTGCGCGGATTAAGCCATTTTAACAAGAATTAGTATTACATGCTGATGAGGCCGAAGGCGTTGGCGACCGAGCTGATGAGGATGATCGCCGCGAACAGCGGGCAGAGATAGCGGATCATCAGCGTGAATACGCGCTTGCGGCGGAAACGCTCCTCGCCGTGGCAGACCTCCTGCTCGATGGCCGTGATCCCGGCGACGCGGGAAACCAGCAGGCAGATCGAAATCGCCGCAATCGGCATCATCACGGAATTGGTCAGGAAATCGAAGAAATCCAGAAACTGCATGCCCAGAAGCATGACGTTGGCCAGCGGGCCGTAGCCCAGCGAGGAGAGGCTGCCCAGCGTAATCATCACCGCGCCCATCAGCACCGTCGATTTTTTGCGGCTCCAGCCCAGCTCATCCTGAAAGGTGGAGACGGCGCTTTCCGTCAGCGCGATGGAGCTGGTCATGGCCGCGAAGAGCACCAGCACGAAGAACAGGATGCCGACTGCCGTGCCCAGCCCCATGCTGTCAAACACCTTCGGGATGGTGATAAACATCAGCGAGGGGCCGGCCTGCAGAGTGGCCGATTCGCTGCCGGAGAACGCGAAGATGGCGGGAATAATCATCAGACCGGCCATCACGGCAATCGCGGTATCGAAAATCTCCACCGTTTCCGTCGAGCCTTCGATGGAAACGTCTTTTTTCATATACGAGCCGAAGGTAATCAAAATGCCCATCGCGATGGAAAGCGAATAGAACATCTGCCCCATGGCGGTCACGACCGTCATCCACGAGAAGTTTTCAAAATTCGGCACGAGGAAATATTTGACGCCCGCCAGCGCGCCCGGCCGCGTGACGGAATACCCCGCGATCAGCACGGAGAGCACGACGAGCACCGGCATCATCAGCCGGGAGACGCGCTCAATGCCGTTGCGCACGCCCGCGTAGATGACAAACAGCGTCGCCAGCGCGAAGACGATGAAGCACAGCTCGGCGGACAGGCCGTTGGAGATGAACGCGCCGAAATAGCCGTCGGCCGCCAGCGCGTGGCCGTTGCCGAGCAGGTATTCCACCAGATACTTGATGACCCAGCCGCCGATGACCGAGTAATACGGCACAATGAGAATCGGGATGACGGCGTTGAGCCAGCCGCCCGCCGACAGCCAGCGCGATTTGCCGAAGGACTGAAACGCGCCGACGGGGCTTTTGCCGGTCATGCGGCCGATGGCGGTTTCCGCGACGATCATGGTATAGCCGAAGGTCAGCGCCAGCAGGATGTAGATCAGCAGGAAGATGCCGCCGCCGTACTTGGCCGCCAGATAGGGGAAGCGCCAGATGTTGCCAAGGCCCACGGAGGCCCCGGCCGCAGAGAGCACGAACCCGATCTTGCCGGAGAACGTGCTGCGGGAATGAGAATGCTTTTGCATGCGTGTCAAACCGTCCATTCTTTTTTCATGTAGAAATCAGTGTAACACAGCGGGCGGGGAAAAGCAATGCGGCGGCGCGGGAAAGGCAAAAAAGACGCGCGGTATCAAAGCGAAAGCGTCAATTCGCATTGGTTGACGGGCGGCTGGCTCAGAATGTCGGCCAGATAGAGGGGAAGAAAGCCGCTCTGCGCCTGCCAGCGCTTTTCAAGCGCGGAATCCCGCGCGAGGGTATCCATGCGGCCGGAAAAATACGCGGCGTTGGCCGCGGCGAAGAAATCGGCCAGTTGCTCGGGTGCGTCGTCCCCGGCGATGGCGGCGAGCGCCTGACGGAGACAGCAGGCGCGGAAAAAATCCGCGGAATAGGCGGCAAAATCCAGCAGGTTGGGGTCGGAAAGCCCCTGCGCAGCCGCCCAGTCGGAAACGCGGACGGGCGCGGTGCGGTAGGTCAGCGCATCCGCTGTCAGCGTCAGCACGCCGTATTGATTCGGCGAAACGGCCAGCGACGAGGTGGCGATATCCCACAGGCCGGAATCGGTCTGCCCCATGTGCTGAAGGTGGATATGGCCGCTGAGGTTGCACAGCACGGGCGAAACGGCATACAGGCGGCGCAGCGCATCCGCGTTGCGGATGGTGAAGCCGGAGGAAAGCAGGCCGCTGTGGTCGATCAGGTTTTGGTGGCTGACGGCGACGACGCGGCAGCCGTCCGCCTGCGCCTGCATGAGCTGACGGCGCGCCCACGAAAGCGTGCCCTTCAAAACGGCGTTCGGCGCGGCGGAGGTGTTCACGTCGAGCATCAGCAGGCGCAGATCGTCGGAGAGCGCCGCCACGTAGCTCAGCGAATCCGCGTCGCGGGAGAGCGCGCCGTCAAAGCCGAAGGCATGATAAAGGACGGCAAATTCCCCGGCGGTCACACCGTCCACCCGCGTGTAGCCGTCGCCCTCAAAGCGCGCGGCGCTGCTGCTGTTCAAATCGTGGTTGCCGGGGAGGACAAACACGGGAATGCCCGCGTCGCGGACGCGCGCAAGCCGAAGGGAAAGCGCTTCGTGGCTCTCGCGCGCGCCGTTGAAGGTCAGGTCGCCGGAGAGAATCAGCGCGTCCGGCTTCTCGGCGATCACCTGAGCGACAAACGCCTCGATCAGCGCGTCGCTGTACGCCATCACCTTGCCGTCGCCCTGCTCGATCAAATCGGTGAAGAGCGCACCATTATCCGTCAGCGTCGGGGCGATATAGTGTAAATCCGTCGCCGTAAAGAGCACAGCGCGGGGTTCGCACAGCGCAAGGACGGGGATGAGCAGAAGAGACAGGCACAGAAAGAGACATTTTTTCATGGGTGAGCGTCCTCCCGAAAAAAGATAATTCATTATAGCATACATGCGGGAAAAAACGGGAGTAGGCACTTTGGGGTAACCATGGCGCTTGGATGGACGGCGGCGCGCGGGGACGGGGCGAAACTTAAAAGAATGAGGCGGGGCGGGCCTGACGATGGGACGATTCGAAAGAATTAAAAAATTTTGGAAAGAACGGCCGAATGGGTGTGAATTTTCGCGATTTTTTTCGTCTAGGTAAGTGAAACAGGGAATCCGATGGACGATGGACAAGACAATAAGGAGGGACGAGAATGAAAAGATTCGTGGGGATGATGGGGGCGCTGCTGCTTGCGCCGACGCTGGCATTGGCAAGCGGCGACATGGTTTCCATTTCCGAACTGCGCCAGCAGGTTGAAGTGATGGGACGGTGGACGCAGACCTATGACACACCGAACGGAAAAGTGAGCGTGGACATACCCATTATTGCGCCTGAGGTGGAAAATATGCCGATTTTACAGGTAAGCGCGGTAATGGGAAAAGACGTTGCGGAAGAAAAGGGATTGCACAAATCCGTAGATCAGGAGAATGCGGGCGCGGGTATTTTCTATGATGACTTTGATATTCTTTCCAAATTGAACGCGAATGTGGATGACGCCGCGATGATTTTCTGCGCAAATCCGGAGGAAATTGATTTAGCATTTTTACAGGTTTCGCATAACGATCATAATTCAATGCGCATGGGAAGCTGGGACTACAGCAGCGACTATTATTATCCGGATGAAATGAATCCAGAAACATTGTTTGCGGAAGAAAATGAGCAGCCGATGTCAACAGCAAATGATGCGCTGGCAGTGCTTCTTCAAAACTACTATGGGAAAGAAAATGCGGATTACGACGTGGATTATGTAGAAGTGAGAGGCAAAGCAAGGAAAAGAGTTGGACGGACAAAGAATGATTTGGGTGCTTATAAAAAAGATTACCCGAAGGGAACATATTATATCAGCTTCAGGCAGAAGCTCGAAGGAATCCCCATTTACTTGGAAATTGGACACAAAATGCTGACAACGAATCAAACTTACGTTACGCAAGAGATAGCGCTTAAATGCCAGAGAATCAGAGGGATAGAGACGAACACGTTGGAGTACATGGATGAAACGTCTTTCATTTTGGATACAACATGGATGAGAGAAGAAAAGCAGATTTTAGAAGACGTGCCGCTTGCAACGCTTGAAGACGTGATGCAGGCACTTGAAAAGAAGATTGTGGAAGGTTATATTCGCGATATTTATGCGCTCAGACTGGGGTATGTTTGCTATCCGGATGATACCTCACCGGATATTTACGCGCTTTATCCGGCGTGGGTTTGTGACTGTATTTATGCCAATTCGCCGCATGAACAGATCGAGGAAAATATCGTGACCGATGCGTTCAGAGAGAATTTCAGGTATGAACAGATTGCAGTGGATGCACAGACATGCGATATCCAAGCGGGATGGATAGATCGAGATGAAGGACTGTATCATGCCGAACCGATGACGTGGGGGAAAATACAATGAAGAAAATACTGTTTGCACTTTGCGTGCTGATGATTGTGCCGACGCTGGTATTGGCAAGCGGCGACATGGTTTCCATTTCCGAACTGCGCCCTTGATGAAACGCCCCAGCCATCCTTCACGGGTGGCTGGTTTCTTTTATGCGGGCGCAAAAAGGATGACGGCGCAGATGCGGCGAAATAACAGGGTTAAGGAACGGACTTTTGATTCTTCGGCCAAACGCGCTTTGTGTGCGCACAGAAAGCCGGTTTTGAAAAATTTTTGTAAGAACGGCCAAATGAATATGAATTTTCGCGATTTTTTACGTCTTGATAAGTGAAAGGAGGATGAAAAAGGGTGACAGGCAATACCTTGGTACCGGGTAAAGCCTCCGAAACGGAACTCTGCCGAATGATGGACGAATACAGCTCGATGCTGGTCGGCATATGCGCCATTCTGCTCGATGACAGGGATTTGGCGCAGGACGTTGTACAGGAGACATTCATCCGGGTGTATAAAAAGATGGATAGCTTTCGCGGAGCGCGCCCCGAGAGCGAAAAGGCATGGCTGACGCGCATCGCCGTCAATCTTTGCAGGGATGAAAAGAGAAAAAGCTGGTTTCGCCTGAGAGAACGGGCAAAGCCCATCGACATGACGGCGATCCCCATGGAGGACGCGACGGAGGAGGCACGGGAGCTGTACGCGGCCGTGCAGGCGCTGCCGAAGAAATACCGCGAGGTCATCCTGCTGTATTACTATCAGGATTTGACCGCGCAGGAGATCGCCGCGATTTTTCATCAGGCGACAGGCTCGATTTATCACAAGCTGAGCGTGGCTCAGCAGATGCTGAAAAAGACCTTGGGAGGGGTGTGAATTTGGTGGATGAACAGAAGTTGAGAAACGCGCTGAAGGCATGCCTTCCCCAGAGCGAGTTTCCGCCCGAGCGCCGTCAGGCGGTGCTGCGGGCCATCAGAAAGGAAGAACCGATTGTGAAAAGAAAGATTTCGACCGCGCTGGTCTTCGCCATCGTGATGACGCTGATCGTCGGCGGCGCGGCGCTGGCCGCGAACCTCGGCGTTTTCGGCCAATCCGTGAACAACGACGACAACGAGCAGAGCGTCGGACGGCTGGAAAAGCTGGAGGACGTATCCGCCACCTACAACGACACGCAGGCCGTGACCGCGCCCTCGCAGAGCGCGACCGAAGCGCCGAAGACCATCCGCGACGAGCTGATGGCGAGCCTGTACAACCGCCGCTTCAACCTGACGCTCAATCAGGCGTATTACGACGGCTACAAGCTGTATTATTCCTACACGCTGACCAGCGACTGCAAGACCGGCTTCATCACCGGCGAGGGGATGCCGACCGGCTTTGACGACACGTGGCAGAGCGTGGAGGCGGGCAAATACGCCACCGGCCGCATCTATATATCGGACGACGCCATCCAGCGGGAGATCGTGACGTATTTCTCCGGCCACCCCGTCGGCTACATCGCATACGAATCCATGGGCGTGGGCGACGGCGCGGACATGGGCGGCAAGCCGCTGACCATTCTGGATAGCGGCGAGGAGCGCGTCAACGCCTACACGATTCAGGGCTTCCAGGAGGTCGAAATGCCGGACGGCTTCGAGCCGACGGACGAAATCGACATCGAGCTGACCGTGATGTACGGCATGAGCGTCTGGGCGCAGGACGAGAAGAACGTCTACCACGAATACATGATGACCCCGGAGAACCGCGGCTTCTTCCGCCTGCCGTTCAAGGTCAAGATGAACGGTCAGGCCGAAACCTACACCGGCTCGGTGACGACCAGCGCATACAGCGCGCAGGCGACGGTTCGCGTCTCCGACGTGGATATCAGCGGCGAGGTCGTGTTCGATGCGCCGGAATGGGCGGAGGCGTTCGAGGCCAGCGCGGACGGCAAGCATGAGATGGAAATGCCGTATATCAACAGCTATACGCTCGTCGCTGACGGCGTGGAGCTGCAAAACCGCGATGGCGCGTTCGGCGTGAACAAGGACGGCAAGTTCTTCGTCTGGATTCGCTACGACCTGCCGGAGAGCATGAACAGCCTGGTGCTCGTGCCGAACGGATCGGGCATCGACTACAAGGCGAAGATCGCCGCGGGCGAAACGCCGACACACGAGAACGAGGATATCGTTTTGCTCAAGTAACCCACCCTTCCGGGGCGGCCTGAAAGGGTCGCCCCGATTTTGTAAGCTGTCCGCCCGCAAACGGGAGGACAGCGCCTTTCCGTCAAAAAAGGAGCGTATGAGGATGAAACGATTGTTTGCGGCGATTGCCGCGATGATGCTTGTGCCGACGATTCCGGCTGTTTGTTGCGCAGAAAGTTATCAGAACATAGAAACGCTTCG
>OLOS01003035.1_pt1 | contig 10539 bp, 7 predicted proteins | sample 1672631 | NCBI WGS metagenome assembly OLOS01 (sample SAMEA3136707, study PRJEB25190) | human gut metagenome | biome: human gut; feature: human-associated habitat; material: faeces | place: Austria | collected 2013 | reverse complement strand
TAACTGATAAGTGGGCTAAGTCCGGTAACAACTGGTATTACTTAGACAGCGATGGTGAAATGGCTATCGATGCTTTAATTGAAGATGGCGACAACTACTATTATGTAGACGTTAATGGCGTTATGGTATCGAACCAGTGGGTAGCTATCGAGAATGAAGACGCCGGCAACGACAATGAGCCAGATGAATTTTGGTATTATTTCCAGGCAAATGGAAAGGCATTAAAGGGACCGGAAGACAATAAGGTAGCATTAAAATCCGTAAATGGCAAAAAGTATGCTTTTACCTCAGAAGGTAAGATGCTCTATGGCTGGGTGGCTGCTGACGATGCTACAATTATCAATGATGATGATGATGCTTGGCAGAGAGGCGACTACTACTTTGGCGATCAGAATGATGGTGCTATGACTGTTGGCTGGAGACTGTTAGATATTACTGACGATGGTGCAACTGGCGATAGTGATGGAAATAAATATATTCAGACTGCATTTAATGATGATGAAGACCAGAGCCGTTGGTTCTATTTCAAGAGCAATGGTAAGAAACAGACTGCTTCAACTGGAGATACTGAATTAAAGCAGAAAACCATTAATGGTAAGAAATATGCTTTTGACCAGTATGGCCGTATGATTGCAGAGTGGGCTTCTGATATGGATAAGGTAGCAACAGCTAATATTGGTTCTCAGGGTAATGCTGAATGGTCCCAGTCTTGGATGTACTTCAATAGCGTTGAAGACGGTGCAAGGGTAACTAAGGGATGGTTCAAGGTAGTTCCTGCAGAAGGTCTGAATCAGAGTAAGTATGATGATGATGAAGACGGCTGGTACTATGCAGATAATAACGGACACCTGTATGCCATGGAATTAAAAACCATTAAAGGCAAGAAATATGGTTTTGATGAAAAGGGCAAGATGATGGATGGTATGAAGTTCATGAAGGTATCCGGAAGTGACATCACTGCTATTTTAGCTGACGATAATGATGACACACCATTCGATACAGAAGATGGATTTAATACAAATGCATCAAAAATGGCAGCTGATGGCTATGGTTGCTATTACTTTGGTAGTGGTGATGATGGTGCTATGAAGACAGGCAAGATGCAGGTAGAGATTGATGGTGATAAATACAATTTCAACTTTGGCAAGTCTGGAAGTAAAAAGGGTGCTGGTAAAACCGGTGTTGAAGATAAAAAATATTATAATAACGGTAAGTTGATGGCTGCTGGTAAAGATGAAAAATATCAGGTTATCATGCCAGAATCAAAAATGGTAGAGGGTAAAGATACTACAGTTGGTTACCAGAAACTTGATGACAGCGCTAAATTGGTAGAGACTGTTAATAAAATCGAGGGTTACAAGGTATTAACTGATAAAGATGAAATTATTGCATTGGGTAATCTTTCTTCTCTTGGTTTAACTGAAAAGAAATTAAAAGATGAGAAATATGGAGATTTAGCTGTATTCGTTAAGGTAGGTGACAATAACGAGGTAGTTAGTGTTGGACTTGATGCAAAGGAATTTATGTTAGTTAATACTTCTGGCTCTGTAAGCAGCAGCAATGCTAAGAACAAAGATGGTAACAACGTATATTACAAGCTGTCAAGCGGTAAGATTGTATCTACATTCTCAGAAGACTAATTAAAGTAATTGAACTATTAAAACAAAGGGGGACGTCTTTCAGGCGTCCTTCTTTTTATACCAGAAAGGAAAATGATATAAATGAGAAGAAAAATCCAACTGTTAAGCACAATAATCGCCTTTAGCATAATTGCAACGGTCCCATCATATGCTGCATTTGAGCAAAACGAAAAAGGGTGGAAATACTTAAAAGAAGATGTAAATGCATATGCCACAAATGAGTGGATAAATGTCAATGGTGTATGGTATTATTTTGATAAAACGGGTACTATGCAAACTGGATGGGTTAGAACGGATAAAAAATGGTATTATCTCGATCCTTCAACAGGGGGAATGAAAACAGGATGGCTATTAAGTGCTGATGGAAATTGGTATTATTTGGATGATGGCACAGGGGAAATGTTATCGAAGCAACGAACACCTGATGGATATTACGTTGAAAAGAATGGTAAATATAATCCGGATAAAGGTAACATTAATGATGATAAAAAGGGTCCCGGAGCCAATATGGAAGTAAAACAGCTTGAAAACATGTTAAAAGGAGCAAAATTTCCCAAATTAGAAAGTTTTGCTTTCAATAATTTAACAACAGGTGATTGGGGAACAGAAGGGAGTATTGAAGCTCTTAACACAATAAATACAAATATTGTACAGGAATTAAAAGAACAAGGGATAGCAGTGAATGGAGATTCTGTTATTTACATAGATTCTACTTCCATAACCTATGCAATAGAGGGTATTGATAAACCTTTATTGAAACTTGTAAAAAACGACAATAATTATGATTTATATGATTACGCGAACATCGACAGGAATATGGAAGCACCGCTATTAGCTATGTGCAATTTAATTAGCAGTGAGCCACAGACAATTTATAATGCAATGTACACAGCTGCCCAATATGATCAAACAATCATGAGTTCTGTGACATATAAAGCATTTGGTGACTGTAAAATAAAATATACAATATCTGGAAACGGTGATTATTTTTACTTTAGCATAACCTCTAAATAAATACTGCCTTAATTGTTGGAATATAAAGGGATTATCAAAAAACAGTATAGACCTTCAAACTGATGTAAATAAAAATCACACAGTTTGGAGGTTTTATTATTATAAAAGTAAATGACATACAGGAGAAAATTTTATTCGAAAGGTAATCTAGTCATAGATGTGGATGTGGCATTTATATATTCTAAGTGTGATAAATGAAACAGAAACACCAGTGATAGCTAATATAACATTCTTAAAAGACTATGTATACCAACTTTGACGATATGGAAAACGGGAATATATTAGCGTAACATTACTTTCGGGTAATTAGTTAATGGTAAATCATGTAAACTAATAAAAACAAAAAAAGAAAGCACCGCTTTGTGGGATGATTGGATTTGCGAAAAACAATCACAGCAAAGGAAGGTGCTTTCTATGTATCACAGTATACTACATTTTATCGAAAATGACATCAAGGAAATTGAAAATCTTGTAGCGGCTATGCTAAAAGGGGAAAAAGAACCCCATGACCTGTCACAGGATATCCATGCCCGGATGCTGGGGCTCGGGGGCAGTCTGATTGCGGAACTGTATGAAAAAATAGATGATGAGATTAGGGAAAGCCTGATACGAAAGAAAAAATGGAACATTGAACAGCGCAATGAACCGAAGGAACTGCTGGATATCATGGGGCCAGTCCGGTTCCGCCGGACTGGCTACAGGGATAAGGAATCCGGGGGATTCGTTTACCTCCTGGATAAAATACTGGGGATTGAAGGACATCAGAGAATCACGCTCGGGGCGGCAGCATGCATTCTGAAAGAGGCGGTACAGACCAGCTACGCGAAGGGCGGGCAGACCCTGTCTCTTATGGGGCAGGTCAGCAAACAGACGGTAAAACGTCTGGTCCATGACACGCAGGCCCTGTTCCCTGCCGCACCACCGGCAGAAAAGAAGCGGTTGGAATACCTGCATATCGTAGCAGACGAAGACCATGTGTCTGCCCAGTTCTGGAGCCGGAAGGGCGATTTGGGGAAGGACAGCCGCGGTAATAAGATCAACACCATCATGCCGAAACTGATTTGCCTGTACGAGGATATAATAGATGAGGCGTGGGAAACCTCAAAGAGCCCAAGGCACAGACTGACCGGGAAACACTACTTCTGCGGCACCTATAAGGGACAGGAAGCAGACAGAAGGCTATGGGAGGAGGTAAGGGACTATATAGACGCCCATTATGCTACCGGATACCTGAAATGCATATACATCGCAGGAGACGGTGCCAGCTGGATTCGCGCCGGCTGTGAAGTCGTGGGGAAGGGCCGCTTTGTGCTGGACCGGTTCCATATGATGAAATATGTGAATGTCTCCGTATCACATCTGCAGGACAGGGCGGAAGAAGTAAAGGGTAGGATCTGGGAATGCCTGGACGGACGCCATAAAAAGAGGCTGCAGAGGGTCTACGCTGAAATCCTGAAGGGGACAGAGGAAGGCAGGAAGTATACGGAGGTAGAGGGGGCACTTGGCTATTTCCTGAACCAGTGGGACGGGATCCGGAACTGGACGGAAGCAGGCGGCAACTGGAAATGCTGTGCGGAAGGACAGGTGAGCCATGTACTGAGCGCGAGGCTGAGCAGCCGTCCGATGGGCTGGAGCGAGCATAGTTGTAACCGGATGTCGGGTCTGAGGGCATATAAGAAGAATGGCGGTAAGATCATAGACCTCCTGGCATATCAGAAAGAGCAGAGGAAGGAGGGGAAGTTGTCGGAGGAAGAAATAAAGGTGAAAAAGGAGGTATGCGGAAAACCGGCGGGATGGAGATACCAGGAGCGTATCCAGTGCCGGCTGCCAGGACTGGAGCAGCATAGCCTGAAATGGATGCGCGCATGGATTAACCAAGGACTGGGAGCCTAGGATGCGGCTTCCTTCTGCCTGATTACAAACATACAGTGAAGCGGCCACACAAGTCAGGGGCAGAAAGCCGAAGAGCCCCCTTGGGTTGTGTGTTTGTTGAACGAAAAATTAGAAAGCAGAAAAGATGCGGTAGAAAAAACGAACCGGATGTGATAACCTAGAAAGAGCAAATCTTAATTCTGCCATATGGGTGAATTCTATCCTTTTGTTTCCGAAAGTAAATTGACGCTATCCGGGAATATCCCAAAGATTGTGTAAACCTCTAAACTGATGTAAGATAAAAGTACTCAGTTTGGAGGTTTATTTAATGGCAAGGAAAAAAGATTCACCACAGAAGGTTGTACTTAGGAAAATGATGAGCACATACCTGATAGATGACAATGTAAAAGTCAAGGACGATACAGATGTGAATTCTATCATGCGGAATATGATGTCTGTTATCCTGGAAGGTGCCCTTAATGAAGAGATGGATGAGGAGCTGGGTTACTCTAGGTATGACTATCGTAACAAAGAAACAGGCAACAATCGTAATAATCATTACCAGAAAACGAATACCAGCTATGGCGATATGGAACTGGATATCCTACGTGACCATAAAGGGGAGTCCTGCCCCCAGATAATCAAAAAATATCAGAACACGGTCCTCCAGAACATGGAGGAAAAAACATTTCCATGTACGCAAAAGGCATGACTACCGCCGATATCGAAAGTCACATGTAGGAGTTGTACGATATTGAGATTCCTGACAGTATCATTAACCGGATTACAGATAAAATCCTGCCTATCGTGAAAGAATGGCAGGAAATACCTTTTGAAGACATTTATGCAGTTGTTTTTATGGATGCCATCTACTATCATGTGAGGCATGAAGGCCATATTACAAAACGGGCTGCCTATATCTCCATTAGAATTGATATGTATGGCAGGAAAGATGTGCCTGGCATGTATGTAGGTTAGAGCGGGAGTGCAAAGTTCTGTCTGTCCATTCTCAACGGGCTGAAAAACAGGGGTGTACAGGCATCCTCATTGTCTGTGTTTGATGGCCTTGGCGGATTCTCACAGACCATTGAAGCGGTATTTCCAGAAACGTAGATTCGGCAGTGTGTCTTTCATCAAATCCGGAATACCACTCGGTTTGTGTCTTACAAGGAAATCAAGCCTATGATGGCAGATTTAAAACGCGTTTATGTTGCTGCGACAGAAAAAAGCGCCTTTCTGAGCTGGAAAGCTTTGAAGAGAAATGGGTTGCAAAATATCCCAAAACCGCAAAGTCCTGGAAAGATAACTGGGCAAATCTGGCAACCTATTTTAAATATCCGGAGGCTGTCCGGCGCCTGATTTATACAACCAATGCCATTGAGTGATTTAACCGGCAGATGCAGAAAGTCACGAAAGTAAAGACAATCTTTCCATCCGGTGACAGCCTGCTCAAGATGCTGTATCTGGCCATGTTGGACATCACAAAAAATGGACTGGGAACCGCCAGGACTGAGGGTAGATTCATTCTCAGCTGGAGATTTTCTTTGAGGAACGTCTGGTTGGATTATAAGTGGAAGCTGGGAAAAGACTGTCCCAAAGATTGTGTAAACCTCCAAACTGATGTAAGATAGAATTACCCAGTTTGGAGGTTTTATTATGGCAAGAAAAAATGATACACCACAGAAAGCCGCTATGCGGGAACTGTATGATATAGACATCTCAGACAGCACAATCAGCCGGATTACGGACAAGATACTACCTATCGTGAAAGGGTGGCAGGAAAGGCCGTTAGAGGAGGTGTACGCGGTGGTCTTCCTTGACGCTACCCACTTTCATGTACGCAGTGAGGGACGTATCGTGAAGCAAGCCGTTTATATCGCGATTGGGATTGATATGGCGGGGAAGAAAGATGTTTTGGGCATGTATGTGGGGCAAAATGAAAGTGCGAAATTCTGGCCATCTATTCTGAACGGTTTAAAGAACCGTGGGGTGGAAGATATTCTGATTACCTGTGTGGATGGTCTTAGCGGTTTTCCACAGGCCATAGGGTCTGTTTACCCCAAGCCGAAATCCAGCAGTGTATCATTCATCAGATTCGTAACACCACCCGTTTCGTATCGTATAAGGAGATTAAGCCACTTATGGTGAATCTGAAGAAAGTATATGCGGTACCGACAGAAGAAACCGCCTTATCAGAACTGGACAGTTTTGAAGAAAAATGGGGTGGAAATACCCCAAGATTGCCAAATCCTGGCGTGATAATTGTGCAAACTTGTCCACCTATTTCAAGTATCCAGAAGCAGTCAGACGCCTGATTTACACGACAAATACCATTGGGGGATTTAACCGACAGCTGCGGAAAGTGACCAAATCCAAGACAATATTTCCGTCGGATGATAGCTTTTTAAAAATGCTGTATCTGGCAATTATAGAAATCACGAAGAAATGGACAGGGCATCTTCAGGACTGGGGCCAGATTCATTCACAGTTGGACATTTTCTTTGAAGATTGTCTATCCTGATTATAAACTGATTTGGCAGAAAGCAGGGCTACCCATGCAGCCCCGCTTGACATACTCGAAACCAGTATTATAATACAAGCAAAGGACAAAGCCCAGAAAACCGTAACTATTGACTTATCTTACTTCAGTTTTTTGAGTTTACACAAACATTGAAACAGTCTCGCTGGAAAATGAGGTTGTATAATCAGCTTGTCTTAACATGCCCAGAATCTGTATTATAATACAAACTGAGGGCAAAGCCATTTTTCTGGCTTTGCCCTTTATTAACTAATGACATATCTTACAATTAGCTGTCCTTATTTACACAAAACTTGAAACTTTCTCTGGAAAAAATCATATCAATTAGCGAATTCGAAATACTGAAACTCTGTATCCCGCAATAATCTTAATCGATATCCTGCTTATGATATCTCCAGGACATTAAAGTAGTATAACACTTCATCTAAGCTCAAAGAACAAAATTGGGTAATTTGTGTATTTCCCAGCAAAACATTCCAGCTTTGATAGAACTCTTTCTTCCATTGGGGCTGTGTACATTTTTTGATTCTTTATAAGCCTTTGCCTGTTTATAATCTTCAAACCTTGTTGTGCTATGAATCCGGTGGATGACGCACTATTGTATTTCCACCTGGAGATAAAATGCCTTGACTCCTACAGCAATATAAACAGTTCCTTTTATAATACGGCTCCTACTGTAGAGAAATAACAATAGGTAATATCGAAAGCCACAGGCACTCTATGGCATTGACATCTCGAACAGTACAATTAACCAGAATATAAACTAAGTATTTCCTATTGTAAAAGGCTGGGAGGAAAACCGTTTGGAAGCGGTCGATGTTGAGGTTCTTTCGGATGAACTATCCCATAATTAGCATGTTAATGTGTATTTATACTTGTATTAAAACAATTTTATTCAATAAGCTATATTAATTATTCTTATTTTCTCTAAATATCGATTCAGGATTTTTCTTCATATATGTTTTGTTTCAATGAAAACCCAAACCAAAATTAGATTTATCTACTCACTATATATCATATATGATTGTTAGTTACAGGCAGATTATTGTATCCATACCCCATTTGGATCTACGGTATATCCGTCAGGTGTAGTTTGATTACTAAGCATTAGAGACGAACTATCAAAATAATACCACTTTCCATCCTTATCCTGTTTCCATGCATTTGTAACATAACTTCCATCTGCCTGTCGATACTTCCACGTATCGCCTACTGCTTCCCAACTCTCCAGCGATGGATTTACAGCCGCAGGGCCCAGTTTCTGTTGATTGGCAGCTGCGTTAGAGGATGGCTGACCATCCCAAGCACCATTGGCATCTACATAAAATCCATCTGGGGTAGTAGTATTCATGACCATATATCCGGCCATGTTAAAATAATACCACTTTCCATCTGTATTCTGTATCCAGGCGGCCGACGCATCTGAACCATCTTTTTTCACATACCGCCATCCTTTATCATCCTGTTCCCATCCAGGTATATATTTGGTTTGTTCACCTCTGGTATTTACATATAATCCATCTGGGGTAATGGTATCAGTCAGCATCACACCATTTGCATCCATATAATAAGACTTTTCATCCACTGTAAGCCAGCTGTTGGCTACATAGGTACCATCCGATTTACGATAACGGGATTGACCGTTTTCATCCTTCTCCCAGCCAGATGTACTGGTTCCGTCATAGGCTCCTGCATCAGTACCATCTACGTTAATCAAATACTTGCGTACTTCTGGAGGAAGGTCTGAGGCTGATATATTGCCAGGAAGATAGACTATGTCCACATACCGTTCCTTTGTTGCCATCTTCTTGTTATTCGTTGTAAGAACCATTCGTGTATATGGCTGGCTGCCTTCGGGAATTAGAGACCAATTTTCAGGGATTCCCCATACACCATTTATATTAGCCAGAGCTGGCACCTGCCCCCAAGGTTTGGTAATAGAATTATCAAATGTAAAGGCATAATCATATCCCCGATTAAGGACTACGTCTGACTCCTGTATACTATTATCTCCTAACAGGATTGCAAAATACTGGCCCTCCGCATAATCTATCGGGCGCCATCCAAACAAATAGGCCCCACAGTTTTCCATAGTAATCCCAGATGATGTGTTAGCATAAGAAACCACCACAGTACCTAGCGAGAGTGAAACAGCGAGCCCGATAGCTGCAATACGTCTTTTCCACATAAAAACTACCTCCGTATATTATTTTCTACTCCACATAAATTTATTTTGCGAAAAAGGGGGATATCCCTCTGCAACACTATTTGTCACAAAAGAAATATCCCCCGTCCATTACTGGATAACTATTCAGTTAATGACTTAGTCTTCTGCAAAGGTAGCAACAACCTTATCTTTGTAAAGCTTATACGTTACATCATTCCCGTCTTTGTTCTTGGAATTATTTTCGCTGATTTTACCACTTGTGTTAACTACAGCAACACCATTGTTCTTAAGTGTTGGGATTCCAAGAGATTGGTTGCCTGAACTATCCGTATAAACGTAAATCTTCAAATCGTTAATCTTATCATCTTTTAACTTGCTAGCACTTAGACCTAAATCATTTAATGAAACATTAGCAATAGAAACGGAACCATCAAGTGCAGTTAAAGTTGTTTTTGACTCATAGCTTCCATCAGCCTTGAGGAATGCGTTATCAAAATCATCCTTATCAAGGACAGTAACACCAGAAATTCTTGACTCTACCTTATTTGCAAACTCAGCAGCATCAGCATATTTCTTGTATCCGATAACTTTTTGGGACTTGATTTCAGGATAAATCACCTGGAACTTTTCATCTCCGCCAGCAGACATTAATTTACCAGAATTGTAATATTTCTTGTCTTCTTCACCGACTTTACCAGTACCCTTGGCAGATCCTGACTTACCAAAATAGAAGTTAAAGTTGTCACCATCAATTCCAACCGTAGTTTTTCCTGTTCTCATTGCACCGTCATCACCGAAATAGTAACAAGAATAACCCATGTCGTATAATGTTGATGCATGCGCGTTAAAGGAATCCTCATCATCATAATTATAAAGACTGTCGTCATCAGCCATAATATCGCCGAAATCAGATGTAGAACCTACAGTACCAGCAACACCAGTCTGAATAAACTGTAACCCAGTTAAGCAGATGCCAGTCTCACCGAAGGCATACTTTTTGCCTTTGATGGTCTTAAGCTGGTTCGCGTACAAATTACCACTTCCATCTACATAGTACCATTCTGCTTCATCATCATCATACTTACTTCCATCCAAGTTCTCGGCTGCAACAACTCTAAACCAATCCTTGGTAAGCTTACGGCCGTCCTCTACGCTCTGGAAATATTTCCAATTACGTGTCTGGTCTACTCTGGCTGTATTATTTGTTCCTAAGCTAGCTTCTGCAGTTGGAGTACTTGAACCAGAAGCTCTCTCTGTCTGGTCAAAGGACCACTCTGCAACCATACGGCCATACTGGTCAAAACCAT
>OLOS01003032.1_pt1 | contig 10547 bp, 9 predicted proteins | sample 1672631 | NCBI WGS metagenome assembly OLOS01 (sample SAMEA3136707, study PRJEB25190) | human gut metagenome | biome: human gut; feature: human-associated habitat; material: faeces | place: Austria | collected 2013 | reverse complement strand
GTGCTCTATCCCATGGGCTGGGACGCTTTTGGTCTACCCACAGAAAACTTTGCCATAAAAAACCACATTCACCCGGAAATAGTCACCAAAAACAACGTTGCTCACTTCAAGCAGCAGCTCAAGTCCCTGGGACTTTCCTTTGACTGGGATAGGGAGATAAACACCACCGACCCGAACTATTACAAATGGACGCAGTGGATTTTCCTCCAGATGTATAAGCACGGTCTTGCCTACAAAAAAGAGGCGAACGTGAACTGGTGCACCGGCTGCAAGGTCGTTTTGGCGAACGAAGAGGTGGTGAACGGCGTTTGCGAACGCTGCGGCAGCGAGGTTGTTCACAAGGTAAAATCCCAGTGGATGCTCAAAATCACCGCCTACGCTCAGCGCCTTATCGACGATTTGGCTGATGTGGACTACATCGACCGCGTAAAGACCTCTCAGATAAACTGGATAGGCCGTTCCACCGGTGCGGAGGTTGACTTCGGAACCACCGCCGGAGACAAGCTCACGGTTTACACCACCCGCTGCGACACCATGTTCGGCGCAACCTATATGGTCATAAGCCCGGAGCATGAAATCATCGGGAAATGGGCGGACAAGCTCTCCAATATGGATGAAATCCGCGCCTATCAGCAGGAGGCGGCGAAGAAATCCGACTTCGAGCGTACCGAGCTTGCCAAGGACAAAACAGGAGTGGAGCTTAAAGGCGTTCGCGGAATAAACCCCGCCACCGGAAAGGAAATTCCGATTTTCATTTCCGACTATGTTCTCACAAGCTACGGAACCGGCGCGATTATGGCTGTTCCGGGACACGATACCCGCGACTGGGAGTTCGCAAAGAAGTTCGGACTGCCCATAGTGGAGGTGGTCAAGGGCGGCAACGTGGAGGAGGCGGCTTATACGGACTGCGCTTCCGGAATTATGGTGAACTCCGGCTTTGAGGACGGCATGACCGTTGAGCAGGCGAAGAAAGCCATGATTGAATACCTTGAAAAAGAGGGAATAGGTCGTGCAAAGGTGAACTATAAGCTCCGCGACTGGGTTTTCAGCCGTCAGAGATACTGGGGCGAGCCCATTCCCATGATTTACTGCGAAAAATGCGGCTGGCAGCCCGTTCCGGAGGAGCAGCTTCCGCTGATTTTGCCGGAGGTTGACTCCTACGAGCCTACGGACACCGGTGAAAGCCCCCTTTCCAAGATGACGGATTGGGTGAACACCACCTGCCCCTGCTGCGGTGGCCCCGCAAAGCGTGAAACCGACACCATGCCCCAGTGGGCGGGCTCTTCGTGGTATTATCTCCGCTACTGCGACCCCAAATGCGACACCGCTCCCGCCTCTAAAGAGGCGCTTGACTACTGGATGCCCGTGGATTGGTACAACGGCGGTATGGAGCACACCACCCTGCACCTGCTGTACAGCCGCTTCTGGCATAAATTCCTCTACGATATCGGCGTAGTTTCCACCAAGGAGCCTTATAAAAAGCGTACCAGCCACGGTATGATTTTGGGCGAGAACAACGAGAAAATGTCCAAGAGCCGCGGCAACGTGGTCAACCCGGACGATGTTATCAGGGAATACGGCGCGGACACCCTCCGCCTCTACGAAATGTTCATCGGCGACTTTGAAAAGGCCGCTCCCTGGAACACAAGCTCAATCAAGGGCTGCAAACGCTTCCTCGACAGAATTTGGGCGCTTCAGGATATTGTGAACGGAGAGGGTATTCGTTCGGAGCTTGAAAGCAGCCTCAACCGCTGCATAAAGAAGGTCGGCGAGGACGCGGATAACCTCAAGGCGAACACCGCCATTGCCGCCATGATGACTCTGCTCAACGACATAACCGCCACCGGAAGCGTCACCAAGGACGAGTACGAAATATTCCTCACACTGCTGAATCCCTTTGCACCCCATATCACCGAGGAGATTTGGCAGAACCTCGGTCACAAGGAGCTGCTCTGCAAGCAGCCGTGGCCGCAGTATGACGAGGCAAAATGCGTCGAGGCCACCGTGGAAATGGTGGTTCAGCTCTGCGGAAAAATCAAGGCGCGTATGACCGTTCCCGCAGGCGCGGACAAGGAAGCCTGCCTTGCCGCCGCAAAGGAAGCCGCCGCAAAGGAGCTTGAGGGCAAGACGATTATCAAGGAAATCGTCGTCCCCGGCAAGCTTGTGAACTTTGTGGTTAAATAAGCCGAAAATATTATATAGTAAAAAGTCCGGCAGAAATGCCGGACTTTTTGGGTGTAAAGGCTTTGAAGAGCGGCGACTGAGAGCAAATCTCGGCTCCCCTGTGTAAGGCATTCGCTGAGCGTTTGCGAAACGGTTCTCGCCTCCCCTGTGTATCTTAGGCAAGATGTTTGTGCGGCTTTGCCGCACAACATTCTGTGTTTGATGCTTTGCACCAAACACAAGCGGCTTTGCCGCCCTTGCCACGATAAATGACGGAGCTTCGCTCCTTATTGAAGGGGAGCTGTCACGGCTTCGCCGTGACTGAGGGGTTGTATCCGCGACCGATTACAGCGTTTACACCATAATTTTTCTTGCCATTTCTTCGCTGATAGCAACGCGGGATTCTTTAACCTTCACAATGACGTTGCCGCCCATGGAAGAAATCAGCGTTGCCGTTCCTCCGGCAACAAATCCGAGATCCTCAAGATGTTTTTTAACCTCGGGGTTTCCGCCAACCTTGAGAATAAGGTTTTCTTCACCGATGTTTGCAAGTGAAAGGGGCATCATTTTGTTTCCTCCGTGTTTCGGTTAGCACGTGCTAACCGCATTTGAAAAAAAATAAGCGCAAAACCGCATTTGCGGAACGCAAAAACGGTTAAGCTTCCTTAACCGTATGTTAGTTTATCACCTCTAACTTGATTTGTCAACCCCCTTTTTGCGATTTTTTTGTTTCGTATAATAACTTTTTTGCAGGAATTTTTGCGGCACGTTTCCCCTTGCTTCAAACGGGACTTTTTTCGGCGGCACGCTTCCCTGTTTTCAAATAAATTTAATCCGGCGGCGCGTTTTTTATGCCAATTTGGCGCATAATACAATCGGGGCTTTTATTTATTGTTGAAATATGGTAGAATAAGACGAAGGCAGGGCTTTTGCCCCACTTTTCGGAAGGGAAAATCCCGTTTGAGCACCGTCGGTGCTCAAAATTTAATGCGGCGCCGTGCGCCGCCAAAGGAGCGTGCTCAAATTATGAAGAAATTTCTCTGCGCCGTGCTCACGGTGCTCATGGTGCTCATGCCCGTGCTCAGCCTTAGCAGCTGCAACAAAAACGGCGGCAAGCCGAGCGGCAGCGATAGCGCCGCAAACGGAGTTGCCTCCGGCGATGGCAGCCTTGCATCCATCGAAATAACACCAAATCCGCCAAAAGAAAGCTCCGCGCCGGAAGAAACCCAGCCGGAGGAGCCGGAAAGCGACCCCACTCTTGCTCCGTATAATCCTGAAAACGAGATTGCCGGCAAGGATGAGCTTTCCGAGGAGTTCAAATACCTTGCGGGGCTTGATACAAAACAAGTGCCGTGGGGCCCGGGAAGAAACTTTGACCCGGACGGCAAGCCCACCGCCTGCACTCTTCTTCAAAAGGAATACGGCGATTATTCCGCAGACTTTGTCCGCATAGGCGACCAGTTCGATAAGAAGGTTTACCTTACCTTTGACGAGGGCTATGAAAACGGTTACACCTCCGCCATACTGGATGTGCTTAAGGAAAAGAATGTTCCGGCAGTGTTTTTCATCACCCTTCCATATGCAAAAAGTGAGCCGGAGCTTGTTCAGCGCATGATTGACGAGGGGCACATTGTGGGCAACCACACCTCAAAGCACCCGAATATGACCACCATTTCACCGGAAGAAGGCTATGACAACGTCGCCGACCTTCACAATTACGTCAAAGAAAATTTCAACTACGAAATGTATCTTTTTCGTTTCCCGGAGGGTGCTTTCTCCGAACAAAACCTTGCCCTGCTGCAAAAGCTGGGCTATCGCAGCGTTTTTTGGAGCTTTGCCTATAAGGACTGGGATCCTAACAGCCAGCCGGACGCGGATTCAGCCTTTGAAAAAGTCACCGGTTCACTCCACAGCGGAGAAATTTTCTTGCTTCATGCGGTTTCTTCCACCAACGCATCCATCCTCGGGAATGTGATTGACTATGTCCGCGAACAGGGCTACACCTTTGAGCGATATGAGCAATAATTAAATTCCGCCCCTGCAAAAACAGTTTTGCAGGGGATTTTTTTTCGCAAATCGCGCCATTCATAACTTGTTTTCGTGAAGAAGTGCCCCGTTATAAAAAATTTCTATAACATATTGTACACTTTTTGTTTTTTGTAGCATAAAAATTATTGCAAAAGGTTAAAGCAGTTGATATAATTATAACAGACACTTTGATTGTAACTGTATGAATTTCTGCATATTTTCAGTTTTTTATATCTTTTGTTATTGAACTGTGCGAATAAATCCGTTACAATGATACAAGTGAGTTTAAATTTCGGCGTGAACTTTTTTGCGCTGCACAATTTTGTATAAGGGGACAATTTAAAATGGCAAAAGATAAAAAAGTTCTTTCCGATGCTCTTGCACGGCGTCTGCCGGCATATTACCGCCATGTCTGCGTAATGAAGGCGGAAGGAATTAACAATATAACCTCAGGTGAGCTTGCAAACCGCGTCGGCAACACCAGCGCACAGGTTCGCCAAGACTTTTTCACCTGCGGCGGCGTAGACGGCTATAACACCGAAACACTGAAAAACTGGCTTTCCAACCTGCTTGGACTCAACCATAACCATCACATGGTAGTCATCGGCGCGGGCAACCTCGGCCGTGCAATCATCAGCTTTAAGGAGTTCAACGAGGACGGATTTTTCATCGACGCCGTATTTGACAACAGCCTTATGCTCGAGGGAATGCAGATCTGCGGCGTGCCGATTATCAATGCGGCGCTGTTTGAAGATTATCTTGAAGAAAATCATGTTGATATTGTGGTGATTGCAGCGCCTGCCAGCGCTGCTGCGGACATTCTTAAAAAGTCCATCCGCGGCGGAGTCAAGGGCGTTTGGAACTTTGCGCCTGTGGATCTGCGGTCCGACGACCGCATTGAGGTGCAAAACGTTCACCTCAGCGACAGCCTTATGACCCTTTCTTTCCGCATGGAAGAAAAGCAGCACATTGTTGAAAGCGACATCGAAAACGCATAAGTTTTTTACGAAGAAAACCGCCTCTCTTTCGAGAGGCGGTTTTCTTTTTACATTTGAACTGAATAAGCAGAACGGCGCTGCGCGCCGCCCTTGCCGAAAAAATTTTTGAACTCTCAGCAGTTTTATGCTATAATATATTTTTACAAACATTAAAAAGGAGGCTTTGCACTTGGCAAAACCCGAACTTCTTGCCCCGGCGGGGGATATGGAATGTCTTGAAACGGCGGTGCGCTTCGGCGCGGACGCTGTATATATCGGCGGGCCGATGCTTCAGCTTCGGGCGGATTCCGTCGGCTTCACCAAAGAGGGCGTTGCCGAAGCCGCCGCATACACCCATGCTCACGGCGTGAAGCTTTACGTCACGGTGAACTGCTTCGCCCGAAACGAGGAAATAGACGCGGCGGAGGAATATGCCAAATTCCTTTACAAAGCGGGCGCAGACGCGGTAATTGTCTCCGACCTCGGACTTATTGCGGCAATTCACGCGGCGGAGCCTCGCCTTCCCATTCATGTAAGTACCCAAGCGAACTGCACAAACTTCAATTCCGCGCTGGTTTACCGTTCCATGGGCGCGGAGCGGGTGGTGCTCGCCCGAGAAATGACCCTTGAGGAAATCCGCGAGCTGCGCCGCCGTATTCCGGAGGATATGGAGATTGAAGCCTTCGTCCACGGCGCCATGTGTATGTCCTATTCAGGGCGGTGCATGATTTCGTCATTCCTTACCGGAAGGAGCGGCAACCGCGGCGGCTGTGCGCAGCCCTGCCGCTGGAATTATTACCTGATGGAGCAAAAGCGCCCCGGAGAATTTTTTCCGGTGGTGGAGGACGAAAAGGGCATGGCAATCCTCAGTTCCTATGATATGTGCGCCGCTCCCTTCCTTGACAAGCTCGTTGAAGCGGGGGTTTCATCCTTCAAAATCGAGGGCCGCATGAAAACGCCGTTTTATGTCGCAACGGTGGTGAATGCGTACCGCCACGCCATTGACGGCGATTTACCCCTTGAGGTGATTATGCGGGAGCTTGACAGCTGCAGCCACCGCCCCTACTCCAGCGCGTTCTACTTCGGCGAAATGGTGCACAGTCACGGCAATTCCGGGGCATACATTCAAAAGTGTAAGTTTGCGGGCGTGGTGCTCGACTGGGAAAACGGTGTTGCCACCGTGCAGCAGCGGAACAACTTCCGTCCCGGCGACGAACTTGAGATAATTTCGCCCATCAGCACCGGCAAAAAATTCACCGTCACCGAAATCCGCGACGAGGATGGAAATTTTCTCGAAAGCGCAAAGCTTATTCAGCAAACCCTTAAAATCCCCTGTGAAATTCCTCTTCAAAAGGGCGATATTTTAAGGCTGAGGGTTGAGGAATAAGTCGGAAAGCTGCTTGCGGCGCAAAAATTATCACCACAATTCGTACAATATCATAGTATCAGATTTCCACAGCACCACATCGGACCAGCGTTCCAAATCTTCTATTTGTGTGCTGTAAAGCTTTGTATCATAATCGTTCTCGGTATAGGCTGCGTCTGCATGCTTGAAATTTACTGTATTTCAGCAGATAAAAGCGCCCCTATGCGGCGTAAATAAAATAAGCTGTGCATATATTGCACAGCTTATTTTATTAAAACGTCCCTGCCTCACCTTTCGGAAAGCAGAGGCGTCTTTTATTCTTACAGCTTATATTCCGCGGCGTTCACAATCTTTTTGTCCTTTATATCACCGAGTATGCCGCCCACCATATCGAAAATTCCGGCTTTCTCGCAACTTTCGCCGATGTTCGCAACATCTTCGCAGACAAGGGTCACTGTGCTTTCCTGCTCCGCGGAGCAAGAAACGTTCGCGCAATCGGAAATCGTAAGCCGCTCAGAAATAAGCTCCACGGGAGCATCCTTCGCGATTTTTACGCTTACGCAGTCGGAAACTTCAATGCCCTCCGGATGAGCCTCCAGCAGGAATTTATCTATTTTCACACTGATTTTGTCGGTAATCTTCATCGCAGGGGAACTCGCCACTACTTTCACTTCTCCGCAGGTGGCTTTAAGCGCCCAAAATGTCTGCTGAAGCGATTCCGCAACGGAAACATCACCGTTTACATATAGGTATTCTATACGCGAAAGCGCCGCGGCGCTTTCTGCCGGAATTTCAAGGTTTCCGTTCACAAAAAGCTTGGCGCCATAGCGCATAACCGCAGTATTGTCAAGGGTAAGCTCGCCAGAAACAAACTCCGTGCCGTCCGGCACAAGTACAATGTCGCAATCCTCGTTAAGCAGCGGCACAATTCCCTCCGCAAGGGATTCGACAACCACAGCGCTCTTTGCATAAAAGCTTGCGCCTTTGGCGGCAATGGCCGCAGGGTCAATGGTGTCGCTCACAAAAATGAAACGGCTGCTCCAATAGGTTGCCGCCTTTGCACGGAGCACGAAAAGCCGATCGATAACAGCGTCGTTCTTCATAATAATCGCGCCGGCGGGATAGATTTCAAGCTTTCCGTTTACGGAAATTTTGTCCGTGTCAATGCCTGAATCCATCGGGCAAAGCATTTTTCCGTTCACATAAATCATGGCGTATTTATGAAGGTTGCTTTCTCCGCCGGAAACAACTGTCACCTTGCCGTTCACGATGAGCACCGTGCCCTCTTCTACCACGGAATCGGCGCTGATTTCAATTTTACCGTTCACCACCTGAACAGGTGCATCCTTTAGAACGCTAATCTGCTTTGCGCAGTTGGTGTTAACATTGTGGCTTGCAAGGAGTTCTTTGCTCTCCGGCGTTACCAGTATTGTGGCGGAATTTATATTGATGCCCTCATATTTTTCAAGAACGCTTTCTTGCGGATCGCGGGCATCGCAGACTGCACAGTTTACAATAAGTGTTTTCTTTTCCATAGTATTTCCTCCAAAATCAATATCTTTTTTGCGGCAGCATAATGCCGATTTCTATTTTCTGTTCCAAAGCAGTACCGAAAATGTCGCCGATTTCTTCGGCGGAGAATCCCTCCGCCCTGAGAATGCGAAAAATCGTGGCGGCTTTTTCAGGAATGCTTGTAAAAAAGTTGCCCGGAAGTGTGTTTTTCATCTGATTTCCTCCTGTTTCTGCGAAAGTTCCTTTCTAAGGATTTTTTTCGCAGCGGAAAGCTTCGACCGCAGAGTTGACGGGTTCATATCAAACATTTCGCCAAGCTCCACGGCGTTATAGCCTTCAATGTACCTCATTCTGAAAAGAGTGCGAAGCTCCTCCGGCAAAAGCAGCAGCAGCGCCGCGGCTTCCGCTTCTGCAAACGCCGGGTCTTCAAAGGCTTCTTCGGTGTCGAGGGCGGAAAGCCTTGCGCTTTCCGCGGCGGCGCGCCGCACCTTATCAATAAAGATGTTCCGCGCGGCTTTATAAAGCCACGCGCGGCAGTGTGGACGATCCATTTCTTCAAAAAGCGCAGCATTTTGCAGAGCCCGCAAAAAACTTTCCTGAACAATGTCCTCCGCCGCAGTGCGGCAGCCGCCGGTCATTTGCCCGCAATAGGCACAAAGCTCCGGCCACAGGTCGGAATAAAGTTCATCGATTTTCACCGGAGCAGCGTCCCCTTTCTTTTCGGAATTCTTTTTCAGCGCGCTTTCACCTATATAACGAACGGCGCACAGAAAGTGTTGAAGGAAATTTAAAATTTTTTACACAAAAAAGCACCCATAGGGTGCTTTTTTTATAGAAGCTCTACGGTTCGACTTTCACCGAAAATTTCAATGCCGTTTGCGGCGAGGAGCGCGGCAGCGACGCCGTCTCCGTCTACAAGCCTGCCGGAAAAGCTGCCGTCATACACTCTGCCGAAGCCGCAGGAGGGGCTGCGCTCCTTGAGAATCGCTTTTTTGCAGCCGAAAAGCTGCGATAGGCGCAGCGCTTCTGCCGCGCCGCGGCGATACTCCGCAGTTACATCTATGCCCGTGCAGGAAACCACGCGCTCCCCGATGATTTCGGAGGGGTCACGCGGCGTGGGCAGCCCGCCAAGCTGCTCCGGGCAGATGGGAATAAGATAATATTTTTCGGACAGCGCCTTGATATTTTCATTTGGCTTTGACTTGCCGTCATACCGACAGCAAAGCCCAAGCAAGCACCCGCTTATGAGTATAGGCTCTTTTTCCATTTGAGCACGCTCCTTTTTCGTTCGAGCACGCACCCGTGCTCATTTTTTTATTTTGAGCACCGTGAGCACCGTTTGAGCACCGAGGCGAACGGAGCGCAAATCTCTGCTCCCCTGTGCCACACAAGGCGAACTGAGCGCACTTCTCGGCTCCCTCGCCGCCCGCCGCTCGTGCTTCGGCTATTCGCTCTCGCACTTGCGGACGGCAGCGGCTTGCCGCCTCGCTGTATCCGCCACCGGCGGCGCTCGAAAGCCAAACCCCTCAGAGGGAGCCGAGGCGGCTACCGCCGCAAAGCCACAGATTCACCTCTGTGTGTAAACTCCGCTCTCTGATTTCAGAAAGGATTTTTATGCTCTTAATCGAAACCGAAAAATTTTCCGCGGCGGCGTTTATGCCGCAAACCCCGCCGGAATATTCCGTCTGGACGGTGCTGCCGCAAGGCGACGGCGAAGCGCTTTTTGCCCTTTTGCCGGAGCCGAAGCCCGCGCTTATCTGTGTTTCCGCCGACTGGAACCGCGACCTTTCGCCGTGGTTCGCGCCGAAGGTGTTCCGCAGCGGCGAGGATTTTTCCGGCGGCGCGGATGCTTTTTTGCAGAATCTCAGCGAAAACATAATACCATTTGTCGAAAATAAGCTAAATATTACGAATTGTAAAAGAATTATCGCCGGATATTCCCTTGCGGGGCTGTTCGCGGTGTATGCTTTTTATAAAAGCGAGCTGTTTTGCTCCGGAGCATCCGTTTCCGGTTCACTGTGGTTCGATGGCTTTATTGAGTTTGCCGAACGCGAAAATTTTTGCCGCACGCCGGAACGCTTCTGTTTTTCCGTCGGCGACCGGGAGAAAAACACGAAAAATCCACGCATGGCGGCGGTGGAGGACTGCACAAAAGCTGTCGCGGAGCTTTTCCGCAGCCGCGGCGTCCGCACCCTCTTTGAACTTAACCCCGGCGGGCATTTCTGCGAACCGGAAGCCCGCCTCGCCAAGGGAATCTCCTTTGCGATGGGAAAATAAAGGTGTAAAGCGAATTGGCTTTACAGTAATTACAATGTAAAAAACGGTGCCCTATAGCTGGGTGTACGTAAGACAGTATTGCGCCGAGATTGACGAAGCGGCACGAAGCGGCACGAAACCGCATGGAGCTGATCGTGCGGTCACTGGCAGAGCAAAGTGGTGTGACCGCGCAACTGAAAGCCGAAAACCAAATGGAATGGGTGCGGCAGATGAACGCTTGCAAG
>OLOS01003028.1_pt1 | contig 10562 bp, 9 predicted proteins | sample 1672631 | NCBI WGS metagenome assembly OLOS01 (sample SAMEA3136707, study PRJEB25190) | human gut metagenome | biome: human gut; feature: human-associated habitat; material: faeces | place: Austria | collected 2013 | reverse complement strand
CGGCGTGGTATTCGCCACCGGCTCCCCTGTGTCCAATTCCATGACCGAGCTCTACACCATGATGCGCTACCTTCAATACAGCACTCTCCAGCAGAAGGGGCTTAGCCATTTTGACTGCTGGGCCTCCACCTTTGGGGAGACCACAACGGCCATTGAGCTGGCCCCGGAGGGCACCGGCTACCGGGCGAGGACAAGATTTGCCAAGTTCTTCAATCTGCCGGAACTTATGAGTATGTTCAAAGAAGTGGCTGACATCAAGACCGCCGATCAGCTCCACCTGCCGGTGCCGGAAGCAAAGTTTGAGACCGTCGTAGTGCAGCCATCTGAGCATCAGAAAGCAATGGTGGCGGAGCTGTCGGAGCGGGCGGCGGCGGTTCACTCGGGTGTGGTTGACCCCTCGGTGGACAATATGCTCAAGATTACGTCGGATGGCCGAAAGTTGGGCCTAGACCAACGGCTGATGAACCCGCTGCTCCCGGATGACCCGGACAGCAAACTCAACGCCTGTGTGCGCAACGTCCTGCGCATCTGGGAGGAGGGCAAAGACGAGAAGCTGACCCAGCTTCTGTTCTGTGATCTGTCCACCCCGAAAGGCGACGGCTCCTTCAACGTCTATGAGGACATCCGGGACAAGCTGCTGGCAGCTGGCGTTCCCCGGGAGGAAATTGCCTTTATCCATGACGCTGACACCGAAGCGAGGAAGAAAGAATTGTTCGCCAAGGTGCGCTCCGGGCAGGTGCGGGTGCTCCTCGGCTCCACACAGAAAATGGGCGCTGGCACAAACGTGCAGGACCGTCTGGTGGCCGTCCATCATCTGGACGTGGGCTGGCGGCCGGCGGACATGACCCAGCGCAACGGCAGAATCATCCGCCAGGGCAACCGAAACCAACAGGTGCAGGTGTACCAGTATGTGACGGAGGGCACCTTCGATGCCTACCTGTACCAGACACTGGAAAACAAGCAAAAATTCATCTCCCAGATCATGACCAGCAAGTCTCCGGTGCGTTCCTGCGACGATGTGGACGAGCAGGCCCTCTCCTATGCTGAGATTAAGGCGCTGTGCGCCGGAAATCCGCTCATCAAGGAGAAAATGGACTTGGATGTGGAGGTGGCACGGCTGAAAGTGCTCCGGGCCGATTTCCAGAGCCAGCATTACCGTCTGGAGGATCAGCTGCTGAAATACTTCCCGGCGGAAATGGAGCGGCAGCATGGTCTGATTCGTGGATTTGAGCAGGATATGCAGATCGCTGCGGCGCATCCCACCGTTAAAGACGGCTTTGTGGGCATGGAGGTCGGGGGCACACACTTTACCGAAAAAGAGCTGGCCGGTGACGCGATTCTTGCCGCCTGCCGGCAGTTCAAGGGAGAGGAACCACAGCAGATTGGAAGCTACCGGGGATTCTCCATGGAGCTGTCCTTCGACAGCTTCAATAAGGAATTTCAGCTGACGCTGAAAGGAAATCTGAGTCACCGCATTACCCTTGGTACAGATGCCAGGGGCAATCTGACCCGCATGGACAATGCGCTGGCGAATATTCCCCAAAGGCTGGAGGATGCCAGGGAGAAGCTCGCAACTTTGGTGTCACAGCAGGAAGCGGCCAGGCAGGAGCTGGAAAAGGCGTTTCCCCATGAGACAGAGCTGGCGGAAAAGAGCGCACGGCTGGCAGAGCTGGATGCGCTGCTCAGTATGGAGGAAACTCCGACAGGTCATGATGATCGGGAAAACTCCGAGACGGAAGAAGTTGTCGAGAGCCGTCCCTCCGTCCTTGCCGATTTGAAAAGCAAGGCCGAACACCTTCCGCCCACACGCAATGACCGGCCGCAAAGAGAGGAGATGCTGTAAACGGGGAACCGAGATTGTGTTTTGATTCTGCGGCTTGCCCAGGAGGAAAAGGACCGCATTCGAGAAAAAATGGATGAGGCCGGGATTCGCAACATGAGCGCCTACGTCAGAAAGATGGCGCTGGATGGCATCTGCGTGAAGCTGGATTTGGAGGATGTTCGGGAGTTATCCGTCCTGCTTCGCCGGTGCAGCAACAACTTGAATCAATACGCCAAGCGAGCCAATGAGACGGGCAGCATCTACGCCGCCGACATCGCAGACTTGCAGGCCCGGCTGGATGAGATTTGGGAATTGTCCCGGCAGTCGCTTCTGCGGCTTGCCAGCATCCGCTGAAAAAGGGGTGGTTTTTCCACCCCCTACATAGTTTTCCGACATCCTTGCGCCATTGAGGGTGTATGGATTATACTTGTGTTGACGGAGAAAGAGAGGTGCTCTACATGATAAAAGTGATGATGCTGCCCGTAAAACTGCTTGCGTTTCCGGTTATGGTGTTGCTGTTCCTGTTCTCTTTGCTGGGAAAAGCGGCAAGCCGTGTTTCGGCCTATATTGTTGGGCCGTTCCTGCTGTTGCTGCTGCTCATCGACATCTACTGCCTGTGGAATCAGCAGTGGACCGATTTTGGAATCGTCACGGCGATTGGCGTCGTAACGCTGGCGCTCCAGTTCGGTGCGATGTTCATAGCCGAGATCGCTGGTGAGTGGGGACATTCCCTGAAAGCCTTTATCTTTTCATAATGTACACACTGCCCCATCCGCTTTGAGAAGAGGGATGGGGCGTTTTTTTGTAAAACGCAGTTTGGAAGGAGGTGGCCCATGGCGGCGACAAGATTGATTGCGCTTCATGTGAACAAAGGCAAGACGGTGGCGCAGTGTCTGGCAGACCGGACAGACTATTCCCAAAATGCCGCCAAGACCGATGATGGAAAGTATATCAGCAGTTACGAATGCGACCCTAAAACCGCCGATGAAGAATTTCTGCTCTCCAAGCGGCAGTATGAATATATCACAGGTCGAAAACACCAGAAAAATGTGATTGCCTACCAGATACGTCAATCCTTTAAGCCCGGCGAGATTACGCCGGAGGAGGCCAATCAGGTCGGCTACGAACTGGCCATGCGGTTTACAAAAGGGCGGCACGCTTTTCTTGTTGCGACCCACATCGACAAGGCCCATATCCACAATCACATCATCTTCAATTCTACCACGCTGGATTGTACCCGGAAGTTCCGAGATTTTCATTTGTCAGGGCTGGCCGTTCAGAAAGTGAGCGATATTGTTTGTCTGGAGCATGGCCTCTCAATCATTACGCCGAAACCCTACCGGGAGCGCCAGAAGCGGACGGAATACCCGAAGCGGCCTGTGCTGCGGGATACCATTCGGGCAGATATTGATGCGGCGCTGCAAAAACAGCCCGGTTCGTTTGCCGAGCTGCTGGAATTTTTGAAGGAAGCCGGATATGAAATCAAAACCGGCAAGAAGCCGAGCATCCGTGGGAAAGACCAGAAGCGCTTTATTCGCTTCCGTTCTCTGGGGGATGCGTATTCCGTGGAAGCGCTGGATGCGGCCATTACGGAGAAGAAGTTCAGCCGCAGCCATCCGCAGAAGAAACGGGCCAGCCAGCAGCGGCATGATAAGAGGTTTGGCCTCCTGATCGACATCCAGGCGAAAGTCACCGAGGGAAAAGGCGCTGGATACGCACGTTGGGCCAAGGTGTTTAACCTGAAGCAGATGGCGCAGGTGATGTGCTTTTTGCAGGAAAACGGGATTGACAGCTTCGATGAGCTGAGCACCCGGGCAGATGCTTCCGTCTCCCGGTTTAATGCGCTGGGGGATTCTATCAAGTCCGCTGAGGCCCGGTTGCAGGAAATCGCCGTACTGAAAACTCACATCATCAACTATTCCAAGACCCGCGATGTGTATGTGGCCTATCGAAAAAGCGGATACAGCCGGAAGTTCTTCGAGGAGCACCGGGAGAGCATTACGATTCATAAAGCGGCTAAGGATGCTTTCAACAAGTTGGGTCTCAAGAAGCTGCCTCGGGTAAAAGAATTGAGCGCAGAATATGCCGAGGTGCTGGCCAAAAAGAAGGCTGCGTATCCTGAGTATCGCAAAGCCCGTGAGCAGATGCAGGAATTACTCGTTGCCAAAAAGGTCGCAGCCGTGGTTCTGGAAAAGGAGCAAGAGGTTCAGGAAAGGGAAATCCGACAGCACCAGGAAAAGCAGGAGCAAGAACACAGATAATCGCCACGCCCTACAGCCGTCATATTGTAGATGGCTGTGAGGCGTCTCTTTTTTTGTGCGTTTTCTTCCATCCTGTCATGCCGGTATGGGCATTGTTAGCGCTCAGTAGAAAAAGCCATTTTGGGTGCAGCAGAAATCGCCAATTTGAGATCAGATAAAATAACCAAACAACCCAGATTGGCAATATTTATTTCTCTGTGGCTACCGGCTCAACAGCAGACACCTTCCCGGTCTGCAAAGACACTGTCTCCAGCTTCTTTCCACGGAAACTCTCTCCACGCAGCTTGAATACGGTAGCATCGTCAAAGATACGGTCCAGGGTACACAGCAGCGTAGCATCTTCCTCAAAATCCTCTCGCCATAGCGCTGGATTCTTGTTGCTGGTAAAGATCATGTTGAAGTTGCCCTCCTTGTTGTACCTCCGGTCAATCAGGTCAAAGAAAAGGCGTGTATTTTCCTTGTCAAAGGCACAGTGGCCAATCTCGTTAATAATCAGACAGGAAGGCCGCACCAGACCGCTGAGGCAGGAATCGGTCTTGCCGGAGCGTCTTGCAGTCGTAAACCGGTCTCGCAGCTCAGAGGCCTTAATGAAGTAAGTTTTCAGCCCGTGTTGGCAGCAGGCATAGCCAAAGGCCTGGGCTAAGTGGGTTTTCCCTGTACCGGCCGGTCCAATGAAGGCCAGGTTACGGTGGGAATAGATGGCGTTCAGTGAGGGCAGGACCCGCAGCCGTTCCACATCCTTTCCCTTGAGCAACGAAAAGTCAAAGTTTTCAAAGGTTTTGGGTGCCTTTGTGGGAAGGCGGCTCATTTTCAGCAGTGTCTGGATCGTGGTCTGCTGCTTTTTTTCGCTGAGGTAAGAGAAAACCGCCCGCACCGCTTCCATCCCAGCTTCCGAGAGTTCCTGGTCTTCTGCAAACTGCGCAAATTCCTCTGCTGAGAGGTCCAGCTTCAGGACAGAGGCAAACGCCTCAACCTGTTCAAAAATCGTCTCGTTCACACCGGCTCCTCCCTGTCAAAGTCAAATTTGGCAAAGGAGAGATTACCAGACGGCTGGGGCAGTTGCTGGATCTGTGTCTGCACAGGGGTTGTTGGAAATTCCTCTGGTTGTATCAGTGCTTCGTATTGGCCCTCACAGAAGCTGTCCCTGGGGCTCCAGGTCACATCATGAGTGGCAAGGAGTGCTTTCAGATCTGCTGAATAGATGTACAATGTATCTCCGCTGCGCTCTACCCTGGCTGTAGCACCGGGGTAACTGTACGGCACCCCGAAACGGCGGCCCTCGTAATTGACAAACCCGTCAAAGGATATCCGGCGCTCCGGGCAGAGATAGAGCCGCACCACCTCTGTCTCCGGCAGAACATGCAGTTGCTCTCCGCATACCATTCCGTGGATCTGCTGGGGTACTCCGTCCACCGCCCGGTGGTAAGTACCATTTTGCCGGTTGCACCATTCCAGCGCCTGCCAATTCAGGTCAGTGACATGGTAGAATACCCGGCCAGCGAGAAAGTTGTCTTTCACAAATCGCACCAGGCGCTCTACCTTGCCCTTGGTGAAGGGATGGCGGGGTTTGCAGAGCTTTGTCTCAAAACCAAGGTTTTTCATGAAGCCCTCGTAGTCCTTCTGCCAGACCGGATGGCCCTCCAAATCCCGGTGCAGCACAACGCTTTTCATATTGTCAGTCAGGACGACTCTGGGCATCCCCATGTACTGAAAGGCGTGGATCATTCCAATGAACAGGTTTTCTTGCTTGGCGTTAGGAAAAAACTCAATGTAGCGCTGGCCGCAGTGATGGCAGATCATAGCGAAGCATGCCGCACGGTATGTGTTTCCGTTGTAGTCCAGCATATCTGTGAAGCCCCAGTCCATCTGGTAGGCCTCGCCAGGCGCTGTGGTGTAACGGCGCCCTCGGTTTCCTTGGGGAGCAACCTGCTGCCGCTTGGCCGGTATGAGATGCTTATGAGCGGCGATGTACCGTTTCACTGTGCTGCAGCTTCCGGTAAAACCAATCTCCTGTAGCCGTTCCAGGCAGACCGCAGAGTTGCTGACACCATCTCTGAGCAAGCGATCCAGAACAGCACTGTAACCGTCCAGAATGTGCTCCTTTTTCTTACCCACAAGACCATGAACAGTTTTACAGAAACCATTGGCTTTTAGACGCCGAAGCTTGGCTCGGGAAAGTCCGGTCCGCCGACCGAGTTCCGCAAGGTTTATCTCATCTATGCTTGAAAACTCTCCGTGCTGTGCTTCCATCTCTGCGATGGCCTGTGATATAATGGGCAAGAAGCCATTGCTTTGTATTCCTTTCATACGAATCCTTTCTACTGGGTTGTTTGGTCACTGTCCAGTATAAGGGGTCTGAAAGGTTTCAGTAATGGCTTTTTCTTTTGAACTCAAATTGGCGATTTCTTCTGAGCTCTATGGGGCTATTTCAGCTGGGCCCGAACAGCATGATTAAAGTCGCCTGCACACTACTAAAGACATTTGCACTTGAACACAGACATCCAAGCCGATATAATATGGTTGTATTTTGTTGAACCGGCTCGAATCGTGATACGTTCCATACTGATGAAATTCGCAGTGCCATAGAAACCGGGAGAACTACTATGAAAACCATGAATGAACTTCAGCAGATAATTACAGATGTGTTAGGGGAAATTATTACTCTTGATAAAATTGCGCCTGGCGTCTATGAGGCAGTAACAAAGAATTCGGAGGAACGAATTTGTTTTGCCAACAATTTTTATGTTGTAGAGGAGGATTCTCCGGTTATTTCTCAGATGGCAAAGACGCTCGGAAAGCCGCCCACCGGTCAGACAACGGAAGGACTTCTATTCTACGATGTAGATGAAGCCACCAGTGGGAAATTTGTTATTGAGTATGAAGTTGCAAAATACCGACAGAAAAACGGACTGAAAAAGCTGAGTGAAACAACACTTCGTGAGATGTCTGTGTTTGGAATGGAGCATCACCTGGAATACTTTGGTTCTTATCCTGTCTCGTCATTGACGCCTTGGGGATATACAACTCGACATTGGACGATTGAAAACGGTATCCACTGGCTTGAGACAGACGAATGCCGGACTGTGCTCTCATTGGCTTATCCCTATTGGGAATGTGAACTAACGGATTCGGCAAAGAAACTTGGGATGCACGTGAAAAGTGATTTGCAAAAAGGCGTACATTTCTGCTTCGCTAATATGTTCTTTTTAGAGAAAGATGCTTGTGTCCCTATCTTTGAGCTATTGGAAGTGCGTCCGAATTGGTGTGATCAGAATATTATAAACCGAAAGGCACTGATGAACACACTTTGGCAGCTTCACCCGGAATATGCGATGAGCTATAATGTCCAGGAGCAGTCAGGAGGACATGATATATTGGGCCTCGTTATGGATTCTTTCGGCGCGGAGGTTTCGCTTCAAGGCTCTCTGCAAAATATGATCTCAATTACGCCGGGGGCAGGGTTTGACTACTTGAATCTTCGATGATAAGGACAGATAGAAAACCGCAGCTTGCCATTCATGGGTAAGCTGCGGTTAGCTGTTTTCAAATACAACTGGGGCGGCTGCATCTTGCAACCGCCCCAGTGCTTCACTCTGGTCTGACTATCTTTTCAAACTGGCCTCGATGAGGCGAAAAGGCGATTGCTTTCAAAGGCTCAGTCCGTATATTTGTCCGTTCGCTCAGAGAAAGCTCTACCAAAATACCATGCGTGTATAGCAGCCAGAAAGTCAAGCGACATTATGTGCTTGCCGTTTTCGGCATTCACTTTCTACTATTATAGTTTTGCTCACTAACAAAGTCAATTCTTTTCTGTTGTGTACAGCTGAAATTTTCAAAAGAACATATAATAACAGCAGTGCTTTTAGAAAGGAGAGGCACGGCTGATGAGCAAAGATGTATCGTTCAAAAATCATGACCGCTTTATTCAGCTGGGGATCGCAATTTCAACATTGCGAAGGATGCGTGGTTTGTCGCAGGAAAAATTGGCGGAAAAAGCGGGGATTAGCCGTTCACTTCTCAGTACCATCGAAGCACCCAATGTAGCAAAGGCATTCTCGTTGGAAGTGTTCTTTGACATTGCCGATGCGCTGGAGATTGAACCGGCTGATCTGATCACTGCGTCGGTGTTCCCCGACCATATCATAAACAAGAAGCAGTCATAGAATGGTGGTGCCTCTGGCTAACGAGCCAGGGGCATTTTCTTTTGTATGAAATAACCTAGCAACTGATTGGCAGGGCTCTCTTTTCATTCCGCAGGCGAACAGCAATAGATTTTTTCCAGTGACTCCAGTAGCTGACGCATGGAATTCATAACCGTTTCTGGTGCAACGATGCGGATTCCATCACCAAGGCCGATGACCCACGAAAGAAAAAGTTTACTCGGCACCACTTCCACTACAGTCTGAAAATGATTGGCGTCAACGATTTTGAAATAGAGGTCTTTGCCAAACCGGTCTATCAAGACTCCGGCAAATTGATTTTCCGCTTCCAGGGTGACAGCAATTTTTTCTCCTCCGTACATCCCAAAGAGAGATTTTGAATATGCGGCTATATCCCGGTTGGATGCCAACTCTTTTCCCTCCCGTTCTTTGTCCAGGAGAGTAATTCGTAGCATCTTGTCCACCCGGTAATGTTTTAAAATGCCGCTACTAGCATCGTAGGCAACCAGATAATAGTATTCGTCATCCCAGATCAGACACCATGGGCTGACATGATACCATTGACCGTCGTGCCGTAGCTCCTGCTCCTTGTTCACATTCCACTGGAAATATTGAAAGCGGATTTGAGAATTGGAATTTATGGCCGTGTGGAGTTTGTCCACGTTGTAGTAGATGCTTTCGTTCATGGTCTTGACCCGGCCGCTTATCAAAACCTGTCGCTGGAGCTGCTTTGCCTCGTGGGTGCTGGCAAGCCGCTCCAGTTTTTTGATGAGCGCATGAGATTTCTTCTCTGTGATAAACTTTGCCGCCTGAACAGAATCCACCAGCAGCTTCAGCTCTGCCAACTCAAATTCTCTGGAGGCGACATGATAGAGAAAACGCTTATCCCGCTGTTCACCGATCACATCAATTCCAAACCTGCGCAACTCCTCCAAGTCTGAATAGAGCGTCTTGCGGTCTGCGGAAATATCCAGTTCCGCCAACCGTTCTATGATGGTGGGCATAGAAATGCCGTGTTCCTCGTCTGTTTCCTCCAGAAGTATTTGTGCCAAATACAGTAGTTTTAATTTCTGATTTGTGCCTTTTGCCATGGTCTCCGCCTCCTGTTTTTCATTATAGCAGAAACAACGTGTAAAAGAAATATGGGTGTCTGTTATTTTGGACATCCAAATAATTTCTGCCTGGGAAGTATTTTGGACACCGTTTTTGCTATAATGGTGTATAGTCGGAGCAGACTATGCCGGCCCCGGCGGAGCCGACAAGCGTTCGGGAACCGAATGCGCAGCCAGTCCACCTGTGGACTGTTCAAGGGGATTGGGGATTTCCCCAACAAGCAGATATAGCATTTGTATATACGAATGCCCTGCTTGCCAATTTGCCAATTTGTGTTCCGTTATCGTTTCTTGAGTTCTATTCGTCTACGGAGCAAAGAGTTGATGTTCATTATAGCTGTGTTTATTGCTTTTATATTTTCCTCAAAATCGCCATTTTCAACGCACGGAGCAATATCTACAAGGAATTGAATTTGTCGTGCTATATTATTTTCACAACTAATAACAGCGTTTTGTCCACATCCGAAGTCGCTCTCCACAGACAATTTTTCTTCAAGTTTTTTTACTGCATAAATAAGAGAGTCGAGCTGTTTACTACTGTTGTGAGTTTTGATTTGATTCAGGGCATTAGTGACATCCTGAATCATTAAATATGGCTCTTTCTTCGTTAGGATAGCATTCGGAGCATTAGGTTCGGGCTTTGACTGAAGTTGTTTGCCAACGAAAAATAGTGAAGTAATCAGACCAGCCAACCATACCCACCAGAAGATTCTCATGCCAATAATACTGTTGACTTGCGGCAAAACGGCATTTGGATCACGAAGCGTAGATATGATATTCTGAGGATCGGTGAAAAGCCAATCCACAAAAGATACAACCCGTCCATAGATATTTGGAACCACAATGAAGTATGCAATCACACCTATTAAAAGTATAATCACAGGAATGAAGAACACAAATTTGCTCATTACTTTCTTGTCCAGTGCAGCAGGTTCTTCTGGCTCACTTATGTCTGGGGGAACGAATTCCACAACTCGTCTTTTTATATTTTCCTGGGGTGAACTTGATGTACTTTCCTGTCCTTGAACCTGTTCATGACCTACAACAGGTTCAACTTTTGGAACATCGGTGGTCGGAACTTCTCCAATACTTTCAAATAAATGTCTATTGATAGAAGTGTTATGTTCATCTTCAAAATATTCTTCTGGAAATTGAAGCATACTTTCTCCTCACTATATATCAACATCTTCTATCATAACCGGCTTCC
>OLOS01003020.1_pt1 | contig 10583 bp, 10 predicted proteins | sample 1672631 | NCBI WGS metagenome assembly OLOS01 (sample SAMEA3136707, study PRJEB25190) | human gut metagenome | biome: human gut; feature: human-associated habitat; material: faeces | place: Austria | collected 2013 | reverse complement strand
GTCCGGTGCGCGCAGCCCGGCGAGCACACGCAGCAGCGTCGTCTTGCCGCAGCCGGATGGGCCCATGAGCGCGATGTGCGCCCCGTCGGGCACGGTGAGCGTGACCTTGTGCAGCACGTCGCGCCCGTCATAGGTCACGGTGAGGTCATGCGCCTCGATCATGTGCCGCCGCCTCCTTTCCCGCGCGGGGTCAGCGCGCGCAGCACCAGCCGCTCGAGCCCGACGCTCAGCAGAATGACCGCGAGCGTCCACGCGAAGAGGTCGGTGGTCTGCAGATACAGCTTCGATTCATAGATCATGCGGCCGATGGCGCTGTGCGGCACGGTGAGCACCTCGGCGGCGATGGCGGACTTCCAGCCGAAGCCGATGCCGGAGCGCAGCGCCGCGAGAAAGTGCGGCCGCACGCTCGGCAGACAGATCCGCCACAGGATGCGTCCGCGCGGCCAGCCGTACACCTGCGCCAGCTCGAGCAGGGCGGGATCGGTCGAGCGGATGCCGGTGCAGACGTTGCTCCACACGACGGGCAGCACCATGAGCAGCGAGATGAACACCGGCAGCCAGTCGCGCGCGATCCACACGAGCGCGAGCACGACGAACGACGCCACCGGCGTGGACTTGATGACCGTCATGAGCGGACGCAGCAGCGCATCGGCGGTCTTGGACGCGGCGCACGCGACGGCCATGCCCGTGCCGAGCGCGACCGCCGCCGTGATGCCGAGCAGCACGCGGCCGATGGATACGGCCGTGATGCGCCAGAACGCCGCCGTCGCCGCGAGCTCGCACAGTCTGCGCACGACGACCCACGGCGCAGGCAGCAGCAGCTCCCGGTTCACGAGCAGCGCGAGCGCCGCCCACACCGCGACCCAGAATGCAAGCGTCAGCGCGCCGCGGGCAAAACGCTTCATTTCAGCACGCAGTAGAAGTCATCCCCCGGCACGCTGCCGCCGATGCTCTGCGGGGCGACGGTGCTCAGCGCGGTGAGAAACGCCGTGAGCTGCGTCTGCATCTCCGCGCCGGCCACGAAGCAGACGTTGCAGTTCGGGATGGCTTTGGCAGCCACGGCGGCCTTGGCAAAGATGCCCGCGTCCTGGATCATCTGACCGGCCTGCTCGGGCTCGGCGGTCAGAAATTCGATGGACGCCTTGTATTCCTCGAGAAAGGCCTTGACCTCGTTCGGGTGCTCGTCTGCAAACGCCTTGCGCACGACGACGCAGCCCTGCACGAGACTGCCGGCCTCGGAGACCTTGTCCCACTCGGCGGTCAGGTCGAGCGCGGCAGTGAGCTCCGGATTGGCTGCGCGGGCGATCGTGACCATCGGCTCGGGCAGCACGGCGATGTGCACCTCACCGGAGGCGAGCGCCGTGTTGAGCTCGGCCGGCTGGGCATAGGTGTTGTCGATGGTGATGTCCGTACCGGCGGTCAGACCATTTTTCTCACACAGGTACTGGAAGATGAAGGTCGGGTTCTGCACGGGGACATAGACGGTCTTGCCGCGCAGGTCGGCGAAGGAAGTGATGTTCTCCGTGCCGTCGGTCACGACGTAGAGCACGCCGCGCGTGTTGAGCGCGAGCACCTGCACGGCGCCATTGGTCTTGTTGTAGAGCGCGGCGGCGGCGTTCGTCGGCAAGGCGGCGATGTCGGCCGTGCCGTTGACGAGCGCGGCGGTGGCGTTGCTCGGGTCGGTCTCGACGGTGAAGCTGTAGTTGAGCGCGGCTCTGCCCGCCTTGCTGTCGGCCATGAGCTTTGCCATGCCGAAGCCGGTCGTGCCGTTGAGCGAGACGACGTTGACGGTCAGCTCCTTGTCAACGGCGCTGCCCGTGTCCTTCTCACCGCAGGCGGCGAGGGCGAGCACCATCAGAACGGCCAGCAGCAGGGCCGTGCATTTGCGCAGATGTTTCATTGCAGATCTCTCCTTTTTATGGTTGCCGCCCGCGCCGCAAGACAAAAAATTCCATGCCCGAAAGGCATGGCGGTGCAGCAAAGCACGCACGCAGCCTTCCACCTCATGGGCGATTCGGTGTCAGATTCGGTGCGGGATCGGCGGCGGCCGGGCCGGCAGCAGAGCTTGCGGCGCGGGCGCATAGTTTGGTTCGATTATGACACGGGAATACAGACGTGTCAAGCGTTTGCGGCGATTTTTCCAAAAGATGCACAGAGGTGCAAAAGTGTGGCGTATTGTGAAAAAATCTCTCAGTTTGTCGTTATCAAAACGACGGGGCTGGGCATTGAAATCCGGGCAAAAATCCTGTATATTTGTATATAGAAAGCCTGCATCAGCCGGGGTAGGAGCCGGCAAAGTGCAAATTTGTTGGAAAGGGAATCGAGATTATGGAACAAATCGATTACAAATTCATTGACCAGGTCCTCGCGGATCACGCCTGCGACGCCTCGCAGATCATTGCGATCATGCAGGATGTTCAGGCCAAGTATCGGTATCTGCCGAAAGACGCGCTGCGCTACATTGCGGACAAGGTGGGCATCAGCGAGTCGAAGATCTACGGCGTGGCGACGTTCTACGAGAACTTCTCGCTCGACGTCAAGGGCAAGTATGTGCTCAAGGTCTGCCGCGGCACGGCGTGCCATGTCCGCAAATCCGGCAACGTCCTGCAGGCGCTGTATGACGCCACCGGTCTGAGCGAGAGCAAGCCGACCACGGACGACGGCCTGTTCACGATCGAGATCGTCTCGTGCCTCGGCGCGTGCGGTCTGAGCCCGGTCGTGATGGTCAACGACACGGTCCATCCGTCCATGACCCCTGAAAAGGCCATGGACCTGATCCAGGAGCTGCGTGAAAAGGAGGGTGCGTAATGCGTCAGAGAATCGAATCCCTGGAGCAGTTTCGCGCGCTGCAGGCCGAGTACATGGCCGCACGCGAGGCGGAAAAGCGTAAGATCCTTGTCTGCTGCGGCACGGGCTGTGTCGCCGGCGGCAACCTGAACGTCTATCATGAGCTCAAAAAGCGCATGGATGAGCTGGGCGTCCCCTGCGAGGTCTCTCTGACCGAGCATCACGACGATTCCGTCGGTCTGAAAAAGTCCGGCTGCCACGGCTTTTGCGAGATGGGACCGCTGGTGCGCATCGAGCCCGAGGGCTGGCTGTACACCAAGTGCCAGGTCAGCGACGTGGAGGAGATCATCCAGAAGACCATCCTCGGCGGTCAGTTCATCGAGCGCCTCGGCTACAAACAGGGCGGCGAGCTCTATGAGCGGCAGGAAGATATCCCGTTTTACAAGCGTCAGACCCGCCGCGTGCTTGAGCACTGCGGCCACATCGACGCGGAATCCATCGAGGAGTATCTGTCCATCGGCGGCTACGGCGCGCTGGCCAAGGCGCTGTTCGAGATGCAGCCGGACGAGATCGTGCAGGTCGTGAGTGATTCCGGTCTGCGCGGCCGCGGCGGCGCGGGCTTCCCGACGGGCAAAAAGTGGGCGCAGGTCGCTGCGCACACCGAAGAGCCCGTGAAATACATCGTCTGCAACGGCGACGAGGGCGACCCCGGCGCCTTCATGGACCGCTCCTGCATGGAGGGCGACCCGCACAAGGTCATCGAGGGCATGATCGTCGCGGGCGTTGCCACGGGTTCGACCGAGGGCTACATCTATGTCCGCGCCGAGTATCCCATGGCCGTGCACCGGCTCACCGTTGCCATCGAACAGGCGAAGGAGCTGGGGCTGCTGGGTGACAACATCCTCGGCAGCGGCTTCAACTTCCATATGCACATCAACTGCGGCGCGGGCGCGTTTGTCTGCGGCGAGGGCTCGGCCATGACCGCGTCCATCGAGGGCAACCGCGGTATGCCGCGCACGAAGCCTCCGCGCTCCGTCGACAAGGGCCTGTACGGCAAGCCCACCTGCCTGAACAACGTCGAGACGTTTGCCAACGTCCCCGACATCATCAAGAAGGGCGCTGACTGGTTCAAGTCCGTCGGCACGGAGGGCAGCTCCGGCACGAAGGCCTTCGCCCTGACGGGCAACGTCGTCAACACCGGCCTGATCGAGGTGCCCATGGGCACGACGATGCGCGAGGTCGTGTATGAGATCGGCGGTGGCATCAAAAACGGCAAGGCGTTCAAGGCCGTGCAGATCGGCGGCCCGTCCGGCGGCTGCCTGACGGAGGCGCACATGGATCTGCCCATGGACTTTGACTCGCTCAAGAAGGCCGGTGCGATCATCGGCTCCGGCGGTCTGGTCGTCATGGACGAGGATACGTGCATGGTGTCCATCGCGCAGTTTTTCATGAACTTCATCTGCAACGAGTCGTGCGGCAAGTGCACCCCGTGCCGCGAGGGCACGACCCGTATGCTCGACATCCTCACCCGGATCACGAAGGGCAACGGCCGCCCCGGCGACATCGAGGAGCTGCGCTCCCTTGCCAAGATGATCCAGAATTCCTCCCTGTGCGGTCTCGGCAAGACTGCGCCGAACCCCGTGCTGTCCACGCTCGCAAACTTTGAGGATGAATACCGCGAGCATATCTTCGACAAGAAGTGCCGCACCGGCAGCTGCCGCAGCCTGACGACGTATGTCATCGACCCGGCAGTGTGCAAGGGCTGCACGAAGTGCGCGCGCAACTGCCCGGCCGGCGCCATCACCGGCGAGCTGAAGAAGCCGCACCACATCGATCCGGAAAAATGCATCAAGTGCGGCGCCTGCAAGGCCGGCTGCCCGTTCGGTGCGATCAAGGAGGCGTGAACCATGGCTGAAAAGAAAATGATCATCGACGGCGTGTCCTGCCCGTTCACGACCGAGCGCAACGTGCTCGAGGTCGCCCGCAACAACGGCATCGACATCCCCTCGCTTTGCTACTGTGAAAACCTGTCCATCTACGGCGGCTGCCGTCTGTGCCTTGTCGAGAATGACCGCGGCAAGATGGACGCGGCCTGCTCCATGCAGCCGCGCGACGGTATGGTCGTCAACACCCACACCAAGCAGGTGCTCGACAGCCGCCGCACGACGCTGCAGCTGCTCATGAGCAGCCACCGCGCCGACTGCCTGACCTGCGATCAGAGCGGCCGCTGCAAGCTGCAGGAGTATGCCCGCCGCTACCATGTGGACGAGCACCGCTTCGAGCCCAACACCTACTGCACCGAGCCCATGGATCTCTCGTCGCCGAGCATCGTGCGCGATCCGAGCAAGTGCATCCTCTGCGGTCTGTGCGTGCGCACCTGCGCCGAGATCCAGAACATCGGCGCGGTCGATTTCAGCGGCCGCGGCAAGAAGGCGCACATCTCCGCCGACTTCGGCAAGACCCTCAAGGATACCGACTGTGTCGGCTGCGGCCAGTGTGCCGCCGTGTGCCCGACCGGCGCGATCACGATCCGCAACGAGACCGAAAAGTTCTGGTCGATGCTGCAGGATCAGACCCGCAAGGTCGTCGTGCAGTACGCGCCCAGCGTGCGCGTCGGCATGGCCGAGCGCTTCGGTCTGCCCGCAAACGAGCCCTGCACCGGCAAGCTCGTCGCCGCGCTGCGCCGCCTCGGTGCGGACGTGGTGTATGACACCAACCTTACCGCCGACCTCACGATCATGGAGGAGTCGGCAGAATTCCTCGAGAAGGTCAAGACCGGCGCGAAGCTGCCGATGTTCACCTCCTGCTGCCCCGGCTGGATCCAGCACGTCGAGAACCGTCACCCGCACCTCATGCCGCAGGTGAGCACTTGCGGCAGCCCGATGGCGATGTTCGGCTCGCTCATCCGCAAGCAGTTTGCGGGCGAGAACGTCTATTCCGTGGCCATCATGCCCTGCACCGGCAAAAAGTTCGAAGCTGCGCGCCCCGAGCTTGAGAAGGACGGCGAGCGGCTCATCGACCTCGTCATCACGACGAGCGAGCTGTGCGACATGATCGAGGAGGCCGGCATCAATTTCGCCGCGCTCCCGGATGAAGAGCCCGACGCTCCGCTCGGCGACTACACCGGCGCCGGTGTCATCTTCGGCGTGACCGGCGGCGTGACCGAGGCCGTCATCCGCCGCGTGCTCGACGATGCCAGCCCGAATACCCTGCAGACGATCGCCGAGTGCGGCGTGCGCGGTCTTGAGGGCACGAAGGCGTTCAGCGTCACGGCCGGCGATCTGACCATCCGCATCGCGGTCGTCAACGGTCTGGCCAATGCCGACCGGCTCATCGCCAAGGTCGAGTCCGGCGAGGAGCAGTTTGACTTCATTGAGGTCATGGCCTGCCCGAACGGCTGCATCGGCGGCGGCGGTCAGCCCCCCGCCTGCAACAAGCGCAAGGCTGAGCGTGCCGAGGCCATCTTTAAGGCGGACGCCGCGTGCGCTCTGCGCATCCCGCAGCAGAACCCCGATCTGGCGTATGTCTACGACAATCTGCTCAAGGGCCGCGCCCACGAGCTGCTGCACATCCACTACCCGGCACACGGCGACCACGCCTGAGCCGCGGGCAAAAACAGATAGAAAACGTGCATGGAAGCGAGCTTCCATGCACGTTTTTGCTTGTGGGCGCGGAGAGGGCGTCTGCGTGCCTCCGGTCGAGCGGAAAGGTGAGAAAATCTCCGGTGTCCGTAACGCCGGAAAGCTTTGCAGAGTTTCGCCGCCGGAGCGGCAAAAGAAAATACCCCTCAGGCTGCAAGTGCGGAATTTGGGCGCGGAGCGTGTCTGCGCACCTCCGGTCGAGCGGAAAGGTGAAAAAATCTCCGGTGTCCGTAACGCCGGAGAGCCTCGCAGAGTTTCGCCGCCGGAGCGAAAAAAGAAAATACCCCTCAGGCTGCAAGTGCGGAATTTGGGCGCGGAGCGTGTCTGCGCACCTCCGGTCGAGCGGAAAGGTGAGAAGATCTCCGGTGTCCGTAACGTCAGAAAACCCCGCGCCGGATGGCGCGGGGTTTTGCATGTTTTGGTGTTTGCTCAGGCAGAGCGGGCAGCGGCGTCACTCCATCGCGTCGGAGATGAGACCGTAGCCGCCGTCCTTGCGTCGATAGACCACCGACACCGCCCCGTCGGCCGCGACATCGCGGAAGACGAAGAACGTGTGCTCGAGCAGATCCATCTGCAAAATCGCCTCCTCGACGCTCATGGGCTTGATGGGGAAGCGCTTGCGGCGCACGATCTCGAACGCGCCGGCCTCGGCCGCGTCGTCCGCGGGGAGGAAATCGGGCTGCACCTCGCGCTCAAACGCACCGTCGCGCAGCTTCTTGGCGAGGCGGGTCTTGTTCTTGCGGATCTGGCGCTCGATCGTCGCCACGGCGGAATCGACGGAGGCGTACATATCGCTCGTCGTCTCGTGGGCGCGGAAGAACGTGCCGTTGTTCTTGATCGTGATCTCGGCCGTGAAGCGGCCGCGCTCCGTGCTGAAGGTGACGTTTGCCTCGCTTTCCGTGCGGAAGAGCCGGTCGATCTTGCTGACCTTCTTCTCCGCATACGCGCGCAGGGAACCGGACGGGGCCATTTTCTTTTCGATGAACGTGAACTTCATAAAACGCCACTCCTTTCAGGTTTGCACTCCGGGTCACCCCGGATCGTTATATACATGATAACCGATTTCGCGGCAAAAGGGAAGTGGATTCTGTGAATTTTTTCTCAATCGCCGCACGATCGGCAATTTTCCGGCGGAAAGCGCGGGACTCAGCCCTTTTTCGCCTCCGCCTTGGCGAGAAACTTCTCGGCCATGATGAGGAAACGCTCGTGCGTGCCCTGACCGATCGGACCGGCATCGTCGGACGCCGTGACGCGGAACACGAGGCGGCGGCGGTCGACCTCAACGAGCTCGGCCTTGGCCGTGACGTGCATACCGACGGGGGTCGCCGCGTCGTGCGAGACGTCAAGCTTCGTGCCGACGCTGCTCTGGCCGTCCTCCAGAGCGTCTGCAATGGCGTTGCAGGCGGCATTTTCCATCAGGGCGATCATATACGGCGTTGCGAACACCGGCAGGGAGCCGGAGCCGACAGCGGCCGCGGTATTTTCAGGCGTCACGACGGTGGAAGCGGTACCGACGGCGCCAACGGAAATGGACATTGGAAATCTCTCCTTTACTACGTTTGTGAGCCACCGGCGACGCCCGACGTATGTGCGTTTGTCAACCGGGGGTAAGGTTAGTTTAACATGATTTTATGGGGAACGCAACAAAATTTCGCGCTGCGTGCGCGGTCGTGTTAACGTTGTGTCAGTCCTTGCAGGGCGGGCATTTGAGTGCTATAATACTTATTTGTCCGGTCGTGTTATCTGCGCCCGGGCGCGTCCCGCCGAAGCCATCGGCGGAGAACATTTGGCTTCCGCCATCGCCATTGGCGGAGCAGGGAGGAAAATCATGAAAAACACCGAAAAGACAATGGACAAGATCGTCGCCCTGTGCAAGAACCGCGGCTTTGTGTACCCCGGCTCTGAGATCTACGGCGGCCTCGCCAACTCCTGGGACTACGGCCCGCTCGGCGTGGAGCTGAAAAACAACGTCAAGCGCGCATGGTGGCAGAAGTTCGTGCAGGAAAATCCCTACAACGTCGGGCTCGACTCCGCGATCCTCATGAACCCGCAGGTCTGGGTGGCTTCCGGTCACGTGACGACGTTCAACGATCCGCTCATTGACTGCAAGTCCTGCAAGATGCGCCACCGCGCCGACAAGCTCATCGAGGGCTGGCTGGCCGAGAACCCCATGCCCGACGTGAACGTCGAGGCCATGACCAATGACGAGATGGTCGCCTTCATCCGCGCCCAGCAGATCCCCTGCCCGGGCTGCGGCAAGAGCGACTTTACCGATATCCGCAAATTCAACCTCATGTTCAAGACCCACCAGGGCGTGACCGAGGACACGGCCGCCGAGGTGTATCTGCGCCCCGAGACCGCACAGGGCATTTTCGTCAACTTCAAGAACATCCAGCGCACGACGCGCCGCAAGATCCCGTTCGGTGTCTGCCAGATCGGCAAGAGCTTCCGCAACGAGATCACGCCGGGCAACTTCATCTTCCGCATCCGCGAGTTCGAGCAGATGGAGCTGGAGTTCTTCTGCGAGCCGGGCACGGATCTGGAGTGGTTCGACTACTGGCGCAGCTTCTGCCATGAGTGGCTCAAGGGTCTGCGTATGCAGGACGAGAACCTCCGCCTGCGCGACCATGAGAAGGAGGAGCTGAGCTTCTACTCCAAGGCCACAACCGACTTTGAGTATCTGTTCCCGTTCGGCTGGGGCGAGCTCTGGGGCGTCGCCGACCGCACGAACTACGACCTGAGCCAGCACCAGAAGTTCTCCGGTCAGGACATGGACTACTTTGATCAGGAGAAAAACGAGCACTACATCCCCTATGTCATCGAGCCGTCGCTCGGCGCAGACCGTGTGACGCTGGCCTTCCTGTGCGAGGCGTATGACGAGGAGGTCGTGGACGAGGCCAAGAACGACACCCGCGTCGTGATGCACTTCCACCCGGCGCTTGCACCGTTCAAGTGCGCGGTGCTGCCGCTGTCGAAAAAGCTCTCCGAGCCTGCGACCGAGCTCTACCACCAGCTGCAAAAGCGCTTCATGTGCGACTATGACGAGGCCGGCTCGATCGGCAAGCGCTACCGCCGTCAGGACGAGATCGGCACGCCGTACTGCGTGACGTTTGACTTTGACTCGGCAGAGGACGGCTGCGTGACCGTGCGCGACCGCGACAGTATGCAGCAGGAGCGCATCCCCATGGATCAGCTCGCCGACTACATCGCCGCGCGCATTCAGTTTTAAGCCATGCCGAGGATCGTTCCGCCGCCGGATCCGACCGAAAAGGAGGAGCCCGGTGCGCAGATCGCCCGCTGGCTCGGACCGGTGGGCGGCGTCTTCGTGCTGCTGCTCTCGGCGCTGATGGTCGTGTTTTGCTTCACGGCGGGGGCAAACCCCGTGCCGGGCTACGTCCCGCCGCACGACAGCACGTACTACGCCGGACACCTCGACGAGCTTGCGCAGGAGCTCAACACGAATTTCCTGCCCGTGCTCGATGAGACCGCACACGCTGAGGCAGACGGCGGCACCGTCACCGTGACGGCCGCGGCCAAGGAATATGTGCCCGTGCGCGGCGCGGTGCTGAAGTTTTACGATGCGGCGCTCTTTACGTTTGAGAAAGCAAATTAGAATAGAAGAAAAGGAAGAATCAACATGAAACACGGATTTATCAAGGTTGCAGCGGCTGCTCCCGAGATCCGGGTAGCAGACCCGATGTTCAATGCGGATGCCGTTATCCGCGCCATGGACGAGCACGCGCGCCTCGGCGTGAAGGTGCTCGTGTTCCCGGAGCTGACGCTCACAGGTGCGACCTGCGGCGATCTGTTTTACCAGAACACGCTGCTTGCGGGCGCGGCGGCCGCGCTCGAGAAGGTCGTTCAGGCGTCTGCGGGCAAGGACATGCTCGTGTTCGTCGGTCTGCCGGTCGCGCAGGGCGCGAAGGTGTATGACGCGGCGGCCGTCGTGTGCAACGGCGAGCTGCTCGGCGTCGTGCCGGCAAGCTGCCCGGGCGACAAGCATTTTGCGCTGCCCGGTGCGCTGCTCGACGACATCACGGTCGGCACGCTCGGCCCGGTCGATTTCCACGCGCAGCAGCTGTTCCAGCACAGCGAGGTCGGTGAGCTGACCGCCGCCGTGCTCGTCGGCGCGGACGTGACCGCGCCGGTGTCTCC
>OLOS01003019.1_pt1 | contig 10584 bp, 10 predicted proteins | sample 1672631 | NCBI WGS metagenome assembly OLOS01 (sample SAMEA3136707, study PRJEB25190) | human gut metagenome | biome: human gut; feature: human-associated habitat; material: faeces | place: Austria | collected 2013 | reverse complement strand
ATTGCCAGCGCCAAGCTCGGTCATCTTCATCCGCTGAATACGGCGAGTGATGCCCGCCTGCACGTCATCGAGAGACAGACCCATGTTTCGGCAGGCGACAATACAGTCATCCATGACTTCATTCAGCTCTTGTGCGTATTCGCTATCTGCCTCCGCATTGAGATCTCGGACGAATGCGCCACGTCCACGAGTCGACTCGATGTAGTTGTCGGATGCCAAGCTAAGATAGGCCTTGTTCACAGTGTTGTAATTGATTGAAATATCGGACGCAAGCGCACGAACAGTTGGAAGTTGGTCGCCTGGTTTAAAGTATCCCGTGCTAATAAGGTACACGAGGCGTTGACGCAGTTGCACCCACAGGGGAACATCACTCGTCTTGTCTGGCTCAAAAGGGAAGCCCATCGTCTTCTACCTATCCTCTCGTTTCCACTCGAAACGTCTGCTTCGCTATCATCCGTTCCACTCAAATTCCGGGATGAACGCCAGCCTGAACAAGGCAATAGCGCATTATAAATCCACCTGCAAGCACGCAAGCAGCCGATGTCACCCCCAACGAGGGGCGAATAGGCTGCCGTGAGTACAATTGATAGTCGAGAGCAAGCGGAACAACAAGCCCCAGCAAGACGAAGCCCGCCCAGAAAAGGCCCAGATTCGACCCGAGCACCAGCTCCCTACCCGCCAAGACGACCGTCTCGCTTGCGGAAGAAAAGGTCGTCGCCAAAAACACAACGGCGGACAAACCCTCTAGGGCAATAACAAGCCCATCAAAAAACGCAACTCGCCGCAACACGGAGCCGAACACGCTCCCAAGCCCCGCAAGCAACGACGACCCCATCACAAGTCCCATCCCGCACGAAAGCGATGACAAGATGAAAAGCGCAGGAAGCCATATGTTATGCCATAGGGGAACGGAACGAAGGCTCTGAAGCAACAAACCCGTGTAGACAATAGCAACAAGCGAGAACAATGCGGTCAAAACGCAGAGCAACCGCAGGACAAAAACGCTACCTCCTTGAATCATTTGCGTCCACATCAACGCCTGCAAAGTTGCGCCTAGTATGCCGAAGATAAGCGCATATGCTCCGATGGTGATGTGAACCACCTTTGGACTTGTGAATAGCAATAAAACCCTATCTGCCCTTCCAAGGTCGACGAAAAGGAAAAGGACGCCAGCAACAAGGGCAACAAGGGCAAACGCGAAGCCAAATCCAAATAGTTTTCTGTACTCCCAAGACACGAAAATGCTACGTACGGGACTCTTTGAGAACCGATCCCGGGGGACAAGGATGCCCATGACTGACAAGACGAGACAAGCACCAGCGCCGGCGCCACCGAGGAATAGATAGCAAACAACAAGTTCGCTGAACATGCTTCCTCCCCTATCGTCAATAGAATTGTCTTAATTCAATTTCCATCATTCTACTATTTCGCTCAGCATTGCTCCTCCCGATTACGTTAATCGGTAAGCATCTTTCCGGCATCGAAGAAGAATGGGCCACCCGGGAAACCCGATCCTCCCCGAAAGACTCATCCGTTTGCGTCAGATGCTTCTCATATCACAAACTGCTGCAGATTATCGCAGGATTGTAAGCGCTCGATTGAGCTTGCGAGTCAACCATCGCCTGCAAAATCACGTGTTTTGCAGGCGATTTCTCTTTTTCCCTTTCCCTTGCCAGCCGCACGGCCTATACTGTCCAGCTGCACAAGGAGTGCGGGTGACCCGGCACACGGCCAGGCATCCAGCCTCGAAGCATACAAATGAAAGGGACGGCTATGCCTGTTTCCAAGCAGACCGTCGCCACGTTCCAGCGCGCGAAAGCCGAGGGCAGAAAGTTGGCAATGCTGACCGCCTACGACTACTCGACCGCGAAGCTTCAAGACGAAGCGGGCGTTGACGGCATTCTCATCGGCGATTCCTTAGGGAACGTCATCTTAGGGTACGAAGATACCCTCTCAGTCACCATGGAAGACATGATCCACCACAGCCGCGCGGTCGCGCGCGGAGCCTCGCATGCACTCATCGTATGCGACATGCCCTTCCTCTCCTACGAGGTGAGCGTTGAAGACGCGGTGCGCAACGCCGGCCGCCTTTTGAAGGAAGGCCGCGCGAACGCCGTGAAGCTCGAGGGCGGGCGCGAAGTCTGCCCGCAGGTACGCGCCATCGTGGCCGCAGGCATCCCCGTGATGGGGCATCTGGGCCTGACGCCGCAGTCGGTGAACGCCTTCGGTGGCTTCAAGGTGCAGGGCAAGACCGAGGAATCTGCCCGAGCGCTCCTCGACAACGCCTGTGCGCTTGAAGAAGCCGGCGCCTTCGCCATCGTGCTCGAGTGCGTGCCCGCCGCCTTGGCCGAGCTCGTCACCAGCCGCGTCTCGATTCCCACCATCGGCATCGGAGCCGGCGCGGCATGCGACGGGCAGATTCTCGTCTACCAGGACATGCTCGGCATGACGAGCGGCTTCTCCCCCAAGTTTGCGCGGCGCTTCGCCGCGGTGGGCGACGTGATGCGCAAGGGCTTCTCCGACTACATCGAGGCAGTCGGTGCCGGCACCTTCCCCGCCGACAGCGAGACCTTCCACTCGGGTGACGACGTCATCAAGAAACTGTACTAATTGAGCAAGAAAGACAACTCTCCTATGAATATTGCAACAACCGTCGAGCAGGCGAAGCAGACCGTGCGCCAATGGAAGGCCGAGGGGCTGACCGTGGGCCTCGTCCCCACGATGGGGTATCTCCACGAGGGTCACGAGAGCCTTATCAAGCGCGCCGTCGCCGAATGCGACCGCGTGATGGTGAGCGTGTTTTTGAACCCCATTCAGTTCGCGCCGAACGAGGATCTGGCCACCTACCCGCGCGACTTCGCCGCCGACACCGTGCTCATCGAGAACGCCGGCGCCGACCTGGTCTTCCATCCCGAGCCATCCGAGCTCTACGCCCCCGATGCGTGCACGTTTGTGAACGTAGAGGAAATCACCTCCGAACTCTGCGGCAAGACGCGCCCCACGCATTTCCGCGGAGTGTGCACCGTGGTCTCCAAGCTCATGAACATCTCGCAGGCCGACCGCGCGTACTTCGGCCAAAAGGACGCGCAGCAGCTCGCCGTCGTGCGGAGAATGGTTCGCGACCTGAACATGAACGTCGAGGTCGTCGGGTGCCCCATCGTGCGCGAAGAAGGCGGCCTCGCGAAAAGCTCGCGCAACACCTATCTCTCCCCCGCCGAGCGTGAAGCAGCGCTCGTGCTCTCCCGCGCGGTGCGCGAGGGGCATCGTCTTATGGAAGAAGGCGAGCGCGACGCGAAGACGATTCTGGGCGCCATGCGTGCGATCATCGAAGCAGAGCCGCTCGCACGTATCGACTACGTCGAAATGGTGTCGTGGGACGGCATCAAGCCCGTCGATGTCGCCACTTCCTCGGTTCTCGTGGCGATGGCGGTCTACATCGGCAAGACGCGCCTGATCGACAACTTCATCTTCGAGATGTAGCGCGCGGAAAGGAGAAGACCCATGCTCTTGCATATGCTGAAGGGAAAGATCCACCGCGCGACGGTCACGCAGGCCGAGCTCAACTACGTCGGCTCGATCACCGTTGACGAGGCTCTCATGGAGGCGGCCGGCATCCGCGAGTACGAGAAGGTGGCGATCGTCGACGTGAACAACGGCGCGCGCTTCGAGACCTACGTCATCGCAGGTGAGCGCGACAGCGGCACCATTTGCCTGAACGGCGCTGCCGCACGCTGCGTCTCGGTCGGCGACAAGATCATCATCATGTGCTACGCGATGATGACCGAGCAGGAGGCGGACGCGAACCCGCCGCGCGTCGTGCTCGTAGGCGCGAACAACAAACCCGAGCAGGTTGCCCGCTACGAGCGCCACGGGGTGCTCGAGCAGTAAAACCATTCGAGGGCGCTGCCTATTCCGAAGCAGGCAGCGCCCTTTCTGCAAGAGGTGGCTCTCGGCACTCGGAGCTTCGTTTCCGCCCTCTCGACCAGCGACGCCGCCCCTAGAAGAACGCCGAGGACGCGTATTCGTAGAAATTCTCGCCCTTGTAGCGCAAAAGCGTCGTCGGCTCGGCGCCGCGACGCACGTACATGTGCTTGATGGGCGACGGGAGCTTTGCCATGTCGCCGTCGATGAACAGCGTCGCCTCCCGCCCCGCCGCATTCTGCGACAAATCCATTTCCACCACATCGTTCTCCGAGGTGAGCATCGCACGGGCGCGAAGCGAGTGCGGGGCTATCGGCACGGCGATCAGCCCGTTGAAGCCGGGTGCCACAAGCGGCCCGCCGACGGAGAGCGCATAGGCGGTCGAGCCCGTCGCCGTAGCAACTACAAGCCCGTCGCCGCGCATGTCCGCAATGGGAACATCGGAGATGGAAAGCGAGAAATCGATGATGCGCCCGTTCGCACCACGCGTCACCGCCGCCTCATTCAGCGCGAAGAAGGTATGGCCCGGGGCGTCCTCAGCCGAGAGACCCACACCCGCATCTTCCTCTTCGTCGAACCAAGTGGAAACCTTTTCATCGAGCAATTCGGCAAACAACTCGTCCGCATCGCTTGATGCCCACGGGTCGGCCTCCCCTTCGCAGACGATATCGACGCGCAGATTGCTGCGCCGCTCGCTCACCGTCTCTCCCGCGAGCGCCGCCGCTACGATAGCGACCACACCGTCGTCGCTCTCGTTCGCGAGAAAGCCCAGTCTTCCAAAGTTGATTCCCAAAATCGGGACACCCGAGGTGCCGATGGCGCGCGCCGTGCGCAGGATCGTTCCGTCCCCGCCGAGGACGACCGCCAGATCGACGCCGCGGGCAAGCTGCTGCGAAACGAGAGGATTGGGATCGAGCCCCTCAAGGTCGGACGAATCGAATATCGCGTAACCGATTCCCTGTGTTCCCAGGTAAGTGGCTAAAAGCAGCGATGCATCTATCGCTTGCGAATTGGAGTTATTGCGTACGATGAGCAGGTTCATGAGAGCGCTTTCGTTGTGTTTGCTAAGATGAGATGATTATATCCGAAGAGAATTGGTCGTTTGCATGTCAGACAAGCTCGCACGAGCTCAACATAGGCGCGCCCCTGAGCAAAACGGCGCCCATCGTGCAAACGAGACGCCATCCGCACAGCCTCGCACCTGGGAAGCAGGCGAGACCGGCCGCATCCCCGTCATAGGCAAGCACGCCGGCACCGATAAGGCGGCCGAGCTCGACGCCCGTCGCAAACGACAGGCCCTCATGCGCAGTGCGGCCCCAGGCGAAACCTCGTCGATTCCCATCGTGAGCAAACACGCAGGCGCCGACAAGACGCTTGCTGCATCGTCGGGCGCCCGCGCGAACGCGCCCACCCAAGCGCGCGTCAAAGCGGGCAACACCGTACGCACCCCCGCGCCTGCGCCCGATGTCACCATCGTCGGCGAAGAGCCCGAAAGCAAGGCCTCTTCCGTCGGCGCGTCAGCGGCGCTCATGAGCGTCTGCGTACTCTTCTCCCGCATCACCGGATTCTTGAGAACATGGGCGATGGCCTTCGCGCTCGGCTCGTCGTTCCTCTCGAGCTCCTATCAGGTTGCGAACAATCTGCCGAACATGCTCTATGAGCTCGTCATGGGCGGCATGCTCGTCACGGCGTTTCTCCCGGTCTATATCTCAGTCAAGAAGAAATCGGGCACCGGGGCGGGCAACGCCTACGCATCGAACCTGCTCACGCTCGTAACTATCTTCCTCGGCGTGCTGTCTATCCTCTGCATGATCTTCCCCGCCCAGGTCATCTATACACAGACGTTCTACTCCGACCAATCGTCGAGCGCGCTTGCGACGTTTTTCTTCCAGTACTTCGCCATTCAGCTCGTCTTCTACGGCGCCTCGTCGATCGTGTCGGGCCTTCTGAACGCAAACCGCGACTATCTGTGGTCCTCGATCGCTCCGGTGGCGAACAACGTCATCGTCATCGCAACCTTCCTCATGTATGCCGCAATCGCGCCCATAAACTCCGACGTCGCGCTCTTCGTCATCGCCATCGGCAACCCGCTCGGCGTCTTCGTGCAGATGGCCATTCAGCTCCCCGCGCTCAAGCGAAACGGCATCCGCCTGCGCCCCCGCATCGACCTTCACGACCCCGCACTTCGCGACACCCTTGCCATCGGCGGGCCGACGTTCCTCGTGATGATCATCTCGTTCGCGACCGTGTCGGTCATGAACGCGGCCTCCTATTGCTTTGCCGTCGACGGCCCCTCGATCCTCGCATACTCCCGCTTGTGGTACACGCTGCCCTACTCCTTCCTCGCCATCCCCATCACGACCGCCATGTTCACCGAGCTTTCGGAAATGAAGGCGGAAGGCGACATGAAGGGCGTCGCATCGGCCATCACGAACGGCACGGCGCAGATCATGTTCCTGCTCGTACCCTTCGCGCTCTATCTCGCCGTGTTCTCTGTCCCGCTCGTCACGCTCTACCATGTCGGCGCCTTCACGATGGAGAACATCCAGTCCATCTCGAGCTACCTCGTGGTGCTCGCCTTTGCACTGCCGTTCTACGGCGTCAGTTCCTATCTGCAGAAAGTTTTCTCGAGCCTGCGCAAAATGGGTGTTTACGCGGCGCTGAACTTCCTCGCGGGCATCGTGCAGGTCGCGCTTACGGCCTTTTGGGCATGGACGACCTACAACGGGGACCCGAATCCTGCAACCATCGAGTCCATAGCACTCGCCTCGATTGCGTTTTACGTGGTGGGAGACATGGCGATGTTCATCTACCTGAGGGTGCACCTCGGGCATGTGGGCGCACGGAAGATCTTCGGCGCCTCATTCGCCGGCCTTCTGCTCGGCGGCATCGGCGCGCTCTGCGGCTTTGGAACCTTGACCGCGCTCGAAACCTTCGCAGGCCCGCTTTCCGGGTCCCTTATCCAAGCATTCGGCTACATCGTCGCCGGTGGGCTTGTAAGCCTTACCATGACCTTTGGCCTTGCCCATAAGCTGCACATCCCCGAAGCGTCGTTCATCACCAACATCGCCGGGAAGGTTTTCCGCAAGCTGCGCCGCCGTTAGCGCATGCTCACTATGAAAAGGAACGTCATGACCAACTTGAAACCTCGTATCGCGCACAAAGAAGAAGTCGGGAAGCTGCTCAAGCCCATCGTCGTGGGAGGCGACATCCTCGCTTACAGCTACGTGCGCGAGCTCAACCGGGCATTCGGCATCGAACAGACCATCGTGCTTGCCGCCGCCGACATCAAGATGCTCTCGACGAGCCGTTTCACCGATTATCGCCTCATCCCCGACGTGCACGACGCGGAAGTACTCTATGCGACGCTCGAGGGCATCGCCGCCGAATTCGCTCACGAGAACCCCGACATTGTCCCGATGGTGTTCGGCTGTGACGATTGCCACGCGCGCATACTCTCCGAGGCGAAACCCCGCCTTGAGGCCGCAGGCATCGTCGTCCCCTACATCGATTTCGACTTGCTCGACGACATCACGCAGAAGCGCCGCTTCTACGAACTGTGCGAGGAGCTTGACATCCCGTACCCCAAGACTTGGTACTTCGACTGCAGCGATGCCGGCCCCGACGAGCTTCCGCTTGACGAGCTTCCGTTTCCTCTCATTGCGAAGCCGTCGAACTCGGCACAGTTCCAGGACGCCGAGCCGACGGTGCGTGGATGGCGCAAGATTTACGAAATTGAAGATGCTGCCGAGATGGCCGAGGTTTGGAAATCCCTACGCGAATCGAGCTACAACAACCTCATGGTGCTCCAAGACTTCATCCCCGGTAGCGATGATGCGATTCGCACGCTGACGACCTTCTCGAATGCGGAAGGCGAGGTTCGCTGCGTGTCGGGCGGCGTCGTATGCCTGCAAGACCATGACCCGACGGCTATCGGCAACCCGCTGTGCATTCTTGGCGAAAGAGAGGACGCCATTGTTGAGTGCGCAAAGCGATTCGTGAAGCGCGTCGGGTACTGCGGTATGGCCAACTTCGATATCAAGCTCGATGAGCGCGACGGATCGTTCCGCTTCTTCGAGGTGAACACGCGCTGCGGCCGCAACACCTATTACATGAGCCTTGGCGGGCAGAACTTCGTCGAGCTCATGGTTCAGCAGTTCGTTCTCGGCGAGGACATTCCCTACCACGAGGCCTACGATCCGTTCGTCTACTGCTGCGTACCTGCATACGTCCTGAAGCGCTCGATGGAGAACAAGTCGCGTCTCGCCGAAGCGCTCGGGCGCCTGCACACGAACAAGGAGTCATATCCGCTGCACTATACGCCCGACACCGCGTCACACAACCTCTGGGCGAAAATCATGTTCATGAACCAAATACGCAAGTTCAAAAAATTCTATTGGGATACAAAAGGCAAGCAGCTGAAGTAGCTATTCGCTCTCTTTCGAAACGGGCCGCTTGAAATCGGGTTCGGTCGTCAAAACGACGGGGCCGTCCTCGGTGATGGCCACGGTCTTCTCGAAATGAGCCGATGGTTTACCGTCCTTGGTACAGACAAGCCATCCATCAGGCATGGTAACGAATTTATGCGTCCCCGCGTTGATCATCGGCTCGATAGCAAGGACCATGCCTACACGCAACGTGAGCCCCCAGTGACGAAACCCATGGTTGGGAATATGCGGGCTCTCATGCATATCGCGACCAATGCCATGGCCCCCGTAATCACGTACAACGCCGAAGCCCGCTCCTTCGGCAATGCTTTGGATGGCATGGCCGATATCGCCTAGATGATTGCCCGCGCGTGCGGCATCGAGACCAGCCCACATGCATTTCTCAGTCACGCGCAACAGTTTCTTCTTTTCTTCACTGACCTTACCAATTGGGAAGGTCCACGCGTTATCGCCAACCCATCCGTCAACCGTGGCGCCCGTGTCGATCGAAAGGATATCCCCATCGCGAAGAATCGCTTTCGCGGAAGGAATGCCGTGGATAATCTGATCATTAATCGAAGCGCAAATCGAACCAGGGAATCCGCCGTATCCCTTGAAAGCTGGGATACCCCCTTCAGAGCGGATGGTCTCCTCCGCAAGCTCGTCAAGCTCAAGCGTCGAAACGCTTGGCTTCGCATGCTCGCCCAGGATTCGAAGCACCTTCGCAGAAAGGCGCCCCGCCTCGCGCATCGCGTCGATTTCGGCAGGAGACTTCAAGATCACAGCATTAGCTCTCATCGATAACTTCCCTTTCGTTCGGCTACAAGCAGTATAGCCTGCAAAAACAAAAAGAGCGCGGCACGAATGCCACGCTCTTCTATCGATAGATTGAGTAGCCTAATAAGCTATTCAGCAGCTTCGGTATACGCGCGGGTCACGGAAGAATCGACCGCAACGCCCGGGCCCATCGTAGAGGAGACGGAAATGGACTTCACATACTTGCCCTTGGCAGCAGCCGGCTTCATGCGAAGAATCTCGTCATAAACGGTGCCGTAGTTCTCAGCGAGCTGCTCAGCAGTGAAGCTGGCCTTGCCGAGAACAACATGAGCGATACCGTAACGGTCGGCGCGATACTCAACACGGCCGCCCTTGAGCTCCTTGATAGCCTTGGCAACATCGGTAGTCACCGTGCCGAGCTTGGGGTTCGGCATGAGACCGCGGGGGCCGAGGATCTTACCGAGACGGCCAACCTTGCCCATCTGGTCCGGAGTAGCCACAGCGGCGTCGAAGTTGAACTCGCCAGCCTGGATCTGCTGGGTGAGCTCCTCGGTGCCCACGATGTCGGCGCCAGCTTCCTTGGCAGCCTCAGCCATGGCGCCTTCGGCGAACACGGCAACGCGGACAGTCTTGCCAGAGCCGTTGGGCAGGGACACCGTGCCGCGGAGCTGCTGGTCAGCCTGGCGGGTGTCGATGCCGAGACGGAAGTGAACTTCCACGGTCTCGTCGAACTTCTTGGTGGCGACCTCCTTGACGACCTTCATAGCCTCAAGCGGGGCCACGGCCTCAGAAGGAACCTTCGCGATTGCCTCGCGATAAGCCTTGGATTTCTTAGCCATTCTTTAAATCCTTTCGTGGTATTGGCGAGTTGTTAGCTCTTCCACTTAAACAAACAGGTAGGTGCGATTAGGCATTGCCCTGGAGCATTGCGGCGACCTTGCGAGAAGGAACGTACTTGATCTTCATCTCGCGGCCCTCGATACGAACGCCCATGGAACGAGCGGTGCCGGCAATAATTTCCTTCGCGGCATCGATATCGTTGGCGTTCAGGTCGGGGAGCTTGATCTCGGCAATCTCCGTGAGCTGAGCGTCGGTCAGCGTGCCGACGGTCTTCAGCTGAGGGATGCCGGAGCCGCTCTTAATGCCGAGCTTCTCCTTGATGAGCACGGCCGCGGGCGGGGTCTTGCACACGAAAGTGAAGGACTTGTCCTCGTAAACCGTAATCTCAACAGGGATGATGGTGCCAGACTGATCCTGCGTCTGAGCGTTGAACGCCTGGCAGAACTGCATGATGTTGACGCCCTGCGCACCAAGAGCAGGGCCTACCGGCGGAGCCGGGTTGGCAGCGCCAGCCGGAATTTGCAGCTTGACGAAGCCGGTTTGCTTCTTTTCAGCCATCTGTACTACCTTTCAGATGAATCGCTTACTGGTTACTCTCTATCGCAAAGCATATACACGG
>OLOS01003014.1_pt1 | contig 10589 bp, 7 predicted proteins | sample 1672631 | NCBI WGS metagenome assembly OLOS01 (sample SAMEA3136707, study PRJEB25190) | human gut metagenome | biome: human gut; feature: human-associated habitat; material: faeces | place: Austria | collected 2013 | reverse complement strand
GTGAGCAGCGGCGCCGCGGCCGGCACGAGCGCGCGGGGCGCGGCGAAGAGCAGCCCATATAAAAGCAGCCAGAGCCAGAACATACGCGCCGCCCTTTCTCACAATGCAGTCAACGGGAAAATTATATGCCAATTTTACCCCATATGCAAATAGTTTTTACCCGCATCTGACCGGAGCCGACATTCTGCGCGCCGGGCGCTCGCAGCGCGGGCTGCGGCGCGCGGCAAACAAACAGGCGGAGCGCCGGATGTTTGTTAACAAACATTTATTACACATATTGACATGATTCGGACAAAGTCCTATAATAAACGTGCGCTAACGTTCCGCGCTTGTGCAAAATGTCGAATTTGCAAACATGGCGTGAGAACCGTGCAATGAAGGAGGGAATGCGCGAATGAGAGACCTGAAGCATCTGATCTATTTCGAGAACCTGCTGCAGCAGGCAAACAACGACCTGGTTCAGGCCGCCTGCAAGGATGGGCGGCTGGCGCTGGCATGGAACTGTTCGTACATACCGGAGGTTTTGCTGGATACGGACAAGTGCTTTGGCGTGCGTCTGCGCGCGCCGAACTGCACCAACCCCGACATGGCCACCTATTATATGACCAACCGCTCGTGTCCGTACTCCAAGAGCATCCTCGAGCGCGCGTTCGAGGGCGGCTACAACTTTATCTCCGCGCTCATCGGGCAGGAATGCTGCACGACGATGAACCGCATGGAGCAGTATTTTGAATACTGCGAGCTGATCCCGAACGAGAAATTCTTCTGCACGTATCTCGATATGCCGCTGCGCAAGACCGAGTGGCACGCGGGCTACTACCGCCGCCAGATCGAGCAGAAGATCCTCCAGCCGCTCGAAAAGGTCTACGGCGTGGACTTTTCAGAGGCAAACCTGCGCAAGGCTGTTGAGCAGTTCAACGAGGTCTGCCGCATCATGACGGAGATCAACGCCATGCGTGAGGCGGAAAACCCCGTCATCACGGGCTATGAATTCCACGTCATCCAGCTGTGCACGCAGACGTGCCCGAAGGATCTCATCCTGCCCTACCTGCGCGAGACGCTGCAGGAGCTGCGCACGCGCGAGCCTGACCCGAAGCCGGGCTACCGGGCGCGTGTGCTCATCGCCGGCAGCGAGATCGACGACCCGGAGTTTACGAAAATGTGCGAGATGGCCGGCGGTCTCGTCGTGGCCGACCGCTACTGCTTCGGCTCGATGCCCGGCCGCGAGGAGATCCCGCTCGAGGAGGGCAAGGACGTTCTGCAGTCCATCGCCGATTACTATATGTGGCGCAACCAGTGCCCGCGCGCCATGGGACCCGAGAACATCATCGCGCGCAAGCGCTACATCTTCGATCTTGTGGAGAAATACCACGCCGACGGCATCATCGTCGAGAACATGAAGTTCTGCGAATACTGGGGCTACGAGCGCGCGCAGGACGGTATGTGGTTCTACGAGGGCTACGAGCTGCCGCGCAGCGTTCCGGTGTGCCAGATCGAGAAGGATTATACAAGCGCCGCCTCCGGTCAGCTGCGTACCCGGTTCCAGGCGTTCATCGAGTCGCTGGAGATCAAAAAGATCCAGGCGCAGCAGTAAGGGAGGGGCTCAACTATGTGGAAACGCAAACGCACGCTCAAAGAAGAATACGGCACGCTCGGCCACTTCCTGCGGGGTGACAACGACTGCCACTATCTCGGCGACCTGTATATTGAGGGCACGAACTTCTACCGCCACCGCGAATGGCGCGGCGTGCGGGACACGGGCTATGCCTTCGCCCGCTGGCTGCAGACGTGGGTCAAGATGGCCGGGCTCATCGGCCGCGACCCGGTGCGCATGGTGCGCGCCTTCTGGAAATACCGCTGGCTGAGCGCCTACCTCGCCACGCCCATGATGGTCGACAAATGGATCGAGGGCGACCGCGGCATGGTTCTGCGCGCCGACCTGACGGCCATCGACTGCATGGTGTCCGACTCGATCACGACGATGTGGCGCGAGATCCGCGCCGACCGCCGCTTCGGCGAGAACAAGTGGACCGAGCGCACGATCGCCTTTGACTACACGCTGCCCAAGCACATCATCTACGGCTTCCCCGGCTACTTCGGCATCAACATCCAGCAGCACGCGGCGTTCATGGTGCCGATCCTGAACAAGAACCTCGGCTCGTACTACGTCGATCAGGCCGTCAGCTGCGGCATCCCGGGCGATATGTGCACGCTGCCGCTCGTGGAGACCGGCGTCGCCGTCGAGGGCGAGTATCCCGACATCGGCAACTGCTGGCTCACGACCAACAACCCCTGCGACGCGAACATGATGGACAACGTCGCCATGTACCGCGCGCTCTCGGGCGACGGCAAAAAGGCCGTACATCCGTTCACGACCCCGCTCATGTACGACGACCCGACCTGCAAGGAGCTCGGCGTGCACGAGGTGTACGAGGCCATCCACTTCCTCGAGGATCAGTTCCACCAGCCGTTCAACTGGGACACGTTCATCCAGCACATTGAAAACACCAACCAGTTCAACCGCGAGGAGACCGAGCGCTGGGACGTCTACGCCAAGACGAACAACGGCGCGCTCAACCCCGTCTGTCAGGGCCTGTTCCGCATCTACTTCTACCAGCAGGGCGGCAACGAGTACTTCCTCAAGGCCTCGCGCAAGATCACGCGCATCTTTGACAAATGTGTGCGCAAGAACATCGACACCTTCCCGCACACGCGCCACCGCGCCATTGCCTGGAGCTGCGGCTCGACGTATTACGCGCACGGCGTGCAGTGGCTGTATAACTGCTGGGGCATCCTGTGCCTGATCAACATGGACTCGCTCACCGGCCACAACATCGTCGACACCGAGGACCGCGACATCATGATGAGCGACGTGGCCGACTGGCACGCCCGCACCCCGATGCGCACGCACACCGTCGGCGGCAACCGCCACATCATGCAGATGTGGGAGACTGCGGAGAAGTTCAACTGCGACATGATCCTCATGTACGACGACATCGGCTGCAAGGGCATGGCCGGCGCACAGGGTCTGATCGAGGAGGAGATCCGCAAGCACAACGACCGCTTCCACGTTGTGTGGATGCCGCACTCGCTGATGGATCACCGCATCGTCTCGCCGCGCGAGGCGCGCAGCGCCGTCAACGAATACATGACCAGCGTCCTGCACGAGGAGCCGGTCGATCCGTCGCTGGTCGATTTTGACGACAGCATGGGCTGGTAAAGGAGGAGAGCCACTATGAAATGCAGATTTGCAAAGTTCCTGTTCAAGGCCTTCGGCATCACCGGCGGCGCGCTGGCCGTGCTGTTCGTGATCTACTACTATAATCTCGACATGAAGCTCATGCGCTCGGTCGTCGTGCCGTTTCTGAACAAGCACTACGACAGCGTCAAGCGCGAGCACCAGATCTGACAGGGGAGGAGCAAACGATGGCAGTCAATCAAAACGTCAATCCCCGGCCGCTGACCGCCGAGGAAAAGAAAAAACGCGCCCGCGGCATCTATGACAGCTTTGCGACCTATGTGGTCTTTTGCGACCACTGCCGCTACGTGCGCAAGACGAATATGTACATCATGCGCGCCGAGGCCTTCATCGACGAGCTCAAGGCCCGCGGCGAGGTCTGTCCCCGCTGCGGAAAACAGGAGTGGACGCTCGGCTACCCGATGGGCACGACGACCGGCTTCGTCAAGTTCTGACACGCACACAAAAAGGCTCCCGCACAATGGCGGGAGCCTTTTTTACGGCACAGTGCGGGGCAAAACGCCCCACTTCGGCACAAGAAACAAAAATGTGGTTCCCAAGACGCAACGAGTATGTTATAGTGATGACAATCTCGCGCAAAAAAGAAGGAGGAGACACAATGGCACAACTCAGACCGAAGATCGTGAAGCTGGCAAAAATCATTGGGGGCGTTACCGGCATCACGACCAAGATCGACGAAAATGCGCCCGAATATTACTGCATGGCGGGCATCCTCTCGGATGACGAGGCGGACATCGCCATTGCCGCCGGTCTGCGCAAGGAGCGCACCGCGGGCTATCTCGCCAAGAAGGTCGGCAAGACCGTGCAGGAGGTGCAGCCGCTGCTCGACAACCTCGTCTACTACGGCATCTTCCGCCGCTCGATGGACAAGGCGCTCGGCGAGGACGTGTATTACATGCAGATCTTCGCGCCCGGCATCCTCGAGATGATGGTCAACCAGAAGGAGCTGCTGGAAACGCATCCGGAGGTCGGCCGCGCGTTCGATGAGTACACCCGCAACCTCGCCGCGAGCATGGGCGCCATGATCCCCGACGGCTACGGTCTCATGCGCGTCATCCCGGTCGAGAGCGCGCTCGAGGGCATCGAGGGCGTGAGCGATTATGAGCGCATCTCGCACTATCTGGATAAGTATGACCGCTTTTCCGTGTCCCCGTGCTCGTGCCGCGCGTCGCGCTCGAGCCTTGGCGACGGCTGCGGCCACCTCGAGGAGGATATGTGCGTGCAGATGGGCAGAGGTGCCGAGCACTACATCCGCACCGGCCGCGCCAGGGAGATCACGCGCGAGCAGGCGCTGGAGATCATTCAGCGCGCGGAGGAAAACGGCCTCATGCACGACATGGTCAACATCGAGGAGCCGGGCGAGAGCGCGGCCATCTGCAACTGCTGCGCCTGCGCCTGCTTCGGTCTGCGCGTGGGTCTGATGTTCGGCGCGCGCGATGCGATCCGCTCCAACTACGTCGCCGAGGTGGACGAAGCCAAGTGCGTCGCCTGCGGTCAGTGCGTGGAGACCTGCCCCGGCAACGCGCTCAAGCTCGGTCAGAAGCTGTGCTCGACCGAGGATCTGACGCCGCAGCCGGACTATGTCAAGCTCTCCGAGACCATCCACCCCAAGCGCTCGTGGAACCCCGACTACCGCGAGGATCACGAGGACGTCATGCCCACCGGCACCGCCCCGTGCAAGACCGCCTGCCCCGCGCACGTGCCCGTGCAGGGCTATCTGAAGCTCGCCGCGCAGGGACGCTACACCGACGCGCTCGAGCTCATCAAGAAGGAAAACCCGTTCCCGGCCGTCTGCGGCCGCATCTGCAACAAGCGCTGCGAGACCGAGTGCACCCGCGGCACGGTCGACGAGGCCGTCGCCATCGACGAGGTCAAGCGCTTCATCGCCGACCATGACCTGCACGAGGCCACGCGCTTTGTGCCGAAGCTGTGCAACCAGATCGGCCGCCCGTACACGGAGAAGATCGCCGTCATCGGCGCAGGTCCTGCGGGCATGAGCTGTGCCTACTACCTTGCCAACAAGGGCTACCCCGTGACCGTGTTCGACCGCAACCCCGTTCCCGGCGGTATGCTCACGCTCGGCATCCCGAACTTCCGCCTCGAAAAGGACGTGCTCAACGCCGAGATCGACATCCTGCGTGAGATGGGCGTCGAATTCCGCTGCGGTGTCGAGGTCGGCAAGAATATCACCATCGAGCAGCTGCGCGAGCAGGGCTACAAGGGCTTCTATGTCGCCATCGGCGCGCAGAAGTCGGCCAGGCTCGGCGTTGCGGGCGAGGAGCTCACGGGCGTCTACGGCGGCGTGGACTTCCTGCGCGCCGTGAACCTCGGCGAGCAGCCGGCCGTCGGCAAGCGCTGCGCCGTCATCGGCGGCGGCAACGTGGCCATGGACGTCTGCCGCAGCGCGGTGCGCCTCGGCGCGGACGAGACCTATGTCCTCTACCGGCGCAGCGAGGCAGAGCTTCCCGCCGACCCCGAGGAGGTCAGAGAGGCGATGGAAGAGGGCGTGCAGTTCCGGTTCCTGACCGCTCCGGTCGAGATCCTCGGCGCGGACGGCAAGGTCACCGGCATCCGGGTCGAGCGCATGGCGCTCGGCGAGCCGGACGAGAAGGGCCGCCGCAAGCCCGTCGGCACGGGCGAATTCGAGACGATCGCGCTCGACTCCGTCATCGGCGCCATCGGCCAGACGGTCGACTGGGGCACGCTCGACGTCGGCGCGCTCACGACGACGAAAAAGGGCACGGCCGAGGCCGACGCCCTCACGTATCAGACCGCGCAGCCGGACATCTTCGTCGGCGGCGACTGCTACACCGGTCCGAAGTTTGCCATCGACGCCATCGCCGCCGGCAAGGAGGCCGCCATCAGCCTGCACCGCTTCGTGCACCCCGGCCAGACGCTCACCGCCGGACGCGACCGCCGCGTGTACCGCTCGCTCGACAAGGAGCACGTGCTCCTCGAGACGGCGGGCTTTGATAAGGATCACCGCCAGATGCCGGGCTACAACGCGGCCAAGGCCAAGACCTTCTCCGATGCGCGCGTCACGTTCACGGAGGAGCAGGTCAAAAAGGAGTGCGCCCGCTGCCTCGGCTGCGGCGCGACGAAGGTCGACAGCTACCTGTGCATCGGCTGCGGTCTGTGCACCACAAAGTGCAAGTTCGATGCCATCCACCTCAAGAAGGTGCGCGACTGGCACGCGGGCTCGTATGAGACCATGCCGATCAAGGTCGCCGAGGGCGTCGTCAAGCGCGCCGGCAGCATCGTCAAGAAGGCGGTTCGCAAGTAATGCACGAGCTGGCACTGTGCGACGCGCTGCTGAAAATGGTGCGCGACATCTCCCGCGAGGAGGCGCTCGACGGCGTGCGCAGCATCACGGTGCGCGTCGGGACGCTCTCGGGCGTCATCCCGCATTTTCTCACCGACTGCTGGGTCGCCGTGACCGACGGCACGGAGTATGACGGCGTGCCGCTGCGCGTCGAGACCGAGGCGGGGCGCGCCCGCTGTCTCGACTGCGGCGCGGAGTTTGAGGCCGACGTCAACGACCTCACCTGCCCCGGCTGCGGCGGGAAAAAGCTCATGCCGCTCACCGGCCGCGACATGACGCTGCAGGAGATCGAGGCGGTTTAGCCCCGCAAACAGCATAGAAAAATGCCCCCGAAAGCCGTTGCTTTCGGGGGCATTGAGCCTGTCAAAAAGTATTACTTTTTGACAAAGGGGGGGCGGCCTGACTGCAGCGCACGCGCCATCCGCTTTTGGCGGACGGCGCGCACGTTTGCAGGCCGAGAAGTATTTTCTTCGCCGCACATGTCGCCGAAGAAAATGATTGGGCTTTCTTTGCGCCTGCGGGCGCAAACTCTACGAGGTTTTGGGACAAGCTGAACGCCCCCGAAAGCCGTTGCTTTCGGGGGCATTTTTATATTATATGCAGATCAGAAGTCGGCGTTTCCGACCGTGCGCGGATGCAGCTCCACGTCGCGGATGTTGCTCACGCCGGTCAGGTACATGACCATGCGCTCAAAGCCGAGACCGAAGCCCGCGTGACGGCAGCTGCCGTAGCGGCGCAGGTCGAGATACCACCAGTAGTCGGCCTCGTTGAGACCGAGCTCCTGCATACGCTTGGTGAGCAGGTCGAGCCGCTCCTCACGCTGGCTGCCGCCGATGATCTCGCCGATGCCCGGCACGAGGCAGTCCGCCGCGGCGACGGTCTTGCCGTCGTCGTTCATGCGCATATAAAACGCCTTGATGTCCTTCGGGTAATCCGTGACGAACACGGGCTTGTTGAACACCTGCTCGGTCAGGTAGCGCTCGTGCTCGGTCTGCAGGTCGATGCCCCACGAGACGGGGTAGTCGAACTTGTGACCGGACTCCTGCAGCAGCTTCACGGCGTCGGTATAGGTGATGCGGCCGAAGTCGTTGTCCACGACATTGTGCAGACGCTCAAGCAGGCCCTTATCCACGAAGGAGTTGAAAAACTCCATTTCCTGCGGGCACTTTTCGAGCACGGTGTTGATGATGAACTTCACCATCGCCTCCATGCACTCGAGGTCGTCGTCGAGGTCGGCGAACGCCATCTCCGGCTCGATCATCCAGAACTCGGCGGCGTGGCGCTGGGTGTTGGAGTTCTCGGCGCGGAACGTCGGACCGAAGGTGTACACGTCGCCAAAGGCGAGCGCGAAGTTCTCGGCGTTGAGCTGACCGGACACGGTCAGGTTCGTGCTCTTGCCGAAGAAATCCTTGCTGAAATCGACCTTGCCGTCACCCGTGCGCGGCAGGTTGTCGAGGTCGAGCGTCGTGACGCGGAACATCTCGCCCGCGCCCTCGCAGTCAGAGCCCGTGATGATCGGGGTCTGCACATAGACGAAGCCGCGCTCCTGGAAGAACGTGTGCACCGCCTGCGCCGCCACGCTGCGCACGCGGAACGTCGCGCTGAAGAGGTTCGTGCGCGGACGCAGATGCTGGATCGTGCGCAGAAATTCCACGCTGTGGCGCTTTTTCTGCAGCGGATAATCCGGCGCGGACGCGCCCTCGAGCGTGATGCTGTCGGCCTTGAGCTCGAACGGCTGCTTGGCGTCCGGCGTGAGCACGAGCTCACCGTGCACGATGAACGCCGCGCCGACGTTCTGGCGGGCAATGTCGTCATAATTTTCGAGCTTGCCGCGCTCGAGCACGACCTGCAGGCTCTTGAAGCAGCTGCCGTCGTTGAGCTCGATAAAGCCGAAATTCTTCATGTCGCGGATCGTGCGCGCCCAGCCGCAGACGGTCAGGGTCTGGCCGCCGAAGGACTCCGGCGATGCGTAGATGCCGGCGATGTGCTGTCTTTTCATATCTTCCGCCTCGTTTTCGATGGATTTTATATAGGTAACTCTTTTATTATACGCATTTGCGGCGGTATTTTCAACCGCTTTTGCGCGCGTCAGGCAATGATGTGGATGGCCGCGTGGTTGTTGCTGAGCCGGACGTCCGTCGTCACGCCGCCGGCCTCACCGTCGCGCGTCCACGCCACAGGCTCTTCAAATGTGAAGCGCAGATTCTTTGACTGCACGAGGATGACGTTCTCGTTGTCGTAATACTGGTTGAGCACGCCCGTGATGATGCGGCTCAGGTCGCCGAACTGCTTCGGACGGCGGATGAGCAGCGTCTCAAACAGACCGTCGCCCAGACTCACAAGGTCCTTGCGCAGACGCACCATGCCGGCCACGGAGGTCGAGTTCGACACGCCGCCGAAGATGAAGTCCCCGTCGACCGTGCCGCCGTCATACTCCACGTGCGCGCAGTAGTGGTCGATGCTGTTGAGGCGGCTCATCGCCTCGAGCACGTAGGCCAGATGACCGAGCGCCTGCTTTTCGTTTTGCGGCGTCTCATAGCTCACCGCCGTGAACGCGCCGAAGGCCGCCACGTAGGTGAAAAAGCTCTTGTCGCCGAAGCTGCCGACGTCGAACGCCGTCGGCGTACCGGTCACGATGCGCAGCGCGGCGTCGGTCGCGTTTTTCGGCAGACCGAGCGTCGAGGCCACGTCGTTGGTCGTGCCCATCGGGATGTAGCCGAGCGGAGGCGGATTCGGCACCTGCATCAGACCGGACACGACCTCGCTGAGCGTGCCGTCGCCGCCGATGCAGGCCACGGTGTCATACTCCGCCGCGTGCTGCGCCGCCATCAGCGTCGCGTCGCCGCGTCCCTGCGTGAAGTACACCGTCGTCAGATAGCCGCCGCTGTCGAGAATGTTCATCACTTCGCCAAAGCCGTTTTTGTAGCCGCTGCGTCCGGCCATGGGGTTGATGATCAGCATCATGCGTTTTTTCATAGTCAGCCTCCTGTCAGAATAGCAAAAAAGGGCATGGCGTACTGCCATGCCCCCGAGATTCTGTGATCAGCCAAGCTTGTTCATTTTCTGAGCCATTGCAGACTTCTTGTGCGCTGCGTTGTTCTTGTGGATCAGACCCTTGCCGGCCGCGCGGTCAACAGCCTGGACAGCAACTTTATAGGTACTGACGGCTGCGTCACGGTTGCCTTCGGCAACAGCCGCATCAAACTTCTTCAGGTTGGTCTTCAGGGCGGATTTCTCAGCCTTGTTTTTCAGATACTGCAGCTTGGACTTTTCGTCTCTCTTCATTGCGGACTTGATGTTCGGCATTTCTCAATCGCCACCTCCTCCTATAAAATTCAGTCATGGATATGACCGTGCAATGTTCTGCAAGTGTTGATGATATCATCAAACCTTTCAAATTGCAAGCCTTTTTTTCAATTTTCATTATAATTGTATCCATTTGTGGCAACGCTTGCTGTGTGCCACAAGATGTGGCGTCAGAAAGGAGCAAAAAATGCCGAATTTTCCCCGTACTGACCTCGCCGTCGAGGCCGAAGCCCTCCGCAGCGCCGCCGCTGCGGCGCAGCTTCCCGGCGTGCGCGCCGCGCAGACACAGCGCCGCGGCTTTGCCGTGACGCAGGTGGAGGTGCTCGATGCCACCGGCTCTGAGGCGTTATGTAAACCAATCGGGCGGTACGACACGCTCGACCTCACCCCGCTGCTGCGCCGCGCGGACGATGCCTTTGAAAACGCCGCGCAGACCCTTTCGGAGCTTCTGCGCGCCGCCCTGCCGCTGATGCCGGAGGCATCCGTGCTCGTCGTCGGGCTCGGCAACCGGGCGATCACGCCCGACGCCGTCGGACCGGACGCCATGCAGAGCGTGCTCGTCACGCGCCACCTGCGCGCGCAGCTGCCCGAGCAGTTCGGGCACTTTCGCTCCGTGGCGGCGCTGACATCCGGCGTGCTCGGCACAACGGGCGTGGAATCGGCCGAGCTCGTCCGCGCCATGACCGACCGCCTGCGCCCGGA
>OLOS01003010.1_pt1 | contig 10600 bp, 8 predicted proteins | sample 1672631 | NCBI WGS metagenome assembly OLOS01 (sample SAMEA3136707, study PRJEB25190) | human gut metagenome | biome: human gut; feature: human-associated habitat; material: faeces | place: Austria | collected 2013 | reverse complement strand
ACAGTTTTAAGAAAAATGACCCCCAAAAAACCTAGATGGCATAAGGCCAAAAAAAATTTTTTGCGGGAACAACTACCCCCCTTTTGCGGGAACAACTACCCCCCTTTTGCGGGAACAACTACCCCCCTTTTTCAAAAAATCCTCCGCGGGCGAAAATGCCGGTTTGCCCATGTGGCGGCTCGATTCCGTGCGGGAACAACTACCCCCCTTTTTCAAAACGGATCAATCGGGGAAAAAGCGCCCGATCCGGGCGGGGATTTGACGCTGGGCTGCGCGCTTGGTATAATGGCGGGGAGACATGCGAAGAATATGAGGTATATGAAGCATATCAGGCATACGAAGCGCATGAAGCATACGAAGCATATGAAGCTTGGCGCGGAAAACGCGCGCGAGGGGGAGGGCGCTATGGCTCGGATAACGGCACTGATCAATCAAAAGGGCGGCGTTGCGAAGACGACGACGGCCCATGCGCTGGCGGTGGGGCTCGCCCGTCAGGGGAAGCGCGTGCTGGCGATCGACTGCGACCCGCAGGGCAATCTGTCCTTTTCGATGCGGGCGGACGATACGCTGGCCGGGCTGTACGAGGCGCTGCGGGGCGATGCGGCGGCTGCGGATGTGATTCAGGCGACGCGGCAGGGCGTGGATCTGGTCGCGTCGTCGCTCGACCTGTCCGCGGCGGATATGGAGTTCACCCGCGTGGGGCGCGAATACCTGCTGCGCGGGCTGTGCGACGCGGTCGCCGCGTCTTACGACCACATCATCGTGGACTGCCCGCCCGCGCTTGGCGTGCTGACGCTCAACGCGCTGACGGCGGCGGACGACATGGTGATTCCGGTGGGGCTCGAGGTGTTCTCCCTTCAGGGGCTCAAGCAGCTTTTTAACACGGTGGAGAACGTGCGGCGCTACTGCAACCCGCGGCTAACGGTCGCGGGGATTCTGATTACGCGGCGGGGCAACCGCGCCAGCCTGACGCGCGAACTGATCGACGTGATCGGGCAGACGGCGAAGGATTTGAACGTCTATCTGTATCCGACGGTGATCCGCGAGGCGGTGGCCGTGCGCGAGGCGCAGGTGATGCAGGAAAGCCTGTTCGATTCGCACCCCAAGGCGGCGGTGACGGCGGACTACGCGGCGTTTGTCGCGGACTATCTCAGGCAGGAGGACGAGAGGCATGGCGATTAAAAAGGGCAGGGCGACGGACGCGGTGGCGCGGCTGTTCAGCGTGACGGCGGCGGATCAGGCACATGAAGCCTATGAAGCACATGAAGTCAAGCGCGAACATCCTGTGCCTGAGACACACGAAGCACAAGAAGCATACGAAGCGCCTCATATGCCTGACACACAAGAGGCACATGAAGCACACGAAGTTAAGCGAGAACATCCTATGCCTGAGACACATGAAGCACAAGAAGCATACGAAGACCGCGCGCCGAAGGCGGACGGCGCCTACCGCGCCGCCGACACGCAGGGCAAGCGGGGCAAAAAGGCGCTGCGCATGACGATGGCCTTTTCCGAGGAGAACATGGACTACATCCGCACGATGGGCAAACTGGAGAGCGGCGGCGCGACGGCCTACGTCAACCGGCTGATCGAGGCGGATCGCCGGAAGCACGCGGACGTCTACCGGCAGATGAAAACCCTGCGCCCGGATGCGTGAAGGAGAGCGCCATGGATCTCAAGAAGACGAATTATTTTGACCCCAGGAAGATGGCGGCGCGCAAGCGCTGGACGGTGCAGGAGACCGGGCAGGGGCTGATCGCCATGACCGGCTATGCGTATCTGGGGGACGAGGAGAAGACGGCGCTCTTTTCGGGCGCGGATCTGGATGCGCGGATTCGGCAGGCTTCCGCCGAGAAGCCACGGGAGACGGAGCTGTATCTGCGCCTGTCCAACTGGCTGGTGATCCGCCGCCGCGAGACGCTGCAGCTCAAGAGCCACGCCATGCAGGTGCTGCAGCTCATCTGGCGCGGGCTCTTTGTGGATATGGCGCAGCAGGTCATCGCCGCCTCCGAGCTGAAGGACGAGCGCCTGAGCGCCCGGCGGCAGGCCGTGGCGGAGACGCTCTCCCTGTCCGACGAGCAGCTCAAGGAGGGCGTGGACATCCTCCGCCAGAACTTTTCGACGATTGCGGCGTTCAACGTGCTGATGACCCTGCTCAGCGACACCTATCAGATTGACACGTTCGGCTATGTGATCGACGCGGACGACGAACTCGTGATGTACGAGGAGGCGCGCACGCTGGACGAGCTATCCGGCCACCGCGCGGGGCTGTTCGATCTGGCCGAGATCGCCGTGACGCGCGACAAGCTGGACGACGCGCGCGCGATTCTTGAAGGGGGCTACACGTTCCCCATGGCCGACACCCGCCTGCTGGACAGCCTGCTGCGCTGAGGAGGACGACATGCCGAAAAAGAAACAGGTTTTTGAACCGGAAAACCTGGAATCCATCCGCAGCGCCATCTCCGGCCTGATTGTCGAGCCGCCGGAGACGATCGAGCCGGTCGTATACAGCGTCGATCTGCTCAGCCGCCACGACCCGTATTATCCCATGGTGCAGGGCGAGGCGACCAGCCGTCTGGCGATGACGGCGACGCGGAACATGGCCATCAACCCGATCACCGGCGACGCGGTCATCGAGGACGAGGGCTTCCGCGCGTTTTTTGAGGGCTACGACGGGCTGAAAATCGGCCTGACGGTCGGCGCGCAGAAGCTGCTCTCCACCGCGGCGCTTTACCTGACGCAGAACAACCACTACCGCCCGGAGGAATCCGCCCGGATCGAGACGGAGGTGCAGATTCCGCTGATCTCCTACGCGCGGCTGCTGGGCTATCCCGTCGATGAGCGGGAGACGGCCACGCCGGAGGAGGCCGAAAAGGAAAAGCGGCGCATCAAAAACCTGATGAAGGACGTGCGCGGCAAGATCAACGATCAGCTCGACGTGCTCTACAGCCTGTCGCTCTCCTGGTCGGAAAAGAAGGGGCGCGTCTCGGATTATCAGGACGTGCGCCTGCTCCAGCGCAAGGGCGTCAAGCGCGGGATGATCTCCATCCAGTTCAGCGACGACATCGCGCGGTATCTGCTCTGCTCGTATGTGATGCAGTACCCCGAGGCGCTGCTGAGAATCGACGAGCGCAGCCCGCGCGCCTACCGCGTCGGCTACAAGCTGGCGTATCACAGCTCCGTGCGCCGCAACATCGAGCGCGGCACCGCCGACATCATTTCCGTTTCGGCGCTGCTGGATGCGTGCGGCGACATCCCCGATTTCGACGAGGTGCAGAAGACGGATCGCGGCCACTGGGAGAACCGCATCAAAACGCCGCTGGAAACCGCGCTGGACAGCTGCGTGCGCGCCGGCGTGCTGGACGGCTGGGAATACTGCGGTGCGAAAAAGGCGAAGCTCTCCGACAGCGAGGTGGCTATCGGCGATTACGCGACGTTTATCGGGCTGTATGTCCGGTTTCGGATGGGACGGATGAACGATGAAGATTGATTTTTCCCGGCTGGACGCGCTGAAGCCGACGGCCGCCGTGCCGGAGGGCTTCGAGCCCGTGCCCGAGGCCGAAACGCCGTTCGATTCGGGCTACGAGGCCATGTACCGCGCCGCGTGGGATTTCCATTTGGAGACGGACGACCGGCTTCGCGCGGCGGCGGGGGAGGCGCGCGAGGCAATTTGGCTGCGCGCCGCCGCGGCCATGGGGGAGAAGGTCGCCGCCTTTCCGGATCAGCCGTTTGCAGCGGCGCTCTTTGCGGCCGTCTGGCAGGAGCTGGAGAGACGGTACGCGGGGGAATGAGAAAAAAAAGGCGAAATACGCATTGGAATCCAAAAAGTATTGATATTACAAATGTTTTTGGATAAAATAGTTCAATAAGCGCGATGAAGCCGACGGACGCGGCGCGCGCAGGGGAGGAGGGTTTGCATGATTGATCGACCGCAATACCTTCGAGCGCTCCGGCGTTGGAAGGACAAGCAGATGATCAAGGTGATTACGGGGATTCGGCGCTGCGGAAAATCGACGCTGATGGAACTGTTTCAGGCGGAGCTTCGCCTTGACGGCGTTCCCGATTCGCAGATCATCGCCGTCAATCTGGAGGACTTCGCCAACATCGAGCTGCGCGACCCGATGAAGCTGCACGCTTATATTTTGTCGCGCGCGGGAAACGAACGGGCATATGTCTTTCTGGATGAAATTCAGAATGTCCGGGATTTTCCGCCGATGATCGACAGCCTCTTTCTGCGCAAAAATCTGGATCTCTACCTGACCGGCTCGAACGCCTACATGCTGTCCGGCGAGCTGGCGACGCATCTTTCCGGTCGCTACGTCACCATTGATATGCTGCCGCTCTCCTTTTCGGAATATGCGGCGTTTACGGGCAGCCGGGACGGCCTGAGCGCCACATACCGCCGCTATCTGGAGACGAGCTTTCCCTATGCCACCGAGCTGGGCGGCGACCGGAAGGCGATTGAGGAATACCTGAGCGGCATCTATCACACGGTCGTGCTGAAGGACGTCGTGGGAAGACTGAAAAACGCCGATCCGATGATGTTGGAAAGCGTTCTGCGGTTCGTATACAGCAGCACGGGCAGCCCGATTTCCACCAAGAAAATTTCGGATACGATGGGCTCCGACGGGCGGAAGCTCGACGTGCGCACGGTTGAAAAATATCTGTCGGCGTTTGTGGACAGCTACATCGTCTATCAGGCGCGGCGCTATGACATCCGCGGCAAGCAGCATCTCAAGACGCTTGAAAAGTATTATGCCGTGGATATCGGCCTGCGGTATTATCTGCTTGGCGGGCGCTATGCGGATACCGGCCACATCCTCGAAAACGTGATCTATCTTGAACTGCTCCGCCGCGAATATGACGTGTATATCGGCAAGCTCGACGAGTTGGAAGTCGATTTTGTTGCCGTCAATCAGACGGGAACGCTCTATGTGCAGGTTGCCGCGTCCGTGCGGGATGAACATACGCTCGCGCGCGAATTGAGGCCGCTGCAAAAAATCCGGGATTCGTACCCCAAACTAATTTTGACGCTCGACGACGATCCGCCCGCCGATTACGAGGGCATACGCCGCATCAACGCGCTGGAATGGCTGATTGATTCGCCGTAAAGGTGGAGAGGGATGCTGCGCCGAAATTTTTTTCGTATGTCCTGCACCCGGGGTTGTATAAGAATCTTCGAGAGGGCGCGCGAAGGGTCATAGGGGCGACCGCAAAGCCCCTATATCCTATCGACGGCAAGGCCGAAGGCCTTGACCGGCGGCGGAAGGCGTATAGCTTTCCCAAATTAAAATATATGCGTCAAAACGCCGAACCATGAGCGTGTTTGCGGCGCATTTTACTTATTTTATATTTAATTCGGCGCGGTCAGTCAATGTCCCTGCCTTTTTCGGGCGGGAACATCCGCCCAGAACGCATGAAATTTAACAAATCAAACAGTCCGCTCTCCCCGCCGCTGACCGCGTTAAAATTTCTTAATATCCCTGCCCCCTTTTTTCGAAATTCCCTTGATTTTGCCGCCCGCCATCGGTTACAATGACAAATGGCTCAAACGGCTTGTTGATAATTTACCGACGGCGTTTGACCTGTTTCGACCCGGAACAGGGGTTTCCTGTTCAAATACAATGGAGGAGGCATCCAACATGAAGAAACTTTTGACGATTATGCTGGCCGTGCTGCTGGCTGCGCCGGCGGTTGCCGCGTCGGCGGAGGACAACGTCAAGAACGCCGATATCATCATCGTCGGCGCGGGCGGCGGCGGTCTGTCCGCAGCCATCGAGGCGGTGAACGACGGCGCTCAGAGCGTCATCGTTCTGGAAAAGACCGGCAAGACGGGCGGTTCGCTGAACTTCACCTCCGGCTCCATGTCCGGCGCGGAGACGGTGATTCAGAAGCTCGACGGCATCGAGGACACCAAGGAGAGCTTTGTTCAGGATATTCTGAATAACGGCGCGCATCTGGGCAACGAAGCGATGATCCGCGCGTTCGTGGACGAGGACGTGGACGCGATTCAGTGGCTGTGGGACAACGGCCTGTCCGAATACAATTTCTCGTCCATGAAGACCACGGGCAAGCATACCGTGTTCGCCCCGGAGCATCAGCTCTATTCCGTGGCGCGCACCTACAAGCCCAGCGCCAACGACCCGACCCGCTACAAGGCCGCCGCGCACGAGATCATGGATACCGTGCTGGCGACGGACGCCTACAAGGGCGTGACCATCGACTTCAACACGACGGCCAACCAGCTCGTCGCCAACGAGCAGGGTCAGGTGCTGACCGTGCTGGCGACCGATGAAAACGGCCAGACCGTCCGCTACGAGGCGAAAAAGGCCGTCATCATGGCGACCGGCGGCTACTCCGGCAACGCGAAGATGATGTCCGCGTTCGCCAAGAACGGCGCGAACTATCTGGTCGGCGGCTCCACCGCGGCGGACGGCTACGGCATTTACATGATGCAGCAGGTCGGCGCGAACATCGACCCGACGGCCATGAGCTACATTCCGACCTTCCCGATGGGTCACGAGACCGCGCCGGGCATGGGCGTGATCGCCTCCTCCTACATGTGGAAGGCGGGCGGCATCTCCGTCAATCAGGAGGGCTTCCGCTTCGCCAACGAGAACGACGCGGACGTCGTGGCGCGCGAGACCGCGCTGGAAGAGCAGACCAACGCGATTCAGTACGACATCTTCACCGACAAGATCATCGAGGATACCGAGGCGCTCAACGCTTCCGTGTTCTGGAATTTCTATTACGCGCCGGGCAAGCCGTATAACAGCGCCGTGGTCTCTGCGGATTCCCTCGCCGTGCTGGCCGAAAAGCTGGGCATGCCGGCGGCGAACCTCGAGGCGACCGTGAAGAGCTACAACGAGCACGTCGAATCCGGCGAGCCCGACGAGTTCGGCCGCGAGTACACCGAGGACGCGATTAAGAACAATTCCGCCTACTGCGCCGCGATCAACAAGATCGAGGGCGAGCATTATTACGCCATCCCGCTCAAGGCGCTTGTCGTGATGACGCTGGGCGGCGTGAGCACCAACACCGACGGTCAGGTGCTGGATGTGGACGGCGCGGTGATTCCGGGTCTGTACGCGGCCGGCGAGTGCGTCGGCGGCATCTGGGGACGCTTCGTCTCCGGCGGCACAGGCGTGATGGGCCCGATCGTCTTCGGCCGTCTGGCTGCGCGCGCGGCGATGGCGACCGAACCGGCGACCGGCTACACCCTCAAGACCCCGGCTGCGGTCATCACCGAAGACATGTTCGCCAAGGACGCGGACAGCGCGGAGAGCCTGTTTGATATGAGCCAGACCCTCGCGGACGGCGAATACGAGGCCACCGTGGACGGTCAGGAAGGCCCGATGACGGTCAAGGTCACCGTGGCGGATGGCAAGATTGCCGCCGTCGTCGTCGCTGAGAACCACGAGACGCAGGCCGTCGCCGCCGCAGCGCTCGAAAAGGTGCCGCAGGCCATCGTGGACGCCAACAGCGTGGACGTGGACGGCGTTTCCGGCGCGACGCTGACCTCCGGCCGCATCAAGGACGCGGCGGTCAAGTGCCTGACGCAGGCCGCGCAGTAAGCCTTCCCCCATCAACACCCGACTGAAAGGACGAAACACCATGAAGAAGTTTATTCCCCTGATTCTGGCGGCCGCTCTGTGCCTGCCCTTCGCCGCGCTCGCCGAGGACGCGGTTTCCTCCGCCTCCGTCGCCGATTTCTACGGCCAGACGGCGCTCACCGGCGACGACCTGATGAACGCGATCAACTCCTTCTCCGGCTTCTATCTGGTGACCACCACCAACCCGGACAACTCCCCGAACGCCGCGTTCTTCGTCTTCGGCATGGTCAAGCACGAGGATCATTACTATGTGCAGCTCAGCCTCGCCGAGAACCAGTCCCGCAGCAACCTGCTCGCCAACGGCGAGGGCGTGGCCGTGTATGCCGCCACCCCGTCCAGCGAGGAGGGCGCAAAGCCGTTCGCCACGTCCGGCGCGCGCATCCGCTTCAAGGCGATCACCGATGAAGCCGTCGCCGCCGCGCTGGCCGAGAACGCCAACGAAGCGACGCTGTTCTTCGAGGTCGTCGATGTTCGTCCGCTGGGCTAATCCCTAAGGGCATAAAAGAAACCCCGTCGAGAGGAAATCCCTCCCGGCGGGGTTTCTTACGCCTTCCAGCGCCTGAGAACGCCTTCCACCGCTTGCTTACTCCTTCCACCGCCTGCGGGCGGTCCCCCTCCCTCGAGGAGGGAGGTCTGGGGATAGGGAAATCGAAAGTCGGCAGAATGTCGGCGGGCGCGCGAAGGGTTATAGGGGCGACCGCAAAGCCCCTATATCCAATCGACGGCAAGGCCGCAGGCATTGACCGGCGAAGCCCTCTCAATCCCCGGCAGGGGTTGAAACAAGTTCATTTCATTTTCCTTACATGAAATGATTCGTTTTGTGCGGAACCAATGATCTGACAATCAGATTCGAGCTTTGTTTTCTTAATGATATACGGCTTGTAACCCGATAAACAAAGGCACGTGCAATTAAAAAAATACATATAATCCGCTTGGATGCGGGTTTATATAAAATTTTATTTATGAATTTCATAATAGAATAAATATTTGACGGTCAAACAGAAACAATGATATAAATAATGCAGGGGATGACGATTCGTTGAATGTCGTCATCGAATCACACACCGAGGTCGTGATCCGGACATGATCGAGGGCAAAAAGACACGAAACAAAGGAGGATCATGTAATGAAAAAGTTGTTTTCTCTTCTTCTGGCGGCCACAATGACATTTTCCCTGACTCTCCCAGCGCTGGCCGATCACTACACGTACAGTGAGCCTGAAAAAAGCACGATGATGCCCCGTTCCACGCCTGAAACCCACGGTATGTCCTCTCAGTACATATTGGACTTGCTGGATGCATTCGATTATGCGGACGCCGAAGTGCATAACATCCTGATGGCGATCGACGGCGAGGTTGTCTTTGAAGGCCATTATGCGCCGTATACCGCGCTGGACCCGCACATCATGTTCTCCGGCACCAAGATCTTCACCAATGCCGCTGTCGGCGTTGCCGTCACCGAAGGGTATCTGCATCTGGACGACTATGTGTACGATGTGTTGAAGGATTACGTGACGCAGGACGTATCCGAGCTGCAATCCAAAGTGCAGCTGAAACACCTGCTCACCATGACCAGCGGCGTGGATCGCTTTATGAGCGGCAGCGAACTGCGCCCGCTAACCACCAGCTGGATCGAGCACATTCTGACGGAGCCCATTGTGCATGAGCCCGGCACCTACTACCTGTATTCCTCCGGCAACACCATGCTCTCTTCCGCTATGGTTACCGTTGCCACCGGCAAAACCTGCCTTGAACTGCTGAATACGACCGGCTTCTGCGAGGAGCTCGGCATTAAGAATTTCACCTGGGACATGAGCCCCGACGGATTCAACGCCGGTCACGGCGGCATTAAGATCACCGCCGAAGACCTGGCCAAGGTCGGCCAGCTTTACATGAATGGCGGCGTGTGGAACGGAAAGCAGATTCTTTCGAAGGAATGGTGCGATCTGGCCATCGGCTATGAAAAAACGGTGGAAAATCAGGGCGACTACGCTTATCACTGGACTGCCTACGAAGACGGCCTGTATTACACCGCCACCGGTTCCTACGGCCAGACGCTTGCCATCTGCCCGAAGCTGAACATGGTCATTGCGATTCAGGCGGGCACAAAGCAGAACATCGGAGAGCTGCTGTACCAAAACATCTTTAAGCCCTACGGCGACGCTTTGGCTGCGGGAACCGTTCCGGAACCCGACGACGCGCTCAGCGCTGCCCTTGCAAAACGCGCCGAAAACCTGAATCTGATGTTCACAACGGATTTCACCGCTTCGCCGATCGGAGAACTCGTTGACGACGTAACCTTCACTGCGGCGGAAAATCAGTATGGAATTACGACGCTTTCGCTGGACGTTCACGACGATTATATTGATTACACGATGACCGATGCGCGCGGCACGCACACCATTCGCAACGGCATCTGGCAGTGGCTCAAGGGCGAAACCAGCATGACCAGCAACTACACGCATCATCAGTATCAATACCCCACCGAGCCGGTATACGCTTATGCCGAATGGAAGGATGCGAATACGCTGCAGCTGACATGGCGTTTCCCCGAACTGGCCTTTGTCGATACCTTGACGTTGACCTTCTCGGACGACGGCAGCCAGATCGGCATGGTTCGTTCCGTAAACGTCAACTCCGGTCCTCTGGTCTGTGATGAGGTCGTGTTTACAAAGTAAACGATAATAGCCCCCCTTTATACGCTTCCAATGGCATTTCTGCCATTGGAAGTTTTTGTAAAGACGGGATTTGTCCATGCCCAACGCGCGGAATATCCATAATCATGGAATCCTCCGCCGTCTTTCCGAAAAATCAGCTTCTATTCCTCGTATGCTTCATATGCTTCTTATGCCTCGTATGCCTACTGCGCGTCGGAAAACAGAAGGATGTTCGGCATAAAAACGATGGGAATGAACTCATTCCACCGCCTGCAAACTCCTTCCACCGCCCACGGGGCGGTCCCCCTCCCTCGATGAGGGAGGTCTGGGG
>OLOS01003008.1_pt1 | contig 10601 bp, 7 predicted proteins | sample 1672631 | NCBI WGS metagenome assembly OLOS01 (sample SAMEA3136707, study PRJEB25190) | human gut metagenome | biome: human gut; feature: human-associated habitat; material: faeces | place: Austria | collected 2013 | reverse complement strand
CTGCCGGTGGACAGCGAGCACAGCGCGATTTTCCAGTGCCTGCAGGGCGCGCAGGGCAACACGCCGACCCGCCTGATTCTGACGGCGAGCGGCGGGCCGTTCCGCACATGGAAGAAAGAGGACATCTACAACGCGCGGCCTGAGCAGGCGCTCAAGCACCCGAACTGGAGCATGGGCCGCAAGATCACCATTGATTCTGCGTCGATGATGAACAAGGCGCTGGAGGTCATCGAGGCGAGATGGCTGTTCGACATGCCCGCCGAGAAGATTGATGTGCTGATTCATCCGCAGAGCGTCATACATTCTATGGTCGAATACGCGGACGGCGCGGTGATGGCGCAGCTTGGCACGCCGGATATGCGCCTGCCGATTCTTTATGCGATGAGCTGGCCGGAGCGGCTTCCGACCGGCGGCCGGCGGCTTGATTTTACGCAGATGAACGCGCTGACCTTCGAGCAGCCGGATAACGACCGTTTCCCCGGCCTCCGGCTGGCGTATGACGCGCTGGCGGCCGGCGGCTCGATGAGCGCGGTGCTCAACGGCGCGAACGAGGTTGCGGTGGACGCATTCCTGCACGAGAAAATCCCCTTCGGCGCGATTGCGCGGCTGGTGGAGGAGACGATGCAGGCCGTGCCGGTGATTGCGCACCCGACGCTCGAGCAGGTGTTTGAGTGCGACCGCGCCGCGCGGCAAAAGGCGGCGGCGCTGCTGGCGCGCTTCGGCGCATAACGCGGGAGGTGCTTTCGTTTCATGTATGTGGTTCTGGCGCTGCTGCTGCTGGGCGTGCTGATTATCGCGCATGAGGGCGGCCATTTCTGGGCGGCGCGCGCCTGCGGCATCGGTGTGCAGGAATTTTCGATGGGCATGGGGCCGCTGATTGCCAAATGGCAGAGCAAAAAGGGGACGCAGTTTTCCGTGCGTCTGCTGCCCATCGGCGGCTATTGCCAGTTTTACGGCGAGGATGAGGAAAAGAACGACCCGCGCGCATTCAACAACCAGCCGGTTTGGAAACGCGCGATAACGGTGTTCAGTGGCCCACTGATGAATTTTGTGATCGCGTTTCTGGTGATTGCGCTGTTTATGAGCGCCATTGGCGTGAACGCCGTCGTGCCGAAGGTGGCGCAGGTGGAGGAAACCGCGCAGGCGGCCGGTTTGCAGATCGGCGACGAAATCACGGCGGTGAACGGCGAGACGGTCGCGACGTCGGACGCGATTGCCAAGGCCATTTCGGCTTCGGGCGGCGAGGCGGTGACGCTCACTGTGAAGCGGGACGGCCGGACGCTCGATTTGACGCTGACCCCGTTTTACGACGCGCAGGCCGGGCGCTATCGCGTGGGCTTCTCGTTCGGGCAGGAGCGCGTTCGGGTATCCGTTTTTGAGAGCATCCCGTTTTCGCTCCAATACAACGTGGAGAGCGTGAGGCTGATTCTGTCCACGCTCAAAAATCTGGTATTCAAGGGGCAGGGCGTCGATGACGTGACCGGCCCGGTCGGCACGGTTTACGTCATTCAGGAGGTCACGCAGCAGGGCGGCTTCGAGGTCTATCTGGAGCTGCTGGCGCTGATCAGCGTCAACCTCGGCGTGATGAACCTGCTCCCGATTCCGGGGCTGGACGGCAGCCGTCTGCTGTTCCTGCTGGCAGAGGCGATTCGCCGCAAGCCGGTCAAGCGGGAGCTGGAGGGCGCGATTCACGCGGCGGGCTTCATGCTGCTGATGGGGCTGATGGTGCTGCTGACGTACAAGGACATCATGCGTTTCTTTGTGAAGGGATAGCCGCTGGCGGCCGTCTCTCCCGTTGAAAAGCGCGGTTATCAAGCATAGGGGAGAAAGAACATGAGCAAGAAAACACGGCAGGTTCAGGTCGGCAGCGTCCGCATCGGCGGCGGCGCGCCGGTCAGCGTACAGTCGATGACCAACACCGACACGGCGGATGTGGAGAAGACGCTCTCCCAGATTCGTGCGCTGACGGTCGCGGGCGCGGACATCGTCCGCGTATCCGTTTACAACGAGGCCTGCGCCGACGCGGTGCGCGCGCTGGTGGACGGCAGCCCCGTTCCGCTGGTCGCCGACATCCATTTTGATTACAAGCTCGCCATCAAGGCGGTGGAAAACGGCATCCACAAGCTGCGCATCAACCCCGGCAACATCGGCGGCGAGAAGAACGTGCGTATTCTGGCGGACTGCGTCAAGGCGCATCATATCCCGGTGCGCATCGGCGTGAACTCCGGCTCGGTAGAGAAGGATATCCTCGCCAAATACGGTGGGCCGACCCCGCAGGGCATGGTGGAAAGCGCGCTGGCGCACGCAAAAATGCTGGAAAACTGCGGCTTTTACGACATGGTGCTCTCCATGAAGGCGAGCAACGTGCCGGATACCGTTGCGGCGTATCGGCTGGCCAGCGCGCAGTGCGATTATCCGCTGCACCTCGGCGTGACCGAGGCGGGTCTGCCGGAGCAGGGGAAAATCAAGAGCGCAATCGGCATCGGCGCGCTGCTGCTGGATGGCATCGGCGACACGATCCGCGTTTCGCTGACGGGCGATCCGTGCCTCGAACCGCCGGCCGGCATTGAGATTTTGCAGGACGTCGGCTTGCGTAAGGACTTCGTGCAGTATGTCTCCTGCCCGACCTGCGGGCGCACCTGCATCGACGTGGGCGGAATCATGCGCCGCGTGCAGCAGGAATTGAAGGGCGTAAACGTGCCGTTCAAGGTGGCCGTCATGGGCTGCGTGGTCAACGGGCCGGGCGAAGGGCGCGAGGCGGATATCGGTATCTGCGGCGGTGGAAACGGCGCGGGTCTGCTGATTAAAAAGGGTCAGCCGCCGCAGAAAGTGACCGGCGATCTGGCACAGATTTTGATTGACGAGATTCACAAGATGCTCTGATTTTTGAAAGAAAGTGAGAGAAGCACATGAATCATTATATATATGATCAAAGCATTTCAGAAATTGATAGAATAATATCTGCCGGTGGATTCTTGCTGTTTCTGATTTGGTTTATTCAAAGAACAATTATCGGGATTCTATGCTTTAAGCTGGCTGAAAAAAAGGGATATGTGGGTTACTTCTTTACAGGCGCATTGCTTGGTATTCTGGGATTTGTGTATGTTATATGCCTTCCGGATATGAAAATGCAGAAATATGAAAAAATGTGTTCAACGCGAATTCAAAAACTTGATCAAAGGGTTGAACAATTGGAAGAATGGCAAGCATACTATCAATAATCCAACCTCCCTCCCAGAGGGAGGCTTTTGGTATGAGAAATGCTTTTGAACGGATGGATTTGAAAGTTTTCGGATTGCGAACCGGCTCCCTCTTTGAGGGAGCTGTCAGCAAAGCTGACTGAAGGAGTTGGTGACGTACAGTGGCACAGCAGTGGGAAGGCCTGCTCGAAGGCGCGGCGCAGGAGCTGAAGGGGCATTTGACCCTGGAGCGCGTGACGGCCAGCAAGGCGGGCGACGAGATTGCGGTCTTTTTCTCTTCGGATATGCTGGTGGAGGAAAAGCCGTTTCTGGCGGCGCAGCGCGCCATCCGGCGCAATTTCGCGCCGACACGGGTGAAGCTGATCATCCGCTCGCCGCAGCTCGCGCAGGATTTTCTGAGTGACCCGCAGAAGTATGCGCCGTTCATTCTGCGCTGCGTCAAGCGCCGCCATCCCTCCGGCGCGCCGTTTATGAACGACGCAAAGCTGGAATGTAAGGGCGATGTGCTCAGCGTGCTTGTGCCGCAGAACATCGCGCCGAAATTCCTCACGCAGTCCGGCGTGGATCATTACATCGAGCAGCTGATCGAGAATGTGTTCGTGACGAAGGTGCATGTCGTCTTTCAGGCGGTGAAGCTGCGCGAGGAGCAGCTGGAGGAGATTCGCCGCCGCCGCAAGGCCGAGGACGAGCAGGCCGTCGCACAGATGATTAAGACGCAGAGCGAGCAGGTCGCCGCGCAGGAGGCCAAGGCTGCCAAGGAGAAGCCGAAGGCCGTCTTCGGGCGGCCGATCACCGCCGAACCGCTGCCCATCAGCGAATTGACGGAGGAAGCCAGCAAGCTGACGATCTGCGGCGAGGTGCTGACGGTGGAGACGCGCGAGTTGCGCGGCGGCGAAATGCAGCTTCTCTCCTTCGCACTGACGGATTACACGAACACCATCAAGTGTAAGGCGTTTTTGCGCTATAAGCCCAGAAAGGGGCGCTTTGGCGGCGCCTCGCAGGAGGAGGACGACCGCCCGCCGACGGAGGAAGAAAAGAAGGCGGTTGACGACGTGATTGCCGCCGTCAAGGAGGGCAAATGGTTCGCCGTTCGCGGCGACGTGAAGATGGACAGCTTCGAGCACGGCTTGGTGATGATGGTCAACGACATCGACGGACGGGAGAAGCCCATGCGTCAGGACACGGCCGAGCGCAAGCGCATCGAGCTGCACATGCACACCAACATGAGCGAGATGGACGCGGTTTCCTCGGCCAGCGACCTGATTAAGCGCGCGGCGCAGTGGGGACACCCGGCCGTCGCCATCACGGATCACGGTGTGGTGCAGGCGTTCCCGGAGGCTTTCGGCGCGGCGAAAAAGAACAAGATCAAGCTCATTCCGGGCATGGAGGGTTATCTGACGGATGTGACCGTCGTGGTCAAGGACGGCGACGACCGGCCGCTGACGGATGATATCGTCGTGGTGGACTTTGAAACCACGGGGCTCAACCCGCGCAAATGCCGCATCATGGAGATCGGCGCGGTGCGCATCCGCAACGGACAGGTGGTGGAGGAATACAGCCGATTCGTCAACCCGATGGAGCCGATTCCGCAGGAGGTTTCCGAACTGACGCACATCACCGACGCGATGGTGGCCGACGCGAGCCCGGCAGAGGTTGAAATTCCGAAGCTGCTGGAATTCATCGGCGGGGCGGCGTTCGCGGCGCACAACGCGAAATTCGATTATTCCTTCCTGACGGAGGAATGTAACCGGCTGGGCATTGAAATCCACATGCCGGTGATCGACACGCTGGAATTTTCCCGCCGGATGTACCCCAGCCTCAAGAGCCACAGGCTCGGCGCGGTCTGCAAATCGCTGGGCATCAGCCTCAAAAACGCGCACAGGGCCGTGCACGACGCGCGCGCGACGGCGCACATGCTCAACCGCATGCTCGACACGGCCAGAGAGAAGGGCGTTACCCGGCTGAACGAAATCAATTCCGCGCTGACGGGCGGCGCCATCGGCGATTCGTACCACATCATTCTGCTGGCGGCCGAGCAGGAGGGCATGACCAACCTGAACAAGATCGTTTCGGAAGGCCACCTCAACTATTTCAGCCGCAAGCCGCACACGCCGCGCGAGATTTTGCAGAAATACCGAAAGGGCATCATCGTCGGCTCGGCCTGCGAGGCGGGCGAGCTGTTCCGCGCCGTTGCGGACGGCAAAAACGACACGGAGCTCAAGCGGATTGCGCGGTTCTACGACTACCTCGAAATTCAGCCGATCGGCAACAATGCGTTTATGCTGCGCGAGGGCATGGCGGAGGACGAGGAACAGCTTCGCGACTTTAACCGAAAAATCGTCTGGCTGGGCGAGGAGCTGGGCATTCCGGTCTGCGCGACGGGCGACGTGCACTTCCTCGACCCGAAGGACGGAAAATTCCGCGCGATCATTCAGGCGGCGCACGGCTTTAAGGATGCGGACAATCAGCCGCCGCTGTATTTCAAGACGACGCAGGAGATGCTCGAGGAATTCAGCTATCTGGGCAAGGCGAAGGCGGAGGAGGTCGTCATCGACAACCCGGCGAAGATCGCCGCGCGAATCGGCGAAATCGGCCTGTACCCGAAGCACCCGGAGGGCAAGGAGACGTTCCAGCCGTTCTGGCCGGACGCGGCGGACAACATCCGCAACCTCTGCGAAGAACAGATTCGCGAATGGTTTGGCGACAACCCGCCGGAAATCGTCGTGGCGCGCAAGGAAAAGGAGCTTTCCTCCATTCTGGGCTACGGCTACGGCACGCTGTACAACATCGCGGAGAAGCTGGTCAAAAAATCGAACGCGGACGGCTATCTGGTCGGCTCGCGCGGCAGCGTCGGCTCGTCCTATGTGGCGCATCTGGTCGGCATATCGGAGGTCAACGCGCTGCCGCCGCACTATCGCTGCCCGAAATGCAAATGGTATACGTTCGATGTGGACAAGAGCAAATACAAGGTCGGCGTTGACCTGCCGCCGATGAAGTGCCCGCAGTGCGGCGAAGAGCTTTACCGCGACGGATTCGATATCCCGTTCGAGGTCTTCCTCGGGTTCAAGGGCGACAAGGTGCCGGATATCGACCTGAACTTCTCGGGCGTGTATCAGCCGCGCGCGCACGCCTACATCGAGGAGCTGTTCGGCAAGGGATACTGCTATCGCGCGGGAACCATCGGCACGCTGGCGGATAAGACGGCTTACGGCTACGTCAAGAAATACTGCGAGGAGCGGGAGCTGACGCTTTCGGAGGCGGAGATGAACCGGCTGGCGCTGGGCTGCGTCGGCGTGAAGCGCACGACGGGTCAGCACCCGGCGGGCATGGTCGTTCTGCCGAAGGAATACGAGATTCAGCAATTCGTCGCCATCCAGCATCCGGCCAACGACATGACCAGCCCGGTCATCACGACGCATTACGACTTCGGCTCGATGCACGACGTGCTGGTGAAGCTGGACGTTCTGGGGCACGACGACCCGACGATGATCCGCATGCTGATGGATTTGACGGGCGTTGACGCGCGCACCCTGCCGCTGACCGACCCGGACGTGATTTCGCTGTTCTCCGGCACGCAGGCGCTGGGGGTGACGCCCGAACAGATCGGCTCCAAGACGGGCACATACGGCGTGCCGGAATTCGGTACGAAGTTCGTCCGCCAGATGCTGGAGGAGACGCACCCGACGACGATGGAGGAGCTGATCCGCATTTCCGGTCTGTCCCACGGAACGGACGTGTGGATCGGCAACGCGCAGGAGATCATCAAGGCGGGCATTGCGCCGCTGGCCTCGTGCATCTGCTGCCGCGACGATATTATGAACGCGCTCATCGACTACGGCGTTGCGCCGAAGATGTCGTTTGACACGATGGAATCCGTCCGAAAAGGGCGCGGGCTCAAGCCGGAGATGGAGGAAGCCATGATCGAGCACAATGTGCCGACGTGGTTCATCGACTCCTGCAAGAAGATCAAATACATGTTCCCGAAGGGGCACGCGGTCGCCTACGTGACGATGGCGCTGCGCATCGCGTGGTACAAGGTGCACCGGCCGGCGGCGTATTACTGCGCGTATTACACCGTTCGGGCGGACTGCTTCGACGCGAGCATCCTAGGCGGAACGCAGGAAGCCATCCGCGCCCGCTATAAAGAGATGGAAGAAAACAGCAAGGATTTGACCCAGAAGGACAAGGATCTGATGATTATCATGGAGCTGGTGATCGAAATGCTCTGCCGCGGCATCAAGCTGGCGCCGGTCGATCTGTATAAGAGCGACGCGACGAAGTTCCAGGTAGTGGACGAGAAGACGATCCGCATGCCCTTCAACGCCCTGCCCGGGCTGGGCGAGGCCGCCGCGCAGAGCATCGTGGATGCGCGCGAGCAGTCGCCGTTCATTTCCATCGAGGATTTGCGCAACCGCACGAAAATTTCCGTATCGCTGATTGATTTGCTGCGCGAGGGCGGCTGTCTGGGCGGCCTGCCGGAAAGCAACCAGACGACGCTGTTCTCGTTCTGATTTCGCCCAAAAACGGAATAAATCTTATGTTATAAATGCGAATTTCGACGGAATAGCTGACAAACCATGTATAGAGGGTTGTTTTTTTGAAAAAGCGGTGATATAATAACCGCATAAGATGGCGGCGCAGGGAGTTTTGTATCCTGCGGGTGGATGCGAAAGAGTGGGAGAAGCGCCCACTCTTTCTATCTGCCGCGGCCGCTTGAGCGAATTTTTTGAGTGACTTTGGGAGTGTGTGAATGGCACAAAGCGATTTGACCCGTGTGATTGAGCCGGCCTGCCAGAAGCTTGCCGAGCAGCATGGCTTTGAGCTGGTGGATGTGGAGCTTGTGCGCGAAGGCGCGAGCCGTTATCTGCGGATTTATATTGACAAACCCGACGGTATTACCTTGAACGATTGCGAAACGTATCACCGCGCTGTGACCCCGCTGGTCGAGCGCGTGGATTACGATTTCCTTGAGGTATGCTCGCCGGGTCTTGATCGTCCGCTGAAAAAGCAGAAGGATTTTGACAAGCATGCGGGCGAAACGGTGGAAATCCACCTGTTCCGCCCGGTGGAGCGGCGCAAGCAGTTTGAGGGCGAGCTGGTTGGCCTGACGGACGGCGAAATCGTCATCCGCGACGGGGAAAACGAGCTGCGCTTCAAGCAGAAGGACGTTTCGCTGTGCAAGCCCCTGGTGATCATCACCGAGGACGACATCGCAATGGACGAGGAGATGAGCGACGATGAGAAAAACGACTCAGAAGGAAGATAAGCGTCAGGGCATGGACAAAAACGAGAATCGTGAGATGATCGAAGCCGTCGCGGCGCTGGCCAAGGAAAAAAACATCAGCAAGGAGCTGCTCTTTTCTGCGATTGAAGAGGCACTGAAGAGCGCTTATAAAAATAATTTCAGCAAGGAATACGGCATGCCGCCCTCCAACGCGAACGTGCGCGTGGAGCTGAACCGGGAGACCGGCGCGGTTCGCCTGTACGCCCGCAAGACGGTCGAGCGCTGGCCCACCGACGAGGCGACCGAGATTTCCATCGAGGAAGCGCAGGCGATTCAGCCCAGCTACCAGCAGGATGATATCGTCGAGGTCGAGGTCACGCCGGATAACTTCCGCCGCGTCGCCGCGCAGACGGCCAAGCAGGTCATCGTGCAGAAGATCCGCGAGGCCGAGCGCGGCAAGGTCTACGACGACTTCATCGAGAAGGAAAACGAGATTCTGACCGCGATTGTGCACAGCGTCGATCCCGAAACGAAGGATGTTTACGTCGAGCTGGGCAAGACCGAGGGCGTGCTCGAGCCGAGCCAGCAGATGGCCAGCGACGTGTACGCGCCGGGCGAGCGCTTCAAGGTTTACGTGCTGGAGGTCGTCGCGGATCGCCGTCTGGCGCGTCCGGGCGCAAAGCACGGCCCGCAGGTGAGCGTATCGCGCATCCATCCGGGTTTGGTGAAGCGCCTGTTCGAGCTGGAGGTGCCGGAGATTCAGAGCGGCATTGTGCAGATCAAGTCCATCTCCCGCGAGGCGGGCAGCCGCACGAAGATGGCGGTGCACTCCACCGACCCGATGATCGACCCGGTAGGCTCCTGCGTCGGCCCGCGCGGCCAGCGCGTGGATCGCGTGGTGACCGAGCTGCGCGGCGAGAAGATCGACATCATCAAGTGGTCGGCCGACCCGGCGGAGTTCGTCGCCAACGCGCTGAACCCGGCGCACGTGGTGAACGTGTTCGTCAACGAGCAGGAAAAGGCCTGCCGCGTGGTTGTGCCGGACAATCAGCTCTCGCTGGCCATCGGCAAGGAAGGCCAGAACGCCCGCCTCGCCGCGCGCCTGACGAGCTGGAAGATCGACATCAAGAGCCAGAGCCAGGTTGACGAGCAGGTTGAGGCCGAGGCCGGCGAAGCGCCGACGGTCGAAGGCGACGCCGAGTAAAAGCGGGGTGCGCCAATGAAGACACGCAAAATTCCCATGCGCATGTGCGTGGGCTGCCGCGAGATGAAGGAGAAAAAGGCGCTGCTGCGCATCGTTCGCAGCGCGCAGGGCGAGATCAGCTTTGACAGAATCGGCAAGGCTCCGGGTCGCGGCGCATATATTTGCAAATCGAAGGACTGCCTGACGAAGGCGGTTCGCCAGCGGCAGCTTGACCGCGCGCTGGAAACGAAGATCGACGAGGCCGTGCTGAACCAACTGATGGAGGAAATTGATGCAGATTGAGCGCGACGCTTTCTACGCGATGCTGGGCATCGCCATGCGCGCGGGGCAGCTGAGCCTCGGCGAGAGCGGCGTGCTCAAGGCGATTTCATCCGGAGCGGCTTTGTTTATGATTCTGGATGCGGGCGCATCCGACAATACGAAGAAGAAATTCCGAGATTCCTGCGCGTTTTATCAGGTTCCGCTTTATGAAACGACGCCGGACAGACTGGGCAGCGCCATCGGCAAGCCGGGACGCATGAGCGCCGCGATTGCGCGGGGTTCGCTGGGCGGCAAGCTGCTGGCTTTGGCCAAGGAAGAGGAGACGGGCGACGCGCCGTCTCAGGGAAGATAACCACACGACAGTGACGCAATTTGCGGGGGTGCAAGGGCAGAATGTCCAAAATGAAGGTTCAAGACGCAACAAAGGAACTCAGCCGCCGGGCGGCGAAGCTGCTGGGAGACGTAACGGGAGTTCGTACCGCAGCGGAGAAGACGCTCGCCGAGCTGCGCAAGATTGAAAACGGCTTTACGCAGCAGCTGGAGGCCGAGCGCGAGGAGAAGCGCCGCGAGGAACAGCAGAAGGCGCTCAGCTCGCAGAGCAAGGCATGGACGATGCCCGATGACGTGCCGGTGGAGAAGGCCGAGGAGAAAGCGCCGGTTGAGGCGGCCAAGCCGCAGCCGGAAGCGAAACCGGAAGCGAAACCGGAAGCGA
>OLOS01003007.1_pt1 | contig 10603 bp, 9 predicted proteins | sample 1672631 | NCBI WGS metagenome assembly OLOS01 (sample SAMEA3136707, study PRJEB25190) | human gut metagenome | biome: human gut; feature: human-associated habitat; material: faeces | place: Austria | collected 2013 | reverse complement strand
TGCCGTGCTGTTTGGCTCCTAAAACCTTGTGTGTCCTTGTCAACTGATGGTAAACAAGCAACAAAAGGGCCCATGCCGCCATGGGTCCTTTTTAATGCAAAAAGTATTTTCTATTATTAACGAAGGGATAATTATATAACAGTTATATAGTTTTAATTACGGTCAAAAAAATGGAAAGCACACACGCCGAAAACAAGATGGGCTATCTGCCAATAAGAAGCCTCATAATCAAAATGTCACTTCCCATGATGGTATCCATGCTGGTGCTGGCTACCTACAACGTTGTTGACAGCATTTACGTTTCCCGCATAAGTGAAAGCGCCCTTACGGCGGTTTCGCTGGTTTTCCCGTACCAGATGCTGATAAACGCCGTTTCCGTGGGCACGGCCATAGGCGCAAACTCCCTTGTGGCACGCCGTCTCGGCGAAAAGCGTCAGGGAGAAGCGGATACCGCCGCTACCAACGCCATGTTTCTGGCCATTTGCGGAGGCGTGGTTTTCGCGGTGCTTTTCGGTCTGCTCCACCGTCCCATGATATATCTGTTCCATGCGGACGCGGAGATAACCGAGTATGCCATAACCTATCTTTCATGGGTAGGTATTCCCGCCATATTCGTGACGGTTCAGGTGATGTGCGAAAAGCTGCTGCAAGCAACGGGCAGCACCATGAAGTCCATGTTCGTACAGCTCGTTGGCGCGGTATTCAACATAGTTTTCGACCCCATACTCATATTCGGCCTTTACGGCTTTCCAAAGCTTGGCATTGCCGGCGCTGCCATAGCCACAGTGGGCGGGCAGCTGGTGGGCATGCTGCTGGGGCTTTTCATGCTGAGCCGCCGGTCCTGCCTTGTAAAAATACACTTCAGGCACTTCAGACCGAATAAGCAGAGTATATCCGACATATACGATGTAGGCGTGCCAAGCATCTTCCTTCAGATGGTAGGCTCCATAATGACCCTTGGCATGAACAAGATACTGATAGCCTTCTCCTCTACCGCTGTAAGCGTATTCGGCATCTATTTCAAGCTCCAGTCCTTCGTTTTCATGCCGGTATTCGGCCTGAACTCCGGCACCATGCCCATAATGGGCTACAATTACGGTGCGCGCAACAGGAAGCGCATAATGGAAGCGCTGAAATACGGCTGCATATATGCTTTCAGCATAATGTGCCTTGGCATGCTGATATTCCAGCTCCATTCCGACTTTATGCTGCGGCTGTTTGAGGCGTCCGACGAAATGATGGCCATAGGCGTTCCCGCCCTGAAGATCATCAGCTACTCGTTCCCCTTCGCGGCCCTGTGCATTATGGGCTCCTCCCTGTTTCAGGCAATAGGCGACGGCAGGCTTTCCTTCTTTTCCTCCGCCCTTCGCCAGCTTGTGATACTTCTGCCAGTGGCCTTCATATTCTCCCGTACCCTCGGCCTGTCCGCCGTATGGTATGCCTTCCCCATATCTGAGCTTGGCTCCATAACCTTTGTGGGCATAAACCTCTACAAGATATACCAGAACAAGATAAAGCCCATGGGCGACTGACGATAATAGAAAAAGGCGGCGCGTGCCGTCTTTTAGACTGTCGAAAAAGTGGCTGAACGCCACTTTTTCGAGTTTTTACGGGTTTCGCCTCTCGCATTCGCTCCCGGGCGGCAAAACCCGCAAAGTACGAAAACCTCTGGGTTTTCATCCGTTCTGACGCACATGTCGTCAGAGCCGGATTGAACATAAGGGGCTGCGGCCCCTTATCAACCCCAGGGTTTTTCGACAGACTGAAAAGGCGGCGCGTGCCGTCTTTTTTGTTTGCCTTTAATTTTTCTCTACGTTGTAATGCCTGAGCACAAAGGACGAAAACAGCGCCGCCGTGGACATTTCTGAGCGATTTCTCCGTATAACCAGATACAGGTCCCGCTGCATGGCCTTATCCCCCAGATTAAAGCACAGCAGCCTTCCTGATGAAAGCTCATCGCTTATGGCGTGTATGCTGATTATAGCTATGCCCAGCCCTCCCGCTACGGACTTCTTTACCGCCTCGCTGTAGTTCATTTCGGCAACGGTATTGAGCTCACCCGGTTCTATGCCCTCGCTGCGCAGCAGCTGCTCGTATTCCATTCTGGTGCCGCTGCCCAGCTCTCTGGCTATGAAGGGCTCCTTTTTAAGAAGCTCCCGCGGGAAGCTGCCGTTCAGCTTCCTGAAGCGCTCGTTATTGGCGGTTATTATCACAAGCTCGTCCTTGAGGAAGCTGGTAAACTCGCAATTGGTGTTCTCCACTCTGGCGCCCGTAAGGGCTATATCCGCCTTGCCGCGCCTTACCTCCTCCACAGCCTGCAGGCTGTTGGTGTTGTGCAGCTGGTAGGATACCCCCGGATACTCCCGGCTGAATTCCGAGAGCAGCTCCGGCAGGCAGTACTGTGCGGGCACAGATGAGGCCGCTATGGTGATGCTGCCCGTATAGCGTGAATCCTCCCTTGAAAGTTCCTCCAGCGCCTTCTGTCTGAGACTCATTATGCCCTGTGCGTAGCCTAAAAGCGTCGCTCCCTTATCCGTAGGCAGTATGCTCTTGCTGGTGCGTATGAGCAGCTCGCACCCCAATTCCTTTTCGAGGGTGGAAATATGCGCGCTCACGGTGGGCTGGGATACCCCTAGCACCCTTGCCGCTTTGGAAAAGCTGCCTTGCCTTACCACCATGCAAAAAGCCTCAAGCTGTTTGATATCCATATAAGTATGCTCCAGTAAAATAATATTTTTAAGAACCAAAGCTTAAAAGTATCTTTATATACTTATTATAACAAAAGGTTTGTATGCAGAAAAGCCCCGGCAAAAAAATATCCCCTGTCCGCATGGGCAGGGGGTATTCATCGGCGGTTCACCCGCCTAAATCGTGGGGGCAAATTTATTTAAGGTTACTTTGCGTCTACCTCGGCCATGTGCTCGCAGAGGTTGACCAGCTTGTTGGAATAACCCCACTCGTTGTCGTACCAGGCAACCAGCTTTACGAAGTGGTCGTTCAGGGCAATGCCTGCGTCTGCATCGAAGATGCAGGTATGGGGATCATGATAGAAGTCGGAGGATACTACCTTGTCCTCGGTGTAATCTATGATGCCCTTGAAACGGTCGCTCTCGGAAGCAGCCTTCATGGCGGCCTTGATCTCATCGTAGGTAGCGGACTTCTCCAGGCGGCAGGTAAGGTCTACAACGGATACGTCGGGAGTAGGTACGCGCATGGACATGCCGGTGAGCTTGCCGTTGAGGGAAGGAATGACCTTGCCCACGGCCTTGGCAGCGCCGGTGGAGCTGGGGATAATATTGTGTGCCGCCGCACGGCCGCCGCGCCAATCCTTCTTGGAGGCGCCGTCTACGGTCTTCTGGGTGGCTGTGATAGAATGGACGGTAGTCATAAGGCCCTCTACGATGCCGAAGTTGTCGTTGATGACCTTGGCAAGAGGAGCCAGACAGTTGGTGGTGCAGGATGCGTTGGAAACAACCGTCATGTCCTTGGTGTAGGTGTCATGGTTTACGCCCATTACGAACATGGGAGCGTCCTTGCTGGGAGCGGAGATGACGACCTTCTTCGCGCCTGCCTTCAGGTGCTCGGAAGCGCGCTCGACGGTGGTGTTGATACCGCTGCACTCAAGGATATACTCTGCGCCGCACTCGGTCCAGGGGATATCCGCCGCGTTCATGCAGGAATATACGGAAATGGACTTGCCGTTTACCACCAGCTTGTCTCCCTGCACGTCTATGGTACCCTTAAAACGGCCATGGACGGTATCAAACTTGAGCATATAGCCCATATAATCCAGTGCTATGAAGGGATCGTTGATACCCACTACTTCTACGTTATCGTTTTCAACAGCGGCTCGGAAAGCCAGACTGCCGATACGGCCGAAACCGTTAATGCCCACTTTTACTGACATTGTAATATTTCCTCCGTTTAAATTTTTAAATTTATAAAATCGGCTTATTGGGCCAATAGTTGACAATAAATTAACCAACGCATATTATAATATTCTATTTTTTTGAGGTTTGCAAGAGAATTTTAGCGAAACTGCATTTTCTACTGGCAAACCCCCTCTCTATAATTTATGCTTATATCAAAGCCGCACTTTTCTCTTATGCACATCTCCTCGAAGTATCTGTTTTCCATAGGCACCCATTCCCTCATAAAGCGCCTATGCATGTCAGGACCGTTCCTTTGAAGAATGCGCCTGCTCTGCTCCTCGGGATCTACAGATACAAATACCGCTATATCATAGTATTCTCCCAAATATGGGTGCAGGCTATAACTGCCTTCTATGACTGTCAGCGATGTAAATTTTACCGTAAATGCAGCGGACAGTTCGCCTGTCCTGCAAAAATATTTGCGGCATTCCGCGTCCCTGTGCAGCCTTGCGGGCTCCGCCACTTCTTTCCGAAATCTCTCCCTGTCAAAGTTGCCGCCGGTTTCGTTAAGACGTTGTTCAGTGCGTTGGTAAGGTTGGAGGAAATAATCGTCACAGTGGAAAACCCTGGCGGAGAACTCCTCCCGGAGCTCCTCTGCCAGGGTGGTTTTTCCCGAAGCGCTGTTGCCGTCTATGGCAACGACAACAGCTCCCCTTTCGTTTAAAAGCCTGCGTATCTCGGCTTTAAGGTCGTTTTTATCCATGTGTTCCCGTTACTGTTATTTAAGGTTCTCGGGATTGAGGCAATCCAGCTCGGGCAGTACAAACCTGCCGTCCTTGCGGATCAGTACATCGTCGAAGTACATCTCGCCGCCGCCGTATTCGGGTGTCTGTATGCATACGAGATCCCAATGTATGCAGGACTTATTGCCGTTGTTGCAGTCGTCGTAGCAGCAACCCGGGGTGAAGTGGAAGGATCCGGATATTTTCTCGTCGAAGAGGGTGTCCTTCATGGGGAAGGTGACAAAGGGGTTCACGCCTATAGCGAATTCGCCCACGCCCCGCGCGCCCGCGTCCCTGTCAAATACGGCCTTTATGCGCTCGTTGTCGTTGGAGGTGGATTCCACTATGCGCCCTTTACTGAAGGTAAGGCATACGTTCTCGTAGGTGAAGCCGTCCATTATGGAGGGGGTGTTGTAGGTTATTGTTCCCTCTACGCTGCCGTCTACGGGAGCGGTATATATCTCGCCGTCCGGAATGTTCATCTGGCCGGAGCACTTGATGGCGGGCATACCCTTTATGGAGAAGCGGAGGTCTGTGCCGGGGCCCACTATATGCACCCTGTCGGTCTTTTCCATAAGCTCCTTGAGGGGCTGCATGGCTTTGTCCATCTTAGCATAGTCGAGGTTGCAAACGTTAAAGTAGAAGTCCTCGAAGGCCTCGGTGCTCATGCCTGCCATCTGTGCGAAGTTGGGATTGGGATAGCGCAGCACACACCACTTGGTATTGGGTATGCGAATGTTGTTCAGCGGCCTGCCGTATACGGCGCTTATGAGGGCCAGCTTATCCCCCGGCACGTCGGACATCTCGTTAGTGTTGAGCTTCGCGCCTATGCCGATATACGCGTCCATGTGGCGCATGAGCTCGCAGTCTATCTTGGCCATAAGCTCCTGCTGCTCCTTCGTCGCGCCCAGCGCCAGCTCCCGGCATACCTCGGGCTTCTTTATCCATACGAAGGGGACGCCGCCCGCGGCATAGGTCTCCTTGACCAACGCCTTGACCAGCTCGGTACATTCGCCGTTGCCCTCGATAAGTATCTTTTCACCGGGCTTTACGGCGCAGGAAAAGCCTATAAGGTTTTTTGCAAGTGTCTTGATCCTCGGATCTGTCATCTTTTTTTACCTTCCTCTCGCATACTTTTGAAAGGCTCAGCTTTGCCTTTCTTTTATTATGTAAAGGGGCCTCCCCTTTACCTCGTCGTAAATGCGCTGCGTATAAGCCCCCTGCACGCCCATTGCGCACAGTATCACACCATCCAGCAGCACCAGGGCGCACACCGCCCAAAGCCACCCGGGAACGCCTGTTACGGCGGCACAGGCTATGGTAGCGATAAGCCCAAGCAGCGCTATGCACAGCACCGCAAGCCCTGCCCAGCCTATAAGCGTCAGCGGCCTTGAGGAAAAGCCGAATATACCGTCAGCGGCAAGCCTGAGCATCTTCTTAAGAGTGTACTTGGTCTTTCCCGCACACCTCTCCTCGCGGACGTACTCCACGGGAACGGCGTTATAGCCCAGCCATGCGCTCATTCCCCTAAGGAACCTGTTGTGCTCCCTGAGCACCTTGAATTCATCCGCAACGGCCTTGTCGAGCAGCCGGAAATCGCCTGTATCCAGGGGTATCGGATACGCACTCATGAAGTTCAGCAGCCTGTAATAGCACCATGCGGTAAACTTCTTTGCGGCAGTCTCTCCCTTGCGGTGCAGCCGCTTGCCGTAGGCTATATCCGCGCCCTGCTCCCAGGCCTTCACCATATCGGCAATGACCTCCGGAGGGTCCTGCAAATCAGCGTCCATGATTATCACCGCGTCGCCCTTCGCTTCGTCCATGCCGGCGGTAACCGCCAGCTGATGGCCGAAATTCCTTGAGAATCGCAGTGCCTTAACCTCTTCGTGCTCCCGGGCAAGGCGGGATATTATTTCCCATGTCCTGTCCCTGCTGCCGTCGTCTATGTAGATTATCTCAAAGGGATAGCCTATGGAGCTCATGGCCCTGTACGTCCTCTCAAAGGACTGCTCCATCGCCTCTTCCTCGTTGAATGCCGGTACAACCAGCGATAAAAGCTTTTCCATTTTCTTTCCTTTCGGCCTGTTTTGGCATATATTACCTGTTTGTTATTATACCCCAAGCACCAGCTATCTACAATTCTAATATGCATTTTCTAAAAACCGGCTTTGACACTATTGAAACATACTTTTTTAGGGATATAATATTTAGTGTTGAAGTTTTATACACTTTTTTGAAAAGGAGATAATAAAATGGCACTTGTAACGAGTACTGAAATGTTTAAAAAGGCCTACAATGGCGGCTACGCCATCGGCGCCTTTAACGTCAACAACATGGAGATCATTCAGGGCATCACCGAGGCCGCTATCGAAAAGCGCGCTCCTCTTATCCTTCAGGTCTCCAAGGGCGCACGCGCCTACGCCAAGCACGTATACCTGATGAAGCTCATCGAGGCCGCCATAGAGGACGCCGAGCAGACCGCGGGCTTTGACCTTCCCATTGTCGTGCATCTCGACCACGGCGATACCTTCGAGCTGTGCAAGAGCTGCATAGACGGCGGCTTTACCTCCGTCATGATAGACGGTTCCTCCAAATCCTTCGAGGACAACATCGCCCTGACCCGTCAGGTAGTCGAGTATGCCCATGATCACGGCGTAGTGGTAGAGGGCGAGCTCGGCACCCTTGCAGGCGTTGAGGACGAGGTAAAGGTATCCGCCGAGGATTCCTCCTATACCCGCCCGGATGAGGTCGAGGAATTCGTCAACCGCACCGGCGTAGACTCTCTGGCCATAGCCATAGGCACCAGCCACGGCGCATACAAGTTCACCGCCGCCCAGTGTACCCGCAACGAAAAGGGCATACTGGTACCTCCTCCACTCCGCTTCGATATACTGGACGAAGTGGCAAAGCGTCTGCCCGGCTTCCCCATCGTGCTTCATGGTTCTTCCTCTGTGCCTCAGGAATTCGTTAAGATAATCAACGAAAACGGCGGCAAGATGCCCGATGCAGTAGGCATCCCCGAGGAGCAGCTCCGCAAAGCGGCCGAGGGTGCGGTCTGCAAGATCAATATCGACTCCGACCTGCGCCTTGCCATGACCGCCTGTATTCGCCAGTACTTCAACGAGCACCCGGATCACTTTGATCCCCGCCAGTATCTGAAGCCCGCCCGCGCCGCCATAAAGGCCATGGTAGAGCACAAGCTGGTAGACGTGCTGGGCTGCGACGGAAAGGCGTAAAGAGCGTAGCCATGCAGGAGGAATACACCAACGTCATAACCCTTACCGATTCCGACGGCAGCGATGTGGACTTTGAGGTGCTGGATATAGTGCCCTACAACGATCACGAGTACGCGGTGCTGCTGCCCGTTGACGACGAATCCGACTCGCCCGAGGCGGTCATTCTGGAGCTTCTGGAGGCCGAGGAGGACAACGAGGAGGACATGCTTCAGGGCGTGGAGGACGAGGAAATACTCAACGCCGTTTTCAACCTCTTTATGGAGAAGAACGCCGATGAGTTCCAGTTTGAGCAGTAAAGCCTGATATAACACCAAAGCCCCCGCATTGCGGGGGCTTTTAGAGTGTCAAAAAAGTGGCTGAATGCCACTTTTTTGAGTTTTACGGGTTTTGCCTCTCGCATTCGCTCCCGGGCGGCAAAATCCGCAAAGTACGAAAACCTCTGGGTTTTCATCCGTTCTGACGCACATGTCGTCAGAGCCGGATTAAACATAAGGGGCTGCGGCCCCTTATCAACCCTGGGGTTTTTTGACAGACTGAAAGCCCCCGCATTGCGGGGGCTTTTTCGTCCGCTTATTTATTTACCTTATCCCTAAGAAATGCAGTATGCTCTGCCAAACCGTCATATCGCCGGTCTTGGGGGGTATGACGATCACGGGGACGGGGGTGGTGGTGGGATAGTAGTGGCTGTGACCGCCGCCGCTGGGCTGCTGCTCCTGCGGCTTGTCCTTCCACTGTGCGGTAACGGTAACCGCCCATACAGTGGGGTTATCTGGGACGGGGGCGGGGGTGGGTTCCACCATCACAACCTGCACACTTTCGCCTTTCTGATACAGCTTGCCAGCATTCGCTTCCGGCTTTGTTATCTTCCACCCTGCAAACTCCTTGCCGGCAGGGGCGGTAAAGGTGCATTCGGGGAAGATGAGAGTATTATTCTCGCCAAGGTTTGCGCCGGGCATTACGCCGCTGCCTCCGCCGGGCAGGAACTCGACTTTGGTGATAGTCCACTTGGCGTAGTAGATGCTGCCGGCTATGGCTGTCTCCGCTTTATCGCTGTTAAATTCTTCATTAGTATACCACCCGGCAAATATATGACCGCTCTTTACCAGCGTGGGAAGAGCTTCTTCAGCTGTGACATACGGCAGACTGCCGTCCGCCATCGTTCCGCCGTTTGGGATGAGAGTTACGTTTGGAATTTCATTTGCATGCGGCGTGCCTGTAACGTTCAGCAGCACAATGCTAGCATTGCAGTTAGCAAACATATCCTTTTGATTCGGCTCGGTGATTTTGCTGATATCCCAATTGTCAACCGTCAGGGTTTTCAGACTGCTGCAGTCCTTGAACATATTCTTCAGGTTCGGTCTCGAATACTCATTCAGCAATGTGGGTGCGATCTCGGTAATATGCAGGCTGGTGAGCGCCGAGCAGCCCTCGAATGTGGACATTGTGGTTCTTTGTTCAGGTGGGTACGCATCTTCGTAAACTGGCCCTTTTGCTCCGGCTTTGATCCTGAACTCGCCGAGCTTCAGCTCAGCAAGGCTGCTGCAGCCCTTGAACATTCCCGTTGCTCCATAAGATAGACCGGTACTGCTATCATTAACGCCGAGAATGACGTTCCAGGTGGAAATATCCAAAGAGGTGAGCGAGGAGCAGCCACTGAAAATATAATCCATGTTCTTTACTTTGCTGACGTCCCAGCCGGAAACATTTAAGGAGGTGAGAGCTTTGCAGCCTCCGAACACATTACTCATCTGCGTAACCTTGGAGGTATTCCAGCCGGAAAGATCCAGTGCCGTTAATTTCTCGCAGCCATTGAACACTGCCGACATTTGCTCAAGCTGCGCAGCACTCATGTTTGCGGGGAAGATCACCGACTCAAGCGACTTGCAGTTACCAAACAATTGGCTTATGTCCGTCAGTTTGCTTGCATCGATGCTGCTGAGATCGGCCTTCTCGAGTTTTTTGCAGCCATTAAACCATTTTCTCATTGTGGTTGGTGCGATGCTGCCTTGAATCTCAACGGATGTGATGATTTCCGAATTACTTACGCCATAAGGTGAGTCACCAGAAAAGCCTGCAGTGATTGTACCTTTGCTTTTGCTCCATTCGCTTACAGGAGAATGGAGTGTTCCTGTATATTCTGCATCCGAAAGAATCAGCTTATTCTCCGGTGTAATCGCCCAGTGGCAGATTACTTCACCCTCCGCCAGCGCCGGAACCATCGCCAGCGCCATAATAAGCGCCAGCATAATTGCAAGTAATTTTTTCATTTGTTTATCTTTCTCCCTTTCTTTTTTGTTTTTCAGGTAAAATGAATTTGGATAACAAAAAATACCGCCATGGTCATCCCATAACGGTATTAAATGAACTTATTTATTTCAAGGGTCGCTAAAAGAGCATAGCTATGCCTGCCTGCCTGCCTGCCTGCCTGCCTGCCAGAATTATAGACTGCGTACTCATGGCAATGTCAACCCTTTGTAAAAATTAAGCGGAAAATATATTCCCTTTTGTATACTTATTTTATCACAGACGAGCTTATTTGTCATTACCAAAAATGCGCAAATTCTGCAAATTATGTAGTTTCGGGCATAAAAAAGCCCCCTCTTCCTTTCGGCGGTCGGGGGCTTGCTGTTATCTCGATTTTACTCGATTATCTGTGAAACGACGCCGGAGGCGACGGTGCGGCCGCCTTCGCGGATAGCGAAGCGGAGACCTT